>OFDN01001377.1_pt1 | contig 16120 bp, 12 predicted proteins | sample 1520971 | NCBI WGS metagenome assembly OFDN01 (sample SAMEA94257418, study PRJEB24077) | hot springs metagenome | biome: Aquatic biome; feature: Geographical feature; material: Water | place: India | collected 2012-06-12 | depth 5 m
ATCGTGGCGGACGAGCCGGTCTCGGCGCTGGACGTGTCGGTGCAGGCGCAGGTGGTCAACCTCCTGCGCGACCTTCAGAAGGAATTGGGGCTGGCGGTGCTGTTCATCGCCCACGACCTCGCCGTGGTCCGCCACATCAGCGACCGGGTGGCGGTGATGTATCTCGGCCGGCTGATGGAGCTGGCCCCGGCCGAGGCGCTCTACCAGCGGCCGCGCCACCCCTACACCCGCGCGCTGCTGTCCGCCGCCCCGGTCCCCGACCCCGATGCCCCGCGCGAGCGGATGCTGCTGGAGGGCGACGTGCCCAGCCCGATGAACCCGCCGTCCGGCTGCGTCTTCCGCACCCGCTGCCCGCTGGCCCTGCCGGCCTGCGCCGAGCCCGCCGCCAGGGAACAGCGCACGGTGGCGCCCGGCCATGTGGTGTCCTGCATCCGGACGGACGTGACGGGGTAGGGCGCGGCGCGCCGGCCGGTTACAGGAAGGCGTCCGCCGCGGCGACGCAGCGCGCGTGGTCGTCGGGGTGGTCGCGCAGGACACGGCGTTCCAGCCGGTCGGCGAAGGCGGGGTTCGCCTTCTCGCCCATGACATGGGTGAAGCCGAGCCGGCCCGCCCGCTCCGCGTCGAAGGCGAGCGACGGGTCGTCGAAGCCGTAGCGGATCCCGACGCCGCGGTAGGGGGAGCCGGGGCGGTCGCGGTGGTGTTCCACGCAGGCGGCCAGCAGATACTGCTCGAACAGGATGTTGTGGCGCTCCTTGTCGGGTAGCCCGTCCAACGCCCGCCGGTTGGCCGCGTCGGTGACCAGCCGGATGCCCGCCCGCGCGTAATGGGCGATGAAATCGGTGCGGGTGCCGCCCAGCAGGCCGCAGCATTCCGCCCGCTGCGGCATCCCGGACCGGCGGTACCAGCGCCATTCCTCCGGCAGCCAGCCACCGGGGCTGGCGTCGATCCGCTGTTCGAAGGCTTCCGGCTCGTAGCCGAAGGCGCCGTCGTCCAGCGGTTCGGGCGACTGGGCGAGGACGGCTGCGGTGCGCAGTCGCTCGGGCAGCGGCTCCCAGAGGTACAGGTCGTCGTCGATGTGGACGAAGGGCTCGGTCTGGCAGGCATAGGCGTGCAGCTTGCCCAGCGCCCACCAGCCGGTGTCCTCCCCGTCCAGGACGTTCAGCGCGGTGGACAGGCCGGTGAAGGGCAGGCGCAGCCGGTCCACCAGCAGGCGCGCACCCGCGTCGTCGGTGACGAGGTGCCGGTGCTCGAAGAGGCGCGCCGCCCGCCGCACCGACAGCGCCCACGACAGCCACCCATGCCGGGGCTGCGGCCAGACCCGCCGGCTCCCGCTGCGGATCGGCTTGCTCCAGAAGGACCAGACGGCGCGCATCGCGGCGCCGTCACACCGCGTCGACGTTCACCCCGGCGCCCGAGCCGGAGCCAAAGGACGGGCAGACGCGCAGCGGCCGGAACTGGCAGCGGCAATCGCGCACCACGCCGAGGCCGGGGCCGTCCCCCTGCCGCTCGCCACCCCTCACCAGCGCCAGCGGTGCGAAGGCGTGCACGGGGCCGCGGGGCGGCAGGGCGGCGGGCACGGGGTTGCCGTCCTGGTCCAGCACCGGCTTGCCGTCAGCACCACGCTCGGCCGGCCAGTCGACACCGCCGGTGGCGGTGCGCGCCGGGATCAGCCAATAGTCACCGGTCCTGTATTCCTTGTCGTCGGCGAAGCGGACGCACACACCGTCCTCCAGCTCGACCCAATCGGTGCCGGGCACCGGGACGCCGTCCGCGGTGGCGCCGACCCTCTGGTCCCAGCGGCGCAGCAGCAGCCCGACCGTGCCGGCATCGACGGTGCTCTTGCCCTCCAGCGTGACGGCGGAGCGGTCGCGGTCGACACCCACCACCTTCAGCAGCGGCTCCGCCCGGTCGCGCATCACCTCGGCCTCGCCGAACAGCTCCACCCAGTCGCCGACGGTCAGGCCCAGCCGCGCGTCGCGCCCGAGATGACCCAGCTCGACCCGCAGGCGTCCGCCGTCCGCCGACGAGTGCCGCAGCACCGGGAACAGCACCGATCCGTTCTCGCGCGACCATGTGAAGGTCGTCTGCTTGGCGCTGCCGCCCTGGTGGACCTCCACGCGGTAGAGCTGGTTCTCCGCGCCGCGGTAGCGGGCGTCGGGCGGGATGGCGCAGAGGTCGGTGATCGGCTTTTCCAGCCGGGCGCGGGCGCGCAGCGTGCCGCCGCCGAGCGCGGGGAGCGTGCCGACCGACGCGCAGCCGGGTGCGGCACCGTTCGCGTCCGTGGTCAGCACCTTGACCTGCCAGACGAGCTGGGCACGGGCGGCGCTGTCGGCGCCGCCGAGGGCGGGATCGGCGATGGCCGGATCCTCGGCGGCGGTGACCAGCCGTTCCCAAACGTCGAGATAGACCAGCATGCTGTGCCGGGTGTCCTTCAGCGTGTCCGGATCGGTGCCGTCGGCGAAGGGGAAGCCGGTCTGACGGTGGTAGGGGAGGTAGCGGTCGTTCTCCACCAGCACGCCGTCGACATAGTAGCGGCCGGGGCCGATGAGGAAGCCGCCGGGCTTCAGGGTGGCGGCCACCTCCTTCGGCAGCCGCTTGTCGAAGGGGTCGGCGATGATCTCGAAGCCGGGGGCGGCGGCCGGTGCCCCATGCGCGCCGATCAGGTCGCGCGCCATCGTGCGGAGCTGGTGGAGCAGGATGGCGCCCTGCTCGTTCCAGTCGGCGTCGAGCTGCACGCGGCCCTGCTGCTGGAGGACGCGGCTGTACCGCTTGGCGGGGTCGAAGGTGTCGCGCGAGAAATCGCCCTTCATGGAAACATCCTCCTAGCTGGCGAACATGATGCCCGCGTCCATGCCGGCCGGCGTGTATTCGCCCAGGCGGGCGCGCAACGCCGCGAGGCGCTGGGGCTGGTGCAGGTGGTGGAAGGCGCCCATCTCCGACCGGTCCTCGGCCCCGCGCGCGATCTCCGCGGCGCAATCGGGGGCGAGCCGGGCGTAGGCGGGCGTGCCGTAGCGCAGGCTGTCGAAACGCGGCAGTACGCGTTCCCGTGCGCGCTCCGCGGCCTGTGGGTCTTGGGAGGTCTCCTCCGCCGCGCGTACGGCCATGTCGGGCTGGCACATGTGGCGGCGCGGCGTGCGCGAGCCGGGCGGCACGTAGCAGAAGCGCATACAGCCCTGCTGCCGCCGCCCCACCCGGACGGTGCCGAGGAACAGGGTGTCCTGCGCCGACGCGATGGCGTGCGCGTCCACCGTGCCGATGACGGTGGAGCGGGCCACCGACAGGGATAGGAAGGCGAGCGGGCGATCGACGGCGGCGATGGCCGGGCGGTGGGTCGCGGTGGCATCGACGATGCTGTCGGCGATGTCCACCGGGACGGGGTCGGTCAGCACCTCGTCGGCGAGCACGTGGATAGGGCCGAGGATGCTGTGGCGGATGACGACCCTGGCGCCGGTGTCGACCAGCTCCAGGCTCGGCTCGGCTGGCCGGCAGGGGGCGCAGTCGGCCTCCAGGCTCCAGCCGGGGACGAGCGTGCAGTGGCGGATGGTGACGTCGCACAGGTCGCCCTCCGCCATCGCCTCCGGATCGGCGGGGTCCGGCCCCAGCACCTTCAGCCCGCGCCCCGCCACGACCAGCCCGTCCAGCACGAAGCGGCTGCCCGTCCGGCCGGTGACCAGGAACGGGTCGGGGCGGTCGGCCATGAAGTCGAGCAGGCGCAGGATCGGCCGCCGCCGGTCGGCGGCGCGGATCTGCAGGCTCTGCCCGGCGTCGAGCGCGATGGTCAGCGGCTCGGTGTAGACGCCGCTGTCGGCGATTTCGATCACCGCCGCCGCCGGCTTCTCCGCCTGCCATGCGAGCAGGGCGGCGTTGATGGTGGGGTGGGCGCCGGCCCCGGCGTCGCGCCCGACACGGTAGAGCCTGTGCGCCTCCGGCTGCGACAGCGGCCGGTGGTACTCGCCGCCGCCCATGTCGGCGCTGAAGGCCTGATGGTAGACGACCGTCACGCCGCCCTTGGGAAGCTGGTCGGCCGGGAACTGGATGCGCCCGCGCACGGGATCCACCGCCACATGGCCGCGCGGTACGCGGTAGCCCCAGCCCGTCAGGTCGGCCGGCACGACGCGCGCGGCCGGCACCGGCTGCGGCGCGTCCTTCACCGGCCAGTTGGGCGCGTGGATGACAAGGCTGCGGCCGGGGCCGTAATAGGCCTCGTCCGCCCGCGCCGGGGCGGCCGGGTCGCCGGTCGGCACGGTCAGCGCGCGCCGGCGGATCGGGGCGGGCAGGTTGGTCGCGCCCGCGATGGTGGTCGGCTCCGCCTCCGGCACCGCCAGCGTGTAGAGCGGCGTGTCGTTGCCGAGCGCACTGAAGGTGTAGCAGTGCGCCCCCGCTCCTTCCGAGCAGTAGGCGGGCGTCCCGGTCACCGGGTGCACCGTCAGCCGCCAGACGAACAGCCCGATGGACGGCAGGTTGTGCCGCCCCGGCGTACGGCCGGAGCCGGCACGGCGTACGTCCACCGTATGGGCCACCGTCTCGAACGGCCCGCCCAGCCGGTCGAGCGCGTCGCCGTCGCGCAGATCCGCGGTGCGCCCGCGGTCGGGGTGGAGGTGGCGGGTGTGCTGCGTCCAGGACAGCAGCCGCTGGAACTCCACCGCGCGCGCCGGCCAGCCGGCGACCGTGCCGGCCAGCAGCTCCAGCAGGGCCAGCGTGCCCTTGCGGCGGCGGAAGGCCAGCGTGTCCGCCACCTCCTTGCGCGACACCGGCAGGCCGGCGGCCCGCTCCACCGGGCGGTAGCCGATGAGGTCGCCCAGATAGGGGACCGCCCAGTCCTCGCAGGTCTCGATGAACCAGTTGTCGTAGAGGCGGTCGATGTCGTCCCCGGCGGCCGACACCTGCTCGCCGACGACGCGCAGCAGGTCGCGCAGCGGGTACCCCTCGGCCGCGTCGCGCACGCGGTGCACCACCGGCAGAAGCTCGTACAGGCGATCGCGAACGACGGTCATGGCGTCAGCTCCTGCAGGATCAGGGTGTCCGGGACCTCCGGCCTCAAGCAGGCGATCCGCGCCGGCCGCACCGTCCCCGTGCCGTCCACCCGCGCCGCGGCCACCGCGATGCGGTCGCGCAAGCCCACGGTCAGCCGGTCGGTCCGGGCGAAGCCGGCGAGGATCCCGTCGTCCGTCAGCGCGTCGAAGGCATCCACGTCCACATGCTCCACGCCGGGCACGGTGTGGACCGCCCGGTACACGGCGGCGAGCGGCACGTCCTCCCCCAGCTCCAGCCGGTCGAAGCCCAGCGCGGTCAGCAGGGCCGCGCGCACCTGCGGTTCGACCAGCGCCCAACGGTGGTCGGGCGCCACGCGCACGCGCGCGGCCAGCACCAGCGTCAGCCGCTCGCGCGCGTCCACCTCCACCGGCAGGAAGGGATCGCCATAGCGGCGCAGCTCCCGGCGCAGGTTCTCCAGCAGCTCGGATCCGGGGTCGATGGGGATGTCGTCCAGCCCCGCCACCGTCACCTGCACGAAGCGCCGCCGCCCGTCGGTCAGGCGCGCCGCCACCGCCTTGCCGACGCCGGCGAAGGTGCTCGCGACATCGGCGTAGTCGGTCAGCGACACCAGCCGGTCCAGCGCGGTCACCGAGCGTGGCGCCGTGACGCGGGCCTGCGCCGGCGTCTCCCGGTCCGCACCGCCGGAGGAGCGCAACGGGTTGTCCACCCCCCGCAGCCCCGCCGGGCGGCTGGCGAGCAGGGTGATCTGCCCGGCCGCGACGTTGCCGGCCCGGCCGATGCCGTTGCGGTAGGCGGCGGTGACGGTCTCGGCACCCGTCGGCAGCCGCGCCCCGGTCACGCCGTTGCCGAAGGTCACCGTGGTCCGCCCGTCCTCGGCGGCGCCGGTGACGTAGACCCGGTCGGCGGGGCCAAGTCCGGCCAGGCTGCCGGCCTCGTGCCACAGCACGCCGTTGACGCGCAGTTCCAGCGTGCTCGCGGTGCCGCTGGGGGTCGGCGCCGCCACATGGGTCAGCGGCGGCTGCTTCAGCGTGAAGCTCTGGAACGCCTTCGTGGCGTCGCCGCCGCCCAGCGTCTCGGCCCGCGCCTCGCCATGGGTGGCGCGCGCCACGTTGCCGTGGATCACCAGCGTGTCGCGCCGGTAGCGGTAGGCGGGGGCGGCGGCCAAGGTGATGGTGGTGTGCACGCGGTCGCCCGGCAGCGGCGCGCCGTCGGCGACGCGCAGCCCGTGCGTGACGCCCGCCAGCATGGACAGCTCGGCCGCGTACACCCCGCGCACGGGTGTGCCGTCGGGGCCGGGGATGTCGGTGCGCTCGCCGGACAGGATCAGCCAGCGGCCGGCGTCGAGACCGTCGGCAAGCCCGTCCAGCTCGATCTCGGCGTCCGCGATGTCCGCGGTGAGCGGCGCTTCGGCCAGCTCCAGCTCCTCGCTGCGGGTGTGGACGCGGGCGTTGCGCGCCTGGCTCAGCAACAGCACGGGGACGCCACCGTCGCTGTTCGGTACGGTCAGCCAGGAGCTGCCGATCGGCAGCGTCAGCAGCGTCGCCTTGCCGCTCATCCCATAGGCGGCGAGGGAGCGGCGGGCAACGCCGGCGGCGTTGCCGTCCAGCCGCATGACCCGTGGCGCCTCGCCCTCCCGCTCGACGACGACGAAGCTGTCGGCGGCGATGCTGTGGTCGCCGTCCAGGAACAGGGCGGTTTCGGTGTGGTAGGTCCCGGTGGGGGCCGTGACCGCTTCCCCCAGCGGCCGGTCGATCCGCCATTCGCCGTAGCTGTAGCGGCCATCGCTGTAGCTGTAGGATTTCTGCTCCAGCGGCGCGTTGTGCCCGAAGGGGGAGGCGGACAGGCGCAGCGCGTACACCCGCAGCGGCGGCGGCTCCACCAGCGGCGTGTTTTCCCAGGCCCGGTAGAGATCGGCGCGCACCCGCGGCCGCACCGCGCCGACCAGCCGGGGCAGCGTGTCCGCGTCGCGCTGCAGGGCGGCCTTCAGCGAGCGCGACAGGTGGGCGGCGGTGGCCGGCGCCTTGGCCGGGGCCTTGTCGAGCGTCGTCACCAGCGTGGCGACGCTCCAAGGGTCGGACGCGTCGTCGTCATCGTCATCGGAGGCGGCTGCCGGTGTCGCCGCCACCGCGCCCACCGGATAGGCCGGATACCCGCCGTCGCCTGCGATGAACATGGGCGCCGCGTAATGGACCGCACCCGTCGTGCCGAGGATCGGCGACACCGCCACCCGCGTGCGCCCGCCGGGGGCGTCCACCTCCACCCGGTCGATCCGGTGCAGGGTGGGCGGCGTTCCGTCCGCCTTGTCGATCAGCAGCCGGTCCCCCGCCGCGAGGTTGAGGGCGGTTCCCGTGAGCCACAGGCCCGACGCCGTGATGCCCGCCACCGTCTGCGGCGCCGCCGCGCGGGGCCGCAGCGCGTTCCAGGCGGCGCGCGCCTCCAGCGGCTCGACCGTCTCGAAGCTCTGCATGGTCTCACCCGGTGCCGGCACGCTCTGGGCGCGGGTGCCGGCGGGGATCGTCGCCCGTCCCGTCGCCTGGTCCACCGTGAAGGCCAGATGGACGCCCGCCGCCACGCCCGGCCGCGCCTGATAGCCGATCAGCCGCATCAGCTCGTGCAGCGCGCGGGGATCGGTGGCGGTGCGCAGATAGCCGTCGTTGGCCAGCCGGTCCTGGTAGAAGCCCAGCACGTCGCCGACGGTGGCCCAGGTGTCGAGCAGCGCGATGGCGGGGTCGTCCGGCTCGCGCGTGGTCAGCCCCGCCAGCGCCGGATGGTCGTGGCTGGCGAGCCGCGCCACCATGGCGGCGAGGATGCTGGCGTGCGTCCCCGTGCGCGCCGCGATCCGGTCGAGCCCGGCCCGGTTGGCGGTGGCCGACGGGGCCGCGCCCCCCGTCCCCCCGCAGCAGTCGCAAGGCTGTGTCATCGTCCACCTCGCAGTATCAGGGTGAGCCGGCCGTTCTCCGGGGCGTCGGGGTCGTTGTCGAGCTGCGGCACCTCCATCGGGCCGAAGGCGAGCAGGCCGCTCTCCAGCGCACCGCTGTCGGGCTCGTGCAGGCGCTTCAGCCGGGTGACCTTGGCCGCCTCCACCCCCGGCACCGCCATCGCCGCGGCGACGATGCGCGACAGCGCGATGCCGTCGCCGAAGCTCAGCCGGTCGGGATGGAAGAAGCCCGGCGTGCCGTCGGCCCGCCGCCGGTTGCCGAAGGCGCCCAGCAACGCCGCGCGCACGGCGGCGCGGGTGTGGTGCGCGCCCACGCACAGGGAGAGCTCCAGATCGACCGGCACCGTGCGCGCCGGCACCACCGCCACCTCGTGGCCGGCGCGCCGGACGCGGTGCAGCCGCCCGTCGATGGCCCGCAGCAGCGCCGCGTCCGCCTCCCCGCCCAGCGGGTCGACCGCCACGCGCGCCTCGTACCAGCTTCCGGTCCAGCGCAGCTCGGCGGCGGCGCGCTGCACGCGCGGGTCCTCGGCGGCCAGAAGGGCGTAGTCGTCGGGCAGGATCGCGCGCTCCAGCCGGCGGCGGAAGGCGGTGGGCGCGTACAGCCGGGCCTCGGCCACCGGCTCCGGCGCGGTGCCGCCGGCCGCCGGCAACGGGTTGCGCGGGCGCACGCCGTCCACCGACAAGGTTCCGGACCGCAGCACCATATGGCGGATGCTGTCGCGGCCGACATTGCCCGCCGGACCGCCGCCGGTGCGGCAGCGCGCTTCGAACCGGGTGCCGGCGTCGGGCCGGCGGCCCAGCCGGTCGTCGCCGAAGCGCAGCCGGGTGCGCCGGTCGTCGTCGGTCTCGGCCACCAGATGACGGTCGTCGGGGCCGCTGTCCAGCAGGTCCCAGCGTGGGGTCCAGACCGCGCCGGCGCCATCCTCCCGGACCTCCGTCAGGGTCAGGCAGGCCAGCGCGCGCCGCGGGTCCTGCACGGCCAGCCGGGAGGCCGGGGCCGTCGCGTCCGCCGGTTCGGCGTGGACCAGCGGCCCGGTGGCCAGCCACGGCGCGAAGGGGCGGGGCGGCACCGTCACCTCCGGCACACTGCCGGGACAGCCGCAGCTGCCCAGCGGGTCGCCGGCCTCCACCGGTCCCAGCGTCGCGGAGGGCAGGCTGCGGCCATGGTCGACCGGCACGGCGTTGCCGCGGGCGACGCTCACGTCGGCGATGCGCCGGCAGTCCGGCCAGTCGAGCCAGGAGGAAACGCACAACGGGAAGGGCAGGGCGTCCGCCTCGCCCCAGGCGACCTCCAGAACCGGCACGCCGAGCAGCCCGTCCTCCCCCGCCTCCACCGCGGTCAGGCGCACGGCGTGGCGGTGCGCCGGATCGGCGTCGGCGGGCAGGCCGGTGCGCGGTCCCAGCACCTCCTCGAAGACCAGCACGTCGCCGGGGGCGAGCCGCAGCGCGCGCCCCTCGTCCACCAGCGTGGCGCGGGTGGAGCCGGCCGGCAGGCAGCAATCCTCGTCGCCCCACTCGTGGATGCGGATGCGGCTGTGCGCGGCGCGCAGGACGAGGGTGGCGTCGGGGTCGGCGCTCAGCGGCTCGAAGGTCTCGTAGCCGTCGGCCGGCACCCCCGACAGATCCGCGGCCGTCAGCAGCCCGCGATCGGGATCGATCGCCGAGTGACCGGTGATGAAGGCGACGTCCCGCGCAGCCAGCGGCGGCAGGTCGCTCTCCGTCTCCACCACCACCCAGCTCCGCGCGTTGCACCCCTCGTGCAGGCAGTAATCGACCAGCCGCGCGTGGCGGCGGACGGAGACGCGCAGGCGCGCCGTGTCCAGATACGCCTCGGTCCCCACGGCGTCCTGGTGATAGCTGAGATGATCGCCGGCGTAGGCCAGCAGCTCAACCAGCGTCACGCCCAGGTCGGGGGCGTGGCGCTCCCGCCAGTCCGGCATGATCAGCGCCAGCCGGTCGAGGATGAGCTGGCGGAAGCTGGCGTAGTCCTTCGCCAGATAATTGATGTCCGGTTCCGGCAGCGCCGGCGACGGGCAGGGGGTGCCGTCGCGGCAGTCCAGGTCGCTGGGACAGTCCAGCTTGAAGCGCACGTCGAGCGCGGCGTAGCGCGGGTCGAGCCCGGTTAGCGGCCGCCAGCCGCCGCCGGCGGACACCGGCACCGGCTCCACCAGCCGCAGGCGGTAGGTCGAGAAGTCGCCGAACCGGTCGAGCGTGATGCGCAGGCAATCGTCGATCTCCGGATCGTCCGACCGTTCGACCGTGACGGCGATCGCCCGGATGCCGCGGATGCGCCGGCCGCCCTCGATCAGCACATTCTCCGGTGTCAGCCCTTCCGGCACCGGGCCGAAGAAGTGGACGCAGAGGCGGCGCTGGTCGTCGGACACCTCCAGATGGTCCATGCCGTTCCAGTCGCGGTTGCCGAACAGCCGGCGGCGGCGCGACGCGGTGCGGCAGAGGAGCGTCGGGGCGGCTTCGGATGCATGGGCTCCACTCATGGCGCGGCCCTCGTGAAGGTCTCGCTCCGCGGCAGTCCGGTCCGGCGCTCGGTGTAGGTGACGGCGACGGTCAGGGTCCCCTCCGCGGCGGTCGCCTCCAGCGCCGTCACCTCGATCAGGTCGCCCAGCCAGCGGTCGAGGGCGGCGCGCACGGTGAACTCCACCGCCCCCGCCAGCTCCGGGCTGTTGGGGGCGAAGACGAGCTGCATCAGGCCGCTGCCGAACTCCGGCCGGTTCACCCGCTCGCCGGGGCTGGTGAAGAGGAGCTGTTCGACCATGTCGCGGATGTGGTCGCTGGTCCCGGCGGCGGTCGCGGCTGTGGTGGCGGTGCGTCCGCGGCGGTCGAAACGGAAGGGGAAGTCCAGGTTCATGGCGTCCTCACAGCGCGGTGACGCGGGTCTGGGTGGCGGCAACGGTCAGCGGCGTGCCGGTCGGCGCGCACAGCGCCTGGCTGTCCATCAGCAGCAGCGGCTGGCCGTTGGAGGTGACCCGCGTCGCCGCGGTCACCCATTGGGCGGTCACGCAGGGGCCGTTGGCGGCGGCCGGCGGTGGCAGCGTGCAGCCGGCCACCGCGTAGGGGGCGGCCATGGTGACGGTCGGCTGGCCGCCCACCAGCACCCGCGGGTTGGGGGCGGTCGGCTGCGCCTGGCCGCCATGGGCGCACAGCACGGTGGCGCCGACGTGCAGGAGGAAACCCGGCATTCCGCTTCCCCTTTCCCTTCAGGTGACGACGAGGGCGCCGTTGTTGATGGTCACGGTCGGCCCGGCCAGCGTGATGGTGGCCTGCCCGTTGGTCAGGATGATGCCGGCCTGGTTGATGGTGATGCGCGGGCTGGTCGGGCTGGCCAGCGGCCCGGCGCACAGCATCAGCCCGCCGCCCGGCGCGCCGTAGACGGTGACCGAGTTGCGTCCGGTGGTCTGGAGCACGATGTTCGGCGTCGGCGGCGGGGAGGCGATGCCCATCTCCGGCAGCTCCGCCGTCGATCCCCAGAAGCAGCCGGTCCAGATCGGGTAGTCGGGATCGCCCTGCTCGAACTCGATCCACACGCCCGAGCCGATCTCCGGCACCGCGTACACACCGCTGCCCTTGCCGGCGACGGGCAGGCAGGGCAGGGCCCAGCTCGTCGGCGTCAGCCCCTGCACGTCGGGCACCATGGCCTGTATGCGGCCGCGGTTCTCCGGATCGGCGTTGTTGAGCACGGTGCCGCGGAACTTGCCGTAATAGCGGTTGGCGTCGTCGGTCATGCGGGCACCCTCGGCAGGGTCGAGATCAGGCCGTTGCGGCTGAGCTTGAAGCTCTGGCGGTAGTCGCCGCGGCGGATGCGGTGGGTCACGCTCTTGACGTAGTGGAGCCCGTCGAAGGCGAGCCCCGCCCCGCGCACGCCCACGAGCTGGCGCGCCTTCAGCACCCGGCCGTAGCGCAGCACATTCAGCTCCCCCTCGCCGGTGACCGCCTCCGCCCACTTGGCGGCCTTGGCCAGCCCGATCATGATCGCCTGCGGCAGCGGCAGCTTGGACAGGCTGTCTCCCACCGGCTCCAGCCGCGCCGGGATCGGCGGCAGCAGGCCGAGCGGCGGGCTGAGCGGGGTGATGGGCGGCAGCGAGATGGGGATGACGGCCTTGGTCAGTTCCTCGTAATAGAACAGCGTGGGCAGCGCGTTCCGGCTGGCGTCGAAGGTGAAGGACAGCGATTCCACGTTGCTGTGCGCGTCCATGTTGATGGAGAGCGCCGGCTGCGGCACGCCGACCTTGATCTGCGGCCCCCAATAGGCGGTGCTGGTGCCGGGCGCCGGCCCCGGCTCCACGTAGAAGACGTAGCCGACCCTGCCCGCGAGCTGGCGGATGTAGGCGAGGTCGGTGCCGCGCTGCGCCGGGATGCGGCTGGTGGGGATGGGAACGTCGAGCAGCACGCTGGGCACCACCAGCGGGATGATCCCGAGTGCCGCGTATTTGGCGAGCAGCAGCAGCACCCGCCCCTCCGCCGGCGTGGCGGGGAAGGGAAAGCCGCTGAGGTCCTGCCGGTCCATCAGCACCGACAGATCCTCCCCCGTCACCGACAGGGTGGCGTGGCCGGCGTCGGTGCCGGGCAGAACCTGCTGGTTGGTGACGACCCCGTCCATCAGCACGTTGGGCGTGCCGTTGACGGTGGCGACGATGATGACGCGCAGCACCGGAAGCTGCGCGCCCCCGGCCAGCAGGAACAGCGTGTGCAGCGGCGATCCGGTGGACAGCACGAAATTGAGCTGGAAGCCGCTCTTGCCGGTGTCGTCGGTGGTGATTGTGACGTCCGTCAGGGCGTCGATCACCGAGCGCGGGGCCGGCACCGGCACCAGCGGACCGATCAGCAGCGACAGGGTGACGCCCTTAAGCATCGGGCGCTCCGGGGATGCCCTCGGGCAGGGTGATGCGCAGCCCGCGGCCAGGCGTTTCCGTCAGCTCGTCGGGTCGCAGCGCCCGGTTGGCGTCGCACAGCCGCCAGAACTGCTCGGGATCGCCCAGATGATGGGCGGCCAGATTGTCGAGCCGGTCGGTCTCCGTCACCAAGTGCCGGCCGATCTCGGCGAAGCGCTCGGGCGCGGGGACCCAGCGCCGCGCCACGCACACCACCTTGCGGCCGGACGGCGTCTCGACCTCGACCGTGGGCAGGCCGTGGTAGCGGCTGTTGGGCGGGAAGGGCGTGGTCATCGGTCGGCCTCCTCGAAGCGGTCGCGGACATCCGTACGGATCGGGATCAGGGACGGGAAGCGCGGTCGCTCCGGCTCGGGAGGCCGTGCGAGAGGCTGCGGCGGGGGCCTGGCCGGCGGCGGTCCCGGTGGCCCGGCCGCCGCCGCTTCCGGCGGCGGCAAGGGGGGCAGCATCCAGCCCAGGTCCTCGCCCCAGCGATCGGGGCGCGCCAGCGACCCGTGCATCCATTCCTGCGTCGCGCGTTCCCAGCCGCGGGCCATGGGCGCCACCGCCTCGCGGACCAGCCGGTCGGCGCGCGGGCAGCCGCAGGAGCAGCGCATCCGCCGCAGCGCGCCGGTGACGTTGACGATGTTCCGGCTGACGTTGTTCCGCAGCACGGTGTCGAGAATCGCCCATCGGCGCGGCGCGCTGATCGGCTTGGCCGGTGCGTTTCCAGGGGTGGGATCGCCGAGGGAGCCCCGCATCTCCAGGTGCCGGTGCAGGCCCGCCACCTCGTCGAGCCGCGCCAGGAGCTCGGTCAGTTCCCCGTACACGTCCCAGCTGCCGCAGGGCGGCGGGCGGCCCTCCCTCTCGCGGTCGAACCGGACGTGGCGCATCTCGTGGATGATGACGCTGACCACCCGGGCCGCCCACTCGTCGCGCGGCGCTTTTCCGATGGTCGGGGCACCTTGAAGGAATTGCGCGGCTCTCGCCTCCATCGCCGGCGGAACCAGCACGCACTGGCCGCCCGCGGCGATCGGGGGGACCGTCGCGGAGCACGCGATGGCCTCGGCAACCGTGTCGGGATGCATGTCGGCGTTGATGAAGATGCCGCGCGCCACGTCGATCAGGCCGGGCTCGGCGGCCTTCGCGATGGTCTCCAGCTTCGTTGCGCGGCAGTTGTGGCCGTCGGGCTGGCAGCCGCGTCCGCGCGCCTTGCGGCGCTGCGCGATCCTCTGCTTCTGGGCCGGGTCGTTCTCCTCGTCGCGGATGGCCTCGACGGCGCTGCCGGTCTTGCTGGCGCACTCCGCCCGTGTGGGGCATGCCCGCTGGAGTCGCGGCGCGCCGGCCGCGGCGGCCCGCACCGGCCCGGCAGCGTTGGCCAGGGCCTGCGCCTGCCGCTCCTCGGGGGAGCCCGGATCGTCGATGGCAATGGGCGCCCCCGCCGTCGGACGCACGTCCCCCTGCTGCGCCACGTGGGCCAGCTCGTGGGCGATCAGGCGCGTCCCCTCCTCGGAGCGCGGGCGGTAGCGCCCGCCGGCGAACACCACATGGTGCCCGACCGTGTAGGCGAGCGCCCCGACTGACTCCGCCGATCGCGCGGCGCGCTCGTCGCTGTGCACCCGCACCTGGCTGAAGTCATGGCCCAGCGCCGGTTCCAGCCGGGCGCGGGCGGTGCGGTCGAGCGGCTCGCCTGGCGTGCCCAATACCTCGTGCACGATGGGCGGCGCCATGGCCGGCGCGGTCGTCGCGGCGGCCCGGCGCTGGAGACGGCGCTTCGTCTGCCCGCAGGCGCAGGCCCGCCGGAGGACCGGCGCCGGCGTCGGCCGTTCGGGGGCGAGCCGCGTCATGACGGCACCCCGTTGATGCCGAGGGCACCCAGCGCCGGCGGCTGGTCGAGGGCGCCGAGCTGTTCCTTGACCGCGAGGTGGGCCATGAACAGGCTGCCGCCGCGGTGGTCGAAGCCGAGGTCGGCGACCGACAGCACGCGCAGCAACAGCGAGACCTTGGCGCGGATCGGGTTGAGGTTGGCGTCGAACGCCTCCTCGGTGACCGACAGCTCGGCGATGCGCACCGGCACCACGCGGGTCTTGCTCCACACGAACAGCGTCAACGGCGCCTGCACCGGCACGATCTCCAGCTCGCCGGCGCCGGCCCGCTGCTGGTTGGCGCGGAGCTGGGCGGAGCCGGGGTAGGCCAGCGTCTCCAGCACCGCCAGGTCGGGGAAGATGCCCACCGCCGCCGCGGCGCGGTGACGCTCCGGCTCCTCCAGACGGTCGGTGGCGTCGATCTCCGCCTCCAGCCGGATGGTCTCCACCGGCGGCGCCTTCAGGCGCAGCGCCTCCGACCGGTCGCCGCCCTCGCCGCCGGTCGCCTGGATCTGCAGCGAGCGGGTCAGTGTGTCGGGGTTGTACTGCAGCGCGATCACCCGCCGCACCGCCCCGGTGAACGGGTCCAGCACGACGATGCCGCCACGGATCAGCCGCGGACCGATGGGGTGGGTGGTCATGGCGCGGGGCCTCCGGTTCCGGTCATTGGTCGCCACCACCCAACGCCGAGCCCAGCCGGTCCCACAGCGACGGTTCCCGGTCTTTCGGGACCCCGGACGGGTAGGTGAAGCGGCCCAACGCCCGGCCGATCACGCCGACCGACGGCGCCGGTGCGGTGTATTTCACATCGACCGTCACCGTGCCGGTGTAGCCGGGCAGCAGCTTCACCAGGGACTCGAAGCCTTTGTTGCCGATATCGATGCAGCCGGACGAGCCCGGCATGATGCCGCCGTGCATGAAGAAGCCGCTGCGTGCCGCGGTGTTGCCGCAATAGGGGGAGGGATCGATGCGCACGGGCGCCAGCGGCACCCGCCCCGCCCCCCAGTCGCCGCCGTGGATGGTGGAGCCGAAGGGATCGGTGAAGTAGCCCCCGCCGAGCAGTGTCAGCCGCTCGGTGGCGTCGAAGGTTGCGATCTGGTCGGCGCGGAAGCTGTAACGGCCCTCCGGGATCGGCCCCTTGTCCTTGCTGCCGACATAGCGGGGGTTGTTCAGATAGCTGTCGCCGGGGGATCCCTTGCAGGCCTTCACCTCGGGGGCGGGCACGGCGTTGGGGTGGCCGGACTGGCCGGCGGTCTTGAGGATCTGGGTGCCGTCGCCATCGAAGGCGATGTCGGAACCGTCGAACTTGGCGCTGATCTTCTTGAAGGGACTCTTGGCACCCTTGGGGTGGGTGAATTTGGTCCCGATCTTCGGTTTCGCGGCCTTCGGATCGCGCTGCACCGCCAGCCCGCCGGTCGCAACGGGCGCCGAGGCCGCGA
>OFDN01001378.1_pt1 | contig 16117 bp, 13 predicted proteins | sample 1520971 | NCBI WGS metagenome assembly OFDN01 (sample SAMEA94257418, study PRJEB24077) | hot springs metagenome | biome: Aquatic biome; feature: Geographical feature; material: Water | place: India | collected 2012-06-12 | depth 5 m
GCTCATGGCATCTAACCCGGCTTGGGCGTCGCGGTTGCAATCGTGGCGTCCCGCGGGCCGGGTCGCTGAGCTTGGGTCGTTAGCCGGTTGTCCCAAGTGGCTGACTGACAACGGTGTGGGCGGAACGGAGGGGGCCGTTGCCAGCAGGTTTGCCAGTTTTGGGCCAGTGACCGGGACCACCCCGCCACCACCGGCCCACCACTCGGCCAGAACCCGCTAACCGGCCGGGAACCCCGCCTTGCACGCTCATAACACCATCATGTTATGAAGCCACGGTTCCGCATGTATCAGCGCGGCCTCACGGGCCGCTTCTATGTCGAGGACAACGAGACGGGCAGGCAGGAGAGCCTCGGCACCTCCGACCGTCACGAGGCCCAGCGCCTGCTCCACGCCCGCAACGAGGCGGAGTATCAGCCCGCGTTCAACGTCCAGATGGCCCGCGCTTACCTCGCGGCCAAGGATGCGCTCATCACCAAACGCACCTGGCAGTTCGTCATGGACGAGATGAAGCGCACCAAGGCCCAGACCGCCCAGCGCACCCGCGAGCGTTACGACAGCGCCTTCAGCGAGGCCCCCCTTGCCCCGTTGCGGCAGCTGGTCCTCATCGAGACCCGGCCGGAGGACCTGCTCAAGGTGCTGATGGCCGGGACCGTCTCGACCAACGTGTTCCTGCGCCGGTTGCACAGCTACGCCCTGAACCTCGGCTGGTTGCCGTGGCCCATCCTCGCCTATGCGCAGTGGCCGCGCCTGAAGTATCAGACCCGCCGGGCCATCACCGCCCACGAGGCGCAGCAACTGCTCGACGTGGAGCCGCACCCGGAGTGGAAGGCGTTCCTGCAACTGCTCTGGCACTTCGGCGCCGCGCAGATCGACATGGCCGGCATGACCCACGAGAACATCGACTGGCCCAACCGCATCCTGAGCTACACCCGGCGGAAGACGGGGACGCTGGCCGTGCAACGTATCGGGCCGGCGGCAGAGGCCGTCCTACGGGAACGGCCGACGTTTGGCCCGCTGTTCCCGCACTTCGGCCAGCAGGAGTCCGCGGCCAGGGCCACGCGCTTTGCCGACCGGTGTCGGAAGCTGGGCATCGTCGGCGTGAGCCTGCACAGCTACCGCTACGCGTGGGCGGAGCGGGCCCGGGCGGCGGGTTATCCCGAACGCTACGCGCAGGAGGCGCTCGGCCACACTTCGGCCGCGGTGCATCGCGCCTACGCCAAGGGCGCACGGGTGAACCTGCCGAGTCTGGAGGACTACGAGCAGTGCAGTGAGCCGCCCCAGCTCATGGCCGTCTGATAACTCAATCGCGTCGCCGGCCGGATACCCCCGTCCGGCGATTTTCATTTTTGGGGGGCTCCGCCCCCCAGCTCGCCGTGCGGCTCGCACCCCCGCCAGAGATCGGCTGACCTCTGGACTCCGCACTTCACGCCGCTGCGGGCGGCGTGGGTTCGTGCCTCCGGGCGTTCTTCCCCTGCCAGTGCCGGGAGACCGCGAGGGTGGCCTTGTGCAGCCATTGTTCGTCCCGGCCCAGTTCCTGGACCGTCTTCGCGGCAAAGAACTTCGGCGCGTTCTGCGCCGGCTTGCCCAGCGGCTTGAGCAGACCCGCAGCCATCAGCACCGCGAGGTCATGGAGCTGGAAGCCCAACGCGCACGCCGTCTCCTCCGCCGTCAGGCGGGCCGGCGGCTGCCCCAGCAGGGACAGCAGGCGGTGTTGCGCGTCGTTCATCGTCAGTCCCGCCACCAGGGCGTGGGATGGAAGTCCAGCGGCGTGGCCCCGCAGTGCGGGCACTCCGGCAGGCCGTCGGTGTCTTCGCCCACGGCCTCCGCCTTGAAGGCCTGGTCACAGTGCAGGCAATAAATGTCCTGCCCGACCCGCCATTCGTGCAGCGGGTCCCGTTCGTTCAACCATTTCACTCGTCTGTTTGCATTCATCGTTCCGTTCCGTGTTTCCGTTCCGCCCGCCCCGTCGTTCCCATCAGGGCATAGTTCATCTTCAAGCAATCCCGCCGGGGCCCCCGCGCTCCGCGCGGGGACCCCGGCTGGGAACCGCTTCCCAGGTGACAACTGGCAGCTTTGCCGCAGCCTCGGTGACGCTATGACCCTGTTTCCCCGCGTTTGCGGCCCGTCTGGGCTGGTCTCAGCCGACGGGGAATGAAGGACGGTGTGCGCCGCTATCCTCAGCGCAGAGGCCGGTCCACCAGGAGGTCTTCCTACTCCGCTTTGCGTTGTCCCCGACGGCGTCTCCCTCCTATTTGCCGCCGACCTGCCAAAACGCGGAAGATCGACTCGGAGAGCATGACGTCGCAGCGGTCCCCAAACTTGCGCGTCTCATAAAAGTCCCCGCCGGCGCGCCGATATGCTTCGTCGCCGCCCTTGAGGACGTAGCCCACCCCGTCGAGCCGTGGGCTATACACTGAGACGCGTGCCATCCCGCCGCCGAGCTGCTCCCAGATTCGCATCCAGGAGAAGCAGGTGGCCGTGGTTGGCGCATGCTTGGGGAACCCCGCGATTAAGGCGTGAAAGTGCAGGCGGCCCGTGGCTTCGCCACGCTCGGTCCGCAGGCACCAGATCGTCTGTTTGAAATGAACCCCGAAGTTCTGCGCCTGGCTTCGCATGAGGGCGAAGAACAGCTTGATCCGGACGGCATCCGTGAGCCGCTCACTCTTGAAGGTGAGGCTCGCGAAGAACTGCCAGTCGAACAGCGACAGGGCGTAGAGTTCGGGGTTCATTGTGTAGAGAAGCCGAACTTCGGCTTACTTGGTATCAGGTCCGGTCACGATGGCGCCCCGCGCCCGCAGCCGGCCGCCGAAGGGCAGCAGCTCGCGGATGCCGACCGTGATGGTCCGGTCCTGGAGCTTGCCCGCCCACTTCGCCTTCTCCTCCTCGCTCAACGTGTAGTCGAACGGCATGAGCAGGCGGTAGCCGGACGGGTCCACGTCCTGGCAGGTGATGACCTGGTGCTTCACCAGGCCCCGTTTCCCCACGTATTCGTCGGGGCGTTCACTCGTTACGTTTACTTTCAGTTGCATTATGTTTCCTTGGCTGGGTTCGCGTCGGGCTGCGCCAGGGCCAGACGCCGTTGCAGGGTCACAACGATTTGGCCGAGCAGGCTCCGCCCGCCGCGCGACACGCGGAGGGTCAGGCTGAGGGTCGTCATCCGACGCACCTCCCGGCTCGGGGATGTGAGGTTCAAGTTCACGGCCCCCAGCATGGCCAAGGATTGGCCCGGCCCGTTAACGGGCAGTGGAGGGGTCGTGGCCGCGTAGCGGCGGGGAGTGGGGAAGTGGCCTCCGGCGGTTTGCCCGCGGATGCCGACATCAGGGTTGTGTTGCGCTCGTTGCACGCCCCACAATTACCGCCGTGCCCCGCCGTTCCGCCATGCGCCGGGTGCATCCCAACGACGTTTTCGCATACGTGGTATGTTATGCCGAAGAAGCCCCAGATAGATCATCCCGTCCGGCAGGTCCGCACCGCCCTCGGCCTTACGCAGGCGGCGTTCGCCAACCGGATCGGCTGCTCCGCCATCGCGGTGCAGCGCATCGAGAACGGCAGCCTGCGGCTTAGCCCGAAGCTCGCGTATGTCATCGCCGAGGCGACCGCCGCCGATCCGGAGCTTCTGTTGAAGGGGCCCGGTGCGAAGGCCGTGGACCGGTTGGGCATGCCCTACACCAAGGCCGCACTGGAACTGCTGAAGGCAATGCTGCCCATGACGCCGGAGGAACTCGCGTATCACCGTGACTCACATGCCCGCTACGTGGAGCTGCTGCTGGCGGCGGCAGAGCGGGCCGGGAAGTTCAAGGCCTACGGGGTCACGGCAGCCCTCCAGCAGGCGTTCACGAAGCTCGCCGAGGACTTTGACCTGGTGCCGAGTATCCACAGCGTGCTGGTCGAGCGGGGTTCAGTCCGGCGGCGCAAATACCGCGTTGAAGACCTCCGCAAGTTCCCGGACTACGCCCGGATGATTGGGTTCAAAGACCAGAAGAGTTACTGCCCGGCCAAGGTCATCGAGTTCACGATCCCGCACGGGTGGATTGATGCCTACCATCTTATGGAGGAACCGGTGCTGCCACCCGGTGCGGACATGAAGCTCAACGGCCGCGCGGACTACCTGATCGACTTTGACCGGCCCATCCCCAAGGAGATCGAAGAGGCCGTCGCCCAGACGCTCTACTGGAAGATCAACCACTTCGAGAGCGTTGCCTGAGTGGCAGGCTGCGGACGTCTTGGCTCACCAAGGTGATGAATTCTAATTGGGGCGCTCCATTTCCGCATTCCGCGTTCAAATTGTTTCCGCCTACTTCGCCACCGGTGTCCCCACTTGGTCGATGGCATCGGCGTTCAGCGGTTCCGCTCCGCCTGTCGCAGTCGTAGCCGTGGATGTCATAGATCCACGATTCGAAGTCTACGGCCTGCTACGGCGGGTTGCTTCGTGGGGAACGGTGTCCAGGCGTTAGGGCTACAGGGAGGCATAGAGGCGTGTTAGGCGGGGCACGGCGTCGGTTTCCGCGAGGTTTTCGCGGAGGGCGTGGCGGAGCCAGCGGAGGAAATTCACGGAGCGCTGGGTGGCCCGCCGGAGGCCCGTGCGCAGCGTGGTGAGCGGGCTTCCCGCCCGCCGTGCCGCCTGCTCCACCGCTTGGTGCCGGCCCAGCCGGCGCCGGTCTTCGGCCGCGTTGCTCACGCCGTGTTCGCGTTCCAGCCGCGCTTCATACAGCAGCAGCAGGTTGTAGGTCAGCGCCACCAGCTGGCCCTGCGTGGCCTTGGCCACGAGGCCCGTGCCCCAGGCCTTCTTCTCGCCGAGCTTGTTCTTGAGCTGGTCGAAGACTTTCTCGACGTCCCACCGGCGGTGGTAGAGTTCGGCGATGAGGCCGGGCGGAAGGTCGGGTTCGTTGGTCAGGAATTCATAGGCCTGGCCGGTGGCCGGGTCGGTGTAACCGACGATCCGCGTCCGGTGGCCTTCGCACGTCACGACCACGCGGTCGGCGGTGACGCCGCGGCCCTGCGGATTGAGCGGGTCCACGCGGCGGTCCTCAATCCAGTCATAGACCATGTCCGCCTTGCCCCGGCTGATGAAGTAGACGGCGCATTCGCGCTGGCAGCGTTTCCAGTAGGCGAAGTCGATGCCGGCCTTGTCATACACGAGGAGCACGCGCTGGCCTTGGGGCACGTCGTGGCGCAGGCCGGAGGGTTTGAGCCGTTTGAGCTGTTCGTGGAGGCCTTCGCCCACGGCCAGGTGGCGGAGCTGGTGGCCGCGCAGGTCCAGGCTGTAGAAGTGGCCGACGGCCAGCTTGGCCCCGTCGTGCCGGGCGTCGTGGGCGGCGGCCTGGTGCCAGTGGCCGTCCAGTGCGAAGCACTGGTAGTTTTTCAACTCGGGAAAGCGGGCCAGTGGGTCGGGCAGTTGGGCCCGGGCCAGGAGGCGGCGGTTGACGTCGCGGGCCAGCTCGAGCCGGCGCGCGCTGTTCTGGGCGACGAAGTAATTGGCGCGGGTCGGCTGATAGGCGAAGCGCGGGCCGTGTTCCTGGAGGAAGGCCCGCCCGTTCTCGACCCGTTCGAGCACGCGCGCAATCCCCAGGCGCAGCCAGTCCGCGTCGGAGTATTCGGGGCACGGATAGGTGTGGGGTGAGGTGGCGGCCAGGCCGTCGAGGGGTTGGAGGAAGGCGTCGTTCACACGCGGGTCAGCAGCAGAGGTGGGCATCGAAGTCGATTTTGGGCGACCTCGTCGACGTCAAGGCTATTCCTTAATCCGCAGGGCCTCATTACGCTCGTTTTCCAGGAAAAGAGCCCTGCGCCAACCTCCGCCAACCGGACCCGCGGCAGGCGGTCTGAGGCGCCGTAGTCCACGCTCTATCGCCCGCCACACGCCGCGCTCCTCGACACCATTCCTTCGTGGGATGCTTACCCGCAACCGACTACAATTCTTGTGAAACCGACCGAGCTCGGTGCGACCCATGGCGCTAGCCAGGCCGGCGCGCTCGCATGTCAACGGTTAGCGTTTTTTCCGCTGGGCAAGCTCGTCGCGAAGGAGGTTTTGCAACTTCTTGAGGGCGATTGCGTCTTCCGGCCGCAGGCATGGCCCAGACACGTAATCCAAAGGCGTTTCCCCGTGGATATTGGTCACCGTGATCAGAGCACCCGCCTGGATCAAAAATAAAGCACTATGGTAAGTGCCTGAGCGCATTGCCTCCAGCAACGGCGAACTGCCAAATCGAGTGCGTGCGTTGATGTCCGCTCCAGCCGAAAGCAATATCGCCATGTTGTTGGTCTTCTCGGAGAGGGCTGCACCAAACATCGGCGAATAGCCATCTGCGTTGGTTCCGTTGACCCTGCCACCAAAGCGAAGTAGTAAGACAAGCAGTTCGGAAGTGGGCTTTCGCGCGGCTATTTGCAGCAAAGTCTTCGGCTCCATTTCCCCATTTGGATCTGCCCCCGCTTTCAGTAGCATCTCCGCAAGCGCCAAGTCGTTTCTCAGCACCGCGTGGGCCAGAGCGGTAACACCATCCTGGCCAGTTTCATCGGCCCGAACCCCCTTCTGCAGCAGCCGTTCCACGGCCTTGAGGTCACCCATTTTCGCTGCGGTGGCGATTGGGCTGGCCGGCTTCGGCTTTCGGACCGTGCTCGGGCTGAAATCGCAGGAGCAACACGCAATCGTGACAAGGACCACCGCGGCGAATTTGCACCCTGAACCCAAGCTCCAGCGGGTGAGAGGCAGCACCAGCCCGTCGAGCACGCCAAACATGAATTTCAATCTCTGCATCCCAAATCCTTGATTTCACGTTCCAGTGCCTTGAGCATGTTGTCCATACTGTGCCCGTTCAGCCATTCACCCATCCATAGGGAAGGAAGGATACTTGGCAAGGCGGGCATCACAGGGTGACGCTCTCCAACGGCACCCGGAAAATTGGGCACACCATCCACTCCCAACCGGGCAAAAGCGTTGCTAAGATCTTGACCAAGGTTCAACGGGTCCGCCACCGAATACCACGCGTCCACCAACTGCTTCTGCCTAGCCAGATTGGCCGCAGAGATACCTTCGCTTGTATTGGGGTGCAACCCCGCCGCGTTAAAGGTGTGCGCGTGACGGCCAGTCAGTAAGGCTGCATAGCTAGCCATACCTCCTCCTAGCGAATGTCCCGTAAATGTGAGCCTTAATCCATTTTGACGTGCTATCCTATCGGCTTCTCGAGCAAGGTTTCCAGCATCTTGATACTGGCCATACATGGCACCCAATGATTGGCCAACATCGGTAACCCAATCGCCGAGGTCCTTTGGTTCAGTGCCGCGATATGCCACCGAGAGCATTTTTCCGCCGTCCGTGTATAGAGTGGCGGCGAATCCGTTGTCGGGATTGGAGAACAGATCTTCGGGAAGCCCCAGGGCCGCCTTCTCTTGAGGTGTAGCCTCCCTTAATGGGGCTCCCGGCGGGTTGTCGCCGTAACTTCCCAACGCAGCGTAAGCCTGCCTAACTGCGGCAAGCAGTTCCGCGCACCTTCCCACTCGCTCACCTTCCTTCGAAGACGTGCCACCCTTACCTGCGACACGTCCACCGCCAGCGTCAGCAGTCCGGCCATTGTTTTGTGTGCGGTTTGACAACTGCTCCGCGTTAGAGGAAAGGCGTGTTCCGGTTACCTGCATTGATGGTAACGTTTCAACCGTGTGACTGAATGTTCCGTTGGAGTTCATAACAACTTGCAGTTGGCCAGATTTGAGCGCGGCCAAGGCCTCGGGGCTTACGTCTGCAACGAACTCTCCAAGGCTATTTCCAGCCGCATCGACCACCTTCAAGATCATCAACTTTTCCCCAAGTGGATCGATGTGGTTGATGGGATTATTGCCGCAGTAGTGGTAGAGGTTGGCACCGCCGGCCTCGCCGATAGGGTCGCGGGAGATGAAGCGGCCGAGGGCGGGGGCGTAGGCGCGGCGGCCGAAGTCGAGCAGGTCCACGGGCCAGGCGCCGGCCCAGTTCTGCCCCAGGGCCCATTTGCTCTGGAAGCGGAAGGGCAAGTCGGTGAGGGCGCCCTGGCTGCGGAGGATTTCACCGTAGGGCGCGTATTCCACGCCGGCCTTGAGGTTGTTGGCGGGTGTGCCGGTGTCAGTCGCGAGGGCGTCGAGCAGCACGGTGACATCACCGCGGCCGCTGCTGCCGGCGAGGAACTGCTGGGTGCTGCTCTTGTCCACCAGCAGGAGGCCGCCGATGCCGGCCGCGCCGTGGACGGTGGAGGAGAGATCAGGGCCCCAGACGAAGGTGCGATTCAGCGTCTTGGCGCCGGTGCCGACATGCACGTCCACTTCGGCCAGCAGCGCCCAACCGGACCACACGAAGCGCCGGTGCTGGCTCAGGGTGCCGGCCGAGTTGTAGTCCTTCTCCTCCACCCGCCGGCCCTGATAGTCGTAGGCGATGGTCTTGCGGATGTTCGTATTCGCCTTGTCCTTGAGCTCGATCAGCCGGTCTTCCGCATCGAAGGTGAGGCTGAACATCACGGTGTTGGTCAGGTTGCCGGCGGCGTCCCAGCCAAACGACTCGGACGAATCACGCCGGGGATACGGAACCGTGCCGATGGAAACCCCATTGCGGAGCACCGAGGCGGTTTGCATGGCGTCGGGCGTGCCGTAGCGGTCCAGCTCCGCCCGCCAGTATTGGCCGCCACCGGGCTTGGTGGCCGTGGCGCTCAGGCCGCTCCCGTAGTTCAGGGTGATGGTCCCGCCGACCGCATCCCGGTCCCCGACCTCGTGGGCCTCGCGCACATCTTTCCCGGAATACTGGTTGTTGGCGTTCCGCGTGTAGGCTTCCCGGTAGTTGGGGTTGCTGGCGGAACTGTAGCGGTTTTCCGTGGCCCGGTTGGCCGCATTGTCGTAGGTGGCGGCGAAGTAGCGGTCGCTGAGGCTCACCGTGTTGCCATTGACCTTGCTGGTGGCGGTGGCGAGCTCGCCACGGACGCTGTAGGTGTAGGTGAGCGTGAGATCGTTGCCGGTGCCGTAGCCCTTGAAGAGCTCCCCGCTCTGGGTCTCGGTAGTCACGCGGGCGAGGTCATCGCGGGTGAACCCGTAACTCGCATATGTCGTGCCGCTCCGCTCGACGGACATGGTCTTGAGCGCCGCCCGGAACGGTTCGTAGGCCCGCTTCCAAACGGTGCTTTGGGAGCCGTCAATCTGCCGCAGCAGCGCGCTGCCGCCCAGGTAGCCGAAGGTGAAGGTGTGGTTCTTGGTGGCGCCGCGCGTGTTGGCCTGGAGCGAGCTCAGGCGCCCGTTGGCCGTGTCGAACCCATAGGTGACATCCAGATGGGTGCTGCTGAACGCCGCGGTGGCACTCGTGGCCACGCCGAGGGTGTAGCCTTCCGCCCGGGAACTGCTGTCACTGGCATTGAAACGGGTGCGCAGGTGCAGGTCGGTGCCGTAAAACGCGGCGTTCAGCGTTTCGTCGGCGAACTGGTAGTCCTTGGCGGTCCGGTAGGTCAGGGTGCGGCTGCCGGTCGCATCGGTGACCGTCGTGGGGAGGCCCAGCCGGTTGTAGGTGAAGCCGAGCGAGGGGGTGCTGTCCGAGTAGCTCTTGGCGGTGACCTCCCCGGTCTTGGGATCCAGGGTGATGGCCGAGGAGATGCTCCGGGCGTTGGTCTGGCCCACCGCCCGGTTGTAGGCGTCGTAGGCCCAGGAGTTGGTCTTTCCGGCCGCATCAATCTTCCGCAGTGTCAGCCCGGTGTCGGCATCGAACACCCAGCGGTTGGTGTCGGCCGTGGCCGTGCCAAACGCCGTCGGCAGCGTGCTGCTGTCCCAGCCGGAGCCGCCGCGGTAGGTGAACAGGTATTCCAGGGCGCCGTAGCTGTCGTAGGCGTTGCGTTCCGGGGTCGTGCCGTCACCCCAGCGGTGACTCACCTGCCCGCGGGCGTTGTAGGCCACCCGGGTGAACCGGCCCTCGGCGTTCCTGGTCCATTTGACCGAACCGTCGGCGTAGAAGTCCTGTTCCAGCGAGGTGACCCACGCCCCGGCCGCGTTCTGTTCGCTCTGCTTTTTCAGGCGCGTCTGCCCGGCATAGTATTCGAACTGCCGGGAGATCGTGGCCGGGCCGAGGTTGGTGTCCGTGTTGCCGGTTCCCTGGTCCACGCGCACCAGCCGCAGGAGCGGGTCGAAGACGTTGGTGGAGCTGGCACCGGCCGCGGTCACCGTCGTCACGGCCAGGCCGTTCACGGTCCGGGCGACTTCGTCGGCGGTGGCATCCGGCGAATCGGCGTAGGTTTCCACCCGCACCGTGGCCGGAAAGCGGCGAACCACGCCATGCCCGGCACGACCGGTGAGATCCGCTTCGAGGGTGGCCGGGTTGGGGTTGATGCCCCAGGAGTAGGATTCGCCGGCGAGGAAATTGGTGACGCCGGAGTTGACCGTCTGCGGGAAGCCCGTGAGCCGTTCCCGCGTCCGTGCCAGCAGCACCCGGGTGGACGAACTGGGCTCGGGATAGCCGAATGACTGGCTTTGCAGCCACCAGTCGCTGCCGACTTTCACGAAGCGGCTGTCGTATTCCACGATCCGGTCGCTGGCCGAGCCATTCTGCAGTCCGGCCGTGGCGTCGGCATCGACGCCTTCCTTCTGGAGGCGCCCGAACTGGTCGTAGTGGAAATAGCGGTCGCCCTTGCCGGACTCGACCGTGCGGTTGAGCAGTCCGGTGCCGGCGGTGAAATAGTTCGTCACCGTCAGCGCGCCGCCGCCGAGTTTGGGCGCCACCGCCCCGGTCGCCCGGCCGAGCATGTCGGCAAAGGCCTGGGAGTTCCGCGGCGAACTCGCGGAGCCGGCGAAGGCGGTGGTCTTGAACAGGCCCGCCTGCGGCACTTCGTAGGCATAGTAGGCGGGCACGAGCGCCGAGCCCGTCACTTCCTTGGTCCGGCCATCCCGATGGCGGAGGGTAATCACTTCGGAGTAGGTGTTGGTGCCGTCCGTGTAGGCCTCCGTTCCGTTGAGCACCCGCACCCGTTCCAACGAAAAATGGGTCTCGGCCCCGACCTTTTCCCAGGCCCGCGTGCGCACGACGCCGTTGACGTCGGTGGTCTGCGTGACTTCGCCGGCCAGGTCATAGGCCGTCCGGCTGACCAGTTGCTCCGAGCCCGAACTGACCGTGTTGGTCAGCAGGCGGCCGGCCGCATCGTAGTCGAAGGTGTTGGTCAGGCTGGCCTGCGTGAGATAGCTGTTGGTCACGCCCACCTTCACGGTCTGCCGCAGCCGGCCGAAATCTTCCCAGACATGGCGGGATTTCACTCCGGCCAGATCGGTTTCCTCCACCAGACGGCCATCCGTGTAGGTGGCCGCATATTCCGGGCCGCGCAGCGTGGTCCGGGTCAGGAGGTGATCCAGGCTGTCGAAGGTTGCGTCCGTCTGCGAGACCACCTCGAAATCGGCGAGCAGCGCGGTCGTGCCGCTGGTTCCCGGCTTGAGCACCCGTTCCTCGGCACGGATCAGCGTTCCGGCCGGGCCCCGCACTTCGACGGTCAACATGGACTGGTTGGCATAGAGGTAGAGGTCATCCAGCCGGTTGGCCGCCACGGCGCTGTCCCAGTATTGGACCAGCCGGCCCGATCCGCCCACGTTGGCCGTGGTTCCGATCAGCTTGACCACCCGGGAATGATTGCCGGTCCCCGCCGTGAACGTGCCGCCGCTCCAGTTGCCCCGCTGGTGCAAATAGGCTGTTCGACGCCCCGTCGGCTCCGTCACCGAGTGCGTCTTCAGCCGATGAAAGGCCTGGGTTCCGGGCATGCCCGGCTCAAGGTATTTCTCGATGCTGGTCAGGTAGTCACCGGCACCGGGGCCGTAGAATGAGTTGATGGTCTTGACGACGTTGGTCTTCCCGTCGGGCAAGGTGGCCAGGGCATATGCGTAGGTCGTCTTGGCCACGAGCTTGTCATCAATCTTCTGCTCCATGCTCGCCACCAGCCCGGTCAGCCGGTTGTCGGCGTTGTCCGTGTAGGTGTAGGTCGTCACGACGCCCACCATCGCGTTGGTGGCGGCCTCCGGGGTCGCGGGTGTGTCCTTGAAGGGACTGAAGACACGGTAGATTCGCCCGATTCTCGAAGCGTTGCCACTGGTGTAGTATTCCCACCGGGTCCAGCCACCGTCGGACTTCTTCTCCCACTCCTTCTGCAGGTAGCTTCCGAGCAATCCCGCATTGGAGTAGTAGGCCGTTTCCGTGGTAAACCCGCTGCCGCCGAAGTCCCGTTCGACCTTGGTGACGAGTGACCTGCCACCGACCACGGAGTAGGTGGCCCGGGTCTTCTCGGCCAGGACCCCGGCGCTGTTCGTCTGCGTGATCTCGATGACCCGGGGCGAACTGCTGACTTCTTTCTGCACCTGAACCGACTGGACGGCGCCGTTGTGGAAGAGGGTCCGCGCCCATTCCTTGGTGGCGCTGTCGTAATACAGTTCAAAGGCCTCGGTCTCCGCCCCGGTGGTCTGCGTGATCCGCAGCGTCTTGCCGTTGGCCGGCACCGCGTTCTCCACGTAGTATTTCGTGACCGGCACCGCGCCGCCGTTGACCGGATAGACCCCGCCCGAAAGGGTCGTGCTGAAATCGCCCGCCTGGTAGAACCGGATTTCGTAGCCGTTGGCCACGGTCACGATGTCCACCAGCCGGCTGGGCAGCATCACCTGCCGGATGTTTCCGCCCGAAAAGACCTTGGTGACGTCATACCAGGCGTCGCCGACATAGTTGAGCCCGGCCGGCGAGAACACGCTGGTGAACGCCGTCTGCCGGATTTCCAGCACGCCACCGCCGGTGCCGTCGCAGCAGTTGCCCACCGGCACCTGCCACACCACCGCCCCGACTGAAGGCGGAAGCGGGCTGGCGACGCCACCGGAGCGCCCGTCCTTCCGCCGGACCACCAGCTTGGCAAAGGTCTGCGGCATGAGCTTGTGGAAGCGGGTCTGTAACCCTTCCAGGTAGATTTCCACGCCGGCCGGAGCACTGAAGGAGAAGTTGGCCCATTGCCAGCGCCCCTCGACGTAGCTGCCGTCATAAAGGGCGGCCACCGTGTATTCCTTGCCCAAGGTCAGCAACGCGGTCGCCTCAGTCGTGGCAAACGTCGTGTTCGGGGTAGTGGTGCTCCCGGTCACCGTCGCCACTGACAAGCCGCTGGCTTCGATCCACCCCTCAAACTCCGCCGTGGTTCCTGGATCAATCGTCACCGGCGACCGAACCATCCCCTTGAAGGTCACCGGCACGTTGATGTCAAAGTCGTCCATTTGGGCCGCGGCCCGCCACAGGGCCGCCAACCCGAGCACGATTCCCAGCATTGCCCGCACCCAGCGCCGGTCGGATCCGATCGTCTTCATGCTTTGCATTCTTAGGGGTTTGGCGTGGTGTTATTTCGCCTCCGCGGCGGCGGCCGGAATGACCCGATAAAAGCGCCGGTCTTCGTCGGCCTGGGTGAGATCAATTTCAATTCCCGTCTCCCCCACCTTTCCGGTCCACAGTTTTTCCCAGGTCACCAGGTCGCGCGAACTCTCCACCCGGCAGTCGCCCGCAACCGCACTGAGCCGGAGCCTTTTCGTCACATCAGCGGTTCCCGCAAGGGTGAGCCGCGGGGTTCCGGTCTCCGCCGCGTAGCTGGCGTTGACCCGCGGTGTGGTCAGTCCAAAAACCCGGACATCGGCCCGTTGTTCCCCGATGCGATCCACCAGTGTGCGCGCGGCCGCATGTTCCGGGTTCAACTCGATGGCCCGCAGCGCCCATTCCCTCGCCGAGGCAGTGTCCTTCAGCGCCACCTCGAAAACATAGGCCTTGAGGTAACTGGCGCTGGCACGGTCGAGCTGATCCGCACCGGTGTCGCCCAGCACCCCGTCCAGCCGGTCAAAGGCCCGTTCGGCCAATTCCAACGCGCGCAGCCGGGACACATCGCGGGCCGCCGTGCAGGCCGTGTTGCAGAGCTGGTAGGCCAGCGCCAGCGAGCGGGCCGTCTTTGTCGCTCCGGTCTCGTCCGAACCCAGCATCCGCTCGCCCTCGTCCAAGGAACCCTGGAGCAGTTCCCGGCAGATTGCCGAACGCCGCTCCGCCAGCGCATTTGCCATAGGGGCCGAATCGGCCCGGCAAGAGCTCGACCATGCGATTGGCAGCAACATCCCGCCCATCACGGCCAGGAGCGGCCACGCCAGTCGGAAACGGGTTGGGGCACAGGACGACAATTCGGGCAGCTTCATACACTCGCGACGGAGACGTTTGATTGGGGATCTGTTCTCCTTGTAGCGAAGGCCCCCCCCCCCACGCTCAAGGTAAATCTGCCGGCGCCCGGAAGGAATCGTGAACGGGCGCCCCGCCGCGCCGAATGGCCCGGCCCGCCGGGACGGGGACGGCCGGACCGGCATGTTTTCGCCAAGGCCCGAAACCCTCCCGGACCGGCTGACCCGGCAGCTCCGCGCCGCGCGGAACTCCCTTCCCCGATTGACCACCCGGACACCGGGACCGGGGGACTCCGCGACGGGCTCCCGGGGCCAAGGAGTTCCGGCGGGCGACGGCCCCTTCGCCCGCCCGCTCCTTCCCCCGGTGCCGGAGTCCGGTCTTCCCAAGGGCCGGGAACCTCCGGCCGTGGGGTGAAATTGGGTGGTGTTCAGGTCCCGAGGCCGGGCCGTTCGTCGTCGGTGGGTCGCCCTGGCCGGGCCGCTCCGGGCGGGGGCACTCGCGGTGCCCTCTGAAGACTACTCCCGCGGGCCGCCCGCCCTCCGCGGCCTCTCCCCGTGCAGGGCGACCCACCGACGACGAACGGCCGGTCCCAAAAAAAGACCATGAACACCACAGCCTCATTCCATTTTGCAGGGCTCGCCAGCCGCGCCGAACAGCCCATCCGCTCCGCGCTTCCCCGGATTGACTACCGCCTCCGGCGGCGGAACCGCTCCCTGAACTGTTCCCGCCTGGTGCGGGTGCTCCGCACCGAGTGCCCCGACCTTTACGAACGGGCCGAGGTGGTGGGACGTTGGGTGTGGGTGCAGTTCTCCCAGCCGCCCACGGTGAACTTGCGCCGGCAGTTGGCCGAACTCGGCTTCCATTGGAACCGCACCCGGCAGGCGTGGCAGCACCCCGGCGGCAGCCGTTCCACGGGGGCCGGCTGGAATCCCCGGCAGCAGTTCTTCACCTACTTCCCCGCCGACCTGAACCCGCTTTGAACCCGCAAAACTGCCAGCAACTCTGCCAGCAAACCACCCTGACCGAGCCGGTCCGGGCAGTGACCGGGCAGTGGCGGTTCAACCTTGTATCCCTCACCCAAATCCCTGAAAACACTCACGAATTGAGCGCCAAAGCGCCAAGTTCCCACCCCTCACCCGCACCCGTTCACGTCGAGCTTGGGTCGTTAGGCTGCCATGCGCCGCTTGCTTCCATTCGTGTGTCTCTTGTTCGGCGGTTGCGCAGTCTTCTTCTCCGAGAGCGGCCGCGAGCTTGGTGTCATCAAGCCGCAGCCGACTGCGAACGTTGTGATTCGCGCTGTTCTGCCGCGTGATGCTCATTCCATCAGGTTCACTTCCGTCGCGCCCATTCCCAGAGTTCAGGGCGAGGAAAGAGTTACGGTTACGCTCACGAATACTTCCACCAGAACCATTGAGCTTGGTCCGGGTGCAGTATCCAGCGTCGCGCCGCACAGCAGTGTGCAGCTCTTTGATGGCAGTTTGTCTGCTCTTGTCGGCGACAGACGCTTCCCGGTTTCTGCATGGTCAGGCCGAGCTTCGTGCGAGCTGCATATCCAGTTCGCATCTGCACCGAGCCTTCCTTCACCGATTCGGGTTTTATGTTGGCGTTCGTCACCACCATTATGAGTCAGTTGATTGATTGGCAGCCTCCTGAGAAACTACCCGCGCAAGTCATTGATTGGGAATGAGGGAGTAGTTGAGGGTGGCGGCCAGGTTCTGGAGGCGGGCGAGTTTCCGGCGCTTCATCTTCTCCTCCGCCTGGGCGAAGACTTCCGGGTTGAACGGCTCCCGGAACTTGAGGAGATGCCACAGGATGCGCGCCAGTTGGACTCGCTCGCCGCCGCTCGCTCGGCCCTGCGGGCCTGCTCCCTCCGGTCGCATTCCTTTCGCGGGTCGGCCGCTCAAGTGTGCGCCCTCGCCGTGATGGCCTTGGGACTGCCCAGCCGGGCCTGCCAGCGGCGGTAGAGGTCCC
>OFDN01001379.1_pt1 | contig 16108 bp, 11 predicted proteins | sample 1520971 | NCBI WGS metagenome assembly OFDN01 (sample SAMEA94257418, study PRJEB24077) | hot springs metagenome | biome: Aquatic biome; feature: Geographical feature; material: Water | place: India | collected 2012-06-12 | depth 5 m
GCGCTGCCGGTCGTTCAGCGGGCCGGCAATGCCGTTGCCGAGCAGTTCGGCGAAGCCGACCACGGCATTCAGCGGCGTGCGCAGCTCGTGGCTCAGATGCGACAGGAATTCCGTCTTGGCCCGATCGGCGATCTCGGCCTCGGTGCGGGCGATCTGAACCTCGTATTCCGACTGCTTCAGCGCGGTGATGTCGACATAGGTGATGATGATGCCGCCGGACCGGGTCGCCCGTTCGCGCACCAGCCACCATTTCCCGGTCAGGGCCGAATACTGGACGTGGTCGCACGGCGCCAGTGCGTGGATCGCCAGGCGGTGGGCGGCGACGGCCTCGGGCGCGCGGCCCAGCCGCAGCAGGCAGACCCCGAGGTTGTCGTGCGCCTCCGCCACGTCGGGGCGGCGGGCGAGCAGGCCGCGGTAGGCCACCTCCGCCTCCGCCAGCCGGCCCAGCGTGTGCAGGGCGACGGCGCGGCCGAACCAGGCGTCGGGCGCGTCGGGGGAGCGTTTCAGGGCGGCGGCGTGCACGGCCGCGGCGGCCTCGAACTGGCCCAGCGCGCGCAGCACCTCGCCGAAATCGATCAGCACCTCGGCGTCCTCGCGGATGGCGAGCGATTTCTGCAGCCACTGCACCGCCTCCCCCGCACGGCCCAGCCGGAAGGCGACGAGACCCAGCCGGTGGGCGGCGGCGGCGTGGCCGGGCTTGCGCTCCAGCACCGCCAGATAGCCGGCGCGGGCATCGACCAGACGCCCGGCCCGTTCCGCCGCGACGGCAGCGGCGAACCCATCCATCGGCTCCGCTCTCCTCTTTTTCCCGAAACCCGGACGCGATCTTGCCAGAGCGGGCCCGCGCTTGCGATCATCACGGCAACCAGCGACCGGAACACCCCCGCCATGACGCGAACGCCCGCGGTCAGCATCATCACACCGACCGCCAACCGTGGGCCGATGCTGGGCCTGCTGCTCGACTGCGTGCGCAAGCAGGATCACGCCGGTTGGGAATGGCTGGTGGCGGACGACGGGGCCGCCCCGTGCGAGCTGCTGGCCGGTCTCGGCGACCCGCGCATCCATTACGAGCACCTGCCGGAGCGCCAGCCCTTGGGGACCAAGCGGAACCGGCTGATCGGGCGGGCGCGCGGCGGCATCATCGTGCAGTTCGACGACGACGACTATTACGCCCCGCAGTATCTGTCCACCATGACCATGATGCTGGAGCGGAGCGGCGCCGACATCGTCAAGCTGGCAGGCTTCTTCCTCTTCCATGCGCTGTCCGGCAAGATCGGCTATTGGGACCAGCGGGTGGGCGACGGCCACCATTTTGTGTGGGGCGCGCGCGGGATCGACTGCGCGGTCTACAAGGCGTCGCCGGACGACCTGCACAACCTGATGGGCTTCGGCTTCAGCTATGTGTTCCGTCGCAGCCTGTGGGAGCGCACGCCCTTTCCCGACACCGGCTTCGGCGAGGACAGCGGCTTCATCGAGCCGGCGCTGGCGGCTGGAGGGCGCTGCGCCCTGCTGGACGATCACATCGGGCTCTGCGTGCACACGATCCACGGGCGCAATTCGTCGAAATGCTATCCGCAATATGTGCTGCCGCCGTTCCTGGTCGGCCAGCTCTTCCCGCAGTTCGATCCGGACGCCTACCAGCGGATGGCGGGATAGGCGCCCGGATCCTCCATCACTCCCGTCCCCATTAACGGTCGATCGGGCCGCGCGGCAGCACCCGGCGGTAGAGGTGCCAGGTGGCGTGCCCCAGCACCGGCATCACCACGATCAGCCCGACGAAGGCCGGCAGCGTGCCGGCGATCAGGGCGCCGGCCACCACCAGCCCCCAGGCCGCCATCGGCACCGGATTGAGCGCCACGGCGCGGGCCGACACGCGGATCGCGGTGCCGACGCCGGCGCGCCGGTCGATCAGCAGCGGGAAGGACACCACGCTGATGGTCAGCACCAGCAGAGCGAACAGGAAGCCCACGCCGAAGCCGACCACCAGCATGGTCCAACCGGCGCGGGTGGTGAACACCGCGTCGAGCAGCGCGCCCAGACTGGCCGGCGGCTCCGGCCCCAGGGTGGCGGCGTGGATTCCCCAGGCCGCCAGCAGCCACAGCAGGAACACCGCGGTCAGGATCAGCCCCAGCGCCATCACCGCGCCGAAGGAGGGGGCGCCCGTCACGCGGAAGGCGTCGGCCCAGGAGATGGGCTGCCCCTCTTCGCGCCGTCGGCTCATCGCGTAGAGGCCGACGGCGGCGAAGGGCCCCAGCAGCGCGAAGCCCGACACCAGCGGAAACAGCAGGTGCAGCAGGTCGCGCCCGAAGATCACCTGCGACAGGATCAGCCCGGCCACCGGGTAGACGATGGCCAGGAAGATGACGTCGGTGCGGCAGGCCATGAAGTCGTCGATGCCGCGCTTCAGCGCCTCCCCCAGATCCGCGATGCCGATGCGCCGCACCGCGGGCAGCAGGGTGGCCGCGTCCTCCTCCCGCCGGTAGGCGGCGCGTCCCGCCGTGCCCACCGCGTGCGACCAGCCCTTCCAATGATCAACGCCCCATTCGACGGGGTTCCGGATGGCCATGTCGGTTCCTCCCCAAATCGCCGATCCACGCGGGCACGGCCGGGACCGCGGCCCGCCACCGGGGATGAGGGTACGCCCGTCGGCGGCGCAGGGGGAGTCATTTGTTTGGCATACGGACTGTCAGCGAATTGACCGGAGTTGGTGTGAGCTGCGACAGCCGCTGAAGATTGTGGTAGGCTACTCTAAATCGCTGTCTGCTGGTATTATTCGTCCAGGGTCCTGATCCATGCGATTCACGCCTGACGGTCCTTCAATCCCTAATGAATTGCTGACTGCCCGAGACGAAGGGCGCGTGGCCTTCTTCTGCGGTGCCGGAGTATCGCTCGCCCGAGCGCGCCTCCCGGATTTCTACCGATTGACATCGACAATCCTCGACGAACTGGGTGCCGACGAGAAAGGCCAGGCACGCCGTCTGATGCGGACGGCCGAGGCGTTGCGGCGGGGCGACATCCTGCCCAACAGCGGGGTCCAGATATCGGCCGATCAGGTCTTCGCCTTCCTGGAGCAGGAATTTACCATCGACGATGTTCGTACGGAGGTTGCCAAGGCCCTGCGCCCACGGAACGGCGTGGACCTCTCGGCTCACCGGACCTTGATCGATCTGTCGCGTGGGTCGGACGGATCGGTTCGGCTCGTCACCACCAACTTCGACCGGCTTTTCGAAGCCGCGGCTCCCGATCTGCCGGTGTGGGCGCCTCCCAGTCTTCCGGACTTGCGCCGGTCGGAGGCCTTCGAAGGCATCGTGCATCTGCACGGATCGACGAACGCCGACTACACCGGCATCGCGGGGGACGCGTTCGTCGTTTCCTCGGCCGATTTCGGCCGTGCGTATTTGATGGACGGGTGGGCGGCAAACTTCATGCGGCATCTCTTGCAGAGATACCAACTGGTGTTCGTTGGCTATTCGGCGGACGACCCGCCGATCCGCTACCTGCTGGAAGCGCTGGGGCGCACCGCCACCAGCACCGCCGGCCTGTACGCCTTCGACTGTGGAACCGGAGCGGAGGTCCAGTCCCGCTGGGGGACGAAGGGCGTCCAACCCATCGCCGTCGATCCGACCGTCGGCTATGATGCGCTCTGGGTGTCGCTGGAGGCCTGGGCAGTGAAAGCCCGGGATCCCGCCGGCTGGACGGCGTCCGTAATCGAATCGGCGAGACGGGGACCCACCGTCCTGGCGCCCCATGAGCGTGGTCAGGTCGCGCACCTCGTCTCGACGGTCGAAGGGGCTCAGGCGTTTCGCGCTGCCGACCCGCCCGCGCCAGCGGAATGGCTCTGCGTCTTCGACCCGGTGATCCGGTTCGGAATGCCCGGCAAAATCGGTCGCTACTTCGAGCCCGGCGAGACGGTCGATCCGTTCGACCTCTACGGGATCGATGACGATCCCGTTCCAATGCGGATTGCCGCCGACGATCATTACGCGAAGCGTGAGGTTCCGGAAGGGGTATGGAGCGCTTTCAAGAAGCAGGCTGGTGACGTCATGGGTGACCATCTGGCGGTTTTTATTGGCGATCAGGTGAGCGAGCCACCCCAACTCTCACGACGCTTGTGGAATTTGGGTGTTTGGCTGTCGCGGGTCAGCCACGAGCCGGCCGCCGTGTGGTGGGTGGGGAAGAAAGGGATGCTTCACCCGACTCTTCAGAACATTATTCAGCTTGAACTGCATCATGATGGGAATCGCTTCGGCGATGGCGCGAAGCGGGCTTGGCAGCTAAACTTGGCTGCATGGGCCGACGGTCGCCCGTTTCGGCGCCGGGATTGGTATGATCTTGAGCGGGGACTGTCTCGGGATGGCTGGTCGATCTCCACAGCGAGCCGCATCGCCTCAACGGTTCAGCCAAGGCTTGCAATTTCCAGTTCCTACTCCGCGGGACCGCTCCCCCCTTCAACACAGACGGATATCGCATTTCACGAGCTTGTGCATATCGATGTCGAGTATCCGGAGTGGGAAGACGACATCGATGTTCCGCCGGAGCACCTGGAGGGCATGGTCCGGGCGATCCGCTGGATGTTGGAACGAGCCACTGTTCTGGAAAAGGAGATTGGAGGATACGGTCTTCGCCTCGAGCGTCCGCTTGTGCCGGACCCCGACGTCCCGCATAATGAAATATCGTATGGGCGTGGGTTGGATCATCTCCTCGCGCGGTATGTAAAATTTTACAAACTTCTCGATGGACACTCCAAAGCATCGGCGGAAAGGGAACGTGCGGCTTGGCCTGTTGACGATTGCGTGTTTGCCCGACTGCGTATGTGGGCTGCGGGGCAGCGCCACCTTACCAGCCCTGGGGAGGCGGGGCGTCGGCTGATCGGCTTGTCGGCCGAAGCGTTCTGGGACGGCTCCCATCAGCGTGATCTGCTCGTCGCCATCGAGGCTCGCTGGGTGGAATTGCCACAGCGCACCCAGTTGGCGCTCGTACGGAGGATCATCAAGGGGCCAAAGCGTTGGTCTGGGATTAAGAAAGGTGAATTCTCTGATTACCGGGCGCGGTCCATACTGGAGCGTGTAGATTGGTTTCGTAGGCGGGGCATCAATTTGCCGTTCGACGTTGGCGCTGTTGACGATATACGACGTTCCGTGCCGGACTGGCGCGAGGAACATGCGACTGGCGCTGCGGCTTCGCACGAGAGTCGAGGCGGATATGTAGTTACTGATCCGACGCCCGATGTTCTGCTGAATGAGCCTTTGTCGACGCTGATCGACGTCGCTGAGCGATCCAGAGGCCGAGATCCGAAAAGTTGGCTCCGACGGAACGATCCATTTCAAGGGTACGTTCAGATCAAGCCCCTGAGGGCTTTGGCTGCCTTGATTATGCGCAGCAAGACGGGAACGTTCCCGTCGCAGTACTGGAGAACGTTTCTTCACAGCGAGATACGAAAATCCGACAAGCCGCGGATGAGCGGATTGATCGCGGGCCGCTTGGGAAGCTTGGCCGTTCAGGATTTGGCATCAATCACCCTCGATGTCTGTCAGTGGCTCAGAGGGGTTGCATCACCCCTGTTCAATCACCAACCAGATACATTCCATCGCCTCTGGAGCGTCATCATAGGTCTACTCGGCAACGACGAAAACACTGGGCTGTCCACTCTTGTCCGAAGTAGCAAGCGCCATGACTGGCTTTCAGAGGGAATCAATGCGCCATCTGGGTGCCTTTGTGAGGTGCTGTTTCAACACCCAATGCTATCGAATCTCCGGAATGGAGACGGGCTGCCGAGCGACTGGAAGATTTATATTGCGGATCTCTTGAGTTTGCATGGAAAGCCGCGGTTGTATGTAGTTGCAGTTTTGGGGGAGCGTTTGAGTTGGTTGTATTCAACGGATCCGGCATGGGCCAAGGAGCATCTTTTCGCCGAAGCGGAGTTCGATGTGGCTGGCTTCGGATCGGCGCTGTTTGACGGCTTTATTCATCGCCCGCGTGTCAGCGTTCCTCTTTACATGCGAATGAAACCCCTGATTATGGCTCAGTTGCAAGATACTACTGATCAGAAGGACGAGGCGCTTGCTGGTTTGCTCCTCGCGGGATGGGGTGGCGTATGGGATGATCCGGAAATCCATTTCATCTCTGATCGAGAAATGCGAACCAGCCTTCTCAATGGGAGCGACCAGTACAGACAGCGGGTTCTCTGGCTCCTGCGAAGCTGGGCAAAAGAGAAAAATGAACGCTGGAGACCGAAGATCCTCATCTTCCTGCAATTCGCGTGGCCGCGCCAACGGGCGGTGAATGGATCAGCCGTCACTGGGGGGATTTGCAGTCTGTTGATCGCATCGGGCGATGATTTTCCTGAAGCCGTGCGGATCATACTCCCCAGGATTGCACCATTCGATAAGGGTGCGTCCATGTTCCTGCACCAACTGGAAGATTTCAACGAAGATCTGGACGAGGGGAACGATTCACTGGTGAAGCGCTTTCCGCGATCCGTCCTGGATCTTCTGGAGAAGGTTCTGCCGGTCGATGTGCGGCTCTGGCCGCACAACACCTCGGCGATCCTGAAGCTGATCGGCCAGCAGGACCCGGCCCTTGCGACGGATCAACGGCGGCTGACGTTGCTGCGGCGGATGGAGCGCGGGGCGTGAGCGATCATCGGAAGCGCTGGGCTTCCGGCGGGGCGTGGCGGACGTTGGGTCTTCGGCTTTGGCCTCGGCCCAACCTACAGCGATGCGATCGCCGGACGGTTGGGCCGTCGGTCGAGTTGAGGAGCAGAGGTTCGGGGCCGATGGGACGGCGCTCGGTGCTTGGCATCACGCCTTCGGCACCGCCGTGATCATGAAGATCACCACAAAGAACAGCGCCGTGGCGGCAGTGCGGCGTAGAGAAGCGGGACCGGGTGAAAGATGAAGCCGATGGGCAGGATCAGCAGAAGGCCCGCCGCGGCCAGAAGCCCGATGATGAAGATGACGGGGTTAACGGTCTCGTACATGCCTTCGTCATGATGCGTGCCGTCCATGATCGGTGTCCCTGGTTGTCGATGCGGCGGCCACAAGGAGGAGAGGCCGCGTCGGACAGGAGCGTAGCGGCGCGGGGCGGGTACGACCTTGCGAACCGTCAACCACCGCCGGGCAGGCTTTCGCGGAGGATGATGTCCATGGTGATGGGCGGGGTGGGGCCGGCGGCGGCCTCGCCCAGATGGCGGCGGGTCAGCCAGTCCAGCGCGGCGGCCAGCACGGCGTCGGGGTCGGAGTTGATGACCGCGTCCATGGTGCCGTCGAGCAGCAGGCGGCGGGTGTCGGCGGTCAACCCGTGGCCGATGAACACCACCCGGTCGCCGCGCCGCGCCTCCCGCAGCGCCCGGCCGATCCCGTCTGAGGATCCGCCGACGTTGTAGATGCCGGCCAGATCCGGGTGGCGGTCGAGCAGGGCGGCGGTGAGGCGGTGGTTGCGGTCGCGCTCGTCGTGGCCCTCCACCATGCCGACCACGCGCAGGGTGGGGAAGTGTTCCTCGATCAGCGCCAGGAAGCCCGTCTCCCGCTCGGAGTGGGCGCGGTAGATGCGGCTGCCGGCGACCAGCGCCACGCTGCCGCCGGCCGGGCCGCAGAAACGCCCCAGCAGATAGGCGGCGGTGCGGCCGGCGGCGCGGTTGTCGAGCCCGAAATAGGCCGCACCCGTGCCGGGGGAGAGGTCGGAGACGATGGTCGCGACGTGCTTGCCGGCGGCGGTCACCGCCTCCACCGCCTCGCGCACCAGCGGGTGGTCGATGGCGAGGAAGGCCAAGCCGTCGGCCCAGCCGGCGTGGTGCTGGATGGCGGCGGCCAGCGCCCCGGCGTCGAAGCTGTCGATGAAGAAGCAGCGCACCCGCGCCCCGTCGCGCAGCCGCGACGCCGCCAGAGACCGCAGCTTGTCGCCGAGCAACCGCAGATAGGGGTTGGTCCCCATCGGCAGCAGGAAGGCGACGTTGGGCGGGCGCGGCCGGGCCAGTCGCTCGCAATCCTCCGCGCCGAGGTAGCCGAGGTCGCGCGCGGCGGCCAGCACCCGCTCGATGGTGCGCTGCTTCACCCCCTTGCGGCGGTTGAGAACCCGGTCGACCGTCGCCGTCGATACCCCCGCCGCGGCGGCTACGTCGTCGATGCGGGGAAGGGCGTTGCGGGCCGGGACGTTGCCTGGCGGGTTGGGGCGCGTCGGGGCGGAACCATCAAAATCCATCATTCGATCGTGTTTGAACCGGATCGCTTGTGCCCATAACCTTGGCACAAACGGATGGTTTGGACGAGAAATCAGGCGCCCCGCGGCGCCCGACCCCCTCGAAACAACTCAATGGGAGGAAGCGATGGATAGCAAGACCCGGTCCTTCGGTTCGCTGTGGCTGTCGCGCCGCACCGCGCTGGCGCTGGGTGTCGGGACGGGTGCCGCGGCGCTGCTGCCGCTGCGTGCGAACGCCGCCACCAAGCTGGTCTACGGTCACAACAACGAGCCGGCCAGCGTCGCCGGCGCCCAGGCCGACTGGTTCGCCGAGGCGGTGAAGCGCCATTCCGGCGGCGACCTGACGGTCGAGGTCTTCCCCTCCTCGCAGCTCGGCAAGCTGAAGGAGCTGGCGGAGGCGGTGTCGGTCGGCACCATCGCCTTCTCCCACAACACGGCGGGCGGCATCGGCTCGCTCTACGAGCCCTTCGCCGCACTCGACACCCCCTATCTCTACCGCGATGTCGATCACCTGATGAAGGTGATGGACGTGAACTCGCCGGTCATGACGGAGCTGAACAAGGGCCTGATCGCCGCCGCCAACGTGCGGGTGATCTACGCCCATTACTTCGGCCGCCGCAACCTGACCGCGAACAAGGCGGTGCGCAAGCCGGACGACCTGAAGGGCATGAAGATCCGCGCCGTGCCGTTCCCCATCTACACCACCGCGGTGGAGGGGATGGGCGCCGCCCCGGTGCCGGTGGACTGGTCGGAGGTGCCGACGGCACTCGCCACCGGGCTGGTCGCCGGGCAGGAGAACCCGGTCAACGTGATCCTGAACGTCAAGCTGTACGAGGTGCAGTCGCACCTGATGCTGACCGGCCACATGTCCAACGCCGAGGTGGTGGTGATGAACGAGGCGAAGTGGCAGGGCCTGTCCAAGACCCAGAAGGACGCCATCACCGCGGCGTCGGCGGAGATCCGCGAGCGCGCCACCAAGGCGATCCAGGACAACGAGAGCAAGGACACCGAGGAGCTGAGGAAGCGCGGGATGACGGTGATCGGGCCCGAGGACGGGCTGGACCTCGCCGCCTTCCGCGCGTCGGTGGACAAGCTGGTGCAGCAGCGCTTCGGTTCCAAGTACGGCGCGCTCTACGACAAGATCAAGGCGATCGCCTGATCGGTTGGAAACGGTGATTATGCGAACCTCGATGACGGACAGGCTCGCCGGCGGGCTGGCCAGGGGGCTGGTGGGCGCGCTGGCCCTGGCGTCCGGCGCCTGCCGGGCGCTGGCGGCCCTGCTGCTGGCGCTGCTCACGGTGCTGGTGGTGGGCGGGGTTGCGGCGCGCAACCTCGCCGATCTGGGGCTGCCCTGGGTGGACGAGCTGGCGCGCTTCTGCGGGATCGCGCTGGTCTATCTGACCGTGCCCGTCCTGGCTCTGCGCGGCCAGCATGTGGCGGTCGATATGCTGCCGAAAGCCCTGCCGCCGCTGCCGCGCTTGTGGCTGGAGAAGGCGGCGGAATTGGCCATGCTGGTGTTCTGCGCGGTCTTCCTCTACGCGCTCCACCTGTTCCTGGCGCGCGCCGGCAAGTTCGAGACGCCGGCGCTGGGCATGTCCAACTGGCTGTTCTACGCGCCGCCGGTGATCGGCTTCGCGCTGCTGACCCTGGCGGCGCTGGTCCGGCTGTCCGGCGCCGCGCCGGCCGGTTCGGAGGATGGAGAAACTCGGTGAGCCTTCTTCTGGTGCTTCTGTTCGCGGGCATGCTGGCGATCGGCGTTCCCGTGGCGGTCTCGCTCGGCCTGTCGGCGGCGGTGACCATCATGGCCTTCGGGCTTCCGGTCAATGTGCTGGCCCAGCGGGCGGTGAATTCGCTGGATTCGGTGCAACTCCTGGCGGTGCCGCTGTTCATCCTGGCGGCCGGGCTGCTCAGCGCCATGGGCGTGACGGGGCACATGTTCGACCTCGTGCGCATGCTGGTCGGCCGCATCCGCGGCGGCGTGGCGCAGGTGACGGTGCTGGTCAACCTGATCTTCTCCGGCATCTCCGGGGCGGCGCTGGCCGACATCGGGGCGCTCGGCAAGATCCAGATCGACCAGATGGTCGGGCAGGGCTACCGCAAAGACTTAGCGGCCGGGCTGACCATCGCCGCGGCGACCATCGGCCCGATCTTCCCGCCGTCGATCCCGATCATCATCTACGCCAGCGTCACCAACGTGTCGGCGGTGCAGCTCCTGATCGCCGGTATCGTGCCGGCGCTGCTGATCACCGTCTTCCTGATGATCCAGATCGGCTTCATCGCGGTGTTCCGCTCGCTGCCGCGCGACGACGCCCGGCCGCCGGCGGCCGCCATCCTGCGGCAGGCGGTCTTCACCTTTCCCGCCCTGATCACACCGGTGCTGCTGATCGGGGGGCTTCTGTCCGGCTGGTTCGGCCCGACCGAGGTGGCGGCGGTGACCGTGGCCTACGCGCTGGTGATCGGCTTCGGCGTCTACCGCACCCTGACTTGGCGGGCGGTGTGGGACAGCCTGCTGGAGACGGTGGACGCCACGGCGAACATCCTGTTCATCGTCGCCTCGGCCGCGGTCTTCGCCTGGGTGCTGACGCTGGACCGGGTGCCGGCGCTGGCCGGCGGCTTCCTGCTCGGCCTGTCCGACAACCCGCTGGTGCTGCTGTTCCTGGTCAACGTGCTGCTGCTGCTGGTCGGCATGGTGCTGGAGTCGATCGCGGCGATCCTGATCATCGCGCCCATCGTGGCCCCGGCCCTGCACGCCGCCGGAGTCGATCCCCTGCAGCTCGGCATCGTGTTCGTGCTCAACCTGATGATCGGGCTGCTGACGCCGCCGGTGGGGATGAGCCTCTACATGGTGTCGATCATCGCCCGCATGCCGGTGCACACGGTGGTGCGCGGCTGCGCCCCCTTCCTGGTCTCACTGCTGATCTCGCTGGCCGTGGTGTCGGCCGTGCCGGCGGTGACGACCTGGCTTCCCCAATCCCTCGGCAAATAGGACGCCCCATGAGCAGGCTTCTCGGCGAAATCCGCCAGCTCGGCTATGTGGTCGATGACATCGAATCGGCCATGGACCACTGGTCGCGCGTGATGGGGGTCGGCCCCTGGTACTACAACCCGAAGGTGCCGATCGAGGATTACCGCTACGACGGCAAGCCCTACGAGGTGCACAACGCGGTGGCGCTCGCCAACAGCGGCTTCATCCAGGTGGAGCTGATCGAGACGCGCAACGACGCCCCCTCCATGTACCGCGACTTCAAGCTGGCCGGCCACCGCGGCCTCCAGCACGTCGCCTATTGGACCCAGGACTACGACGCCGACCTCGCCCGGATGGAAGCCAACGGCTTTGTCCAGAAGATGAGCGGCAAGGTCGGCGCCAACGGCCGCTTCGTCTATTTCGACCGCGAGGCCCACCCCGGCACGGTGATCGAACTGTCGGAGGTGGTGGGGCCGAAAGGCCGGCTGTTCGACCTGATCCGCCAGTCGTCGGTGGGCTGGGACGGCACGGACCCGGTGCGCCCGTTCCCGGATTTGGGGACGCTGTGAGGGCGTCCGCGATGCGCGGTCGGGGAAACCCGGATCGCCGAGTTCCCAGGCCACGGGTGCTACGGCCGTGGCCGCGGTGCCGCGCATTGACGGATTTCCCGGCCTCTTCTATCAGCTTATGGAGATAGGCCGGACGGGCAGGGTCCCCCGGCCCCCAATAAGCTGGAGGCACGCTGCGGTGTCGATCCTTGGTGAGCCGCCGGAGCCTTCCTGGCATGAAAGCACCGCCGCCTGGTCCTTCGTCGGGGCGTCCGACTATGTGCAGCGTCATGGCGAGCGCTTCATCGAACTGCGTGACGCGGCGGCGGCGGTCCAGCGCATCCCGCCGGCGTCGGGGGGGAGCCTGTCGGGCGCCGAACCCGTGGTCGTCCACGGCCCCCGCGAATACTGCGGCGTTGTCGGAAACGGCGTGGCGCTCTCGGGGCTGGGCTGCGTGATCGCCGGCCGGTCGGTTCTGATCGACGACATCTCGGTGGGGCAGCTCCACCGGCATGATGTGGCGGACTCCTATGTCATCGTCCGCACCGCGAATGGCGGCTACAGCATCGATCTCGGTCGGCTGTCGGCGCCGAAAATCGAGGTGAATGGACTGGTCGGTAATCTCATGCTGCACCGGTTCGGCATCAAGAATTATTTCCATTTTCTGTTCGATGCCGTCGGTCGGTTGGTCAACTTCGAGCAGTGCGACCTGGTGCCGGACTTCCATATACTGGCGGCGCCGACCGCCGAAGTTCCGCAGTACGACGATCTGCTGGACCGGATGAAGTGCCGTCGGCTGTATGTGCCGCTGCGGCAGATGGTGAAGGCGCGGCGCCTGCTGCTGTCCAGCGGCATGCACGCGGCCCCGATCGATCTGCGGGCCGGCGCGTCCCTGTCCTATGCCGACAGCGTGCTGTCGGAGCGGTGTCTGCTGATCCGGGACCGCCTGATGACGCTGCGCCCGGCGGTCGCCTCCTGCGGTCGCGCCCGTCGCCTGTTCCTGGCCCGCCGCGAGAACGAGCGCCACCGGCTGCGGAACGAGACCAGCCTGCACGCGGCCATGGCGGAGAACGGCTTCGTCCAGGCCTATCCCCGTGACCTGTCCATCCCCGACCAGATCGCCCTGATGAACGATGCCGAGATCGTGGTTGTGGAGGCGGGTGCCGCGGCGTCGAACCTGCTGTTCTGCCGGCCCGGGACCACGGTGATCCTCCTTGCCTGCGAGACGGCGGTGCAATCGACCCTGTGGGCGACCCTGGCGACCATCGTCGGGGTCCGGGCGCATGTCCTGCTCGGTGCCCCGTGCGCCGACGCCGGGACGGCGGCGTGGGCGGCACCCTTCACCATCGATCCCGCAAGCTTCGCCGAGCTGCTCCGCAGCGTGATCGCCGCCGGATGACCGGCTGTGGGAGCGCGTCCCAGGGGAGGGCGGGACGACAATCGACGGGAAAGGGGTTCGCCTCGCCCGTCAAGCCCGACGCCGCGCCGTCGGCCAGCGGAGGCCGGGCAGCCTCTCCATCCTTTTCCCGATGACACGCATACCGCCCCCCTACACGTCCAGATTCGCCACCATCAGCGCGTTGTCCTGGATGAACTCGCGGCGCGGTTCCACGACGTCGCCCATCAGGGTGCTGAAGACCTCCTCCGCCTGGTCGGCGTGGTTGACGCGGACCTGGAGGAGCGAGCGCTTGGTGGGGTCCAGCGTGGTTTCCCAGAGCTGGTCGGGGTTCATCTCGCCCAGGCCCTTGTAGCGCTGGATGGTCACGCCGCGCCGCCCGATCTCCATCACCGTGTCGAACAGGGACACCGGTCCGGTGATGCTGCGCGTTTCCTTCTGCTTCTCGAAGGCGCGTGACGGCTCGTCGAAGAAGCGCTTGAGGTCGTCGGCGATGGCGTCGAGCTTGCGGGCCTCCGCACTTTTCAGCAGGTCGCCATCGAGGTGGTGGCGGTGGGTGACGCCGCGCCGCGTGCGGACCAGCGCGTAGCCGCCCTCGGGCAGCGCCTCGCCGCGCCAGCCGCCCTCCTCGTCCAGCCGGTTCAGGCGGGTGGCGATGGTCTGGGCCATGAAGGTGGCGCGGTCGGTCTCGTTGGCCAGCGCGGCGGACAGTGCGCCGGCGACCGCCGCCTGTTCGATCACCATGCGGTGACCGGCCTTGCGGGTCAGCGTGTCGACCGGCTGGCGGGCGCCGCGGGCCTTCTCCACCAGATCGCGCAAGGGGTCGCCGTGCAGCAGGGTGCCGTCGGCGAACTGCACCGACAGGTCGCCCAGCGCCGCCTCCACCAGGAATTCCTCCAGCGCCGCGTCGTTCTTCAGGTAGCGTTCCTTGGCGTTGCCGCGCTTGATGCGGTAGAGCGGCGGCTGGGCGATGTAGAGGAAGCCGCTGTCGATCAGCTCCGGCATCTGGCGGAAGAAGAAGGTCAGCAGCAGCGTGCGGATGTGGCTGCCGTCCACGTCCGCGTCGGTCATGATGATGATCTTGTGGTAGCGCGCCTTGTTGATGTCGAAGCCGCCCTCGTCGCGGCCGATGCCGGTGCCGAGTGCCGCGATCAGCGTGCCGATCTCCTGCGACGACAGCATCTTGTCGAAGCGCGCCCGCTCGACGTTCAGGATCTTGCCGCGCAGCGGCAGGATGGCCTGGAACTGGCGCGAGCGGCCCTGCTTGGCCGAGCCGCCGGCCGAATCACCCTCGACGATGAAGAGCTCCGACAGCGCCGGGTTGCGCTCCTGGCAGTCGGCCAGCTTGCCGGGAAGCGACGAGATGCTGAGCGCGCTCTTGCGCGTCATCTCGCGGGCCTTGCGCGCCGCCTCGCGCGCCGCGGCGGCCTCCACCACCTTCTGGACGATGCGCTTGGCGTCGGCCGGGTGTTCCTCGAAATGCTGGGTCAGGCACTCGTTGAGCACCGACTCGACCACCGGCCGGACCTCCGACGAGACCAGCTTGTCCTTGGTCTGGCTGGAGAATTTCGGGTCCGGCACCTTCACCGACAAGACGCAGGTCAACCCCTCCCGCGCGTCGTCGCCGGACAGGCTGACCTTCTCCTTTTTGGCGATGCCGGATTCGGTGGCGTAGCTGTTGACGGCGCGGGTCAGCGCGGCGCGGAAGCCGGCGAGGTGGGTGCCGCCGTCCTTCTGCGGGATGTTGTTGGTGAAGCAGAGCGTCGTCTCGTGGTAGCTGTCGTTCCACTGGAGCGCGCATTCCACGGTGACGGTGCCGCCATGCTCGGTGTTGCGCTCGGCCTTCACGGTGATGGCCGGCTTGTGCAGCGGCGTCTTGGACCGGTCGAGCCAGGTGACGAAGGCTTCCAGCCCGCCCTCGTAATGCAGGGTGATGGTCTTCGGCTCGACCCCGCGCGCGTCGGTCAGCAGCAGCCGGACGCCGGAGTTGAGGAAGGCCAGCTCGCGCAGCCGGTGCTCCAGCGTCGCGAAATCGAACTCGGTGTTGGTGAAGGTGTCCTTCGACGGCAGGAAGGTGACCTGGGTGCCGGTGCGGTGCGGCTTGCCGTCGGCCGGCTCCGCCACGCCCACATCGGCCAGCCCGGCCTCCGGCACGCCGTGGCGGAAGCGCATGTGCCAAGCCCGCCCGGCCCGCCAGATGTTCAGATCCAGCGTCTCCGACAGGGCGTTGACCACCGACACGCCGACGCCGTGCAGGCCGCCCGACACCTTGTAGGAGTTCTGGTTGAACTTGCCCCCGGCGTGGAGCTGGGTCATCACCACCTCCGCCGCCGACACCCCCTCCTCGGGGTGGATGTCGGTGGGGATGCCGCGGCCGTTGTCGCGCACGGTGACGGAGCCGTCGGCGTTCAGCACGACCTCCACCCGGTCGCAATAGCCGGCCAGCGCCTCGTCGATGGCGTTGTCCACCACCTCGTAGACCATGTGGTGCAGGCCCGAGCCGTCGTCGGTGTCGCCGATGTACATGCCCGGACGCTTGCGCACGGCGTCGAGCCCGCGCAGCACGGTGATGGATTCGGCGCCGTATTCCTGCTCCGGCAGGGCGGGTTTCAATGCTTCCTGTGCCATGGCTCTACTATAGCAGACTGAACGGTTTATATCGGCCTCGACGTGCGTGGACGCCACTTTTTTCGACGGTTAACCCGGCATGACGCGCGACTCCTCCACCCGGAAGCGGTTGGCGGCACCGCCCAGCGGCTCGAAATCGCCGTCGTCGGTGCCGGTCATCCAGGCCTGGGCGCCGAGCGCCAGGATTTCGTGGAACAGCGCCGCGCGGCGGTCGGCGTCGAGATGGGCGGCCACCTCGTCCAGCAGCAGCAGCGGCGCGGCGCCGCGCTCCGCCGCCAGCAGCCGGGCGTTGGCGAGCACGATGGCGATCAGCAGGGCCTTCTGTTCGCCGGTGGAGCACAGTGCGGCCGGCATCGCCTTGGCCTGATGGCGGAC
>OFDN01001381.1_pt1 | contig 16050 bp, 14 predicted proteins | sample 1520971 | NCBI WGS metagenome assembly OFDN01 (sample SAMEA94257418, study PRJEB24077) | hot springs metagenome | biome: Aquatic biome; feature: Geographical feature; material: Water | place: India | collected 2012-06-12 | depth 5 m
GGCCGCGGCCCGACACCAACGGTCATGGATCATGACCGTTGGTGTCGGCGGGGCTCGTCGCCCGATGATCGAACGCTGCACAGGAGGCGTGCCATGGACCCGTTCGTAGGAGAAATTCGTGCGTTTGCTTTTCCTATGACCCCGCCAAATTGGTTGCCGTGCGATGGCCGGCAAATGAGCATCGAACATTATACGCCGCTGTACGGGGTCCTTGGCTCGGCATTCGGCAGCGACGGGAAAACATACTTCAACCTGCCGGACCTCCGCGGAAAAGTGGTGATCTGTCAGGGAACGGGGTCCGACGGCATCGCCTACAGCATGGGCCAGGCGGTCGGAGCCAGCACCGTGGCGCTGGTTGCGGCCAACATGCCGTCGCACAGCCATGCGCTGAACGCCCAGACGGCGGCGAGCGCCTCGTCCAACAGCCCGGGGCCGACGACCGTCGTGCAGGGGGTGGTCTACAGCCCGGACAACCAACCCACGCCCTATCCCAGCTTCATCCCCCCGACGGGGCAGACGACGACGCCGATGGCGGCCGAGGCGGTCGCCAGCGCTCTGGGCACCGGGTCCGCCGGAGCCGCCCTCGCCCACGAGAACATGCAGCCATATCTTGTGATGCAATATTGCATATGCACGGAAGGCATTTATCCCTAATGACGCCACGCCCCGGCGACGTGCGCCGGTTCTGTTGCAGCGTTTTCGGCAGGGCGGAGATCGGGTAGAACCCAGCCCCTTTCGGCGGCTGGCGTGGCAAGGTGATGCGGTCCAAGAAAACCCCGTTCAAGGGGCGGCAGTTCACGGCGGCGGTGATCCTGTGGGCGGTGCGCTGGTACCTGCAATTTCCGATCAGCTACCGTGACCTGGAGCCGATGCTAGCCGATCGCGGCGTGACCGTCGATCACACCACGCTCTACCGCTGGATCCAGGCCTACGCGCCCGAGTTGGACAAGCACCTGCGCCCGCAGATGAAGATGACGACCGGCTCCTGGCGGGTGGACGAGACCTACGTGAAAGTGAAGGGCCGCTGGATGTACCTGTACCGCACCGTCGATGCGCGCGGGCAGACCATCGATGTCCTGCTCAGCGCCAAGCGGGACGCCGCAGCCGCCCGACGCTTCTTCCGCAAGGCGTTGAAGCAAGCACACACCGTGAACCCGCGCACCCTCACGGTGGACAAGAATGCTGCCTACCCGAGTGCAGCCAAGACGATGAAAAAGAACGGCGAGCTGTGGCGCTTCACCAAGCTGCGATAGGTCAAGTATCTCAATAACATGGCTGAACAGGATCACCGACGGATCAAGCGGCTGGTCCGGCCGGGGCTCGGGTTCAAAAGCTTCCATACGGCGCGCCGGACGATCGCCGGCTACGAGATCCTGGCGATGGTCCGCAAGGGGCAGGTCGCCGCCATCCCCGCCAACGACATGCCCACCCAGGCGACCTTCATCTCCTCCCTGTTCGCGATCGCCGCCTGACAACGCTGCTCTCTCGGCTCTCCGCGCCCGCCGTCAAACTTTGCAACAGAACCGACGGGGGCGACGTGCCGAAGGGAACGCCCCACAGCGGGCTGACGGCGGGCCGGCCACGCGCTGCCCGGCCTTCCGCGGCGGGCTCCGCCCGGCGGCCCCGCCACCGCGGCGTCTTGGCGGGTGCTCACGACGACCAGAAGCAGGGTGGGGGAGGGCTGAACGAGCAAGGGACGCACGATAAGGCTTTTATCCTTCACTTCTCCGGTGGCCAGCAAGAGCGTCGACGGCGGGCGGCTTCCACGGTTCAGGGTGCCGCCGGCAGCTGTGTCCGACAAGCGTCATTTTCGGACATGGTAAAAACGCAGAAAGTTCTGTATCACGACCTTAGCGGGCAACAGGGGCCGCGGGCTGGGGAGGGCGGCATGGCGGACGGCGCATCCGACGGCACGGCAACCGGTGCCGGCGGCCTCACCGTCTCCACCAGCCTCTTCGGCGACCTCACCCTGCCCGCCGCCGACCCGTCGCGCGCCGAGGAGATCCGCAGCCTCGCCGCCCAGTCCGCCGCCTACGCCACTCAGGCCCGCAGCCCCGGCACCCTGCGCGCCTACCGCTCGGCCTGGCGTCTCTACACCGCCTGGTGCGACCGCCTCGGCCTGCCGGCGCTCAGCGGCGACCCGCGCCTCGTCGGCATGTACCTCGCCGCAGGGGCCGAGCGGCTCGCGGTCGCCACCCTGCAGGTCCACCTCGCCGCCATCGTCGCCGCCCACCGCCTCGTCGGCCTCTCCCTCGACCCCGGCCACCCCGCCATCGCCCTGCTGCTCGACGGCGTCCGCCGCCGCAAGGGCACCCGGCCCGCCCGCCAGGCGGCCCCCATCTCCCCCGCCATGCTCGCCGCCATGGTGCGCGCTCAGCCCGCCGACCCGCTCGGCCTGCGCAACCGCGCCATCCTGCTCGCCGGCTTCGGCGGCGCGCTCCGGCGCAGCGAGATCGTCGCGCTGAACGCCGGCGACGTCGCCTTCATCGACGGCAAGGGCGTGGTGCTGACCGTCCGCCGCTCCAAGACCGACCCGCAGGGCGCCGGCGCGGCGGTGGCCATCTGGCGCTCCGACGACCCCGACCTGTGTGCGCCCGGCGCGCTGCACCGCTGGCTCGCGCACCGCGCCGCCGGCCACGCCGACGACCCGCTGTTCGTGGGCTTGCGGGCGTCCGGGGCGATGACCGGGCGGCGGCTGTCCGACAAGGCGGTGGCGCGGCTGGTGGCGGCCACCGCCGAGGCAGTCGGGGAGGGCGACCCGGGCCTCGTCGATCGCTTCTCCGGCACGCTGGCACTCGGGACGCCGCGCCGCTACTCGGGCCACTCCCTGCGCGCCGGCCTCGCTACCGCCGCGGCCGAGGCGGAGGCCCAGCTGCACGACGTCATGCGCCAGACGCGGCATGTCTCGGTCGAGGTGGCCCGCCGCTACATGCGATCATCCGACCTCTGGCGCAACAACGTCACCGAAACCGTCATGCGACGCCCCAAGGGGTAGGTTTGGGCCGGGGCCGGCGCGGGGCATGGCGCGAAGCGGAGCGGCAGCAACCGATGCTTCCGGCGGCCCGTGATCGAAACCCGCCTCACCACGTTCAAGGAGTGCGGCCTTCGGGATTTCCGGGGCGGTTCACTGCGCAACGATCCGTGTCCCAAACTCGGCCAATTAAATGCGATTGACTTGCAGTAGCATATTTCATATGAAAATTGATCGAATGATCAATCAGGCGCGGGTTGGATATGATGGCGGGTGGATCGCAATCGATGCGGAATACGGTCGCGGTCGAAAGCCGCCGGTGTTGCCTGCTCCTGGCGGCGTTGCTGTCCAGCACCGCCTTGCCGGCCGCAGCCCAGGAGGCACCCACGGTCCTGGACCCGGTTACGGTCATCGGCGAGCGCCGGGAGCAGTCGCTGCAGCGTGCGCTGTCCAGCGTGTCGGTGACCTCCGAGGAGGAGATCGTGCGGCGGCCGAACACCGACGTCTTCTCCGTGCTGCAGGGTGTGCCGAACCTCACCGCCCCCACGGCGGTCGGAGCCCCGGCGATCCGTGGCATGGAGACGAGCGGCGCCGGCGGGTTGCCAAGCGGCGTCACCCAGGGCACTCTGCCTCGGGCTCCCCTCATCGTGGACGAGATCGCCCGGCCGGCGGCACTGGCCAACACCAGCTTCACCAGCCTGTGGGACGTGGAGCAGGTGGAGGTGTTGCGCGGCCCGCAATCGACGCTGCGCGGTCGCAATGCCATCGCCGGCGCTTTCGTCGTGAAGACCAAGGACCCGGCCTTCGAGACAGAGGCCGCCGCACGCGCCGGCCTGTCCTTCGACGAATTCGGCGGCCCGAACTACACGGCGGCCGGGATGGTGTCGGGCGGTGTGGTGAAGGACCGGCTGGCGCTGCGCCTGACCACCGAGCACGAGGGCGGCCATGCGCCGATGACGATCACCAACGTGCCGGCCGGCGTGGACGGCGACAAGCAGACCCGCTTCGACCAGACGCGCATCCGGGCCAAGGCGCTGCTCACCCCCGGCGGTGCGGCGGAAGACCTGCAGGTCATGGCGATTGGCGAAGTGCAGACCGGAACCGTGCCGGCCAACCGCCACACCGTGGTGGGACCACCCATCAACCGGCGGGAGTTCCAGGACCGCACCTACCCCTACGGCACCTCCGGCGGACAGCGGGTGTTCGACACGCTGGCCTGGACGACGGCCATCGACGCCACCTATTGGCTGGGCGAAAACAGCCGTCTGCGCTCCATCACCAGCTACGTCCGCGACCATTACGAAAGCGCCAATCGCCAGAGCGACCCCACGATCTTCCATGTGACCGAGCAACTGTTCAACCAGGACCTGCTGTACGAGTTCGGCAGCGAGACCAGCGGCACCAGCGGCCTCATCGGTCTGAACGCCAGCGAGCGCTGGCAGGACATCGACGTGCGCCGGCTGACCACCGCGTCGGGCCGCTCCTCCTCCCAGGCGCTGTTCGCCGACCTGCGCCACCGGCTGGGCGAGCGTGTGCAGGTGGTGGCGGGGGCACGGCTGAACCGCAACGTGGACGACCGCGACCAGCTTTCCCTCGTGCGCGCGGCCTCCACCAGTTACGACAAGACGGAGATCACCTTCCTGCCCAAGCTGGGCGTCAGCTACGATCTCGACCCGAACCAGACCGTCGGCGCGACGGCGCGGCGCGGCTACAACCCCGGCGGCGGCTCCGTCAACTTCTTCACCGGGCAGCCCTACACCTTCGATTCCGAGCGGGTCTGGACCTTCGAGACGGCCTACCGGTCGCAGTGGCTGGACGGCCGCGCGACCCTCAACGTGACCGCCTTCTACAATCTGCACGACGATCCGCAGCTCTACATCCAGCGCGCCGCCGGCAACCTCACCAGCCTGGAGGTGGTGAACGCACCGGAGGGCCGCTCCTACGGCCTGGAGGTGGAGGCATCCGCACGAGTCGCACCCAGCCTTATGCTGACCGCCGGCGTCGGCCTGCTGCGCACCGAGGTGACGGAGGCGCCCACCGGCAACCCCGCCATCGACGGCAACCGCTTCGGCCGGGATCCGTCCTTCACCGGGTCGGTGGGTGCGGTGTGGACGCCGCTTCCCGGGCTGTCGATGGATGGTCGCGTTTCCTATGTGTCCGGCTACTACAGCGACGTGAACAACCTGTCGGCGGAGCGGGTGGGCGATTATGTGCTCGTGGACGCCGGCGTGAGCTACACATACGGCAGCCTGACCACGCGACTGTACGTGAACAACCTGACGGATGAGCTGGCTTACACCCGCCGCATCTCCAACAACTACGCCGACCTGACACCGCCCCGCACTGTGGGCGTCGAGGCGACGGTGCGGTTCTGATGACGGCCCCGGTAAGCGGTCCTTGCGAATGAAGGCCGGTTCGATGCCCCCGGTGCTGGCGGTCTTCCTGCGGCTGGTCGCCGTGATGCGCCGGCGGCAAAGGGCACTGGCGGTGTCTGTGGCGGCCGGCACGATGGCTGCCCTGCTGTCCCTGTCACCCCACTTGGCGGTGGCGCTGACGCTGGTGGAACTGCTCGGCGGAGCGCCGGACGGCGGGCGCATCGCCCTGTACGCGCTCCTTGGCGCCATAGGGGTGGTCGGGCGCCACGTGGCGTACGGGCTGGCGATGCTGGTGTCGCACCGCGTCGCCTATGCGACCCAGTACGAACTGCGTCGGTCCCTGGCCGACAAGCTGGCCCGGGTGCCGCTCGGCTTCTTCGACCAGCGGGCGAAGGGCGCGCTGCGCACGACGCTGCTGAACGACGTCGACATGGCGGAGGACGGCATGGCCCATCTGGTGCCGGAGACGCTATCCGCCCTGCTGACCCCGTTGCTGGCCTTCACTGCCATGGCTGCGCTCGACTGGCGTCTTGCGCTGCTCGTGCTGGCGCCGACCGCGACGGGGGTGTGGCTGGTCGGCGCGCTGATGCGCCGAGGCGGAGAAGTGACCCGCCGGTACCAAGCCATGAGCGCGCGCATGGCGCATGTCGCCGCCGAATTTGCGGAAGGGCTGCCGACCCTGCGCTCCTTCAACCAGAGCAACCAGGCGCTGGACCGCGCCCGGGCGGCCTTCGCCGGCTACACGGCGCTCGCCATCGACTGGCTGCGCCGGTCGGTGGCCCCCGCCGGCGTGGCCCAGCTCTTCCTGGTCGGCAACCTGATGCTGGTGGCCCCGGCCGGGGTGCTGATGCACGCCCATGGGATGATCGCGACGGACACATTGGTCGTCTTCCTGGTGCTGTCGATCGGCTTCGGCGACCTGTTCGCCGGCATTTCCGGGCTGGCGCACCGGCTGACCCGACAAATCGCGGTGCTCGACCGCATCGACGGCATCCTGGAGGCCGCGGAGCTTCCGGTGCCCGCGATGCCCCTGGCCCCGGTCGACGGCACCGTGGAATTCAGGGATGTCGGTTTTTCCTACGGCGGGCGGCGCGTGCTGGACGCGATGAGCTTCCGGGTGGAGCCCGGCCGCTGCCTTGCCCTGGTCGGTCCGAGCGGGTCCGGCAAATCCACCATCGCGAAGCTGATCGCGCGCTTCCACGATGTGGAGGTGGGGAGCGTTCTGGTCGGCGGTGCCGATGTGCGTCGCATGGCCCCCGACGCCCTTCACGCTCATGTCGCCATGGTGTTTCAGGACGTCTTCCTGTTCGCTGGCACGGTGCGGGACAACATCCGCCTGGGCCGGCCGGACGCCGGGCACGACGCGGTGGTCGCGGCCGCGGTGGCGGCCGGCGCGCACGGCTTCGTGACGGCGCTGCCCCAGGGCTACGACACGCCGTTGGGGGAGCTGGGGCAGGGCCTGTCCGGAGGAGAGCGGCAACGGCTGTCCATCGCCCGCGCCATCCTGAAGGACGCCCCCATCCTGGTGCTGGACGAGGCCACCGCTTTCGCCGACGCGGAGAACGAGGCGCTGATCCAGGACGCGGTCGCCCGGCTTGCCGCCGGACGGACGGTGATCGTCATCGCCCACCGCCTGTCAACCATCGTGCACGCCGACGAGATCCTGGTGCTGGACGGCGGCCGTGTGGTCGAACGTGGACGACACGAGGCGCTGGTCGCGGCGGACGGCGCCTACGCGGCTCTGTGGCACGCCCATGAGGAGGCGCACCGCTTCCACCACGGCCACGGGCGGGTGGCCGAGGCGGCGCCATGAGACATCCTGTGTCAAGCTGCGAGGGCATGGTTGTGTTCGATGGCCGCATGATACAACTCATGGTCGTACAAAGTGCCGTCCGTCCAGGCTCGCCAGATGACGCGTATCCAGGCGCGGGCGAGGATTCGGACGGCATGCGGATGATCGCAACCGCGGTTTCTGGCGCGCTTGTAGACGTCAGCGGCCCAGGGCGAGCTGTGCCGGGAGTTGTCAGCGAAGCAGATGATCGCAGCGCGCAGGCGGTGATTGCAGGCCCAGCGGAAGACCACCCCGCGGCTTTTGCCCGAGGCATGGGTGACCGGACTGGCGCCGGACTCGGCGGCGAGCTGGTCGGCGGTGGGGAAGCGCTCGCGCACGTCACCGAGTTCGGCGAGGTTCTGGGCGGCACAGATTCGTCCGGCCCGCGGGATCGACATGACGATCTGCCCGTCCGCCAACTCGGCGACGGCATGCTCGATGCGAGCGGTGAGCTTGGCGATTTCGCTGACCACGCGCTCGAGCACGGCGGCGAGGGCGCGCACCATCTCGCCCTTGGCCTCGGCCTCGGCCTCGCCGGCCAGCCCGGTCGGGGCGGCGCGCAGGCGGTCCAGCAGGTCCGCCGGGCTGCGGCGGCCCGGGTAGGAGTGGCTGGCCAGGAAGGCCTTGAGGCGCTTTTCGCCGAGGCGGTTGGCGAGGCAGACGCGTTCGGCGACCAGGTCATCGCGGCCGCGGACCAGGGCGCGCAACGCCTTGATCTCGTCCGAGCACGGCCGCAGCGCGCGGAAGCGGTGGCCGTCGGTGCGCAGGATGTCGGCGATCATGAAGGCATCGCCGGGACCGCTCTTGCCGCCGGCCGCGCGGTAACGCGGCCGGCACGCCTTGACGACATTGGGGTGGATTGGCACGACGGGATGGCCGGCCTCGACCAGGGCGTCGACGATCAGCCCCGTCGGACGTTCGATGGCAATGGGAATGTCGGCGGCCGGCGCCAGCTTGGCCAACCGCGTGCGCAACTCGGCAAGGCCATCGGCATCGTGTCTGATCTCCAGGCTGAGCAGCACGGCACCCGTGTGATCGACGACGCAGACCGCATGGCCGGTGCCGCCCCAGTCCAATCCTCTGAAATACGGCATGGGCGATCCCCCCTTGATGGCGCTACGCTACCGAGCGTCGGGAGGTCCTGCGGGTTCCTCATTCATTGGCGCTCGGGGCCCTACACCCTGGCGCTTCACCCTGTAGCCCGTCATGTCCTCCCGGCACCCGCCATGCGGCGGGTCTCACGCTGGCCGTTCGCCGGCAAGGGTCCGTGGCCGTCATGGCGGGTGCTCGGTGCGGGCCGAGCTTTTCACCCCGCATGCGGGGTGAAAAGCTCAACCAAAGCTTAAGGTGCAAGAATGAGGGTGATGGCGCTGCTCTGGCGCTTCCTGGGCCCCGACCGCTGGCGCTTCGCCCTTGGTCTCGCGCTCACCTTCCTCGAAGGCATCGTCGCCGCCGTGCCGGCTTTGCTCGTCGGTGTCGCGGTCGCGGCCATGGGCGGTGGCGGAATGTCGGACACGGAGCTGGCGTTGGTCGCGGCCGGGGTGCCGGCAGCCTTCGCCCTGCGCCTCGCGCTGCTGCTGGCGGCGCGCACCGGCGCCTTTCCTGCCGGGGTGCTGGCGAGTGAGCGGCTTCGTCTGGCATTGCTCGACCACATGCGGCGGGTCCCGCTCGCCACCGCGAGGCGCTGGCGGCCGTCACGGCTGGGAACGCTGGTCTCCGACGATGCCCACTGGGTGGGCGAGGCCGGACGGATGACGCTGTTCCTCTTGCTGGCCGGGCTCGGCGCCGCTGTGGCTCTGCTGGTGGTTACGGTGGCCGCCGCGCCGGCCATCGGGCTTCCGGTGGTGGCGGCCATCGGGCTCGGCCTGCTGGCGTTCGCCCGCGGCGACCGTGTGGTGCGCGGCGTTGCCCGCACCCGCACGGGGGCACTGGCGGAGGCGACGGCGCGGGTGGGCGAGTATGCCGACGGCATACCCGTCTTCCGCAGTTTCGGCCGCACGGGCTTCGCGCTCGTATCGCTCGAAGGGGCGGTGTCCACCATGCGCGATCTCGGCACCCGTTCCCTGGCGCCGTTCGCGTTCGCCATGCAGGCCGGGCGGATCATCGTCGATCTGGGGCTGCTGGCCGCGCTCGGCCTCGTGGCGCTGTGTGCCGCGGACGGGGTCGAACTCGGGCCGCTGGCCTTCGCCACACTCCTTGCCTTCGTGGCGACCGAGCTGTTCGTCGGCACGCTGGCGGGGCAGCTCGTGCGCTACCGCATGGCGGAGCGGGCGGAGCGCGAGGTCGGGCGTTTCCTCGACGAGCCGGTGCCGGTGCCTGCGACGGCGGCGGTGCCGACGTCCTTCGACATCGCCTTCGACCACGTGAGCTTCGCGTATTCCACGGATCGCAACCCGGCCCTCGACGACGTCAGCTTCTCCCTGCCAGCCGGTTCGGTGACCGCCATCGTCGGGCCGAGCGGCGCCGGCAAGAGCACCATCGCCAGTCTGCTTGCCCGCGAGGATGATCCGTCCGCCGGCACCATCCGGCTGGGTGGCATCGATCTGCGCGACATGGATCCGGCCGTGCTCGGCCGGGTGGTGTCGGTGGTATCCCAGGACGTGTTCCTGTTCCGCGACACGCTGCGGGCGAACCTGCTGTTGGGCGACCCGTTGGCGGACGAGCGCCGGCTGGCCGCCGCCGTGGCCGCGGCCCGGTTGCAGGAGCTTGTGGCCGCCCTGCCGGAGGGGCTCGACACGCCCCTGGGCGATGGCGGGCGCACGCTCTCCGGTGGCGAGCGTCAGCGCGTCGCCATTGCTCGCGCCATCCTCAAGGACGCCCCCATCCTGGTTCTGGACGAAGCCACCTCGGCCATCGACCCGGTGACCGAACGCGCCCTGCAGGCCGGCATCTCCACACTGGAGCGGGGCCGTACGCTGCTGGTCATCGCACACCGGCTGCGCACGATCCGGCACGCCGACACCATCCTCGTCCTGGCCGGGGGCCGCATCGTCGAGCGTGGCCAACACACCGATCTGCTTGCCGCGGGCGGCGTCTACAACCGCCTGTGGCGCGCGCAGGAACGCTCATCCTCCTGGACCCTCCGCCCGCCACCCGCACCCCGACCGGAGTGATCCCGGATGCCCGATCTCCACGCCGATCCGACCGTTCCGGAAGCCGCGACCTCGCCGGCTCCGGGTGATGCCCGCGTCCGCACCGTGCTGGCCTCCGCCGCGGTGGTCCTGCTGGTACAGGGAATGGTCGGGCAGTTCGTGTTCCAGGGAATTCCGGCCTTCCTGCGCAAGGCCGGCCATTCGCCGGAGGTGATCGGGCTGATCTTCCTGGCCGGCATCCCTTACATCCTGCGTTTCCTGTGGGCGCCGCTGGTGGACCGCTATGGCTGGCCCGCGTTCGGTCATCGGCGTTCCTGGATCCTGCCGGTCCAGCTCCTGATGGTGCTGGCGGTCGGCGGGTTCCTGTTCCTGGATCCGGCCGACGGGGCCCGACCAATCGTGATGATGGCGGGGCTGATCATGGTGATGATCGGCACGCAGCTCATTGCCATCGGAGCTTTCACGCTCGAGAATCTGCCGCGCGCCTCCCATCCGGCCGCGGCCAGCATCCAGGGCATGGCAGCGGCGGTCGCCGGTTTCGTGCTGGGCGGCGGCGTGCTGTATCTGGTGGCCGACCGTGGCTGGACGGCGACGGTGACGGTGCTGGCCGGGCTGTGCGCACTCGGCCTTGTGGCTGTGCTGTTCCTGCCGCTGGACCGCGGCCGGGGTACCGCCTCGACCGGAGTGTCGGCGGTGGCCAGCCTGACCATGCTGAAACGGCCGGAGGTCCGGCGTCTGCTCCTTCTCCTGATGCTCGCCGAAACCGGCCTCGCCCTGCCCTATGGCATGAAAGCCATCGTCCAGGTCGATGCGGGCCTCAGCGTCGCGCAGATCGGCCTGCTCGGGGTGGTGGGCGGCAACGCGGCAGGGTTGCTGGGTGCCTGGGCCGCGCGGCCGGTGGTCGACAGGCTCGGTGCCGGCCGCACGCTGTTCGGCATCGGCCTGCTGACCGCCACGCTCTATGCGAGTCTCTCAGTCCTGGCGACCGGACGGCTGACGCCCGAAGTGGCCGCGGTCTTCGTGCTCACGTCCAACCTCCTTCTCTTCGCCCATTTCACAGCGAGCCGCAGCCTGATTATGGGTGTCTGCGACAAGGCGCGAGCGGGCACCGAGCTGGCGACTTTCCTGTGTTTCTGCGGCGCGCTGAACCTGGCGCTTGCAAGCGCCGGAAACAGCCTGTCTGTTTGGCTCGGCCTGCCCGGCCTGTTCCTCGGCGCCGCGGGCGTGGCTGTGGTCGGGGCGTCGGCCGCGCTGTGGCTGACGGCCGCACCGCGGGCTCCAGCGCGCTGAGCCAGCCGATCAAGGAGATCCGACACCGTGCCGCACCCCCGCTCCGTCAAGTCCCGGCTGCCGCGCCGGGTGGCCTCCGTTCCGGATGCGACCGTCCAGCTGAAGCCGGCGCCAACGGCGGCGCCCAGCGCGCGCGACCGCATCCTGCACGCTGCCGAGGTCGAGTTCGCGGAGCACGGCCGCGGCGGTTCAAGCGTGCGGGCGATCGCGCAACGGGCGGGCTGCGCGCAAAGCCTGATTCACCATTACTTCCCGACCAAGGAGGACCTGTGGATGGCCGTCGGCGCCGGAATTGCCGACGCGTTCTTCCAGCTCGAGGCGCCGTTTCTGGACGATCCCCGGCCAGACCACGAGAGCATCCGCCGCGGCATCCGGCTGTACTGGCGTTTCTGGCGCGACCACCCGACAGCGGCCCGCATCTACCTGTGGCGCCTGCTGGAGGGGGCCACACCGGAATCCCTGGCACGCGACCAGCGCCACCATGAACGGTCCGCAGCCGCGTTCGAGCGGGCACAGGCGGCCGGCACGCTGCGCACTGATCTGCCGGCGCCGATGGTGATGAACATCCTCGCCGGTGCTATCCTGCACTTCTGCTTCCACGGTCGGCAGATCATCGGAGAGACGATGGAGTCCGAAGACGTGCTGGTCGACGCCCTCATGAGGCTGGTGCTGGCACCCACGCCGCCGGTACCATCACCTCCTCGCTGAACGCTACCGGGTCCTGGTATGTCCACCATGGGACCGGACCGTCAGGCGCAATTGGCCACCGCGACGCTCAGGGCCGGATTGTCGAAGTGTCCAATCTGCTGAGTGCGTTGAGCTGGTGAAATGTGCACCGTTCGACGGGATTGCAGTACAAGTTCATCGAATCGAAGATCGCCGACGGCAGTGTTCTCTACTCGCCCACAAGTTTGTCAAGTAATTTTTATGAAAATCCCCTCTCATCGAACAATAAAGGGCGCGCGCCATAGAACGAGCGTGATTACACGTTGCCATTATCAACGAAAGACAGCTATGGCCGACCGGATGCTGATCCTGCCGTTCTTGGTCCGCCGGATTTGGCGCCCGGCAGCGTAACGGAAGACGGTCGGAAGTTGGAGGGCTGGGGGAACACGGGAGCAGAGGGTCTGGATCACCGTCCGCCCCCTGCGGGTGCGGCGTTGAGCCTGACCTGCCACTGTGCGCTGGGACCAGCGGAACCCGATCTCGCCAAAGTACAGGTCGGCATGGTCGGGGCTGATGTGATGGAAGACGCCGGCGATCGTGCGCCGGACACGATCGTTGAAGCCCTCGGCCGAGTTGGGGTCATCGTAGAATCTGTTCAGAATCGTACGCTAGAGCATTTCCCGATCTGACGGAATCGCGGGGGATTCCCTCGGGGGCTGAAATCTGATTCAAGATAAGGGCTGGTGAAGGAGGCCAGCCCGGATGACCGCTCCTCTTTCCGATGATCTGCGTAAACGCTTGGTCGCCGCCGTTGAAGGCGGTCAGTCGTGCCGTTCGGCAGCGAAGCGGTTCGGGGTTGCGGCGTCGACCGCGATCAAGTGGATGGAGCGCTGGCATCGGGGCGGTCACGTCCAGCCCAAGGCGATGGGAGGCGACCGCCACTCCCAGCGTATGGAGGCCCATGCCACGGAAATCCTGGCTTTGGTCGAGCAAACGCCCGACATCACCCTGGCGGAGATCGCGGCGCATCTGGACCGGGCGCATGGGCTGAGGGTGGCGCAGAGCACCGTTTGGCGCCTGCTCGACCGGCACGGCCTGACGTTCAAAAAAAACGGCGCACGCCAGCGAGCAGCAACGCCCCGACGTGCTGCGCCGACGTCGGGCATGGTTTGACCTCCAGCCGGACCTCGATCCCGAGCGCCTGGTGTTCATCGACGAAACCGGCGCGTCCACCAAGATGGCACGTTTGCGTGGTCGGGCTCCGCGGGGAGAGCGCTGCCGTGCTCCGATACCCCATGGTCACTGGAAGACCACCACCTTCGTCGGCGGGCTCCGGTTGGGCGGCATGACCGCCCCCATGGTGCTGGACGGCGTGATGAACGGCCCGGCCTTCACGGCCTACGTCGAACAGGTTCTGGCGCCGACGCTGAAGCCGGGTGATGTCGTGGTGATGGACAATCTCCCAGCCCATAAGCTGGCGGCGGTGCGTCGCGCCATCGAACACGCCGGCGCCGAGTTGCACTTCCTCCCGCCCTACAGTCCAGACTTCAACCCAATCGAAATGGCGTTCTCCAAGCTCAAGGCATTCCTGAAAAAGGCCGCGGCACGGACCAAGGAAGACCTCTGGGAGGCTATCCGGCAGGGCATCGACGTTATCATGCCCTCGGAGTGCGTGAATTTCTTCGCCGCTGCCGGATATGGCCGCGATTGAGCGGAAAATGCTCTAGCTTGTTGCACGAATGGCGGCGATGTCGTAGCCAACGCCCCCGTTTCCGTTCTGGGCGTCTGCCATGCCGCATAAGACCAATGCCGCTCGTCGCCATCACATCCCTCGACCGAACCGCAAAGTGACGAACTGGGCGCAGTACGATGCTGCTCGCCGCCAGCGTGACAGTCTGACCGTCTGGGTGACGGCGGAGGCCATCGAGCATTGGTGAGCAGCGCCACGGACCACGCCCGGAGGGCAGCCCAACTACTCGGACCTCGCGATCACAACGGCGTTGATGCTGCGCGCCGTCTTCCGACTGGCGCTGCGCCAGACCGAAGGGCTGATCGATTCCATCCTCCAGCTGCTCGGGCTCGCCCTACCGGTTCCGGATCACTCCACCATCGCCCGTCGCGCCGGGACGGTGACGCTGCCCAGGACGCAACACTCCGCCAGTGGAGCGCTCCACTTGCTGGTGGACAGCACGGGATTGAAGCTGTACGGGCCGGGCTGGTTCGTCGCACGGTGGCGGTCTTCGAGGCCGGGCAGCCGGTGGCTGAGGATAGCGTCGCGGTGATCGCTCGGGCGCTGGCCAGCGGGGCGTCGAATTGCTGTCCGGGAACGGTGACGCTTTGGGCGTGCGGCAGGCCAGCACCAGGGGAGCGATCGCTCCATGCGACGGGAGCGCCGCCGGTCTCGCTGAACTCGCGGCCGAACTCCTGGCCGATCCCGACCCGGAGGTGAGAAGCCGCATGGCACGGCTCACCCTCATCGCCTAGGACGATCGCGACCGTCGGCGACGACGTGCGGGGTGATCCAGCCTCCGGGCGGATGTCCGGCTGATGTCAGCGCCACCCACTTTGGATTGCCAGGATCCGGCGGATCAGCGAAGATTCGGCGCTCCGTTCCGATTTTCCGAGAGTGCAGGAACCCACACCACATGCCGTTTGACAGCCCCAAGGGGCCACGTCCGAACAGGAAGTCCGCATTCCGCAAGCCCCAGCAACCCCATGAGCAGCAAGTCCGGTCGGGCTCGCCGCGGATCAACGGGTCGGCACAGCAGAAGCACGCGCAATGGCTGGCCCGGGCGGCCGACGCTGAGCGGGCAGGCGACAGCATCGAGGCGGAGAACTGCCGGCAGCACGCCGAGCACTGGTACCGGGTGTCGCGGGAAGGGTAAGTTCGAAGATTCGAGTGATTGAAAGTGAAGGGCACCATCAGTTTGTCGGCACGTGACCGAGCCGAGGGCATGGTTCGAACCGATAATAGCTCGAGGTGCGGCGACTCGCCCCGGCGCGGCGCCCGGCGGCGAAACCGAGTCGCGATCGCGCGGCCGATCTTGGGGTCCCACTGTTGCACCGTCGCGTGGCTGGCGAGGATGCCGCCCGCGTGCTGCGGTGAGCCAGGTCTGCATCAAAGAGCGCGTTGTCACGACCCTCGTTCCGCGACGGCGCGCACCGCCACCACGTCGCAGGGTGGGTTGCGCAGCAGGGATTCGGCGACACTGCCGAACACCGCGTGCGCCAGCCCGGTGCGGCCGTGCGTGCCGATCGCCAGGAGGTCGGCGCGGAGCTGCCGGCACTGTTGCCACAGCGTCTCCAGCGGTTCCCCGTGGCAGGGCAGGGATCGCGGCTCGACCGCCTCCGGGAACGCGCCGCGCACGGACGCCATCACGTCGCCGACAGCGCCGGCCAGTTCCGTCCGGGCTTGGTCGCGGATGTCGCTCGCGGTGTCCGGGCCGCACAGGAAGCCCTCGTACGGCACGTGGTACGCGTGGACGACGGAGACCTCCTCCGGCCGGAACCGATAGGCCAGACGCAGCGCCTCCTCCGAATGCACCGAGAAGTCGAAGGCGACGGCCACGCGCCGGTAAGCCTCAAGCGCGGGATTCCTCACGAGAAGAACGGGCTGGTCGGACTCCCGCAGCACCTTCCAGGCCGTCGAACCGCGGAAGCTGTCGGCCTCCCCGACGCGGTGGGCGCCGAGGACGACGACGTCGGCCCCGATCCCGGCGGCCCGCCGTCGGATCTCGCGATCGGCGGTGCCCACGGCCACCTCGACCGAGGACGACCGCCCGCCGCCGCGCGCGGCCAGATAGGCGCGGATCGCCTCCGCCGCCT
>OFDN01001383.1_pt1 | contig 16003 bp, 13 predicted proteins | sample 1520971 | NCBI WGS metagenome assembly OFDN01 (sample SAMEA94257418, study PRJEB24077) | hot springs metagenome | biome: Aquatic biome; feature: Geographical feature; material: Water | place: India | collected 2012-06-12 | depth 5 m
GCCAGCGCCGCCCGCGCCGCCGCGCTGAGCGCCCGGTGGTCGGGGTGCCCGTCCTGTCCGGACGGGGCGAACAGCTCCCGCGCTCCGGCGGCCTGGGCCAGTTCGGTGATCCGCCGGACGAGGGAGGCACCAGCCTTGGCAAGGTGCCCGTCCTCATGGTCGAGGAAGGTCACACGCTCCGGCCCTACGCCGAGCCGGGCGCAGGCGGCCAGCGCCTCGCGGCGGCGGAGTGCGGCCAGCGCGTCGGGGGGGATGAGCCCCGACCGGTGCGAGTGCCGCCCGTCGCAGGCGAAGACCACGGTGACCGGCGCCGCGGCCGCCGTCTTACGGGCGATCAGGGCACCGCAGCCCAGCGTCTCGTCGTCCGGGTGCGGGGCGAGCACCAGGGCCGGCGTGTCCGCGGCCGGGCATCCCGCGTCCCGCGGCCGGGCCAGAAGCAGCCGGCGGTACAGGGCGAAACCGCCCGCGAGCAGGGCCGACGCCGCGGACGGAAGGCCACGGCGCGTGGCGACGGTGCTGTCCGGGCGCGTCATCGCACCGCTCCGGCTGGGGGGGGGGACCGCCCACAGCCTAGAAACCGCAATCGAGCGCGTTCAACCGCCCAACCCGGCGGATCCGGACGGCGATGGTGGTGCCCCGGCGGAACACCGCGCGCGCCGGAAGGACCATTGGCGGACGTATCAGTGCCTGTGGAAAAATTGTCGCGAATGTGAGCGAGGAGCACCGATGGCAGGCCGCGGCCGGATTCTGACGTACGCCGCCGCCGCCGCCGCCGGCATTGGCGTGCCGTTGACCCGCCGGATCCGCCAAGGTCTCGCCGCCGGCCTGCGGCTGCGCCTCGATGGTGCCACGCGCGCCATGCTGGCCGGCCGTTACGAGGAGCCGGTCCAGATGGCTCTGGCGGAGCGGCTGCGGCCCGGCGACGGCTTCGTCGATGTGGGCGCCAACGTCGGCTTCTTCGCCCTGCTGGCCGGCCGTGCCGTCGGGCCGGACGGCTGGGTGCTCGCGGTGGAGCCGGTGCCGGCGAACGCCGCGCGGATCCGGGCCAACGCCGCCCTCAACCGGTTGCCGCGGGTAACGGTGGTGGAGGCTGCCGCCGGCGCCGTCGACGGGGCGGGGGAGCTGGAGCTGGCCCGCCACAACGGCGGTGGCGCCCTGTCGTCGGCACCGGTGCCGCCGGACGCTTGCGGCCGGATCACGGTGCCGGTGGTGACGGTGGACACGCTGCTGGCGGGCAGCCGGCTGCCGCCGCCCACGCTGGTCAAGATCGACGTGGAGGGCAGCGAGGCCGAGGCGTTGAACGGGATGCGCGGCACCATCGCCCGCCACCACCCCGCCATCCTGTTCGAGGTGGACGCCCCGACGCGCGAGGACGCCGAACGGCGCTTCGCCGAACTCGCCGCGATGCTGGCGGCGCAAGGCTATGGAGTGGACACCCTGCCGGACGCCTACCCCGCCGGCGACTGGACCGTGCTGCATGGTTTGGCTGTGGTCAGCGCAACGGGCGGTGAAGGCGGGCGGTGAAGGAGCGGAAGCGGCTGCCGGTGTCGGTGCCCCATTCCCAGTTCACCCCAATGCCGACGCGGCGGATCGCGAGCACCGGAAAGCCCGCGTAGACATCGCCGAAGCCGCGGTGGAGGACGGCGCCCCCATCGAGCCACGCGGTGAAGCGCCGCCCGTCGCAGGCCACCCGCAGCGTGGCGGCCTCGCCATGGCGCAGCCGCCCGCCCACGTTGGTCCACACCGCGTCGTACACGTCCTCGAACCCGTCGCGGTGGAAGAAGCAGGACACCGAGCCGTAGGGCTCCGGCATGCTGCGGTCGCCGCCGTTGAGCCAGAGGTTGCAGACGACATAATTCGCCGGGTCCTGCCAGAACACCAGGCCGGCCCGGCTGTTCGCCCCGCCCCGCCCGGTCAGGGGCGGGGGTACGATGACGGTCTCCAAGTCAGCGAAATCGGGATCGGGCCAGTCGAGGCCGTACAGCGCGCGGCCCGGCGCGGGGCGGTCCGGTCCGGCCTGGACGATGGCCCCGGCCCCGTCAGACCCGATGCACCCCACGCCGACCAGCCGGCGCCACACCCCGCCGCGGGACACCGGCTGTCCGTCGAGGTCGGCGCAGGCCCCCGCGAAGCGGTCGGTGACCAGGGCGGTCGAGCCCTGCGGCACCCTGGGCAGCGGCACCGCCAGCGACGCCGGCACCGGGATCCGGCGCGGGTACGCGGTGAACCGCCGGATGGTCACGCCGATCGCCGCCGCGTCGGGAAAGCCGAGGCAGCCGCCATCGGCGTGGACGGGATCGTCGATGGCAAGCCCGTCAAGGTTCCGCCCGTCCACCGCCACCGCGATCCGCCGGCCGTCGTCCCGGACCTGAACGGTGTGGCGGCCCGGTGTCAGGGGGATCGGCACGCTGGCCGCCAGCCGGTCGGTTCCGCCGCTCCGGATGGTGAGCCGGAAACTCTCGGGGCGGAGATCAAGACGGACGTGGTTGGCGGTGTCCAGCCGGCGCCAGACCAGGGAAGCCACGGCACCGGGCCGCAGCACCTCCAGCTCGGCGCCGATCAGGCCGCAGGGCCCGGTGGCCGCGGCGCCTTCCAGCAGGCCGGGGCAGCGGGCGACCCGCATCCCGTACAGCACCGTGTCGGTGCTGAACCCGATCTGCCCCAGCACGCTCTGCTGGAAAGCAGGATGGTGCCGCCCGACCGTGCCGGACGGGTCCACCGCGAGTGGGCGCAGCCAACCCGGGTCCTCGGCATCGGCCATCAGATGGACGGTGCCCTCCGGCCGCAGGGCCACCACGAGGAGCAGCGGGATGTTCGGCAGATCCTCGGCGACCGGCAGCAGCCGGCCGTCCACGCGGGCCAGCAGCGTGCCGTTCCGGGCCTCCGCCCCGCGGATCACGAAGCCATGGCCGCAGCGGGTGGGATCGCCGGGCATCGGCTCGGGATACCAGCCGACCGCGGCGTTGCCGCCGAGTGCATCGGCATCCGGTCCGGGCAGCAGGGCGCGAACCCAGCAGGTCAGCCGGCGGACGATGCTTTCCCGCGCCGGGCGGATCGGCCAGCGGCGCAGGCGGGTGGCGAGCGGGTCGATGCCGCTGCCCAGCACCCAGCGCCGGACCTGTCGGAGCAGGTCGCGTTGGCGGAAGGGGGCGGAACCGTTGTGGCCGTTGAGCATGCCGACCGCCAGCACCGGCCCGTCCGAGACCGGAACCGCGTCGTGCTGGACACCGGCACGGCCCCAGCCCGGCTTGGCGAGCGGCGCGATGCGCAGCGCGCCATCGCGGACGGTGACCACCCCCTCCACGTCGCGGACGACGCGGCCGGGATGGACGGGAGCGTCGAAGCCGTCGGCGACGAGCGGCTCGTCGGCGGGCTCGGCTGGGCGGGTGGCGGGCGGCATGGTGCACTGTCGCGGTGGGCGGCGGGCCACCGCAACGCCGCGGAACGGGTAATCCGGGAGCCCGCGGCCCTGCCCCGGTTGGCAGCGGGAATGCGTTGGATTGCCTGCCTATCCTGCGCGCGGACACGGTCCCGAGAGGCGAGACAGCATGCCGGACCCCTGCACCGACACCCCGCGTTGCCTCGTCTGCGGCGGGGTGGACCTGACCGAACTGGCGCTGCTGCGCGATCTGCCGCTGGCCTGCAATGTGCCCTGCCGGTCGGAGGCGGAGGCGCTGGGCGTGCCGCGGGGGGACATCGCGCTGACCGCCTGCCGGGACTGCGGGCATGTCTTCAACCGTGCCTTCGAGCCGGACCGGCTCGGCTACGACGCGCGGTACGAGAACGCGCTGGACTTCTCCCCCCGCTTCCGGGAGCACCAGGACCGGACCGTGGAGCGCCTGGTGGAGCGCTACGGGCTGGCCGGGGGCACGGTTGTGGACATCGGCTGCGGGCTGGCGGGTTTCCTGCGCCGGCTGTGCGAGGCCGGGGCGGCGCGCGGCATCGGCTTCGACCCCGGCCGGCCGGACATCCGGGAGGAGCCGGTGGGCACCGGAAGCCTCACCGTCCATGGCCGGGCCTTCCGGACCGGCGACGTGCCGGAAGCGCGGCTGCTTGGCGCGCGCCATGTGCTGGAGCACCTGACGGATCCCGTCGGCTTTCTGGCGATGCTGGCCAAGGGGCGCGGCGCGGCCCTGTATCTGGAGGTGCCGGACGGGCGCTTCACGGTGGAGCGGCTGGGGATCTGGGACCTCGTCTACGAGCATGTGTCCCTGTTCACCCCGTCGTCACTGGCCACGGCGCTGGCGCTGGCGGGGTTGCGGGGCACGCCGCCGCGGTCGGAATTCGGGGGGCAGTTCCTGTGGACGGAGGCCATTTCCGGAGCCGCGGTCCCGGTGCGGCCGGATGACGGACTGCTGGCCGCCTTCGCCGCCTATCCCCGGCGGCATCGGGACATGCTGGAGGGCTGGCGGGGTTTCGTGGAACGGCGGCTGCGGGAGGGGAGACGGCTCGTCCTGTGGGGGGCTGGGTCGAAGGGCGTCACCTTCCTCAACCTGCTGGGGCTGCGGGCGGAGTCGGGGCTGGACGTCGCGGTGGACGTGAACCCGCGCAAGTCCGGCACCCACATCCCCGGTACCGGGCAGCGGACCCTGCCGCCGGAGGCGCTGGCGATGGCACCGCCGGACACGGTGCTGGTCATGAACCCGGAATACATGGCGGAGATCGACGGCACCCTGGAGGGGCTGGGCATCCGTGCCGAGCTGGTCCCCGTCTCCGGCCGCGAGGCGCCATACCCGTGACTTCCCCCTGAAACGCGGAACGGGCCGCCCCCGCGAGGGGACGGCCCGTCCGGAACATGGTGCGACCGGAGGTCAGCCGCGCGGCGAAGCCGTGGTCTGGCCCGACGCGGTGGTGCTGGTCCCCGTGGCCTGGGCGCTGTAGCCCGGGCACGCGCTGGCGATCCCGGCACTCAGGAGAACGGCGAGACCGAGCAGCAGGGCTGCCACCGGTTTGGCTCCATGAGACATTGGATCACCTCCTTTCCATTGTTGAACCCGATGTGACATCGTGACACATCCCCCGACCGCGTCAAGGGCGCGGATGTTCGCCACTCCAATTTCGGAACCACCATGACCCGCCGCCTGACCGTCCGCGCCGAGCGCTTTCCCATCCGCGGCTCCTTCCGCATCGCCCGCGGCGCCAAGACCGCGGCCGAGGTCGTGGTGGCGGTGGTCGAGGAGGACGGTGCCACCGGGCGTGGCGAATGCGTGCCCTACGCCCGCTATGGCGAGAGCGTGCCGGCGGTCGTGGCGGCGCTGGAGGCGATGGCCGGCGCGATCGCCGACGGGCTGGACCGCGAGACGCTGCAATCGGCCATGAAACCGGGGGCCGCCCGCAACGCGCTGGACTGCGCGCTGTGGGACCTGGAGGCCAAGCGCACCGGCGTTCCCGCCTGGCGCCTCGCCGGGCTGGCCGGACCGCCGGCGCCGCTGGTCACCGCCTACACCCTCAGCGTGGATGAGCCGGCGGCGATGGCGGCGGCGGCGCGCTCCGTCGCGGCCCGCCACCCGCTCCTGAAGATGAAGCTGACCGGCGATGGCGACCTGGAGCGGGTGGGCGCGGTGCGCGCCGCCGCACCGGACGCCCGCCTGATCGTGGACGCCAACGAGGGCTGGACGCTGGACCACCTGCACCGCTTCGCCCCGGCCTTCGCGGAGCTGGGTGTGGAGATGATCGAACAGCCGCTGCCGGCCGACACCGACGAGGCGCTGCGCGGCGTCGCCTGTCCGCTGCCGCTGGGTGCCGACGAATCCTGCCATGGACCGGACTCCCTGGAGCGCCTGAAGGGCCTGTACCAGGTGCTCAACGTCAAGCTCGACAAGACCGGCGGGCTGACCGGCGCGCTGGCGCTGACCGCGGCGGCGGGTGCGGCCGGCTTCGACGTGATGGTCGGCTGCATGGTGGCGACCTCGCTCGCCATGGCCCCGGCCTGCCTCGCCGCGCAGGGCGCGCGCTACGTCGATCTCGACGGGCCGCTGCTGCTGGCCGAGGACCGGGTACCGGCGCTGCGCTACGACGGCGCGCTCGTCCACCCGCCCGAGCCGGAGCTGTGGGGGTGAGCGGCGCCCGGTTCGGCCGGCTGTCCGCCGATCTCCCCGACCTTCCCCAGCCCGACGAGCGGTTCGACACGCTGATCGCCGCGGAGGGGGTGCGGGTGGAGCGCATCGTCTCCACCGGCCAGGCAAGCCCGCCCGGCTTCTGGTACGACCAGTGCTGGGACGAGTTCGTGCTGGTGACGACCGGTGCCGCCGGGCTGGAGATCGAGGGGGAGCCGGTGCGCCGGCTGGACCCCGGCGACTGGGCACACATTCCGGCGCGGGTGCGACACCGTGTGGCCTGGACGGAACGGGGGGCGGCCACCATCTGGCTCGCCGTCCATCTCCCTCCCGGTCCCGAGGCATCATGAGCATCGACGTCGCCCGCGCACGCGCCGAAACACCGGGCACCTTCCATGTGGTCCACCTCAACAACGCAGGTTCCGCCCTGCCACCGCAGCCGGTGACGGAGGCGGTCTACGCGCATCTGGCGTTGGAGGAGGAGATCGGCGGCTACGAGGCGGCGGCCCGCAACGCCGAGGGGGTGGAGCGGACCTACGCCGCCGTGTCCCGTCTGCTCGGCTGCGGAACCGACGAGGTGGCGCTGGTGGAGAGCGCCACGGTGGCCTGGGCGCTCGCGTTCCAGACGCTGGAGTTCCAGCCCGGCGACCGCATCCTGACCGGCACAGCCGAGTACGCGTCCAACGTCATCGCCTTCCTGCAGGCGACCCGCCGCAGCGGCGCGGTGGTCGAGGTCGTCCCCGACGACGCGGACGGGCAGACGGACGTGACGGCGCTCGACGCCATGATCGACGAGCGGGTGAAGCTGATCGCGCTGACCCACATCCCGACCAACGGCGGGCTGGTGAACCCCGCGGCGTCGGTGGGCGGAATCGCCCGCATGCACGGCGTCCCCTACCTGCTCGACGCCTGCCAGGCGGCCGGGCAGATGCCTTTGGACGTGAACGAGCTGGGCTGCGATTTCCTGACCGCAACCGGCCGCAAATTCCTGCGCGGCCCGCGCGGCACCGGCTTCCTCTATGTGCGGCGGGACCGGCTGGAGGGGTTGGAGCCACGCGTGCTCGACCTGCACGGCGCGACGCTGGTCACGGCCGACCGTTACGAGCCCCGTCCCGACGCCCGGCGCTTCGAGTATTGGGAAAGCAACGTCGCCGCCCGCATCGGGCTGGGGGTGGCGGTGGACTACGCGCTCGACTGGGGGCTGGACGCGATCCGTGAGCGGGTGTGGAGCCTGGGCGGCTGGCTGCGGACCCTGCTGGACGCCATCCCCGGCGTCACGCTGCGCGACCGCGGGGCGGAGCGCTGCGGCATCGTCACCTTCACGGTGGAGGGGGTGGACCCCGACGCGGTGAAGGCCGCCGTCGGAGCGAAGGGTTTCAACGTCTCCGTCTCCCGCGCGTCCAGCACCCGCTTCGACATGGACGGGCGCGGCTTGGCGTCCGTGGTCCGCGCCTCCCCCCACTACTACAACACCGAGGCCGAGCTGGAGCTGTTCGCCGAGGCTGTCGCCGCCCTGGTCCCGTGAGGGAGACGGCGGCGCGGAGCCTCACGCTTGCTCCGCCCAACCCATGTAGTTGACGTCCAGGTCGCGCGGGTTGACGCGGAACTCGTCGGTCAGCGGGTTGTAGGTAACGCCGGTCACGTCGCGGAAGGCCAGCCCTTCGGCCCGCAGCGCCGCCCCCACCTCCGACGGGCGCAGGAACTTGCGCCAGTCATGGGTCCCGCGGGGCAGCCAGCGCAGCACATACTCCGCGCCCACGATGGCGAGCGCGAACGCCTTGGGCGTGCGGTTGATGGTGGACAGGAACAGCACCCCGCCGGGCGCCAGCAGGGCGGCGCAGGATTTCACGAACAGCGGCACGTCGGCCACATGCTCGATCACCTCCATGGCGAGCACGATGTCGAACCGCTCCCCCGCCGCGGCGAGGTCCTCCGCCGTGGTGGCGCGGTAATCGACGGTCACGCCGGTTTCCGCCGCGTGGGCGGCAGCGGTCTTCACGTTGCGTTCCGCCGCATCGACGCCGGTCACGGCGGCGCCCATGCGGGCCAGCGGCTCCGACAGAAGGCCGCCGCCACAGCCGATATCCACCAGTCTGAGCCCTGCCAGCGGCGCCCGCGACAGCGGGTCGCGGCCCAGGCGGCGGCAGGCGGTGTCGCGGATGTAGCCCAACCGCAGCGGGTTGAGCCGGTGCAACGGCTTGAACTTCCCGGCCGGATCCCACCATTCGGCGGCGATGGCGGAGAAGCGGGCGACCTCGTCGCGGTCCACCGTGCCGGATGCGGCGGGGCCGGACGGCAGGGTGCCGGACGCGGGGCTACCGGACGCGGATGCTGCTGAGTGGGCGGCGGTCATGGGTGGCGTTCCGGGTTCCGTTGATTCTTGTGTTTGCGTGACACGGGCATGACGATCCCGATCCGGGTGTCCTTGCCTCGCCCGACCTTTGGAAGTATGGATACGCGGCCTTGCGGCGGCAACCGCCAAGGGCATTGGGATACGGCCGGCAAGGGACCGGCCGCAAGACGGATGGTGTATGGAATGGCGCGCATCGTTCTCAAATTCGGCGGCACGTCGGTCGGCGACATCGACCGGATCAAGAACGTGGCGCGCAAAATCGAGCAGGAGGTCAAGGCCGGCCACCAGGTGGCGGTCGTGGTGTCGGCGATGTCCGGCGTGACCAACCAGCTCGTCAAGTACTGCACCGAGATCGACAAGCTGCACGACGCGCGCGAATACGACGCCGTCGTCGCCACCGGCGAGCAGGTGACCACCGGTCTGCTGGCGATCGCGCTGCAGTCCATCGGCATCCCGGCCCGCTCCTGGCAGGGTTGGCAGCTTCCCATCCGCACCGACGACACCCACGCCAAGGCGCGCATCGTGTCCATCGACACGACCGAGATCGAGAAGCGCATGAACACCGGCGAGGTCGCCGTGGTCGCCGGCTTCCAGGGCCTGTCGGAACGCGGGCGCATCAGCACGCTGGGCCGCGGCGGCTCCGACACCTCGGCGGTGGCGCTGGCGGCGGCGTTGAAGGCCGACCGCTGCGACATCTACACCGACGTGGACGGCGTCTACACCACCGACCCGCGCATCGTGACCAAGGCGCGCAAGCTGTCCAAGATCACCTACGAGGAGATGCTGGAGCTGGCCTCCCAGGGCGCCAAGGTGCTCCAGACGCGGTCGGTGGAAATGGCGATGAACCACCGGGTGCGCGTGCAGGTGCTCTCCACCTTCGAGAAGGCGGCGGGCAGCGAGCTTCCGGGAACTCTTGTGGTCGACGAGGACGAGATCGTGGAAAAGGAAGTTGTGAGCGGCATCGCCTACAGCCGCGACGAGGCGAAGGTGACGCTGATCGGCGTCGAGGACCGGCCGGGCGTGGCCGCCGCCATCTTCGGCCCGCTGACGGACGGCGCCATCAATGTGGACATGATCGTCCAGAACGTGTCGGAGGACGGCAAGTCCACCGACATGACCTTCACCGTCGGCAAGGCCGACCTCGCCCGCGCCGTCAAGGTGCTGGAGGAGTCGCAGGGCATGGTGAAGTACCGCCGGCTAGTGTCCGACGGCAACGTGGTGAAGGTGTCGGTGATCGGAGTGGGCATGCGCAGCCACGCCGGCGTCGCCCAGCGCATGTTCAAGGCGCTGGCCGACAAGGGCATCAACATCCAGGTCATCTCGACCTCCGAGATCAAGATCAGCGTGCTGATCGCCGAGGAGTACGCGGAGCTGGCCCTGCGCGCGCTGCACACCGCCTACGGGCTCGACGCGGCCTGACCGCGGCCCGACCGAACTGAGGGGAGAGCCGGGCATGAGCGACGGCGCGGCGCGGCTCGACCGGCTCTGGCGGCGGGGATGCGAGTTCCTGGGCACGCCCACCGCCATCATGGGCGGGGCGATGACCTGGGTGTCGGAACGGCACCTGGTCTCCGCCATATCCAACGCCGGCGGCTTCGGCGTGCTGGCCTGCGGCTCAATGGACCCGGAGCGGCTGGCGGCGGAGATCGTGGCGACGCGGACGCTGACCGACCGCCCCTTCGGCGTCAACCTCATCAACATCCACCCGGAGCTGGACGCGCTGATCGATGTCTGCGGCCGGCACGCGGTGGGGCATGTGGTGGTGGCCGGCGGCCTGCCGTCGGGCGCCACCGTCAAGCGCATCAAGGACCACGGCGCCAAGGTGATGGCCTTCGCTCCGGCGCTGGTCGCCGCCAAGCGGTTGCTGCGCACTGGGGTGGACGCTCTGGTGATCGAGGGGGCGGAGGCCGGCGGCCACATCGGCCCCGTCACCACCTCCGTCCTGGCCCAGGAAATCCTGCCGGAGATCGCGGAGGTCCCCATCTTCGTGGCCGGCGGCATCGGCCGTGGGGAGGCGATCCTGTCCTTCCTGGAGCTGGGAGCGGCCGGCGTGCAGATCGGCACCCGCTTCGTCTGCGCCACCGAGTGCGTGGCACACCCCCGCTTCAAACAGGCCTTCATCCGCGCCGCCGCGCGTGACGCCCAGCCGTCGGTGCAGATCGACCCGCGCTTTCCGGTGACTCCCGTCCGGGCGTTGACCAACGAGGGCACCAAGCGCTTTCTGGAAGCCCAGCGCGCCCTGATCAACAAGGTCGACCTCGGCGAAATGACGCGCGAGGAGGCCCAGCTCGAGATCGAGCATTACTGGGCCGGCGCGCTGCGCCGCGCGGTGGTGGACGGCGACGTCGAGAACGGCTCCCTGATGGCCGGGCAGAGCGTGGGCCTGGTCACCCGCGAGCAGCCGGTGTCGGAGATCATCGGCGAACTGATGGCCCAGGCGGTGACGGCGCTGGAGCGGCGCGGCGCGGCGTAATACCTTCGGCGTATGGTGCCGGCACCCGCCCGGCGCCTCCCCGCCGACCGTGGACATCTCCATGCCCGCCCTGCTGTTCGTGCTCGCCCTCCTCCTCGCCCTCCCCGCTCGCGCCGAATCGGTGACGTGGGAGCACATCGACATTCCCGCGCGCTTTTCGACGCCCAAGGGTCCGGCAAACGTCACGCTGGAGGCGGTCATCGCCCGCCCCGATTCGGGCGGGCCGTTCCCGCTCATCGTGCTCAGCCACGGCACGCCGCGGGAGGCGGACGCGCGCAAGACCATGATGCCGACGAGCATGCTGCCGCAGGCACTGGAGTTCGCGCGGCGGGGCTGGGCGGTGATCGTGCCGATGCGGCGGGGCTACGGTCTGTCGGGGGGGGACTACGCGGAGTATTCCGGCTCCTGCGAACAGCGCGAATACATCGGCGCCGGGCTGGAGAGTGCGGAGGACCTGCGGGAAGTCGTGCGATTCGCCGGCACCCTGCCGTCGGTGGACACGCGGCGCGTCGTGGCGGTCGGGCAGTCGGCCGGCGGCTTCGCCAGCGTGGCGCTGGCGATGGACCCGCCGCCGGGGCTGAAGGCGGTGATCAGCTTCGCCGGCGGCCGCGGCTCACGCGGGCCGGACGACGTGTGCCAGCCCGACCGGCTGGCCGACGCCTTCGAGTTCTACGCGACGCGCGGCGCGCGGGTGCCCATGCTGTGGCTCTACGCGGAGAACGACCATTTCTTCGGCCCGGCCCTGGCCCGGCGCCTGCACGCGGCCTTCACGGCGGGCGGTGGACGGGCGGAGCTGCTGATGATGCCGCCGTACGGCGAGGACGGCCATTTCCTGTTCTCGCGCGGCGAGCCGTCGGCGTGGCTGCCGCCGGTCGAGCGCTTCCTGGCCGCCAACGGCCTGCAGGCGAGGGCCACCCCCATCCCGCCCCGTCCCCCGGCCCCGGTGCCGGCGGGTCTGGCGGGAAAGGCGCTGGACAGCTTCCCGGCCTTCCAGCGCGGGGTGCCGCACAAGGCCTTTGCCACCGCGGAAGACGGAGCCTTTGGCTGGCGATCCGGTCTGCGGACGCTGAACGAGGCGCGCGACGCGGCGCTGGCGACCTGCCGGAAATTCACCGCCAAGACGTGCCGCGTGGTCTCCGAGGAGTAAAGCGGGCCGGATCAGGGCTCGCCGTCGGCCTTCACCAGATCGCGGTAGGCGTGCCAGCTCGCGTGGCCGATCAGCGGCAGGGTGACCACCAGCCCGACCACGCTGAGCAGCCCGACGCCGGTCACCAGCACGATCAGCGCCGCCCACAGCGCCATGGTCCGCGGGTTGCGGGCCACCGCCATGGCGGAGGCGAGCACGGCGGCGAAGATGTCCACCTTGCGCTCCAGCATCATCGGCAGCGCCGTCACGTTGCTGATGAAGGCCACCGTGGCGAATCCCAGCCCCAGCACCGTCACGAACATGGTGAACACCATGCCGTCCAGCGTGAGCGTCTGGTGCAGGAAGCTGGCGAGGCTCATCGACACGTAGGGGAAGAACAGCGCGAAGGCGATCACGTTCATCCGCGCCCAGATCATGACGAACAGCATCAGGATCAGGCCGGCGGTGAGGATGTGGTAGGGGTTGCGGCGCCACGCGGTGATCGCCCGCCCGAAACCCGGCCGCCGCCCCTCCGCTACATCCCACGAGATGCGGTAGAGGCCGAGCGCCAGCAGCGGGGCGATCAGCAGGAAGGCGCCGATCATCGGCGCGATCAGGTAGGACATCTCCGCCCAGGCCAGACCGGCGGTCAGCCCCAGGCCGATCGCAACGAACATCAGCCCATAGGCCGGGCTGACCCAGCCGGCCGCCCGCATGTCGGCCCACCCCGCCGCCAGCCAGCGGAAAACGCGGGAGGGCTCCACCTCCCGCACGCGGTCGGCGTAGGGGAGACCGGCATAGGGAGTGTGGACGGCTGCGGCCTGTCGAACCTGCTCCATTGGCACCACCAATCGTTCGTTATGACGACAGTTTAACACACACTGCAAACGGGGGCAAAGCGGGGGAGCACAACACCCCTTGCAATTCCCCCCGCCCCATGGGAATGACCGGGCTCATGGAAGGCATGCAGACCACCCTGAGCAGCACCGGAGCGGCCTCGCGCAGGCTGCTGGCCCGGCTGCGCGACGTGATGGCGGGATCGGGCACCGGGCAGGACCGGCTCGACAAGATCGTCATGCTCATCGCGGCCGAGATGGTGGCGGATGTCTGTTCCTGCTACGTCATGCGCGCCGGCGAGGTGCTGGAGCTGTTCTCCACCCTCGGCCTGAACAAGGACGCGGTGCACAAGACCCGGCTGCGCGTCGGCGAGGGTCTGGTCGGCGACATCGCGGCGCACGCACGGCCGATCGCGCTGGACAACGCGCCGTCCCACCCCAACTTCGCCTACCGCCCGGAAACCGGGGAGGATCCCTTCCAGTCGCTGGCCGGCGTGCCGATCCTGCGCGGCGGCAAGGTGCGCGGGGTGCTCGTCATCCAGCACGCCGAGCGCCGCCACTACACCGAGGAGGAGGTTGAGACCCTCCAGACCATCGCCATGATCGTCGCCGAGCTGGTGGCGCAGGGCGAGCTGGTCGACCCGCAGGAGGTGTTCTCCACCGGGGACGCGGCGCTGTTGCCGGCGCGGCTGCCGGGCGTGCCGCTGAACGCCGGGCTGGCGATGGGCCACGCGCTGGTGCACCGACCGCAGCTCACCATCCGCCAGATGGTCGCCGACGACGCCGAGCGCGAGCTGGAGCGGCTGGCCGGGGCGCTCAGCGCCATGCACAGCGCCATCGACGACCTGCTGGCCGCCGCCGCCCTGGCCGGGCTGGGCGAGCCGCGCGACATCCTGGAGACTTACCGGATGTTCGCGGAGGACCGGGGCTGGCTGTCGCGCATCCGCGAGGCGATCCGCATGGGCCTGACGGCGGAGGCCGCGGTGCAGCAGGTGCAGAACGACACCCGCGCCCGCATGAGCCACCTGACCGACCCCTACATCCGCGAGCGGCTTCTGGATCTCGAGGATCTGTCCAACCGGCTGCTCCAGCATCTGGCCGGCAAGCGGTCGGAGGCGGACGGTGGAACGCTGCCGGAGGATCTGGTGCTGGTCGCCCGCTCCATGGGGCCGGCGGAGCTTCTGGACTACGACCGCAAACGGCTGCGCGCGCTGATCCTGGAGGAGGGATCACCGTCCAGCCACGTCTGCATCGTCGCCCGCGCGCTCGACATCCCGGTGGTGCAGTGCGCCGACGCGCTGACCCGCATCGAGCCGCTCGACCAACTGATCGTCGATGGCGACCATGGTGCGGTCTTCGTGCGCCCGGCCGAAGACATCCAGATGGCCTTCGCCGAGAGCATGGCGACCCGCTCGCGGCGCGAGCAGGAATACGCCGCCACCCGCTCCCTGCCGTCGGTGACGCGCGACGGGGTGCCGATCTCGATCCAGCTCAATTGCGGCCTGCTGATCGACCTGCCACACCTGACCGCCAGCGGGGCGGAGGGGATCGGGCTGTACCGCACCGAGATCCCCTTCATGGTCCGCCACACCCACCCCGACGTGCAGCAGCAGACCGAGCTGTACGCCCGCGTTCTCGACGAGGCGGGCGACAAGCCGGTGCTGTTCCGCACGCTGGACGTCGGCGGCGACAAGATGCTGTCCTACATCTCCGCCGGGGCGCAGGAGAATCCGGCGCTGGGTTGGCGCGCCATCCGCATCGGGCTGGACCACCCGTCGCTGCTGCGCCAGCAGCTCCGCGCTCTGCTGCGTGCGGCGGCCGGGCGGCCGCTGTCGGTGATGTTCCCGATGATCGCCGAGGTGGCGGAGTTCGACGCCGCCCGCGCCATCCTGGACCTGGAGCTGCGCTGGCTGGAGCGGCGCGGGGTGGAGCCGCCGTCGCGCCTCCGGGTGGGCACCATGATCGAGGTGCCGTCGCTGCTGTGGCAGCTTCCGGTACTCCTGCAGCGTGTGGATTTCCTGTCGGTCGGGTCCAACGACCTGATGCAGTACGTGTTCGCCAGCGACCGCGGCAATCCGCGCACCGCCAACCGCTACGACCCGCTGTCACCGCCGATGCTGACCCTGCTGCGCCGGCTGGTTGAGGCCAGTCGCGAGGCCGGCAAGCCGATCAGCGTGTGCGGCGAGATGGCGGGCCGGCCGCTGGACGCGATGACGCTGATCGGGCTGGGCTTCCGCTCCCTGTCCATGGCGCCGCAGTCGGTCGGTCCGGTGAAGACCATGCTGCGCAGCCTGGACGTGGCGGCGCTGCGCAAATATCTGGTCCAGCTCACTCAGAGCCGCGACCACAGCCTGCGGCCGAAGCTGCGCGCCTTTGCGCTCGACCACGGAATCCTGATCTGAGCCGCTCCACGCTTTGTCACCCGGTGCGGGCACGTGTGCGTATAAAACGGGGTGGACGGCAGCCCCCCGATTGCACCGGCGAAGCGTTCGGCGTACCTAGGGGGAGCCGGCGGGAAAGCCGGCAGCCCCGATGCCGCAGGCGACGAGACGGTTGATTTCCATGGGCGAGCGCATGCGCAAGGTTTCCGAGTCCTTCGACCGCGAGGCGACGGTCGCGCCGGACGGTCCTGGCGTCAGCACGATCCTCCGCAACGCGCGGCTCAGCCGTGGGGAGGATCTGCGGACAGTGGCGAACACGCTGCGGATCCGGTTCGTCTATCTGCAGGCGATCGAGGACGGCCGCTTCTCCGACCTGCCGGGGAACGCCTACGCCGCGGGCTTCCTGCGCTCCTACGCCGAGCATCTGGAACTCGACGCCGACATGGTGCTGCGCCGTTTCAAGGACGAAGCGGCGGGGGTCGGCCGCCGGCCGGAGCTGTACTTCCCGACCCCCGTGCCCGAAGGCCGCATGCCGGGCGGGACGATCCTGCTGGGCACGCTGGTGCTGGCCGGCATCGCCTATGGCGGCTGGTATTATCTGTCCGCCACCGACCGCTCGATGGTGGATTACGTGCCCGCCCTGCCCGACCGGCTGGTGTCGCTGCTCGACGCCCTGCCGTGGTCGGGCAACAGCGCGACGCAGACGGCTGAGGCACCGTCGGTGACCGTGCCGGTCGCCCCCCCGACCGTGACCAGCACGCCGGCGGCACCGCCGCCC
>OFDN01001384.1_pt1 | contig 15999 bp, 24 predicted proteins | sample 1520971 | NCBI WGS metagenome assembly OFDN01 (sample SAMEA94257418, study PRJEB24077) | hot springs metagenome | biome: Aquatic biome; feature: Geographical feature; material: Water | place: India | collected 2012-06-12 | depth 5 m
GAGCGACGGATTCATAATCCGTAGGTCGAGGGTTCAAGTCCCCCCATCACCACCACTAGATTCAAGCACTTAGGCCAACCTCTCGGGGTTGGCCTTTTGCTTTTGGGGTCTTGTGTAGCCGTCTTGTAGCCATCCCGCGCCCTGCGAGTCGAACGGCCAATCGGCATGGTCGCGCCCACCGAGCAGCAGATTGACGCGGTCGCTTGCCGCAGTCATTGTGCGACCCCATCCGAATACAAAAAGGAGCGCGGAAAGTGGGTAGCGAACTGCCGAAGGAACCCCCGAAGGAACTGTCGTTTTGGGTGCTTTTTTGGATCGCATTTGCAGTCATTGCGCTGTGGGCCGGCACAGGCTTTCTGCTCTACGATGCCACCTCGGAGACGCCAATCTGGGGCGAGCGCGGTACTTTCGGAGACATGTTCGGCTCCATCAATGCTCTGTTCTCCGGCCTCGCCTTCTCCGGGTTGATCTTCACCGTATTGTTGCAGCGTCAGGAGCTGCAGATGCAGCGGCACGAACTGCGGCTGCAGCGAGAAGAGATCGTTGAGAGCAGGAAGGAACTTGCCGGCCAGCGAATGCAGCTCGAAGCGCAGAGCGATACATTTTCCAGACAAAGCTTCGAAAGCACGTTCTTCAGCCTGCTTTCGGTAATGCAAAACTTGGCGGGCCATGATCAGAAGAGCGTTCACGACGCGATCTACAACGCTTGGGACGCCGCGTGCTGGCATCGAGATTCGACCGGAGGATCGGAGAATCTGATCGACTGTATTGAGTGCATGGAGGCCGGCGTGGAAGAGAAAGCCACCTTCATCTTTCCTGCCTATCTTGATTGCCTCGGGTGCATCCTAAAGCACATTGCAAGCGCAGAGATAGGTGACAAGTCCTTCTATGCATCCCTGCTCCGCAGCCAGACCACGGAGGTTCAGCGCATCGCCGTTTTTTACTCTGTCGCGAATTCGCCATTTCACACGGAAACGAAGGCGTTGATCGAGCGGTTCGGATTCTTCAAGGGGATCAACCCCAAAAATCTCTTCTCGATTGAACACAGGTTCGCCTACAACGAAATGGCATATGTTTAGGCACTGAAGTGCTCGTTCAGAGGGAATAGCCATTGAGCGTCTCCCCGGACCGCACGAACACCCGCCTTGCGACGCGCGGGTGAGCTGAGGGAGTTCTGTCCGCCGCGCCTGGTCGCCGTACCACCAGTGCGCCAGCAGTTGCTGATTGCTGTCGGCCGGCACCGCATCGCTGAGTCCGAAGCCAAGTCATCGGGAGAGGGGGAGAGAGCCGGCGTCGCTTTTCAACGCCAGCGGTAAGCGATTGCCTACTGGATGCCCGACCTCACGACGGCATGCCAAAAATGGCGTGTTGGTGGATACAGCTGGCGCCGGCCACCTAGGGCGCAGATGCAGATACCTGATCTCGGAGCGTCACGATTCCGTCGGCGGCCCTATTGATAGTTTCGATCAAGTGATCAAGCTCGATCCGGATCGCCTCCTCTTTCTCTTTGGTCACTTGTCTTGCCCATCTATCAACCAACTGCTCGGTTCGATGGATGACGCTCCTCGCAATGTGGCGAGACCCACGAGTGCGTGCGTCATCAGCATCTGCGACGACGATGTTATCGATTGTCCATTGCATCGTATGAATCTCAACCTTCATAGGCTCAACGGCATCGTTGGTCCAGAGCCCAACACTCAGACGATCACGCAGTTTCTCTACGAGCTTAGCGGCGGAAGCCACAGATATGGCAGCTGAATCAAGAAGTGCAACGCGTCGAGAATGAACATCGCGGCTTGCCGCGACCACTTGGCGGTGAGATATCCAGAAGGAGCCAAGAATCGCCGTGATGCTACCGATAGCTTGAACCCAAGCAGCCCACTCGGATTTGTTTAGGTCGTAGTAGCTCCCGAGCATGACCAAGGCGGAAGCGATAAAGCCGCCGCCGGCAACGAACAGCGGCATCCGATCAAGTCGCGCCATTCAGAACAACCCCGCTGTATGTCCAACCGGCGGCGCCGGCTCGGCTGCCAGTAGCCCGGCGGGGTATTGACGCATCCATCCCAGCGCCTGGTCGGGCGGCGCTGCCAGCCATACGTCGTAGTCGTCCGGTTTTAGAATTACCACCATGCGCTTCTCGTCCTTCGGCTTGTGCATGTTGCTGAAGATGGGATGACCGTCTGCATTCACCGTGAGCATCGAAAACGAGTGCTGCCGGCGTCCATCGCGCTCGCGGCTCTCCCACAGACCGGCAATGCCCAGCAGCTCGCCGTCACGGTGCCGGATCGCCCAGCGCGTGGGCCGCGCGTCATCGCTCTCATAGTGGAACTCGAAGATCTCGGTCGCCGGGATGATGCAGAACTGCCCGCGCTTCCAGGCGTTGCGAAAACTCGGCTTCGTCGCTGCGGTCTCGCTGCGTGCGTTGTACGTGCTGCGCACCAACTCCGGCTTGGCCCAGCTCGGCAAAAGACCGAAGGTTGCCAGCACACCAGCGTCAGGATGGTCGTTTGCAAGGATCGGCGCCGAGTAGCCAGGGAAACTCTCGCGCTTGAACTCGCCTGGCGGGAAGGTCGCGCGGAATGCAGCCTCCCATGCGGCTTGCGTCGATGGCGTGTAGTTGGCGCACATATCGGTTGGTCAGGTCGGCAGGCCTTCAGTATCCGGCCGCGGCGCACTGCCATCAATCCCGCTCCCTTGGTGCTGGCGGCCCGGGTTGCTCCCTATGTGCGTCGGCTCGGGCGAGCGCACGGCGGATCGCATAAGCACGTGGGTCATTTGGGTGCAGCGTTCTGGCAATTTGGTAGAGCGTCGCGTACATCGTTGGGGCTGCCGCAATCAGCGATCCGACATCAGGGCTCAGTCCTGACGCTATTATCTGGCGGTCATGCGCCATAACCACGTTCTGCAGACTGCCTGCGTGACTGTGGAAGTACCACGGCGCGGCCCTCGACCATCTCCGATACCACTTCTTGCTGGTCCCCACGGAGCTACTGAAGCGAAACGAAGGGATATGAACTGTATGGATATACAGCTATCAGTGCAACGCCTGTTGGCTGGTGCGGCTCTCGCTGTCATATCTCTTGGAAGCCAAGGCGCAGCGTTGAGCGGAGAGGTCGTCGCGGTCTCCGACGGCGACACCATCACGGTGCGCCCAGATGACGGCGAGCAGCTGAAGGTGCGCGTGGCGGAGATCGACGCACCAGAGAGCCGGCAGCCATTCGGCGCAGCCTCCAAACGATCGCTGTCAGACTTGTGCTTCCGTGAGCGCGCCGAGATTCGGCCCCAGAAGACCGACCGATATGGGCGCACCGTCGCCCGCGTGACGTGTCGCGGCGCGGACGCCAGCGCGCACCAGGTGCGCAGCGGCATGGCCTGGGTGTTCGAACGGTACGCGAGCGACCGTAGTCTGTTCCGGCTGCAGGACGACGCCAAGGCCGCAGGTCGCGGCCTGTGGAGTGAGCGCACGCCAGTGCCGCCGTGGGAATGGAGGAAGGCTCGATGAGGCGCTAGAAGGACAACCTGGTGGCGGACCTACGGGCCTACCGCGTGTCGCGGAACGAGAACCAGACTGAGTTCTGGGGGCGCTTTGGGGTCACGCAGAGTGCCGGCGGTCGGTATGAGAGCGGGCGTGAGGTACCGGCTCCGCTGGCTATGCTGGTGCTGGCGTTTGCCGACGGTGTGCTGGATGATGTGGTGTTGGAGAAATCATGCTCAAGAGCCGCAACATGAGGAACTAGAACACGGTCTACTGTAGAGCCCCTAGCTCCCTTGAACATCACATAAAGATCGCTATCTATACTGCATCACTATGACTGCTGGCCATCCTCACCCCCATCTCAGCAAGGCTCCGATCATCGAAGCTCTGGTTGATATTCGATTTTCTACGAAGGAAGAGTTGTCTCTCGATGTATTTGAAGAAATCTACTCACATATAAGTGAGCAATACAGCAAGAAACATCAAACAAAGCAGGTAACCATTACCTTTGGCGCTAATGACGCGGCTGCGCCGCCCCCATCAGAGAATCTCCTCGGTTTTAGATACGACTCTCCGGATGACGGGTTTGTGCTTCAACTTAAGCGAACCGGGTTCACGTTGAGCAAGCTTGCTCCATATTCAGACTGGACGCAGTTGCGAACCGAAGCTCAAAGGCTGTGGCAGCTCGTAACTGATTATATTGGTGAAGCGACCATAGTTCGCGCGGCGCTTCGATACATCAACAGAATAGAAGTCCTCGGGGACACAATTGATTTTGATGACTATCTCGTGGCAGGCCCAAGAATCCCCATCGGGTTGCCCCAGACGCTTTCAGAATTCGCAACAAGAAACGCCATTATCTTCGAAGAGAAAAAAATTGTTGCCGTCGTAAACCAGTCGTTTGATCACTCAGCTGATGCGCCGAACAAGTTCTTTATAAATTTGGACATAGACGTATTCAGAAACGACATGTCGATAACTGATCCAAGCTCTCTTTGGGAGCTTCTTGATGACATTCACGAAATAAAGAATCGTGTGTTTTTTTCGAGCGTTACGCCCAAACTTCTGGAGAAGCTGAAATGACAACGGCTTGTTTTTCAAGCGAGCTCGGATTTGGCCAATCAAACAGCAGTACTGCGTCCTCAGGTGCGCCGAGCGCGACGTGGGTCCCTGGCGCCCCCCTGTTCGAGAAGTGTCAGAAAATGCTTGGGTACTACCTAGCGAGTTCATCGCGAGCTCAGCGCACGCAAGAATGGGGCGAAGCCATTTCAGAACTCATTGAGGATCAAGATTCCGAAAATACGTATAGCACCGCCGCTCTATCAGAAATCATCGAACTTACCGAGCATTTCCCGTTAAACATCCCACTGCCTTCTTTGGTAGTGGAGCCAAGCGGAGCGATCGCATGCGAGTGGTACGTTAGCCCATCACACGTGTTTGTGCTTAGTGTTATCGGCAACCAAACACTGGAGTTCGCAGCTCTGATGGGTGAGGGAAACGAGATCAATGGCCGCCGTCACTACGCAGGCGCACTTCCGGAAATAATCACCTCCACTCTTCGGCAGTTCTTGCGGGAGGCAAAGTGATTATTGGCAGCAATGAAAGGTTATCTCGTTTCTTGTTTGACAAAAAGCACTTCGCAACTTCCGAATATCGAGTAAAACACACGGCGTTTATGCCGCCAAACACGCTTCGCGTATCGGTATATCGAAGCTCGACAATGAATGAAAGTGAGGTCTGGACGATAGGTGATCAATTCGTAGCCCCAGCCCGCGGCAAACAGGTTCTTGGACGAGCGGATCTTTCAGCAGCGCATGTCGTGGAGGCGTCCTTGTCTGTCGAGCCAGAGACGACCCCGCACCCATTACACGCCGACTTAACTGGTTGGACTGCCGATCGACTGCAGCAACGAGTGACAGCATTGAAACTGGCTTCAAAAGCCGTTCTCGCGGTGAAGCCCACTTAGCCGACGTTTCCGACGAGCCGCGTCAGCTTGTAAGTCTGCACTAAGCACTCCCGCCTAATTTGCCCTTGCAGTGCCGGAATCTTCGCTTTGGCGTCGTTGTGGTTCCAGTGCACGGCCCCGTAATTTATCCGTCACTTTCGCGGCGTCCAGCTCGGCCCGCCAGCGCGCTCGCCGTCCACCATCGCCCGCTCCATGCGGGCTCTCTTTTGGTCGGTATTACGCCCGGAAGAACAAGTACTCTGTTGAAGTGCCTGAGAGATCTAGCAGAGCGCCCGCATCGGCTTCCACTATTCCATCTATCACTCGTAAGGCGGACGCAGGAAGTTTACCCCCCGGCATCGGATAGCTGACGAGCGGGAGCGCGCGGGCATGGACATCAATTTTGAATTGCTGCAGGTCGGATCCACATGGTTCTATCGTCGGTACGCGAAGGAACTACCCGGCAGCATGCAATACGACTATGCTGCGGCCGAAGCTGCTGAGAGAAGCGAGAGACGAGGGCTATTGGGAAACACCGCGCACGCGTCGCCTTGGAAGTGAAGGGCGCGGGAGCGCTTAGAGGGAGGAAGTAATGACAAAAGCACCAAAAAGCCCGCTGAAGGACCTGAGAGCCTATAGAGAGTTCCTTGGCGAGAATCAGACCACCTTCTGGGACCGTTTTGGGGTGACGCAATCGGGTGGAAGTCGGTATGAAAGCGGACGTACGTTACCTGCGCCTGTTGCTATGTTAGTTCTCGCCTACGCGCGCGGCTTGTTGGACGAATCTGCCCTTTCTGTTTTGCGACGTAATGCCTACAAGACCAACCCAGCCGAGAAGGAGCAGTAGCTTTGGTACCAGTACCCTTTCTTCGGTTCGGCGTCGCGCTGTTTTTCCTCCTTGGCTGCTCCCTTTCAGCGCCGGTTTTTTCTCAGGCGTACTTTCTTGACGGCGCTGCGTTAAGACAAGCTCTACGAACCTTGAATGGTTCCGCCGGCGCGTCTTGGGGGGCGGTGGGATATGTGCAGGCGGTAGCTGATGACATGGCTCATAGGCGCGCGATGACGGATAGAATAATCGCGCATCCGCCTCAAGGAACCGATCTCTCATCACTTAGAAAGGCGGGGCAATCAACCACCAGCTGCGTTCCGCCCCGTGCCACAACTGAGCAATTGATATTGGTTGTACTGAATTGGTTAGACGAAAATCCGTCAACGTGGACCGAGCCAGCAAGCATTCTTATTGCACGTGCCCTAATCGCTGGCTTCCCCTGCTCTTATCTCTAATTTCGCGCCCTAATTTGTTTCGTGTTTAGCCAAGGCGCACTAATCTCAAGGGCATACCTCTTCTCCCCCTTGCATGGCGCACCATCGAAGTGGCCGCAGTCCGCTATCAGCGTGATGCATCGTTGTGCTGCGTCTCTGGTTCGTTGTTTGAAAACTGCTATGGCTCGCGCCTCAAAGGCCTCTTCAGATTCTTCGGGCTCTCGACCTACGCTGTGGCCGCCCGGCCCTTCAATCGTGATCATTTGGCGCCCGCCCTCCGGGCCAACAACGCGAAACAGGATTACAGAGGGGATTTCCGCCCCGTTCGCGCCCTCAAGGACCTCTATTCGTTGAACCAGCTTGTTCATTTCGATGCCTTCGTTTTCAGGTAGTCGGCCGCCTTCTGCAGAGTGAAGGCGAGTGGTGCGGAGGCGTGAAGTTCCAGCCACTCCGCGCGAGAAAGGCGAGGTCGTGCATACACCTCCACTTCGACCGGCCCCCGCCTGCTTTCAAGTTGCGATACCCGCTGTGTTCGATTCATTGCTTTCCTTCCAGTGCGGCTATCCGCCGCTCAAGTTCTTCCGTTTCGAGCGCCTTCCTGCGCGCCTCTAAGATGCCGGCCAACACCTGGCCCTCCCCCGGCGTGAGTTCGCCCTGTCCGACGGCTTCCAGCACCGTCTGCTGTGCCTCCGCGATGCCATTGGCTGTCCCGGTGTCTGGCAGATCAAGTTCAATCGAGCGTTCGCGCATTGGCGGCGCGAGTCGGTCAAGTACGAGTCGAGCGGCAACAAGGTCTCCGCCTTTTGCGGCTTCAATCACCTTCTTGGTGATGTCCTTGATGCCCCCCTCCATCAACTCCATAACCAGCCGTGTTGCATGGTGTCTCGTTCCTGGCTTCTTCCCGGCAGGGTTTCCGGACTGACCGGGACGCCACGAGCCGGCAGTCGCTTTCCTTTCCTTCATGGTGAATTCCTCGTGCATTTGCAGCCTTACTGCCCAGCGGTGTAAGCAGCAGGCCCGGCAATCGTCATGGCTTTGTCAGCGGGAAGTGCGCGTAACGCCGCTGCTAGTTGCTGCGCATAGCTCGGCGCATAGCTCGGTGGATTGGTCATGAACCGCTGCCACGGCTGCGAGAGCAGGGCAGCACGGACAGCGGGTCGCCCCGCAAGCCACGCGAAGCCAGCCGGATTACCTGACGCGGCGGTGGTTCCTGCAGACAGCGCAAAGTCCAATGGCGTTATGCCCATTCCGCTGCGGTTGATCTCTTGTGCAGCTTTTGGAAATGCCTGCGCGAACCTCGCAACCTCTTCAAGCTCACCGGACAGCGGCTTACCCCTTCGAAGAAGTTCAGCGAGTGCCCGCGCATTCACGTTGCCGGTTGAGTCGTTCAGCGCCTTCTGAACGCTGTAGGTCTTCGCGATCTGCTGGCGAGCTTGCTTGAATGCCTCAATTGCCGCCTTGTCGGCCCCGCTTGCCTCTAGGTGACGCCCGAGAGCGCTTTCAATCGCCGTTGCTGCGTCTCGACTCGCCTTGCCGAGGGCTGCGTCTCTCGCACCAAACGCCTTATCCGCATTGGCTCGGAGCACCGCAATCGCATCGACAGCCGAATCTGCACCGAACTCCGGCCGCTTGAGCGACTGCACGAGCTTGACGACTTCATTCTGAGCGAGGTCAGGGAAGTCCTTGCCTGCTCCTTGGTACTTGGCGGCGATGGCGTCCAGATCGACGAAAAACTGCTTGTCTGCCTTGACGACGCCCGAGCCCTTCAACACTTCGTATGCCTTGCCGGCTTGACCACGAAGGCCGGTAAGTGTCGCGTTCGTTAAAGGGGCGTCTTCCGCCAGCCCGAGGGCCTGTCGCGCAAGTGCATTGGTAACTGCCTGATTTCGACCCGATGCAGCCTGCTCGGTCATGATCTTGCCGCTGAATCCCTCCAGCGCTCGATTCAGCATGGAGGGATTTACGCTTGACGGTGGCATTACGTAACCGGCAGCCTTTGCACCTTCAACAGTCGCGTCACGGACAACGTTCGAAGCTCTTTCAGACGAAAGGCGCTTGACAGCGGCATCGAACGCCCTGCCCGCTCGATCGCTAACTGCCTTGCCGACTTTCTGACCAACCGCACCCAAGCTCGCGCCAATTGCTGTATTTGCTAGGCGGCTCTCATCGCTCGCGACAGGCTGTACAAATCCAGTCGCACCGCCGACGAGCGCAGCGCCTGCAGTTGTGTTCGCTCCGGGCACCAGCATGAGAGGGGCCGCCGTTGCAACATTGCCGATGAAGTTGCCAACCTTGCCGGCGGTCGTATCCATCAGAGCGGCGTCAAGCCGCTTTGCCTCGTCGATGTCCTCTTGCTTGGGCAGACCGAGGTGATCTGCCCAAGTGTCCGGCATGGCGCTTCGGCCCAACTGACCGAAGCCCCTTCCGATGTCGACCATTGCTTTGCCGGCGCCTGCGAGCACCTTTTCTGTGGTGCTCATTCCCTGCGTAGGGTCAAACGTTTCCGCCTCTGCCGGTTCTGCGCGTTGGTTGAACTTGCTTCGCGCGAAAGAGAGGACTTCATCCTTTGAGGCTCCGTCGGGTGCGTTGATCTTGAACTTCCGTCCGTCGGGCGCTGTGATGTTATAGGTCGCCATTACTTCACCTCCTCGATGGACCAACCGTCAGACGACGGCTGCGGGAAGAAGTCAAAACCGCCGAGCCCGGAGTTTTTCCGTGCGTGCGCGTCGGCGTCCCGATAGAGCCCTACCTGTTTGCGAGCTTGGCGCTCCATGTAGTCGATCAGATCACTCCGAGCCTGCGCAGATGTGGCGAGATTTGGCACCGTGCGTTCAATGAACTCGCGGTCGGCGTTTGAAGGGTTCGCGCCAAGCGTCTTCACGCGATCGAGGATTAGCTTCGACGCCTCAGCGTTGAACCGCTGTGACCCCGGCAGTTGATTCATTTCTACGCCGGTGAGGCCATAAAGCATGTTGGCGATTGCCGTCTTCGTCTGCGCCCCGCCACCGTCAAAGACGCCAGATGCAAGCGCGCCCCTCAAATTGTCGATCGTTGCCAACGTGCTGTTCGCGCCCTCAGCTGCCGTGCGCAATTGACCAAGCTTCTCGGCGTCCAGCTTTCCGAGTTCGGTTTCAAACGCCCTCGGTCCGGCGTTAATCACAGTGTTGTTGTTGCGCGCCGCGCTCCGGGAGGCCTTTTCAAGTTCGTACGCCTGATACGCACTGTTCGGAACGGCGCGGCCATTGGAGACATTGAACGGCTTGTTCGGGTCTGCAAGAACCTGTCCCGGCTGGATGCTGAATGGGTCATACACTTGCCCTGCGGGCCCAACTTCCATCTTCGTTGCACGTTGTCCGCCGAACGACTGGACTTGCGACGGATCGCTCTCGTTGTAGAGAACCTTTTCCTCCCGACCGGTCTGATCGTTGTAGCGCTCTGCGACCTTCCACTGCGGCTTCTTTTCGACGTCTTTCAAGCGCGCTTCGAGGCCGTACTTCATGGTGTCCGGATTCGACATCAGCGCCTCGTATGCGCGATTACGATCAGGCGAGACTGCCGGATTCGTCACCATTTGCGGGCTTCCGTCGTCATTCGGTTGAAGCGCGAGACTGGGCACCGTCTGCTCTGGTTTGCCAACCATCGCATCGTTGAAATTGCGGAGTGTGGTGGCGAGCGCCGTGCGCCGCTCTCTCGTAAGGTCACTCTCGCGCTTATCGAGGTCCGCCAACTCTGCGGCACCTGAGAAGCTTTTGAACGCGTTCGCGAGCTGCTGCGTCCAGCTCGGCGCCACGTAGATGTTCCCCACCATCTTTCCCTCTGCGGGCTTGCTGCCTTGTTCGCGGAGAGCCTGGGCGTACTTGCGTCGCCGGTCGATATTCTCCTTCTCGATATCCAGATCGGTCTGTGGAGAGGAGAAGGAAACCGACGTCGGCGTAGTGGCGCGGAGCGCATTCGCAAGGCGCGTTCTCTTCTCAATGTCTGCGTCGGTTTGGGTCGTGAAGTCCATTTGCTTTCCTTTCATGGTCAGTTCAGTGGTGTTGCAAGGCAGTCCGCTATTGGTCCAGGTCGGGCGGGTTGCCGCATGACGAGAGGCGGACCAGGAGGCGAGAGAAACCATCTATGAATGGCTATTTCAGAAAGGTGCCCCGTGGGGGAACGAAGTCCCGATGCGAAAGCGGGGGTTTTGTCCCGTCGCTGTACAAAGTCAGCGACATGGGTGTCGCGTTGATCTGGCTTCGTCCCCCGGTGGGACGAAGTTCCGATGTGTTGTTCCCCCACGGGGCATGCCAAACTGCTTTTTCGGGGGCGATTCCAGACAGCTGGGGAGGCGGCTGTGGGCTCCTTCGATCGCCCAATAGGGCCGGCCATCCAATCGGATCGCTCGTAGCTCCAACCGCCTACGTCCAACTTCTTGCGGTCGCAGTTAATCGCGTAGAGGGTGAGAGCCCACAGGCTGCAGTCCTTCCGCCCACCTTGTCGGGTCTGCACAATCAACCGAGCATCACGTAACTCATTACAGGCGGCATTCAGACTTGTCCGGCTCGTCCAGCCACGCAGGGCCATGACCTTGGGGGCGAGCGTGATATCTCCATTGCGGAATCCGTTCGGTCCCATCTGCGCGAGGATGTCCAACAAAAGGGCCTTGGCGAGCGGCGACAGCTCGGCACAAGCGCGAGAGCGCAGGAATTCGAGCGGTACAGGCTGATATGGCCCGACGCAGGTGACGCTCTCCTTCTTCCGCCCGCGACTCATGCCGAAGCCCTCATCGCCATCAACATCTGTGCGAGCGCAAACACCCCTGCACGCTGGTGCAGATCGTTGGCGTCCTCGCCGACCCGGGGAGGCATGCAGTAGCTCAATCCTGTGCGCTTTGCTGCGGACTCGCCGACTCCGGACTCGTCGTTGTCCGCCACGACGAATGCGGCACGATCCAAGCGCCCAGCGACTTCGACCAGGTTCGTTGCGCTGAACGTGACTAGCACGGACGCATTAAGGCGCAGCAGACGTGCCGCTTCAGCAACCGACAGGCCGGTAGCATATCCTTCGCACAGAAATGTCTCCGCGGCGCTCTTGCTGCCGATCCTGAAGACCGCACCCTTTGCGCGCATGCCGGGCAGCATTCGCTTGTCCCAGCGTCTTTCTTCCGTTATCCAGCGGATCAACTGAGCGCCCACCAGCGCATTGGTGCAAACGTCGCGCATAGGCACGACTAGCGACCCATTCGGAAGAACAAGCCCCTTAGAGTCCGCGAAGCCCTTTAGGCGAAGATATCCGTGCTCGTCCTGAGCCGCCTCGCCTATCAACGCGGCGGCGCGCTTGGCTGCGCGTGCATAGCCGTCCGCCCGCAGGCGTCGCCTCTCTTCCCGATCTTTCGCCCATTGCTGACGCTGTGCTTCCGTCCATGCGCTTGTGTTCTCGTCGCGGTACCAGTGGATTGCACCGCCCGTCGCCCAGTCCATCACCCAGCCGTGTCGGCCATCCCAAAAGACGGCACCGTTCTTGCGGCTTGGCTTCTCGATAGTCGGCACGCGTTGAATGCGGTCACTCGGGGATATGTGGGCGGCGTCGATGCCGTGAGCCCGCGCGAAGTCCTGGAAGGTCATGCGGCAACCCTCCTGTTGGCCCACGCGATGTTTCGGCGACGAATCTGGTTGAGGACATTGCGCGACACCGCAACATCAGGCACCTCGTCGTAGCTCCACCCTGCCGGTGGATAGGTCCCGGTCATATCCTTGAAGAGGTGTGCGGCGTATCCCGGCTTCTTCGCGCGACCACGCGTGTAGGTGACCAACTGGGCCCACAGGTGGCGGCTATCCTCTGCAAGCTTGTGCTTTCCAATGCGGATTTCCTGCATCTCACCTGGAGCGCTCTCAATGAGAGAAGCCGCTTGGCGCTCATATCCACAGGCCATGCAACGCTTGGCGAAGGGCGTATATCCACAGGCAGGGCATGCCCTGGACTCTCGCTCGTCAGGCTCCTTCCGGACCGACTTGTCGAGCCTTTCCCCCGCGTCCAAAGCACCGAGACCGTTGAAGTACAGGTCGGTGAAGTCTTCGAGGAAGCGCACGATGTTCCCGCTGTGGTCCAGCAACAGACAGTCCTTCTTGTCCGTCGCGGGTGACGCGCGAAGGCCACGCCCCCACATCTGAACGGCCGTGCTCAACGACTTGCGCAACGGCCTGCAGTCGCAGACGCACGCCACATCGGGTACGTCAAAACCCTTCGCTAGTGCCTCCACGGAGATCAGCACACGCAAAGCGCTGTCCGGCTTGCGGTACTCGCGAAGCAGCGACTCTCGCTCCGCCTCGGAGGTTCGCGAGGTGAATACCGCCGCCATTACGCCCATCTCGACGAACTGACGGCAAAGTTCTTCGCAATGGGCAACGGTGGCCCCAAAGACAATCGTCTTCCGCCCGGATGCGTGTCGTAGCCATTCCGTTACCACGTCGCCCACAATGTCCATGCCGCGCTCTTCTGCCGCGCGGTCGGTCCACTCTCCGCCCGCGGTGGCAGCGCCCTCCATATCGACGCGAGTGCAACTCAGAACGCGCATCGGTACCAGCACGCCGGCCTGCGTCAGTTCATTCATTGTTGAGGCATTGACGAGGTTGCTGAACAGATTGCCGAGTCCAGGACTGAACGGCGTCGCGCTCAGACCCACAACTGCGGCCCGGCACTTCGGAATGCGCTCGGTCCATGCGCTCAACTGCGTGTGCGCCTCGTCGATAATGATTACGTCAGCGGCCGGCCACACGTCACGGCGCGCGAGCGTCTGAGCGCTTGCGATCTGGAAGGGCTGTCCAGGGTCGTAGCGCCAGTGCCCCGACTGGATCACGCCGTGATTCGACATGCCGTAGCGGTCAGCCGCCTCGCTGGTCTGATTGATCAGCGTGACGCGGTCGCAAATGAACAGCGCACGTTTGCCGCGTTGGTTAGCCTCGTTAGCGATGCGCAGGCCCAGATAGGTTTTTCCGGCACCAGTCGGCGCCATGAGCATCTGATTCTTGTGACCCGCCTTTAGCCCTGCGCGCAAGGCGGCGTGAGCCTCTTCCTGAAATGAGCGCGGGGGCGGGAAGGCGGATATCTGATCAAAGAGGGTGCTCATGCCTTCACCCCCTCGGCCATTCGCTGCCAGTACTTTGCTTGCCGCTTGGCCGCATTGAGTTCGTTCTGCAGCCCGCGAATTCGCTCGTTCAGAATCCGGTTCTCTTCGCGGTAGCGTTTTGCCTCGGCGAGTGCGGCGCTGATTTGGTCGTTCGCTTCGAAGACGCGGGCCATGCTCTCGTTGTCAGCGACAGCGTCAGCCAACTCGCGAGCCATATCCTCAATGCGCTGATGCACATCCTCACGCTCTGGCGCGTCATCCGCCGTCCCGTGGGAGGAAGAGCGCGTCATGTGCGGATCAGTCTTCAACGCCTGAGCCTGCTCCTCCATCGGACGCTTGGCGATCTCAGCAGCGCGCTTCACCGACACTTCGCCGGCCTGCACGGCTGCTTGAACCTCCGGCGAGCCGCTACGGAGAACTGCCTTCGCCCGTTCAATAGTGCTTAGCCCTACGCCGGCAATCTCGGCCAGCTCGGATGCCGTCTTCGGTAAGTCCGTCCCCGGGACGGACTTACCTAGTACGGGACGGTGCGCCGGCGCCCAGCCATGGACAGTCGCCACCACGAGGGCGATTTGGCTGGCAGTCAAATGGCGGCGTGCGCGGTTCTGGGCCAGAACGTAAGCGCGCGGGTCGACGTCGCACGGCAAATCGATGACCGGGCACGACGCGCCGATTTCCCTTGCTGCGCGGTAGCGGTGCCAACCATCGATGACCATGCCATCGAACAGGACCACAGGGCTCTGGACGCCAATATCCTCGATCGAATCCTTGAGCGCATCGAATCCATCGGCATCCATCGCTGGGAAGGCCGCTGACAGGGGATGCTGTGCAAAGGTCGCGTTCATCGAGACGCGCTCCGCAGCAACAGGAGCGCCACGCAGCACGCGGCTTCCACGAGGAGTTCTCGCCGATTGATTGCACGCTGGCGACGCTCCTCAAGGCGGTATGAAACCACCCAAAGAGAACGAGTTATCGCAGCGCGCATCAGCGAGTCACCTGAACATCAGGGAAAGCGAGTCGCCCGTTTGCGAGCTTTTCCGGAACGATCCCGAAATAGGATCCAAACTTGCAGACACGCGAACGAACCGACTCCGCTTTGACGAAGTTCTTTGCAGCAAAGGCGCTGCAACTGATCAGCCGCGGATAACTGCCAGACATGTGGCGCGAAACGCCACACGAGGATTGGGTATGCAACTGTTGAGCTTCCATCTGCCGCCTCCAAAGTGGATGACAGGCAATCCAGCAAAACGCATGGATTTACCTTGCGGCTATGGTGCTAACGTGGTCTTTTCTACGCAGCAGACGCGACAGGTTTACTTGTATCTAGGGCGCAACCTGTCGCGCTGACGGCGGAGCTTTTCCCTGACGTCCTGTTCGTGCTTATTCGTAATGTTCGTCGACATGCCTTCGGCGATTCCCTGAACTACCGGCTCATCTGCCGCCAAACGCTTTTTGCCACTCAGATAATTTAGGACCTGCTTCCGTATGCGTTGCACGGTTCGCAGATTGCGACCCGCCTCCCTGGCGATAGCATTTAGCCTGTCTGTCCGCACGTCCCGCATAGAGCGGTCTTCACCAAACAGTCCTTTGTGGTCCGTGATGAGAAGGGCTGCAATCTTTCGATGAACGTAATCGCCTTTAGGCCCTGTCTTCAACGGTAAGGCCTCACGGTCATCAACGACACCGAAGGCTTCGTCAAGGGTGCGTGCGTTGCCGTCGAGATAGTGTGAAATGCTGTCCGCTGCCCACCGCAGGTGATCATCGAAATTCGATGCGTGGCTAAGTAGCGCGTCGCGCACAGTCTCCAGCGCGTTAAGGAGGTCATCCCGCTTTTTCACAACTACTCCAGAGTTATTCCCAAGTCCGCGCTACCGCAGCACCAAGCGACGCAATCAGGGCGCTTGGTGCAGCCGCAATCATTCACGCTCTGTCGCCAACAAGCCAAGACTCCTGTCAGAGATCAAATTCCCCATGACCTCCTGAAAGTCGCGGTCGGCGCGCGCAGCCTTTCGCATGTCCAGAAACTGAGCATCGATGGGTCTGCGCCCGCCGGGCGGCATATGGCTGGGTCCTGACACCTCTAATCTCCAAAAATGGTGTCGTTCGCCGCTTCCTGATCCAGCCGGAAGGACGACCATTGACGGATATGCAGCAGTTGACCTGCTCCTGACTTTTCGGACCAGTTGAAACTTGAGAGGATGGCTTCCGACA
>OFDN01001385.1_pt1 | contig 15998 bp, 13 predicted proteins | sample 1520971 | NCBI WGS metagenome assembly OFDN01 (sample SAMEA94257418, study PRJEB24077) | hot springs metagenome | biome: Aquatic biome; feature: Geographical feature; material: Water | place: India | collected 2012-06-12 | depth 5 m
GGGTCCGCCGGTTCCGGCTCCGGCGGCCTGCCTGGCCTTGAGAGCCGCTTCAGCTCCTTCGATCGGCCCCAGATGGCGACCCTGTACTGATGGCCGACGCCAAGCAAATTCTCGCGCGCATCGCTGCGGCCAAGCAGGACAAAGCCCGTCACGCGACGTGGATCGACGAGACGCTGCGCCTGGCGCTGCCGACCTATCGGCGCGTGAACGACCGATCCGACTCGACCGTCCGCATCGAGGAGCAGGACGACCAGTTCGACAACGAAATGGAGATCGTGGCCGAGGACTTCGCGTCCGACATGATCTCGACCTTTACCCCGCGTCACGAGCGCTGGGTGATGTTCGAGCCGGCCGACGACCTGAGCGAGGGCCAGCGCCGCGAGATCGCGCCGCAGCTGGCCGCAATCGGCGACGCCGTGTTCGCGGAGCTGGAGCGCTCGAACTACTGGGACGCGGCGCAGGAGTGCTTCGCCTACTGGGGCGTGTCGGCGATGGCCGTGGCCCTGTCGGACATGGGGCCGTTGAACCCGCTGCACTTCCAGCCCATCGAGATTCCCGACCTGCTGATGGAGCGCGGCCCCGACGGGTCCGTGACCGGCAAGTGGCGCGAGATGAAGCTGACGCAGGCGGAGCAGAACATGCTCTGGGGCGCGTCGATGGGGATGTATTTCCCGCCGCACCGCGGGGACAAGAAGGACAAGAAGCAGGAGGTCGTCGAGGGCTGCGACCGCGACTGGTCGACGCCGGGCGTCGAGCGCTGGAACTACCGCATCTTCGTCGAGGGCAAGGAGCGCGTGCGCTTCACCTACGAGGGCGCGGGTTCCTGCCCGATCATCACCTGCCGATTTCGCCAGCAGGCCGACTCCGCATGGGGGCCGGGCCCGTTCAAGAAGGCGACGCCGCGTGCTCGCGTTCTGGACGAGCTTGCGTATCTGAACCTGAAGGGTCTCGGCCGCGCCATCGATCCGGCGTTCAGCTACGAGGAAGACGGCCTCGCCAACTTCGACGGCGGCATGGAGCCGGGCAAGGCGTTCGCACGCGCGCCGCAGTCCAAGGCCCCCGAGGCCTTCCTCCCGGATGTTCGGTTCGACGCCTCGTTCTTCGCCGCCGACGAGATGCGCAAGGCGATCAAGCGCGCCTGCTACCAGGACCGCCCCGAGCAGCCCGGCGACACGCCGCCGACGCTGGGGCAGTGGATGGACGAGAAGGCGTGGAACACGCGCCGCAAGGAGCTGCCGCGCGACCGCTGCGTCCGCGAGTGGGTCCTGCCGATCATCGAGCGGGTGGCGTGGATCCTCGCCAAGCGCGGCGTCTTGCCCGAGGTCAAGCTCAAGGGCGGAAAGGTCGTGAACTGCCGGCCGATCAGCCCGCTGTCCAAGGCCAAGGACCTCGAGGACATGAACCTGACAGGGCAGGTGCTGGCGATGGCCGCCAACATCGGCGCCGCTCTGCAGGTCGGCGTCCCCGTCGACGCCAAGGGCACGATGGAGAACCTGATCTCCACCGCCAAGGAGCGGCACATCGTGATGAAATCTGACGAGCAGATCATGGCCGAGCAGGCCGCGCAGATGATGGCGCAGGGAGGCGGGGGCGATGTCGGGGCCGCGTAGGTTCGATGCGCTGCGCTCGTCGCGCGCCAAGCCGCAGTCCGTCTCCAGCCACGAGGAGTCGATCGACCTGGTGATCCGACGGCACCTGCTGGCCAACAACGACGGCCTGCGGATTCTGGACTGGATGCTGAACGAGGTGAACCGCCCGACCCCGCTCGGATGCGCCGAGGCGGTGTTGCGCGAGGCCGAGGGCGCGCGTCGTTTCGTCCAGAAGCTGATCGACGCTGGCCAGCCCACGGGGTGATTCCGACCGTGCGTTGAGAGCCGACCCTATCCGACCGCACGGTCCGGGTCATGACGGAAGAAGCCGCCCCTCTCGAACCCGCCGCCGAGGCCGCCCCTGCGGCTGTCGACGCGACGCTGATGGCCGCCGCTCCGGCCGAGGCCGCAGCCGCGCCTGCCGCTCCGGTCCGCCCGGACGGCCTGCCCGACACCTACTGGGATGACGCCGTCGGCGTGAAGCCCGAGGCCTTCTCGCGTCTCGCCGAACTGGAGGCCGCCGAAGCCGAGCGCCGCGCCGGCCTGCCGGAGTCGGCGGACAAGTACGAGCTCAAGCTGGCCGAGGAGATCGTTGGCCTGGACGGCAAGCCCGTCGAGTTCGACGCCACCGACCCGCTGGCCCAGGCGGTCCTGCCGGTCCTGCACGAGCTGGGCGTCCCGCAAGCGGGCGTCGAGAAGCTGCTGACCGCCTTCACCAAGCTCGAGGTCGAGGCTGCCAAGGAAGAGGCCGCCCACATCGCCGCTGAGCGCACCAAGCTGGGCGCCGAACATGTCAAGCGCACCAGCGCCATTCACGCCGCCCTGACCGCCGCCGTCGGCGCGGATGGGGCCGACGCGATCCGCATGTCGATGCGCAGCGCCGACGCGGTCATCGCGCTGGAGACCCTCGTCTCGAAACTCACCGGAGCGGCCATTTCGGCCGGTCCTCCCGCCACCCCGGACTCAGACCTCGAGGGGCTGTCCGGCGAAGCTCTACTCACTGCACTCCGCGCCCGTAAGGCCGGTTAAGGGGAACGACACCACATGGCTGCTCAAACTCTCGTTGAATACACCAAGGGTCTCCAGCCCGGCGTCGAGAAGGCGGTGATCGAGCTCTACGCTCAGTCGTCCGACCTGCTGGCCGCCCTGCCGTGGAAGACCACCGGGGGCGCGTATCAGTACACCCTGGAATCGACCCTGCCCGGGATCGCCTATCGCGGCGTGAACGAGAGCTACACCGCGGACACCTCGGTCGAGAACCCGCAGGTCGAGCAGATCTTCATCGCCGGTGGCGAGGCGGACGTCGACAACTACCTGCTGGCGCTGGACGCCGGCCGTCGCGCCCGTGAGGAGAGCCGCAAGATCAAGCAGATGGCCCGCGCGGTCACGACTGCCCTGATCACCGGCGACAACTCGACCAACCCGAAGTCGCCCGACGGCATCCAGCGTCGCCTGACCGGCCGCGCGGTGATCGCCAACTCGGCGGCTTCCGGCGGGGCGGCCCTGTCGCTGGCTGCTCTGGACGAGGCCATCGCCAACACGGTCGACCCGACCCACATCCTGCTGCCCTTCGCGCTGCGGACCAAGTTCGGCGCCGTGATGCGCAACCAGACCCTCGCCGGCAACCTGGACATGTCCAAGGACGACTTCGGTCGCCCGGTCATGACCTACAACGGCCTGCCGTTCCTGGTCGGCTACGAGACGGGCCCGGACACGGCGCTGCTGCCGTTCACCGAGACCGGCTCGGGCGGTGGCTCGGCCGTGACCTCGTCGATCTACGTCCTGTCGCTCAAGGAAGACCACATGTGCGGCATTCAGGTCGCGCCGATGACGGTCAAGGACCTCGGCGAGCTCGACGACTCGCCGAAGCACCGCACCCGCATCGAGTGGTTCAACGGCTTCTGCATCGAGAACCCGTACGCGGCTACCCGACTGACCTCCATCACCAACGCCGCGATCGTGGCTTAAGGGGACACCGAACATGGCCACCGCCACGCAAATCCGCTCCTACACCTACGACGCTGATCTCGCCCTGAAGGACGCCGGCCTTGTGGCCGCGTCCGCCGCGGCTCAGGTCTCCAGCGCCGCCAAGATCGTCAACGTCGGCGCCGCCACCTTCAAGGGTGTCGCGGTGATCGACGTCACGGCCATCGAGATCGCCTCGAACGACGAGCTCTACACCATCGTCATTCAGGGCTCGACGTCCTCGACCTTCGCCTCGGACATCCAGAACCTCGCCGCCCTCGACTTGGGCGCCACCGAGGTTCGGCTGGGCGGCGCGATCGACAGCACGACCGGCCGCTACGAGCTCGTCTTCATCAACGAGCAGGACGGCGTCGTCTATCCGTACGTCCGCGCCTACACCGTGGTCGCCGGCAGCGTCGCCACGGGCATCAACTACTCGGCCTTCATCGGCCGCGATCACCTGACCAACGCGTAAGGGGCGGCCGATGGAAGTCGACAAATTCGGCAATGTCCGCCTGATCGACCGGGACACCGGCAAGCCGCACGTGTGCTGCGCGGCTTCCGCCCGGGAGATCCTGGCGATGGCGACCCCGTCGGCCGACGGCGATCCGCGCTACGTGCTGGAGGCCAACTGGGACAGGCTGTCGGTCGAGGACTCCAAGAAGGCCAAGGCCGAGGCGGCGAAGGTCGCTGCGGCTGCGGCCCGTGAGGCCGAGGCCGCTGCGGTCGAGGCCGAGCGCGCCAAGGTCGAGAAGATGGTTGAGGCCGAGATCGCGCGGCGCATCAAGGCCGGCGCTCTGGTCGCCAAGTAAGCTTTCCGGGTGGGGCTGACTGGACCCGTCGCGCTTCGGTGCGGCGGGTTCTTCTTTGCCCGTGCGTTGAGCGCCACACCCCCGCGCGCAACCTGCGCCAATGTCCGCCTATGCCAGCCAGATCGAGGTCGTTCAGGCCGCCCTGCACCGCATCGGTGAGGAGGAGATCACGTCGCTGGACGACGACTCGTCCGGAGCCCGTGTCGCGTCGTCGAACTACGAGGGCATCGTCCGCAGCTTCTTCGCCCGTCACGCGTGGACCTTCGCCAAGCAGACGCTGGAGCTGACCTATCAGGGCGAGGTCGAGCTGGGCCCCTACACTCACGCCCATGTCTGGCCGTCCGAGGTCATGAACATCCGCTACGTCATGCAGGACGGCGTGCGGCTGCGGTCGGGCGAATACGCCATCGAGAGCGGCCGCGTGCTGACGCGGTCGAGCACGGCGCTGCAGGTCGTGGCCACGGTGCGCGCCGACGAGGCGGACTGGCCCGGGGACTTCGCCGAGGCGGTCGTCGTGCGCGTGCAGGCGCTGTTCCTCGAGGCGCTGTGCGACAAGCCGCAGGACGCGCGCCTGAAGACGCGTGACGCCGACGTTCTGATGCGCGACGCCATCATCCGTGACAAGCGGCAGGAGCCGGGCGTCAGCGTCGAGTTCGTCCCGCTGGCCGAGGCATGGCGCGGCTCGCGCACGTCCAGGCTGGCGCTCCGTGGCTAGACGCTTCCCGTTCATCACCAGTTTCGCGGCGGGGGAGATCGCCGAGGAATACCAGATGCGGACCGATCTGCAGGTCCGCAACGAGGCCTGCCGCCAGTTCCGCAACGCGCAGACCTTGGCCGGCGGCGGGTTCCGCCGCCGCTACGGCACCGAGCACATCGCGGCGCTGTCGGCCCTCTCGCGGCTGGAGACCTACGGCGTCGGGTCGGACGACGCGCGCCTGCTGGTGTTCAGTGCGGGCGTGTTTCAGGTGCGCGAACTGGACGGGACCATCGTCCAGACCATCAGCTCGAGCGTGCCGTGGGTCGCAGCCGACCTGTTCACGATGCAGATCGCCATCGAGGACGGCAAGATCGTCGTGGCCAGCCGCAGCTTCGCGCCGCAGCTGCTGACGCTGACGGGCTCGACCTGGGCCATCGCCAATCTCGGCTTCGCTGACGGCCTGAACGGGTCGAAGCTGCAGCCGTATTGGCGCTTCGCCGCGCGGGGTGTGAGCCTGACGCCCGGGGCCTACTCTGGATCCGGCGTGTCGCTGGCGACGTCGGCCGCCTTCTTCACCGCGGATCATGTCGGGACGCGTCTGCGTTACACCAGCATCGAGATCACGGTGACGGCCGTCACCGACGGCGACACAGCCACCGGCACGGTCGTCGGCACGCTCTACCCGACGCTGACCGTCACACTCGGCTCCTCGACCGGCTTTCTGGTCGGGCAGGAGGTGCAGGGCGAGGACTCGCAGGTGCGCGGCGTGGTTGCCGGCGTTCCGACCGGGACGACGCTGACGGTCCAGCTGGTCGACGGCTACACCTATTTCGACGCGACCGAGGCGCTGGTCGGGCCAACAGCCAAGAGCACGATGAGTGCGGTTTCTCTGGCGGGGACGCCGGCCGCGACGACCGAATGGGACGAGGCGCTGATCGGGACCGAGCGCGGCTATCCCGGCGCCGTGGCCCTGCACCGCAACCGCCTGATGCTGGGCGACTTCCCGGCGGCGCAGAACGTCATGGCTGCGAGCGCGACCGGCGACATCACCGACTTCAACACCGGCACCGGGCTGGAGACGGACGCGATCATCGAGCGTGTCGGGCGCGAGACGTCGCTCGGGCTCAAGCATTTCGGATCGACCGAGCAGCTGCTGCTGTTCACCGAGGGCGGGGTTTACTATGTCCCCGAGCAGGTGGCGGCCCCGCTGTCGCCGACCAACTTCGAACTCCTGAAGATCGGGCCTGAGGCGGCCGGCGATCCCGTTCCGCTGGACGTCAGTGAGGGCAAGATCTTCACCGAGCGCGACAGCGGCCGGGCGATGATCTGCATTCCCACCGGCAACGTCCGCCGCTCGTGGGAGATCGCCGACCTGTCGGAGCTCGCCTATCACCTGATGGGCACGCCGGTCGAGATGGAGCTGATGGCGGCCGGGACAGAGAGCGACCGGCTCGTGCCTGTGTTGAACACTGACGGCGACCTGGCGGTGCTGACCTATCGCCGCAGCGCGCAGTTCTCGGCGTGGGGGGTGTGGTCGACGACCGGCTCGTGGCGTTCGATCGTCTATGCGGCCGGCGCGCTCTATGCGGTGTCGGAGCGCACCATCGGCGGATCGACGGTGTTCCGGCTGGAGAAGTTCAGCAGCACGGCATGGGCCGACGGCATGATCCCGCTGGCCTCGACCTCCACCGCGGTCACGCAATACGCCAATCATACGGTCGGCGTCTGGGACGGGGACGACAAGATCGGCGAGTTCGCGGTTGGAGCCGACGGCGTGCTGGTCGGCGTCGATGAGAGCTACGGCGCCGTGCAGGTCGGGCTCGACTTCACCGTGACGGTCGAGGGCGTGCCTCCGGTCGACAGCGAGCGCGGCCTGCGCCCCAACTACAAGATCACGCGCGTTGACGTCGATGCGGTGAGCTCGACCGGATTCAAGGGCAACGGCTGCAGTCCGTCCGGCTGGGTCGGGTCCATTGGCGGCGGGACGGGCGCTCAGACCGGCGTGCGTCGCTTCCGTCCGCTGGGGCGCGGAAAATACCCGACCTTCACCATCGTTCAGGATGTGGGAGGGCCGCTGCAAATCCGGTCGGTCACGATGGAGGTCACAAGCTGATGGCGAGCGAAGCCAGCCCCATCCTCGGCGGCATCACCCAGATCATGTCCGGCCGCGCTCAGGCGAAGCAGCTGGGCCGCGAAGCCCTGATGTACGAGAAGCAGGCCAAGGACGTCGACCTGCAGGCGCTGCAGGCGTCCGAGCGCCGTCGCGAGGAGCTGCGCGCGGGCGTCGCCGCGTGGACGGCCAATCGCTCGGCCAAGGGCCTGTCGCTGGACAGCCCGAGCGGCATTGCGATCGAGAAGGAGTTGCGCCGCCAGTCGATCCGTGACGAGGGAGCGGAAAGCCTCGGCTTCAAGAACCAGGCCTACGCACTGCGGACGTCGGCCTACATGCGCAAGAAGGGCGCGAAGAACGCGAACCTGTCGGGCTGGCTGCAGGCGGGCGGCACGCTGATCGACGGCGCGTCCAATGCGATGGCGGCTCGCTGATGGCTACCGGTCAAAGCGCACAGCCCGGACGCGGCATGGTCCTGACGGACATCACCCCCGGCGCTGACTTCCGCACGGGCGAGGCCGAGGTGTGGGATCAGGGCACGCGCCTGCTGAAGAAGTACGAGGAGGCGAACAAGCCGAACCTCATCCGGCGCGCGCAACAGCGTGGTGCGATCGAGGGCGCGGCTGTCGCGGACGGCGCGCCGCTGCCCGAGCGCGGCTTCATGTTCTTCGGCGATGCGGCCGAGGCGCGGACCGCGGCGATGGAGGCGGCCTACACGGCGCGCGTGCGGACCGACTTCGACGCGCGCGAGGCGGCGGTACGCCAGCAGTTTCGTCACGACCCCGAGGGCTACGAGGCCGAGATGGGGCGCGTGCGCTCCGGCTTCATTCAGGGAGCCCCGCCCGAGTTCGCTGTCGACGTCGAGACCTACGCCAACGACCGGGCGCAGCGCGGGCTTGAGGCCGTGTCCGGCGCCCGCATCGTCCGCGATGAGCAGGAGACGGTGCAGGCGCTGTCGGTGCGCCACGCCAAGCTGAGCGAGGATCTGATCGCGCTGGCGGCGGCAGGGCAGACCGAGTCGTTCGAGTTCATGCAGAAGGAGGCGGAATACACCGCCCTGCAGACGCAGCGCGAGGGCAACCCCGCGATCCTCTACTCGTCCGAGCAGCGCGTCGCCGACGACGAGAAGCTGGGCGATGGCATGATGCTGGCGCGCATCAACCGCAACGCCGTCGAGACCTACAACGACTCCGGCCGCGGCCTCGCCGGGTACGCCGCCGCCGCTCGCTTCCTCGACGAGGAGGTTCTGAACGGCGAGGCGTTCGCCGATGTGGCGCCGGGTCGCCGGGCGAAAATGCACCGCGACGCCCTGACCGAGTTGCGCGCGTTCAGCGTGGCCGACCGTGAAGAGGCGCGCGTCGCCGCCGAGCAGGAGCGGCAGCGGCAGGCGGAATTGCGCGAGGTTCGCGACAGCCTGGTGCTCGACGCCGCGCTGGGCGAGATCACCGAGGCGGACGTTCTGGCGCGGACCGACCTGGACGACGCCGGCAAGGCGCGCGTCCTCAGCGCGGTGCGGGCTCGCGAGAGCCGCGAGCGGACCGAGAGGACCGCGGCGCTGGCAATGGAAACGGCCGGCCGGACCGCGCACTACAACGCGCTGCGCGACGATGCGCAGGCCGGGACACTGAATGCGGCGGAGGTCGCCGAGGCGGTCGAGGCGGGGCTGATCCTGCCGGGGCAGGCGCAGACGCTGCGCACGATGAACGACCGCACGCTCAAGCCGCTGGTCGACGACGTCATGGCTCCGGTGCGCGAGGCGGCGCGTCGTCCGGGCGCGTCGATGCGCGAGCGCGACTCCAACCTCGCGCGGGCAGAGGAGGGGGCAGCCATGTGGATCCGCGCCAACCCCGACGCCACGCTCGAGCAGCGCCTGCAGGCTGGCCGCTGGTATGCCGAGCGTCATTTCGGCGGCGGGGCCGCTGGAGCGCCGACTGGCGGACAGAGCGCCGACCAACAGCGTGTCGCCCGCATCCGCGCGGTCAACGAACAGATCAGGGCGCGCGCCGCTGCCGGCCGCCCCTATTCCCTTGCGGAGCAGAACCGCATGCGTAACGAGGCTCAGGGGCGATAATGGCGATCGAGACCGAAGAAGAAGTCCGGGCCGCTGTCAGCCGCGTCGCTCCGGGGGCGAAGTTCACGAGCGCCTACCGGACGCCAGAACACAACGAGGATGTCGGCGGCGTCCCGGGAAGCCTGCACACGCGGCGGGGTGAGGGCGGCGGGGCCCGCGCGCTCGACATCGTCCCCGGCGACAGCGGCCTGTCGATGGCGGAGCTGAACGCCCGGATTCGCCAGTCAGGGCTGAACCTGCAGGAACGCCTGAACGAGGGCGACCACGTCCATGTCGGTTTCGACGGCAAGCCGTCGGGTCGTGGTCAGGATCGCAGCCTGACGCCGGGCGTCGACACCGTGACCCCGGAGTGGGTGCAGGCGCAGGGTCTGGACGCCGAGCGGTTCGGCCGCGACACGGCCTATGCTCAGGCCTCGATGACGGCGCTGGGCTATGTCGGGCGCGACGGGCAGTGGGTTCGTGACGACTCCTCGCCGGTCCTGCCGGCGCCGATGGACAACGGCTATGCCGAGCGCATGGAGCAGCGCGAGGCGCTGGCGCTCGACCAGGAGGAGGCGCAACTCGTCCAGGCGTCGCTGATCCCGGAGCCGGTGCTTGATGCGGCGGGGGCTGTTGCGGGCGACGTTGCCAAGGGCGTGCTGCTCGAGGGCGGGTCGTCGATCCTTTCTGGAGCCAAGCGCGGCTTCAACGCGATCATGGACCTGACCGACGAGGCGGGCGACTGGATCGAGCAGTACGTCCCCGGCACGGTCGCGTGGGAAGGGTTCGACGGCGACGCCAGCACTCCGGCGCGCATCTTCCTGACGACCCAAAACAAGGCGCAGGAACGGCAGGAAACCGCTCAGGGCGGCGAACGCACGCTGCTGCAGCGACTGGGCGCCGGTCGCCTGCGCATGCCGACGAGCGAGGGCGAGCGCCCCGAGTCCGTGACGGGGCGACTGATCGAGGGCGTGACCCAGTTCGCGACCGGCTTCGCAGGCGGCGGGAACGCCCTGCGCGCATGGCGGACCGCGGGTCGCGCCGGCCGCATCGGCAAGAACCTTGTGCAAGGCTCGCTGGCCGACTTCGCCGCCTTTGACGGGCAAGAGGAGCGCCTGTCCAACCTGCTGGCTGACCACGCCCCCGAGGCGCTGGCCCCGGCGCTCAACTGGCTGGCCGCGTCGGATGATGACGGCGAGCTTGAGGGCCGGTTCAAGAACGCGGTCGAGGGCGGCATCCTTGGCGGGGCGGTCGATGTTCTGGGCGTCGGCATCCGACGCCTGAAGGCTGCGCGCGAGGTGCGTGACGCCGCGCGTGACGCCGCCCGCGCCGAAGGCCTGCAGGTCGATCCCACGCTGGAGCTGACCGAAGCCGCCGCCCGAGGCGAGGAACTTCAGGAGGCCGTCCGGTCTGCGCTGGGCAATCCGGCGGGTCCGCGCATGCGGGTCGTGCCGGAGACGAACCCGGTCATCGTCCCGTTCCAGACCAAGATCGCGGACCAAGCCACCGACGGCATCGCTCCCCGCGACGTCACCGCCAGCGCCGACAATGTGTTCGACATCAACCTGGCCCGCATCAACACCCCCGAGGACGTGCAAGCGGTTATCGTCGGCATGGCCGATAAACTGCGCGCTGACGTCGATCTGGCGCGGCGCGGGCGAATCTCCCACGAACAGACCCGCGCGAACGCTGGCGGCGTCGACTGGGTTGACAGCATGGCCAACCGCCAGCCGGGTGGTGCAGTCAATGCCGAGACGGCGCTGGCCTACCGACTGGCGCTCAACTCCTCGGCGACCAAGCTGCTGGAGCTGGCGAAGGCGGTCGAGGCAGAGCCGACGCTGGCCAACCAGTTTGCGTTCCGCCGCGCGACGGCCACGCACTCCGCCATTCAGAACGAGCTCATGGGCGCGCGCGCCGAGGCGGGCCGGGCGCTCAACGCCTTCCGCATCCCCGCCGATGCGCCGGCCACCTATCTGCGCCAGATCGACAGCCTGATCGCCGACGTCGGCGGCGCCAACAGCGCCATCGAACTGGCCAAGCGCATCCGTCAGGCGGCGGCCAAGGGCGACAAGGAGCTCAACCAGATGGTCCGGGGCGGCGCAATGGCGCACACCCGCGAGATCGTGAAGCTGGTTTACACCAACAGCCTGCTGTCCGGTCTGGGCACGCCGATCATCAACGTGGTCGGCAACGGCATGATGCTGGGCCTGAACTTCGCCGCCCGAAGCGTCTCGCCGCGTCTGGCGGGCGCGTTCGGCGGCAAGGCGACCATGCAGGCGGGCGAGGCGTCGGCGCTGGTCCACGGCTACCAGCAGGCCTTCCGCGACATGTTCCGCATGAACCCGCTCGAGGCGGCGCAGGAGATCGGCGCCAACGCGGGCGAGCGGCTGCGTCGGGACGGCGTGTTCCGCGGCATGGCCCCTGGCATCGACGAGGCCATGCCGTCCGGCGTGAACCTGCGCGCCGAGCGCGAGGAGGCGGGGTCCGCTATGGGCCGCCCGCTGGCGGCGGCCGCATGGCGCGTCAACGAGGACTCGACGCTGGGGCGCGTGCTGGACGTCGTGCAGATGCTGGCCGAGGCCCCGTCCAACTTCAACTCGCTGACCGATGACTTCTTCAAGACGGTCGCGGCCCGGGGCGAACTGCATGCGCAGGCCTTCCGCCGCGTGACGCAAGAGGGCCTGACCGGAGAGGCGGCGCGCTCGCGCATGGCCGAGCTGATCCAGAACCCGACTGACGACATCCTGTCGGCGATGGAAAAGGAGATGCACGAGCTGACGTTCACGCGTCAGGGCGGCTTCGACAAATGGGCCAGCGCCGGCCGCCGCATGATCGACGAGAACACCGGGCCGGTCCCGCTCGGGACCATGCTGATGCCGTTCCTGCGCACGCCCGCGAACCTCGTCAGCGTCGGCATGCGCTACTCGCCGCTGGCGCCGATGATGAAGCGGTTCCGAGACGAGCTCGCCGAGGGCGGCGCTGCGGCCGAGATGGCCAAGGCGCGCATGGCTCTGGGGACGGCGCTGACGTCGGTTTACATCGGCATGGCGATGGACGGCGACATCACCGGCCGCGGTCCCGGAAACCGGGCGCAGCGCGAGGCGATGCAGCGTCAGGACGAGTTCGGCGGGTCTGTGTTCCAGCCCTACAGCATCCGCGTCGGCAACCGCTGGTTCAGCTTCGAACGCGCGGACCCGATGGGGCAGATGATGGGCCTGATGGCCGACATGGCCGACCTGGTGAAGAACGGCGACTGGGACGAGGCGGGGCGGACCGAGCTTGACGAAGTCTGGGCCCACGGCATCGCGTCGGTTGGGCAGGCCTTCTTCGACAAGACGGCGCTGCGCGGCCTCACCGAGATGACCAGCGCCCTGCTGGACGGCAGCAACGGCGAGGCTGAGCGGCTGCTGATGTCGCGCGCATCCACCTTCCTGCCGCTGAACAGCGCCCTGCGCACCGCGCGCCGGGCCGAGGACCCGTACCTGCGCGAGACGCACAACGTCGTCACCGCGATGATGAACACCATGCCGGGCCTGAGCGAGGGCCTGCCGCCTCAGCGCGACCTGTGGGGCCGCGAGCGCCGCTACTACACCGAGGCGCCGGCCGATCAGATCTACAACACGCTGGGCCTGCAGTCGCGCGGGCAGGGCGGGTCCGCGATCGATCTCGAAATCCTCAACAACGGCGTGTCGGTGGCCATGCCCTCGCGCTCGATCAGCGTAGCGGGCGAGACGGTCAGCCTGAAGAACCGGCCGGACATCTACAGCGAGTTCCTGCGCCTCGCCGGGGAGCCTGCGTTCGCGCAGCTCAACGCCGTGGCCGAGGGCACGCACCCGGACAGCGCGTTCTACTACTCGCTGACGGACGGTCCGGAGGGCGGCAAGGCCGAGTACATCCGCGAGGTCGTGACCGCCTATCGCGCCGAGGCTCGCGCTATGGTAACAGAGATGTTCGCCAGCGACCTGCAGGCGATGGCCGCCGACCGTGTGCGGAGGCGTGAAGAGGCGAGGGCCGGCGAGTGATCGGAAGCCTGAAGCGGGGTGTCGGGTATGTGCTGGCGGGCGCCGGCCTGCTGATCGCGGCCGCCATCGGACTGGGCCTGTTCGCGAACGTCCTCGTCGGAATCGTCCAGCTTGCCGTCGGGCTGACCGCTTTCACCTGGGTTGCCGTGGGGTCCGGGGCGGCCGGGGCGCTCGTGCTGTTGTGGCTGTGGGACAGGCGGCGCTAACCCCCGTGCGTTGAGCCGCACCCCCACGTCCTCAATCTGGCCCAATGGCCAGGCTGACAATCCCCGACGAAGAGACCTTCGCCGAGTTCACGGTCGTCACCTCGACGTCCGCGTTCCCGATCACGTTCAGCCTGTTCGCCAAGGCCGACATCACCGTTCTGGTCGATGGCGTCGAGCTGGACCAGGCCGACTTCACGTTCTCCGGCACGATCCTCTACGGCGGCGGCTACGACGGCGGGACCGTCACGCTCAACACCGCGGTCGACGACGTCACGGTCCGCATCGAGCGCAACGTCTCCCTAGCCCGCACGAGCAACTTCGCCCCGGCGTCGAGCACCCCCGTCGGCAACGTCGACCTCGCGCTCAACAGGCTGACGGCCTACGCGCAGGATCTGAAGCGCAAGAAGCTGGACGCCCCGACGTTCGAGGTCGCCGGCAAGTATCTGGCTTTCGACGCCGACGGCGTGCCCGTCGCGTCCGAGGGCCCCGGAACCGACTCCGGCCTGCGCACCGATCTGGCCGCATCGACCGGCGGCGCCCTCGTGTCGGTTATTCAGTCCGGGACCGGGGCCGAGGCCGAGAGCGTCCAGACCGCCGTCCGCCGCCTGGGCGTCTATCCGGAACAGTTCGGCGCTGCGGCTGACGGCACAACCGACGACGCGACGGCTCTTGGCCGCGCCCTGACCGCTGCGGCGGCCGCGAACGTCCCGCTGATCCTCCGGCCGGGCAAGGACTATCGCACCACCACGGGCCTGACGGTTCCTGCCGGTGTGGAGATTATCGCCTATGGCGCGACCCTCTCCACGGCTGCGGCGGCGACCAAGCTCCTGACGCTGGACGGCAGCAACATCACCATTCACGGCCTCAAGCTGGAAGGTCCGGGGGCCACGTTCAACGCCGACTCGTGCGGCTTCTACGCCACGGGCACCGTCAACGGCGCGGCGGTCGCTCCGACCTATCTCGAGAACGTCAACCTGATCGACTGCGAGGCGACCGGCTTTGGCCGCGACGGGATCAGGCTGGATTATGTGGACGGGGCGAAGATCGTCCGGCCCCGGCTGACGAGCCTCGGATACTGCGGCGTGGAGGCCATCAGTTGCAAGAACGTGGAGATTGAGAAGCCCTATATCGACACCCTGTCCGGCGAGACCGATTCCGGCGAGCTGAACGCCTATGGCGTGACCTTCACCCGCATCACCTCCAGCAGCGACACGGTGCGCTACCCCCCGAGCGAGGATTGCTCGGTCGTCGGCGGGACCATCAAGAACATCCCGACCTGGCACGCTCTCGACACCCACGGCGGCCAGCGGATCACCTTCCGGGACGTCCTGGTCCGCGAATGCCGCCGGGCCGCCGTCTTGACCCACGCGACGCACGTCTCGTCCGTTGACTGCCTCGTCGATAACGTCCGCGCCTTCAACACGGCGGCGGCCACGGCGACCAACTCGAACGCCACCGAGAAGCGGGATTCCGCGTTTTGGGACATCGGCCTTAGCTCGGCCGTTCCTGCCAAGCGCAACCGCTTCATCAACAACTATGCGTTCGGCTACGGCCCGGCCACCCAAAACTATGGCGCGTTCTATTTCCAGAACGCCAACGGCTGCGAGTATCTGAACAACACCGACGAGAACAGCTACTCGGTCGGCCTACGCATCAACGAGGATGTGACGGACTTCCGCCTTCGCGGCCACGTCACCCGCAACAGCCGCGCCCCCGCCACTGGCGGCTACAACACCGTCCCGCTCGGCCTGTTCGTCACGGGCAACAACCAGTCCGGCATTATCGAAAACTGCCGCACGGTGCGAGACGACACCTCGGTTGATACCTACGTCCTCGACGGGGCCTGCTACATCGGGACCGGCACGGGCCGGGCGATCAAGCTGCGGAACAACGACTTCGACGGCCTGACGCCGGGGATCACCTTCCAGACGGCGGACGCGGGGGTTACGGGAGACGTCACCCGCGACCATACCCTGACCGTCGTTGGCTTCAGCGACAACGAGTCCGCGACGGTGACGGCCACCCGCAACGGTCCGAACGTCACGCTGTCTTTCCCCCTCGTCACCGGAACGTCGGACACCACCACCTTCACCATGTCCGGTCTGCCGGCTGAAATCCGCCCGACCGCCAATCGGCATTTTCCGGTCAAGATCATGGACACAGGGACGGTGGCCTTCGGCCTGCTCATCGTGTCCACGGACGGGACGTTCACGGTCGGCAAAAGCGCCAACGAGAGCGATGCGTGGACGGCGAGCGGAAACAAGCGTCTCTACCCCATCGCCGTCACCTATTCGCTCGGCTCTCCGGAGTAATCAGGCCGCGAGGCTGACGACCTCGGACGGCCTGAACCGGCAGACAATCTCGGTTCTGGTCGTCGCGAGTTCCTCCGGCGAGTAGTCCCGGAAGCGACGATCAATCGGCATCGAGCGAACGGCCTGAAGGTCCGCAGGATCGACGGTAGAGTTAACGTCCACGATCTCCGCCCCGTGGGCCTTGAGCATATCGAGGAAGTCCCGCTCGCGGAGCCGGTTGTGGTAGCTGATCTTG
>OFDN01001388.1_pt1 | contig 15982 bp, 16 predicted proteins | sample 1520971 | NCBI WGS metagenome assembly OFDN01 (sample SAMEA94257418, study PRJEB24077) | hot springs metagenome | biome: Aquatic biome; feature: Geographical feature; material: Water | place: India | collected 2012-06-12 | depth 5 m
CGACGCACGACGCACGACGCACGACGCACGACGCACGACGCACGACGCACGACGCACGACGCGTACATGGTGCCTTCACACGTGCTCGTCTTAAAATTTCTCTTCTCGGTGGTGTAAGTCGTGAATATGCGCCTAGGGCTCGACACAGCGTGCTCCAGTCGCTACAAGAACTCGCTTTGCCCCGCGCTTGAGGCCAGCCATGACGTTCGATTTTGCGGAGTGCCTGACCCACAGCGCGCGGATGGTGGCGCCGCGCATCGTGGCACAGCAGTTGGCCTGCACTTTTGACCTTGAGGTGGTCAGGCTGCGCGTGCACGGGGATGCGGACCCCGTGGTGCGCTGCTTGCACCGATTGCTGCTCGGCGTGTTGGACCTGCTGGACGCAGGCCTCGTTTCGGTGCTGGGATCCGTCGATGACAAGGGCTTCCCCACACTTCGCATCACCGGCGCGGGGGCGGCGGCGCGGGGCGACCGCCTCGATCGCGCCCTGCGCGCGCTCAGTGTGCACACATCCATGACGTCCCAGGGCACGTTGCGCATCTGCGCCGGCAACTGCCCTATCACCGCGGCCACCCTCCGGTTGGTGCATGACGAGTCCGAGGGCTTTGTGCTGGACGCACGGCTTCCGTTTCAAGCCATCGCTGTGCGCAATGTCCGCCTGCCCAACGCGCAGGGTGCAGTGGCGTGGGCGCGTCGGCCCCAAGAGCCGGCGGGTGACAGCGTGCGCCGCAGGCTCGAGCGCTTTGGCTGGCGAGTGCTGACCTGCGGTCCGCAGTCACCGATCGCCAGCAGTCGATCCCGCCTGCTCACCGAGCCGCCGGCGTTGGTTATTGCCTACGAGATGACGGCCAGCCTGTCGGCGCTGACCACCGAATGGCTGGATCTGCCGTATCCAGCGGGCACCACGCGTGTGCTCTGCACGCCGCTGGGCAATCCGATCTTTGAGCAGGTGCCGGTGGGATGGCGCGTCCTTGCTTTCCCGCTCAGTCCGTGGGAGATCGCGCTGCTGACAGCGGCGCAGGAGCCGGCGTTTGACGTCGACACCCTGAGCGATCCCCTGCGGGACGCTCAGCCAGTGCGCAAGCTGCTGATTGTCGACGACAACCCTGTGAACCAGGCCGTCATGAGCGCCATGGCCGAGGCGATGGGCTACGAGCCCGTGCAAGCCGACGATGGCCTGCAGGCCGTTCGCATTTGCGAACAAGAGGCTCCGGCAGCCGTGCTCATGGACGTCAACATGCCCGGCATGGATGGCATCCAAGCGACGCGGCGCATCCGTGACGGGCAACGTGCCGGGCGCATCGCGCCGTTCCCGATCCTCGGCGCCAGCGCGGATGCAACGGACGCCAACCGAATCGCGTCACTGGCCGCGGGCATGGACACCTTCCTCGCCAAGCCGCTCCTCATCCAAGACGTGGCAGCCCAGCTGCGTCGACTGTGCCTGGATTCGCCGCACCAAGCCCCTTGGTAACGCGCGAACTGCGTTGGCCGAGGGCACGCGTGGTGGCGCGTGGGTCACACCAAGCAATGCCAGCGGCCTGAGCCGAGTGCCACGGCGTCAATACGGGGCCCGTCCACCGAGACCAGCGCAGACCGCATCAGCAGTCACACCGGCGCCCCGGGTGGGCAGGCCCTGTTGGCGCCAGCGTGGCCGGTGGCGAGCCGCGGGGTGTCCGCCAGCGTTTGTCAAAGCGGCGAGCGCGCCCATCAGCATGTGGTCATCCCGGGAAAGAGGAGCCGTCCGGGGCCATGGTGAGCTGGCACCAAGCCGGTGGCCGTCACCCCTGACCGTCTGCAGGCCAGACAAAGGCGGGCCTTCAGCCCCGGGGTCCATTTGCCAGGTTGACAGCCGACGGTTCCATTGACGACCACCGCGGGCCATCTGCATGCCCCAGCCCAGCCACCGCAGGACGTCGGGGGGCCGTCGGGCCCGGTGGGCCTGCAGCCAGGGAACAGGCCTTGCCCCACGGGCGGGTCACCGCTGGCGATGGGCCAAAGCGAGGAGCCACCCCGTGAGTTCATGGAACGCATAGAAGGACGTGCACGACTGGTATGCGAATCCGCCGCCGCGGTGATTTTGTCCGGCGGCGCGGTCGTGCCGTCCGTGATGGTTTTGGCTCGGAGCCGGCAGCCCGGCGGGCTGGTATGTATTCCCCTCACCTCTGCGACGACGAGCCACTTGTTTGCTGCCGCCGATGATGGGCCGCTGCTGTCATTGGCCAGCGCTTTGGTCACCGGTCGCGGCGCCGAGGCGCGAACGTTCGAACGTGTCGCGGGCTTGGCGTCCTGGGGCTTGCTCGTGCTGTCACAGGCGTGGGTGGTGGCGCGCTACGCCGTTTCGGCCCACGACCCGACGGCATCGCTGGAGCTCCAATCTGCCCAGGAGGCACTGGTTCTGACGTTCCACACACCGTTTGGCAGCCGGTCGGTCGTGCACCCGATCGCAGCGGCGCCTCGCCGGTGTGCACTCGTCCCGTTTCCGTCGGCGCACGCGCCGACGGTCCTGGTGCGACATGTCAACGCAGCAGCCGCACCCCGCGTCACCGCGCTCCACTGAGCCGGTTCACCTGCAGGACGTCGTCGCCAGGTGTTCAACGACCGCGAGCAACTGGCGGTACGCATACGGTTTGGTCAGGTAATCGTCGCAGCCGGCCCGCCGGATCTCCGCTTCGTCGCCGAGCATCGCCATGCCGGTGACAGCCAGCACGCGGATGTAGGCGCCACCGGGCATCGCACGAAGACGTTGGACCACCTCGAAGCCACTCATTGCTGGCATGTGCATGTCGAGCAGGAGCACGTCAGGTCGCAGCACACTCACCAAGCGCAGGCCCTCGGTACCGCTGTGTGCGTCATGGACGTCGTGCGCTGCATGTCGCAGCACCACGCACGCCAGTTGGCATGCCATCGCATCGTCGTCGATCACCAGCACGACGGCCATGGGAGGTCACTGAGTCCCGTGGGGGGTCGCACGCGACACGTACGCCGTGCAGCCGGTTCAGGCCGCCAGCGGAAACGGGGTGGCGGGATTGGGACCGCTGCGGCGACCGTCCTCCAGTTGCAGCTGCCGGTCCCGGGACAGCACGTGCGACTGCCAGGGCAACGTGTGCACCGCTGTGGATAGGTACACCATGCGTTGCTCGTCCGGCAGGATCCGGCCATCCCGCTCATGCAGCACAACGTTGGACAGCACGTTCATGGGATCGGTCATGGCCACCGCCCCTTTGCAAAGCGCCGCCCAGTCCCAGGCCAGACCCACCAAACGCTTGTCGACCGTGGTGGTCCACAGCACTTGCCCATAATCTGCGCCCGTTTCGGCATGTCCGTGCAGTTTGGCCAGCGTCAGTTGGCTGAAACGACACAGCGAGCGGTTAAATTCAGATACGGAAACGAGGACGGGCGTCCACGTTACCACCGACCACACGGGAACTTCCATGGGGAACTCCTGAAGAGTGAATGACAAAGTGTGGGACATGAAGTGCACCGCGCCAACTAGCGGACCGTGTAGGGTCTGATTTGCATGCTGCTCAAGCATTATTTCGACGTCAGTCAGGCCGACGATATCGACACCTTTCGCAGGCGCCTGATAGCGATGGCGGGTGCGCTTGATTTTTCGCTCGTCACCAGTGTGCTGGTCGTCGAAGATCCGGTGCTCGGCAACCACCAGTTACACGAGGTCGGCAACATCCCACCCGCCTTTGCGACCGCATCACGCAGCCCGGACGCGGTGGTGCGCGACCCGGTCATCAAGCGCTTGAAGTCCCTGTCCGTGCCGTTCGCCTACGACCAAGAGCTCTACGTGAAGGAGCAGGCCGGCGATCTGTGGGAAGAGCAGGCACCGTTCGGCTACAAGAGTGGCATCTCCTTGGCGCTGCACCTGCCGGAGGGTCGGCACTTCTTCCTCGGTGTGGACCGCGACCAATCGCTGCCGCACGACGAGCACCTGTCCCGGATGATGGCGGACCTGCAACTGCTGGCGGTTCATGCCCAGACCGCCGCATCGCGCCTGCTCACTCCGGCATCCGTCCCGCAGGGGCTGGCGCCCAAGCTCACCAAACGCGAGATCGAAGTGCTCAAGTGGGCCATGGAGGGCAAGAGCACCTGGGCCATCGGCCAGATCTTGGGCCTGTCCGAGCACGGCGTGAGCTTCCACCTGCGCAACGCGTACGGCAAGCTCAAAGCCTCGTCCCGCACCCAGGCGATTCTCAAGGCGAAGGCGCACAACCTCTTGTGAGCCCGTGGCCGCCCGGGAGGGCGAGCCACACGACGGCCTTACCGGTGCCAACGGCACCCCCGTCCAGCCCGGCGCCGGGCGCGGCAGTGGACGGCGGCCCCCTGAGCGTGCCGCTCCACCACCCTACATGGTCGTGCAGGTACCGGCATCGCGCGGGCTCCGACAAACTGCATTCCATCGAAACGTTGTTTGTTCAGGAGCCTCCATGCAGCACCCGACGAATCAAGCCCCCGGTTTTCCGCGCGTTGGCTTCTGAGTTCATCCAGTCCTCAACTTAACCGCCAGGAAAACCCCATGACCTCGTTCCCCCGCGTCGGCTTCTGATTGGCGCCGGATTGTCCGGCAGACCCGCTCCGCGCAGCGCCTTCAGCCTGCACCCCCCTTTGGCCCCTTGCACCGCAGCGGGGGCCAAAACTCTTTTTGAATTTCAACGGAGGCGAGCGTGGACGCCTTGGATTCCGTTGTGCGCGCCGAGTACTCGTTGAGTCGCGTGCGCTTGCATGAGTACGCCGACCTGCCCTTTTTGTGGCTGGAATGCGTGAGTGGGAGCACCCAAATCGCCGCGTCGGCCAGCACGGTCCGCCTGGCACTCACCGGAGCGACCGCCGTGGTCGCCCAGCGCGGTGCGGCCGGACGGATCATCGGCTTCGTGGTGCTGCGCGCGCAGTCCGTGGTGCTGCTCTGCGTGCGACCCGCGTTCAGGCGCCAGGGCGTCGCGTCCGCCCTGCTCCAGCACGTGGTCCGCCACCATGGTGCAACGCAGGTCGATGGCAGCCTGGTTCCGGTTGGCAGTGCCTCGCTGTACGGGCGCTGCGGCTTGCGCCTGGCGCGTCAGACCACGCCGGACAGCTCGACCGACACACGAAGCACGTCGACGCTGGCGCAGGTCGGCGGGCCGACAACTCGGTGATGCGGACGCCTGCTTGACGGGAAGTTGCACATGCCAGCTTTCACCGGTTTGATCGTCCATCGAGCCAGCCTGCGGACCTGTGAATTCGCGGCCTGGTACTCGCTCGACGTTTGGCCTTTGCCCTGGGTGGCACATGTGGCGTGGCTCGATCACTGGGTCGAGTTCGAAGGAACGATTGCCGATCAACGCGCATCGACGTTCATGTTCGAAGCACGTGTGCAAAGCGCGATCGAAGCGGCAGTGCAGAAGCTGGCCTACAAGGTCGACGTGCCGCTGTGACGCGGCCCATATCCCGGCCTTGCGCGATGGCCGCTGGCCGTGCCTTACCCCATGCAGCCTGTCAGGCTCGGCGCCACCGACGCGGTCGTGCGCCCAGCTCAGCCAACGGGCAACTGCATCGGCCGCACGTACAGGTAGCCTTGAAACCCGTCGCAGCCTGCCTCGATCAGGGTGCGTGCTAGCGCCGGCATCCACCGTCCGCTACCGTCTGCAGTGACAGCCGCTCCGCGAAGCCTGCTCGGTGACCCGGTTGGCCGGCAAGCGCCGTGCACCGCAGCGGGTGCGGCGCCTGCGCGCAGCGGCGCAGTGACTGGTCGCGCCGGCTGTCTGCTCGCGGTTGGTCGGGCGTGGTCCAAATCATCACCGGACCGCTGCTGGCCGCACCGGTCACCGCGCCGTCACGGGCCGCCTGTAAACTTTTATTTGTCCTGCCCGACGGCCGGCTGCGGACCGCGTGCCTCCTGTGGCCCACTGAGGTTCACACACCACGGACAAGCGGGTGCGTCTGGGCAGGACACAACGCCGGTCGATGCCACCGACGGCGGCACTGGCCAGCGGCATGGGTGTAGGGCGCGTCACGTCGCCCGGCCCCGGGGGAGCTGGCACGCCGGTTCCCAGATCGCCCCTTGCGCCCAAGGCACGGGCCGACACCTGCCAGCCCACCTGGCTGGATCGGGCCGAGGGCTGTGCAGACGCCCTGCGCCAGGCAGCGCCCGTCCGGGGACATGCACCAAGACTTCAAACCGACCTCCGGCTCGGAGCAACCACGTTGCCCCTATTCGCCAGTGTCGAAGTCCTTGCAAGCAGGCCACACTCCCGGCAGCGGCGGACCAACGTGCCGTCAACCATCCATGTGCCATCCAGCTCGCTTCCCATGGTATGGGCCGTTCATCGCCCAGGTGCTGTCGCGTGGCGCGCAAGCCGCGGGTCGGCGGTTTCGGCGACGCAGACCCACCGGGGCGTCCGCCCCTCAGGCGACACCGGCCCGCTGCAGTCAACGGTCCGGCGTTGGGCACCACATCCCGCGACACCTGGCGGAGCCGGAGGCTCGATCGGCGGCGCAAGCGGGAGCACCTTGAACAGGTTCGCTTGTGCTGGCCGGGGCCCTGCTCGGCGGGTATCCGGCAGGGGCGCAAACCGTGGCTCCCGGCCCGTACTACGCCACCCCGTCCTGGGATCAGCAGCTGCGTGCGGCGTCCCGCTTCGTGGTGCTCGCCAACTGGAACTTGGAAGCCGTCCTGGATCGGGAAACCGGATTGGTTTGGCAACGTCAGCCCGCGGAGACCGCCCTCGCCCACGCGGCGGCGCACACCGCGTGCATGCTGGTGCGCACGGGAGGACGTGGCGGATGGCGGTTGCCCACGGTGGACGAGATCGGATCCCTGCTGGACACGACGCCGGCTGCCGCCGGCAGTGGCCTGCCGATCGGACACCCCTTCATGGGCGTTGCCGGCGTGGCCTTCCAAACGGCCACTCACGAGTTCTCCAGCGACGGCACGTTTGCTGTGTTCGTCCAGCGGGTGGGACCCAACGCGGACCTGTTGAGCGCCATCCCGTCCATTGCGCTGCGTTATCGGTGTGTGCGAGGCGGTGCCAATGCGCAGCATGTGCGGGGTCGCAACTGACGCGTCACTGCACCTTACCGGCAATGCGCGGCCTCAGCGGGCGGGCCCGCGGCGGGTGGGCGGCGTGCGCGTTCGCAGGTTCAGCGCCACCCCGGACAAACACAGTGCCATCGCGAGGCACTCATAACGGCCCAGCGGGTCGCCATCCACCCAGGCGCCGGTCAGCATGGCCACCACTGGCACCAACACCGGACTGAGCGCGGCCACATGCGCCGGCACGCTGCGCACGATGCGGAACCAGACCGCATTGCCCACCGCCATCGGCACCACACTGATGTAGCCGATGACCGCCAGGCTCGGCCAGGACGGCAGGAACCATTCCCGTGTGCCGGTGACCAGCGCCACCGCCCCGATGGGCACAGCGATGCACAGCAGTTGCCAGCCAGTGAGCACGCTGGTGCTCACCGGCACGGGAAAGCGCTTGAGCAGCAAGGTGCCGGCGGCCCAGCCGATGGCCGCAAGCAGGCCCAGCGCGAAGCCGAGCTGCGTGGAGGCGCTGCGGTCCCAGCCCACACACGCCAGCAGCAGCACGCCGGCACCGCCGAGCGCCAGGGCCAGCAACGACGTGGCGTCCAGTCGCTGCCGGAGCACGAAGTGCCCGCCGAGCGCAGCCCACAAGGGCATGGTGAAACCGAGCACTGCGGCCTGGCCGGAGGGAATCAGCACCGCGGCATAGGTGCTGGCAATGTTCCATACACCCAGATAGGCCAAGGCGGCCGCCACGGTGGCAAGCCAATGGCGACGCGGAATGCGCAACGATTCGCCTTGGCTGCGACTCCACAGCAGCAGCACCGTGCCGGACACCACCACGCTGACCGCGCGGAAGGTCCAGACGGAGACTTCTTGCACCGCGAGCGCAAACAGCGGCCAGTTGGTGCCCCAGACCAGGGTCAGCACGGCCACCAGGGGCCAGGGCGCCGCACTGGCGGCATCGGACGGGCGGGCAGGATCGGCATCGGACGGCATCGGCCAAGGGTACCCGTCCTTGGCAACGGCGCAGCGCGTACGGACACCCGCCCGACCAATCTACACCGGCACGGGGCGCCCGGACGATCCCGGTCCGCGCCCCGGCCCCCGGCTGTCACCGCACGGCGGTGGAAACGAGGTCGCGGTTCGGCCGGTGGCAGACCGCCCCCCGGACTAACGCGACGTGCCCACCCGCCCGCGCACACACCGCCCCGTCCACCGCGTCAGCCGGTACGTGCAGCGACGGAAAAGAATAACGCGGCTTGCGCCCGCCACTGGCGCACACCGCCCCACCCCGCTCCTGCCACCAGGCGGCGGAGGCGGCCGTGCACCCCCGCCGACCGGTGAGCACCGGGGTGCAAATCCGAGTGTCCGTGCCGCTGGCACCGACCGCGGCGTGCCGGGTGCGGGGTGCTGCGCCAGGGCGGCGGCACGGGAACGCTGAGCTTGCGCATCCAGCCACGCCATATGCGGGCGACGGCCCGCAGGGCTTGAGAAATCCGGCCGGGCGCCGATAGCGTGGCATTGCACTGCAAGGTCACCATGAAGCACCTCAAGATCTCCACCCGGCTCGTGATTGGCTTTGCCGCCATGGCGCTGGTCATCATCGTGCTGGGCGTGTCCGCGCTGATGCGGGTGCACGCCATCAACGAGGACTTCAACGGCGCACTGGACCAGCGGTATCCCACGATCAAGCGCCTTTTGGTCATCAAGGAAGGCAACGCCACCGTCGCCCGGGCGCTGCGCGACATGTTCATCCTCACCGAGCCGGCGCAACTGACGGCGCTGAAGGCGGAGATCGACGAGGTCAGCAAGCGGACGTCGGCGCAGTTTGATCACCTGAAGAACGTCATGACGACCGCGGACAGCAAGGCCGCATTTGAGCAGCTGTCGACCGTGCGGGCCGCCTACCGTGCACCGCGTGACAAGCTGATCAAGTTGCTGCAGGCCGGCCAGCTGGACGAAGCGAAGCAGACCCTGGTGGCCGATGTCATCCCGCGGCAGATCGCCTACATGAAGGCCGTTGACGACATGGTCACCATCGGCGACCAGATGATGGTGCAAGCGGGTGAAGAAGCCGACCACGAGGTGGCGGTCACCCAGGCGACCGTGGGCACCTGCATCGCCGGCGCACTGCTGATGGCACTGGTCATCGCCGTCTGGCTGATCCGCTCGACCACCCGCCCGCTGAACCAGGCCGTCCAGGTCGCGCGCAGCGTGGCTGCAGGTGACCTCACCACGGTGTTCGACGCCAGTGGCCACAACGAGACAGCGCAGCTGCTGGCCGCGTTGAAGGACATGCAAGGACGCCTGGCCACCATCGTCACCGACGTGCGGTCCAACGCCGAAGGCGTCGCCACGGCCTCCGCCGAAATCTCGTCAGGCAACAGCGACCTGTCGTCGCGGACGGAGAACCAGGCTTCGGCACTGGAACAAACCGCCGCCTCGATGGAAGAGCTCGGCTCCACGGTGCGCGCCAACTCGGACAATGCCCAGCAGGCCAATCAGCTGGCACAAGCAGCCAGCCAGGTTGCCGCCCAGGGCGGCCACGCGGTCCAGCAGGTGGTCGCGACGATGAAGGGCATCAGCGACAGCTCCCGCCAGATCACGGACATCATCGGCACCATCGATGGCATCGCGTTCCAGACCAACATCCTGGCGTTGAACGCCGCCGTCGAAGCCGCACGGGCTGGCGAACAGGGTCGGGGTTTTGCCGTCGTGGCCAGCGAGGTGCGTACGTTGGCGCAGCGCTCCGCGGCGGCCGCCAAGGAGATCAAGGGACTGATCGCTCAGAGCGTGGAGCGTGTTGAACAGGGCACCCGCCAAGTGGACGACGCGGGCACCACACTCGAGCAGGTGGTGGCCTCCATCCGCCGTGTGTCGGACATCGTGGGGGAGATCAGCTCAGCCTCGCGGGAGCAGGCGGCCGGGGTCGGCCAGGTTGGCGAAGCCGTCACCGCAATGGACCAGGTGACCCAGCAGAATGCGGCCCTGGTGGAGCAGTCCGCGGCGGCCGCCGAAAGCCTGAAGCTGCAAGCGCAGCAGCTGGTGTCCGCGATGGCCGTGTTCAAGGTGCCCGCCGCCGCCTGACGCACGCACCGCGTGGGACCACACGCAGCGACGCCAGCCGCCCCCGCGCACCGGGCGCTGCGCGACCCCGGGGGGTGGCCGCCGGGTCGCCGGCAACACGCCGCTGCCGGTGCGGATACCGGGCCGGCAGCGCACCGGCCTGCACGAACCCAGGACAGTCAGCGGCGCCGCAGGCGGCAGCGTTGCACCAACGTGCGCCACCACATCGGCCTCCCACAGGGCGCGGAATCCCTGCGCCACGAAGTCGTTGCCGGACGTCCACAACTGCACCTGCTGCGCCGTGATCTCGGGCGCAAACGCCTGCCGCAGCAGGTCCGCAAAGGGGCTGGGGGGATGCAGCCAATGCACAAACGCAACGCCGGCGTCCGTCTCCAAATGCAGCGCGCTCCCCTTGCAGCGTTGGAAGGCCGGGTCCAGCACCGCCGAGGCGGGGACCTGCGGGTGGGTCAGATGGGTGCCCAGGGCAACGGCGATGATCTGCTCGGCAGTGGGGTCGGTCATGCCGAAGCCTAGCCGTGGCTTTTGGCTGTCGTCGTGGGGTGTCCCTACCGACCCCCCACCGGTGCACCGCGATCCGCCGATCTGAAGTCGGCAGCCCCGGCTTGGGGGCATCAGCCGGCGCAGGGCTGCCGTAGACTCGCGCCCACTTCAAAGGGCGCCATGAATGTGAGTTTGCGACTGCCGCCGCAGCGCTTGTCGGTGCGTGGCCGACTTGTGCTGCTGGTGCTGGCCGGCATGGTCCCGATGGGCATGGCGGCGTTGGCCACCATCTACGGTCTGTACGTCGAGGAACGACAGGCGTTTGAGGAACAGTTGCGCGGCACGACCCGTGCATTGTCGCAAGTGGTGGACCAGGAGCTGACGCGCCGCGAATCGCTGCTCAGGACGCTGGCCGTGTCGCCGTCATTGCAAAGCGGCGACCTGGCGTCCTTTTATGACTACGCGCGGCAGGTCGCGCCCGACGGCAGCACCGTCATCACGCTGTCGGACCTGACTGGCCAGCAGATCCTGAACACCCGTCGTCCGTACGGCACCCGCGAGCTGCCCCGGGTGTCCTTCGACGGCCTGGCCGACAACGGCGACCGCGCCGTCGTGAGCGACCTGTATTACGCACCGCTCGGCAAGGCCTACAGCTTTGCCGTGCGTGTGCCGGTGCGGGTGGACGGTACCGTGCGCCACTACCTGTCGATGGGCGGTTATGCCGCGCACCTGCAGACGGTGCTCGAAAGCCAGAAGCTGCCGAGCAATTGGTTTGGCTCGGTCGTCGATCGCCGGGGCATCATCGTGGCCCGCTCACGCAACTCGGAATCGCTGGTGGGACGGCCGATCAGTGCGCAGACGCGGGCCGCACTGGCCGCCAACCGGGAGGGGCTGCACTGGGCGACCTCGCGTGAAGGTCACCCGGTGTTGGCATCCTTTGTCACCTCCGAGCGCTACCAATGGACCTTCGTCATCGGCGTGCCCGAGTCGGAGGTGACCGGCGCCCTGACCCGTGCGGTGCGCCGCTTCGCCCTGGCCGCCATCCTGCTCATGGCCTTGGCCACCACGCTGGCGTGGTGGCTGGCCTGGGGCATTGCCAAACCGGTGGAGCGCATCCGCCGTGCCGCCCAGCGCCTGGGGGAAGGCGGCCAGATCACCAACACCCCCACCGGGCTGGTGGAGGTGGATGTGGCGTTGGCGGCCATGCAGCAGGCGGCCGTGACGATCACCGCATCCACCGACCGGATGAAGCAGGAAGTCGCCAAGGCCGTGGCGGAAGCCGAACGCGCGCGGGAGATTGTGCTGCACCATCAGCGCATGGAAACCCTGGCCGGCTTGACCGGGGGTCTGGCACACGACGTCAACAACCTGCTGATGGTGATTGGCAGCAACGCCACCTTGCTCGAGCGCAGTCGGACCGGTCCGACGTCCGACCGGGCGCTCAGCGGCATCAAGCGGTCGGTCGCGTCGGGCGCCCGCCTCACGCGCCAATTGCTGACGTTTGCACGGCGGCAACCGCTGGCGCCACAGCTGTTGGACCTGGCCGCCGTGGTCCCGACGATGTTGGACCTCGCACGCCCGGCGCTGGGACGTGCCATTCAATTGACCACGGTGTCGGACTTTGAGGCCGTGCACGTGTTGCTCGATCCCAGCGAACTTGAACTGGCGCTGCTGAACCTCGCGCTCAACGCCCGCGACGCGATGCCCGAGGGTGGGCACCTGACCGTCCGGCTGGCCCGCGACAGCACCCATCCGGACCAGGTGCGCCTGTCGGTGACCGACACCGGCATCGGCATCGCCGCCGAGCACCTGCCGCGCATCTTTGAGCCGTTTTTCACCACCAAGCCCATGGGCAAAGGCACCGGTCTGGGTCTCAGCCAGGTGTTTGGCATGTGCCGCGAGGCCGGGGGCACGGTGGAGGTGACCAGTGCGCTCGGTGTCGGCACCACGCTGACCCTGGTCTTGCCGCTCAGTCGGGAGGACCTCGTGCCGCAAAGCCCACCCGCTGGCGCCGTCGACACGTCACTCAAAGCCAGCGTGTTACTGGTCGATGACAACGATGATGTGCGGGAGGCGACACAGCAGTTGCTGGTGGCCTGTGGCGCCGAGGTCAGCACCGCCAGCAACGCGGACGAGGCTTGGCATCGCGCGGCGGGCGGCCCGGTGGACGTCGTGCTGTCGGACATCCGCATGCCGGGCGACCGCAACGGCATCGACTTGGCGCACCAATTGAGCAACACGGCACCGCCGATCCCAGTGGTGCTGTACACCGGGTACTCAGAACAGCTCGAGCGGGCACGCGCACTGGGACTGCAGGTGCTGCAGAAACCGGCCACGCTCGAGCAGTTGGTCGATGCCCTGCGCCGAGCGATGACGCCAGCTCGCTAAAGGCCACGACGGACGCCGGCAGCCTGGTCCAAGCCCCAGCGGCGGCCGGACGCTGGCATGACAGGCGCTGTATGGCGCCAGCTGATCGCGTCGGTCATGGCAGCCTGCAACTGGCTGGATAAGCCGGTGGAAGCAGCCAAGCAGCGCGTTGTTCGCATCGTCGATCAACGGCGGTATGCGCTGCGCGATGTAAGCGATGCCCTGCGGCACGACCAGACCGTACTCGCCGAGCCGGCCACAAATCGGGTTGGCCTGCGCGGTGCGAGCTTTGAAGAACCGCTGGCGAACGCGGTGCCATGAGAGCAGCGCCTGCTGCTCATTGTTTTTGATCGCCAGGAAGCGCATCGACGGCCAGCTGACGGCCTCGCAGATCCCCTCGGCGTTGGTTGCGTCGTTTTGTTGCTCTTGACGTAAGGCTGACGAATTGGGGCGCGATCCGCCTGACCGGGTGGCCAAGCGATGGAAGCTTGCGGGCTCAGTGGTGAGCGCCGGCACAAGCCCCGGTGCCGATCAGGCAGGACGGCAGGTCCGCGAAGCAGGATGTCACCGGATCGCGCTTCAGCTGCTTGCGAAGCACCGCCTTGCCACGATCGTTGACCCCGTGAACCTGGAACACGTTCTCGGCCAGATCGAGGCCGATCGTCGTAGTCTCATGGTGGACGCTCCTTCCGATCGAGTGGTTGCTCATACTTCCACTGTGGCACCTCGGTGCCGTCTAGGAGTGCTTGGCACCGGTCGGTCGCCGGGCGCGGTGTCCGTCAGTCCGCGGAGCGCCCTGCGAGCGGAGCACGGCCCGACGACAGGCCGTCCCCGGACTGCCCTGGGTGCAGCGTGCGCAACGATGGCAACGCAAACGCCATCAGACAGCAGGCGGCACCCGCCGCACCGACCAGCACCAGGAGCCAGCGCACACCGACGGCGTGCCCGAGCGGGGTCGCCAGCGCCAGCCCGATCGGCGCGGCCAGGTTGGTGATGGCACCCAACAGCGACAGGACCCGACCTTGCAGCGCATGGGGCACCACCAGTTGCAGCAGCGCGACCAGCGGTGCATTGCCGGCAACAAAGGCCAGTCCGTTGAGCGCCCAACACACGGCCGCGACGGCATACAAGTCAGCCGGCAACGCCGCCGCCGCCCCCACACAGCCGCAGGCCAGGGCAAAGCCGCCGAAGACCCAGGGCAGCTGCCGGCGCGGAGCCAGCGCGGTCATGAGCAGCCCGCCGGCCACCATGCCGGCACCGGACAGTCCTTCGAGCAGGGCGACCTGTGCTGCACCGCCTTGGAAGTGGACCTTGACCAGCAACGGCAGCAGCGTGAACGCCGGCATGATGACCAGCACGACCACCGCCAGCACGGCGTACAACGAACGCAGGCCGGGCGTGCCCCACACGTACACAACACCATCGCGCAGGTCGCGTGTGATCGATGTCGACCCGACCGGTGCCTGGCGCACCACCGCCGGCACGCCGAACAGCAGCAGCGGCACGATCGCCAGCACGGCGGTGGCCACATCGATCGACAGCGCCCATTCCAGGGGCAGGACGCCGATCACCAGGGCGCCCAGCGGCGCAGCGGCCACCATGGTGAGGCCACTCAGCGTTTGGTTCAGCGCGGCGGCGCGTGGCAGGAACGACCGGGGCACCAGCGTCGCGACACTGGCCGCCGCCGCCGGCAGCTGGAACGCCTGCATGGCACTGCGCACGGCCAGCAGGACATACAGATGCCACACCGCCACGGCCCCGCTCGCGAACAGCGCAATGATCACAAGCATGCTGAGGGCGCACACGGCGTCGGCGCCGAGCATCAGCCAGCGCCGGCTGTAACGGTCCGCACACGCCCCTCCCAGCGGACTCAGCAGCGCTTGTGGCAACAAGGCGGCCGTGCCCGCGCTCGCGAGCGCACCCACGCTGCCGGTGGTGTCGGTGATCCACCACAGCAGCACAAACTGCGTGAGGGAAGACCCGAGCAAAGACAGGCTCTGGCCAAGGAAAATCGCCCAGAAACGCAGTCGCCAAGGGGACGACAGGCGCGGTTCGGGTGGGGCGATGGGGTGTTCGGCGGTCATCGACGGCTCCAGCGGTGGGCGGCAGGGAGGTCCCCGTGGGTGCTCAGCGTCCTCGGCCGCCGGCGCTGTGGCCCGCGTGTCACAGCTTGCGGGCCGGCCACGCTTTGGCCTTCAGCAGCCTCGATGATTGCAGGCCGCCTGCAGGCCGCGGGGGCGCTCCCCTCGACCGGCGTGTGCACCCGGTGTGTCAGCCGGTTTTCCGGCAGCCGGCCCGGCACACGCGGCGCTTGATGCCGAGGACCGGTTTGAACTCCAGGTCGGCGATGGGGCGGTGCACGCCGCAGCGGAAGCACGACATCGTGCCGGTGGTGAGGCCGGTCGCCCCGGGAAAACGGCTGCCGGCCGGCTTGGCCTTGTAACGCAGGCCATCGTCTCGGATCACAGACTCTTCCACCGCTGCCTTTTCATCGTCGTGCGCCAGAACTCACAAACCCCCGATTGTCGCCGCTGGCACCGGGGAACACGTCCCGCGGCAGCGGTCCGCACCCTGCTTGGCCCCACGCATCTGAGCGTCGCCCGCGTGCGCGCACCGTCGCCGCCGCAGACGGTGCGGGCGCCTTTTGCGTGCAAGGCCAGGACCGGGGGTGCGCGCCACCTGGCGGCACGAGGTCCGTCCGGAGCCCGCCGCACTCGGCAACCGACCGCAGCGCCGTTGGCGTACCGCCCGGGGGTTGACGGGCAAGTCCGCCATCCGCCTGTCGCACGCGCTCACCTGCCGACCGCAAGCAAGCCGGCTGCCACCCTGCACCACCGCCCAAGGCCGGCGGAGGGCCCGCCCAGGTGATCAACGTCACAGCGGGTGCGGCGATCGCCACAAGCGCTTAAGGCCACGGGTGCCGCAGCCGCCTTGTATAGGCAGGGATCAACCACCCACCGAGCAACCACCGAGACCTGCCATGCTGAGCCTGCACACCAATTCCGCCGCCCTGTCCACCACCAACGCCGTGGG
>OFDN01001395.1_pt1 | contig 15908 bp, 14 predicted proteins | sample 1520971 | NCBI WGS metagenome assembly OFDN01 (sample SAMEA94257418, study PRJEB24077) | hot springs metagenome | biome: Aquatic biome; feature: Geographical feature; material: Water | place: India | collected 2012-06-12 | depth 5 m
TCTCGCGCATCCTGAAGCGCTTCGCCGCGGAAGGCTGGCTGCAGCGCGAGCGCTCGACCGCCGATGGGCGGGCCCTGACTTTGCGCCTGAGCGAGGCCGGGCACGCCGTCTTCCGCCCGCTCGACGAGGCTTCGCAGGCGGAGGCCGCCGATCGGCTGCGCGCGCTCGACGAGCCGGGACGCGCCCGACTCGTCGCGGCGCTGACCGAAGCCGAGACGCTGCTTTCGGGAGCCTTCGCAGGCAGGGCCCGACGCCCGTCATCCGCCCTCACCGCCCCGGAGATGTCGGCTGGGTGATCGCGGCCCATGGCCGGATCTATGCCGAGGATTATGGCTGGGACATCGCATTCGAGGCCTTCGTCGCCGAGATCGCGGCCGGCTTCCTGCGCGAATTCCGCCCCGGCCTGGAACAGGGACTGATCGCCGAGCGTGACGGGCAGATCCTCGGCTCGGCCTTCGTGGTGCGCGAGAGCGACGAGACCGCGAAGCTGCGCATGGTCATCGTCGACCGTCCGGGACGCGGGCTCGGGCTCGGCAAGGCACTGGTGCGCGAGGCGATCCGCTTCGCGCGGACGGCCGGCTACCGGCGCATGCAGCTCTGGACCAACGACATCCTGCACGCCGCCCGCGCGATCTACATCGCCCAGGGTTTCAAGCTGATCGCCGAAGAGAAACATCACTCCTTCGGCCAGGACCTCGTCGGCCAGAATTGGGAGCTGGTGCTGTAGCGGCGCCTCAGGCCTTGATCCGCGCCACGGCCGCTGCCGCCGATCCGGTCGAGATCGAGCGTGGTCGCGCGTAGGTCGGCATTGACGGTCGTCCGGCCGGTCAGCCGGGCATCGATCGAGCCGTCGAGCGCCTGGCCGTTCAGCACCAGGCTGCCCTTGTAGGCCGCCGATTGCGGCGCGCCCCTGGAAGCGCCCGGCAGCGACAGGGTGCCGGTCGCCTTGACGCTCTGGCCGGCCATGTTCACGGCGACGTCGCGCAGGGTGAGCTGCTCGATCGTGCCGGCGATGCCGCCGCTGGCGCTCACCGCGCCGAGGTCCGACGGTGCGGTGGTGCCCGCGACCTTCAGGACGCGGCTGAAATCGGGTGCCTCGAAGTTGAAGGCAATGTCGGGCCGCGGCATCGGCGCCGAATAGTTGGCGACGCTGCCGCGCACGGCGAGGCGTCCTCCCCCCAGGTTCGAGATCTTGATGTCGTTCAGCCGAAGTGTATTGCCCTGCAGCGCCACGTCGACATCGACCCCCTGGATGGTCTCCCTGTTGTAGATCAGCCTGGCCACCCTGGCCTTGAGGCCGACCGACGGTCCTGCGATGGCCGGTCCGGAGGCCGGCGCGGCGGTCCCCGCAGACGGCGCGGCCGGCTTCGGCTGCACCGGCGTCTTCACCAGGAAGGAGTCGAGGTCGAGCGTGTCGAGATTGACGCTGGTCACGATCGACAGCGGCACGCCGAAGGTCACGGTCACGCCGCCGCCGCCCTTGAGGTCGTCGAGTTCGAAGACGGCGTCGCTCACCTGCACGTTGCCGCCGGTCGAGGACATGCGGCCCTTGAGGCTCAGCTTCTGCAGCTTGGACGGCGGCACCGAGGAGAGGTCGACGGCCAGCCACGCCAGCGTCTCGCGCAGCTTCGGTCCGACGAGGCTGAACTGGCCGGTGACGCCCGGCCGCGCCGCATCGCCCGTCAGGGTCGATTGCGCCTGCAGGACCATGTCGCCCGGCAAGGTCGCGGCGAGCTTCGGCACGGCGACGGCACCGCCTTTGGCCTCGAGTTCCAGCGCAACGTTCCGGACCGCCTGCTTGTTGTAGATCACCTCGCCGACCGCGAAGGCGAGCCTGGCATTGATGTCGCCAAAGAAGCCGCCGGATGCGGTCGTATTGCCCGGCGCGGCCGGTGCCGCTTGCGGTGCAGGTGTCGTCGGCGGCGATGGCGGCTGCTGGAGCGCGGCCAGCCAGCGGTCGAGATCGAGCTTCGGGACAGAAAGCCTGCCCTCGACGCCGAGTTTGGGCTTCAGCGTGACGGCAAGCGTGCCGGAACCGCTGTCCTGGCCCAGCGCCATCTTGAAGTCGCGCGCGGCGACGGCAGTCTGCGAGACGTCGATGGCGCCGTCGAAGGTGAACTTGCCGGCGAGCAAGGGCGGCAGGGCCGGTTCGGGCTGGCCCGAGAGCTTGACCAGCGTGCCGACGAACGTGGTGAGCGAGTCGGCCGAGACCGAGGCGATCCCGGTAACCTTTGCCGCCGCGCCCAGCTTGCTCAGCGTGCCCTTGAAGCCGAGCTTGCCGCCGCCGGCCTGCAGGGCGACGTCGGCGCTATGGCCGCTGGCACCGCGTGCGCCGACGGCAAGATCGAGCTTGAGCGGCGCGCCGTTCACGGTGGCGCCACCGGCCAGCGTATAGGGTCCGTCGATGGAGCCGACCGACGCCGAGAAATTGGCTTTTTCGCCAACCACGGACAGGCCCGCCTTCGAATCGCTGAAGATCAGCGTGCCGTTGTCGATGGTGAGCCGGCCGAGCGAGAGCGGCCGTGGCGAGCTGGGCTTGGCCGCGGCAGGCTTCGCTTCGGCGACCGACGGCGCGAACTCCCAGTTCGGCTTGCCCTCGGCGTTGATCTCCAGAACGATCTTCGGCTCGACCAGCGTCACCTCGCCCACTTCGATCCTGCCGACGAGCAGGGGAAGCAGGGAGGGCTGCACGGTGACCGACTTGACCTCGACCATGTTGGCGTTCTTCGAGCCGGCGGCGTTGAAGAACTTCACGCCCGTCACGGAAACGGTCGGCGTCGGCAGCAGCGAGAGCGAGATCGGTCCGTCGATCACCAGATCGCGGCCTGTCGCGGTCTTCACTTGCGAAACGATCAGCGGCTTGTAGGAATTGATGTCGATCAGCGCGGGCGCCACGGCGACGGCGGCGACCAGCAGGGCAACGATGCCACCGCCGCCGATCAGGAGACGCTTGCGGGTGGTTGGTGTCATGGCGGGCTCCCCGATCCGGCTCGCCCGAGACTAGCGCATCGGTGCCAAGCGCGGCATAGAGAAATCCATGGCCGAGATCGTGAACCTGCGACGCGCCCGCAAGGACAAGGCGAAACGCGAACGCGAGACGGAAGCCGACGCCAATCGCCGACGCTTCGGCCGCACACGCGCGGAGAAAGCAGCCGACAAGGACACGGCGGAACGCACTGTGCGCACGCTCGACGGCAAGCGGCTCGAGCCGGAGAAAGACTGACCGCGGACGACGCCAACAAAAACCGTCGTCGTCCTGAGCGGAGTGAGCGTAGCGAACGCAGTCGAAGGACCTCTTTTCTCCGCGAAACGTCGTGCGCCGGAAAAAAGGTCCTTCGACTGCGCCGCCCTTCGGGCGACTTCGCTCAGGACGACGGCGATTTTTATTGCCAGCTACCGCGCCGGGCGGTTGATCGCCAGTCGTTCGAAGAAGGTGCGCGTGGTCTGGTCGGCGCCGGGTCCCGCCACTGCACGCACGTTGGTGAGTTCGAGACGCCGTCCGCTCGCGGCATCGATCAGCACGGGGTCGAGCAGCGTGTTGCCGGCGCGGTCGACCAGGTCCATCGGCCGACCGTCGCGCGAAGCGGCACCGAACCGGTCGCCCCACTGCTTGAGTCCGACGATCACGGTGAACAGCGCCGCGCCTTTCTCGGTGAGACGATATTCGTGGCGCAGCGGCCGCTGGCGATAGGCGGTCTTGCGGAAGACGCCGGCCTCCACGAGCTTCTTCAGGCGCGCGGTCAACACGTTGCGCGCGATGCCGAGATTCTCCTGGAAATCGTCGAAGCGGCGCACACCGTAGAAGGCATCGCGCACGATCAGCAGCGTCCACGGCTCACCGACCACGTCGAGCGCCGAAGCGATCGAGCAGTTCATCTGTTCATAGGAGGTACGCCGCATGGCCGAAAGTATAGGGCGGCGAACGCCCGGCGCAATCTAGGGACGCGGCCCGAGCCTCAGGATGAGGTAACCGACGATCGCCGACAGCAGCGAACCTGCAAGAACACCGAGCCGGACCTGGGATTCGAACTGCGGATCGGGAAACGCCAGCGTGCCGATGAACAGGCTCATCGTGAAGCCGATGCCGGCGAGGATCGAGACGCCATACAGCGAGCGCCACGATCCGCCCGCGGGCATGGACGCAAGCCCGAGCAGGATCAGCAGACCGGCGCACAGAACGATGCCGACCTGCTTGCCGACGAACAGACCGGCCACGATGCCGAGCGGGATCGGCTCCATCAGCGACGCCAGCGACAGGCCCGCCAGCGGAAGGCCTGCATTGGCAAAGGCGAAGACCGGCATGATGAACCAGGCCGACCACGGCTTGAGAACGTGTTCGAGCCAGATCGCGGGCCGGGCCTCGTCGGCCTCACCGGCCGACTTCAGGGGAATGAACATGGCGAGCGCGACACCGGCGAGCGTCGCATGCACGCCGGATTTGAGGACAGCAACCCAAAGCACCGCGCCGATCAGCAGATACGGAGCAAGACGGCGCACACCCAAACGATTGAGCGCCGCCAGAACGACCAGGCAGAGCCCGGCCGCGACGAGCGACACGACCGAAAGCTGGCTCGTGTAGAAGACGGCGATCACCAGGATGGCGCCGAGATCGTCGACGATCGCCAGCGTGGTCAGGAACACCTTGAGAGACAGAGGCACCCGGCTGCCGAGCGCCGCCAGGACGCCCAGCGAGAAGGCGATGTCGGTGGCGGCCGGGATCGCCCAGCCGCGCAGAGCCACCGGATCGGACCAGTTGAAAGCGGCGTAGAACGCGGCCGGCACGACCATGCCGCCCACGGCGCCGGCGATCGGCAGCGCCACCTGCGAGGGGCGCGAGAGCTCGCCCTCGACGACCTCGCGCTTGATCTCAATCCCGACCAGCAGGAAGAACATGGCCATCAGGCCGTCGTTGATCCAGAGCAGCAGCGGCTTGTAGATGCCCAGGCCTTGATACTCGTAGCCCAGCTTCGTTCCCAACAGCCCCTGGACCGCGTCCTGCAGCGGCGAGTTGGCGAGCACGAGGGCCAGGACGGCCGCCGCGAGCAGCGGCAGGGCAGAAGCGGCCTCGCTGTCGATGAAAGCCTTGAATCGATTCGCGGGTCGGTGGGCTGACACGCTCGGTCCCCCTCAAAAAGCAGAACGCCCGGGTCTTTCGACCCGGGCGTCCTTTTTTGGACTGTCTCGGTGGGTCAGGCTAATCGCGCGACTGGCCCATGAAACTCATCAGGAACTGGAACAGGTTCACGAAGTCCAGGTAGAGGCTGAGCGCGCCGAACACGGCGATCTTCTCGACCATGTCCGTGCCCCAGGCCTCGGAATACTGTTCCTTGATCTTCTGCGTGTCGTAGGCGATCAGGCCCGAGAAGATCAGCACGCCGGCGGCCGAGATGATGAAGCTCATCGTGCCCGACGGCCAGATCATGTTGACGATACCGGCCAGGATCAGGCCGATGACGCCCATGAACAGGAACTTGCCCATCGCCGTCAGGTCACGCTTCGTCGTGTAGCCGTAGAGGCTCAGCGCGCCGAAAGCGGCGGCCGTCACGAAGAAGGTGCGCGCGACGCTGGCGCCGGTGTAGCGGAACAGCACGAGCGACAGGCTGACGCCCATGAGGGCCGTGACCGTCCAGTAGACCGCCTGTACCGCGGCGGTGCTCATCTGAGCGGCGCGGAACGAGACGAGCAGCAGCAGGCCGAGCGGCGCGAAGATCGCGATCCAGCCCAGCATGTTCAGGCCGACGACGCGACCCGACTGCACCTGGAAGAACAGGCTGGCGAGTTCCGGCGAGCTGAACAGACCGAAGGCCACGATGCCCGACAGTGCGAGCCCCGAAGCCATGTAGTTGTACACCCGCACCATGTGGGCGCGGAGACCGACATCAAACGACGCCTGGTCGGCGACGGTGCCGGCGCGGTTGAAGGTGCCGAAGTTCGGATTTGCCATTTGGTTTTCAAGCCTCCAAGGGGGCCTCGTTTTGCCGAGCCCCTTCGACGGATAATCTGGGGTTACAGCGCGACTGAATCAATAGCCAACACGCCCTGACGGGATTCCAATTTGGACCCGTTCCGGGAAACGATTAACTCATTCGTTGCGCAACAAGGCAAGCGGCCTTTGCCTCAATGCCGCCAAAGTTCCGATGAGCCCGAACGCCAGGGTGAGCGCCATGGCCCCTAGGGCAACCGCCACCGCCACCGTCGGCAGGAAGGTCCATTCGAGGTTCATCAGGCGGCGGACGACCAGATAGGCCGCCAGAGTGCCGACACCGAGGGCGGCGACGGCAGTCGCCAGGCCGAGGAAGGCGAACTCCCAGGCGAAGGTGCCGGCGATCCGCGCCCGCGTCGCGCCCAGGACCTTCATGACCACGGCCTCATGGACGCGCCGGCGCTGGGTGGCCAGCATCGCCCCCGCCAGCACGAGCACGCCCGCCAGGATGCTGAGGAAACCGATGACGCGGCTGGCCAGGCCGATGTTGCCCAGCACGCCGGCGGCGGTCTCGATGGCGTCGCGGATCCGGACCACCGTCACGTTGGGGAACTGGTCGGTGACCGCCTTGAAGATCGCGTCCTCGGCCTCGGGTGTGGATTTGATCGTGGCGAGGAAGGTGTGGGGCGCCTTGTCGAGCGTGCCCGGCGAATAGACGAACACGAAGTTGATGGACAGCGTCGTCCAGACGATGCGGCGCAGCGAGGCGATCTTGGCCTCGATGTCGCGGCCGAGGATGTTCACCGTGATCGTGTCGCCCAGTCCCAGCCCGAACTGCTTCGCCAGATTCTCGTCGAACGAGATGAGCTGCGGCCCGCGATAGTCGGGCGGCCACCATTCGCCCTCCATGATCCGTGACCCTTCGGGCGGCGTCGCGGAATAGGTCACGCCCCGATCGCCCTCGACCGCCCAGCGTGCATCGGACGGCACCGCGACTTCACCGATCGGCTTGCCACCGATCTTGACGATCCGCCCGCGCAGCGACGGCACCTTGTCGAGCGGTCCGGCGCCGGGAATGGCGGCGAGGGCCTTCTCGAATGCGGGCATCTGGCTCGACTGGATGTCGACGAAGAAGAAGGCCGGGGCGTCGCCCGGGATGCGCTGCGTGAGCTGCTCGCGCAGATTGCCCTCGATCAGAGCCGTGGCCACCAGCACGGTGAGACCGAGCCCCAGCGAGAGCATGACGATCGGCGTCGGCGCACCGGGCCGGTGCAGGTTGGCGAGCGCCAGCCGGAGCGCCGCGAACCTCGGCTTGCCGATCTTCTCGGCGCCCAGCATCAACAGCCGCGCCAGCAGCGGGAAGGCGATGAAGGCGCCGACCGAGCCCAGCACGAAATAGGCGGCGATGCGGCGGCTGTCGGCGGTGAAGACGGTGAAGGCCGCGAGCGCCATGGCCGCGGCGGCGATCATCAGCGCATCGCGCCAGGCCAGGCGCCCGCCCTGCTGCACGATGGCGCCGCGCATCAGCGTCGCGGCCGACACGCTGCGGGCTCGCATCAGCGGCACCAGCGCGAACAGCAGCGAGACCAGCAGGCCGAAGCCCGCGGCCGTCGCGAGCGGTCCGGCATAGAGCGCCACGCGCGCGCGCACCGGAAGGACGTCGGCGATCATCGACTGGGCGACGAACGGCAGCGCCGCGCCGATCACCAGCCCGATGCCCACGCCCAGCGCCGTCAACGCGGCGAGCTGGATGAAATAAGTGGCGAAGACCAGCCGCTCCGGCGCGCCCATGCATTTGAGCGTGGCGATGGTCCGCAGGCGGGCCGCGAGGAAGCTCGAGACCGCATTGCCCACGCCCACGCCGCCGACCAGCAGCGAGGCGAGACCGATCAGGCCGATGAACTGCGTCAGGCGATCGAGCCAGAAGCGGATGCCCCCGCCGGCATCGGCGAGGCCCCTCACCCGCCAGCCGGCATCGGGAAAGCGTGCCTTCAGCGCGTCGATGACGGCGCGGTCGGAGCGTCCCGGCGGCAGGCGCAGGCGATACTCCCAGGTGAGCAGGCTGCCGGGCTGCACCAGTCCCGATTCGACGGCGGCGTCCAGCGGGATCATCAGCCGCGGGCCGAGGCTCGCAAAGGCATTCAGGCCACGGTCGGGTTCGCGGGCGATGATGCCGCGCACCTCGACCGCGACGTCGCCGACGCGGAGCATGTCGCCCGGCGCCATGTTCATGCGGCGCAGCGCCGATTCCTCGACCGCGGCGCCCCAGATGCCGTCGCGCTTGCCCATCGCATTGGCGAGTGTGCCGCCGTCGGCCAGTTCGACCTTGCCGTAGAGCGGATAGGCGGGCTCGACCGCCTTGAGCTGGACCAGCGTTGGCCGGCCATCGGCCTTGGTCGGGCGCGCCATCGCGCGGCTGTCGAGCCAGCGGACCATCTGGCCCTGCTCGCGCATGAAATCCATCTGCTCGGGCGTGGCCTCGCGATAGAGCAGCGAGATCGCGACATCGCCGCCCAGGATCTCGCGTGCATCGGCGCGCAGTCCCTCTTCGACGGCGCGGCTGAAAGACAGGATGGCCGCGATCGCCCCGACGCCCAGCGCCAGGCAGGCGATGAACAGGCGGAAGCCGCCGAGGCCGCTGCGCATCTCGCGGCGCGCGAGGCGGAAGGCGAGGCTCATGATTCCACTGTCACTGGGCGGCGAGCGCGCGCGGGCGGTCGTCGGCGACCAGCAGACCGTCGGCGATGCGCAGCACGCGGTCGCAGCGTTCGGCGAGGCCCATGTCGTGCGTGATCAGGATCAGGGTCGTGTTGTCGGTTCGCGCCACCTCGAACAACAGATCCATCACCTGCTTGCCGGTGGCGCCGTCGAGATTGCCGGTCGGCTCGTCGGCCAGCATGAGTTTCGGCCGCCCCACGAAGGCGCGGGCGACCGCCACGCGCTGCTGCTCGCCGCCCGAGAGCTGTGCCGGGTAGTGGCCGATGCGATGGCCGAGGCCGACGCGCTTCAAGGCGGCTTCGGCCAGATCGAACGCGTCGGCGCGGCCCGCGAACTCCAGCGGCAGCGCCACGTTCTCGTGCGCCGTCATGGTGGGAATGAGATGGAAGCCCTGGAAGACGATGCCGATGTGGTCGCGGCGCAGGCGTGCCCGGTCGTCGTCGCCCATCGGGCCCATGTCCTTGCCCACGACCTCGACCCGGCCGGAGGTCGCCCGCTCGAGCCCGCCGGCGACCATCATCAGACTGGACTTGCCGGCCCCTGAAGGCCCCACCACCGCCGCAATCTCGCCGGCCGCGATGTCGAGAGTGATTCCACGCAGGATATTGACCGTGCCGGCGTCACTCGCCATGTCGAGGTGCACGTCGGTCAAGCGAACGATGGGAAGCGGCTCGGCCAAGCGGGCTCCTGGGACAGGTCTTATGAAACTGCAAACTCGATATGGTGGTTTTACGGCAGCGATCAATTCACGGATCGCGGCATTTCTGGCGCTCGTCCTGTGCCTTGCGGTCGCGACGGGTGCGGCAACGGTGCATGCACAAACCGAGCCGGTGAAGCTCGCCATTCTCGGCGACAGCCTCGCCGCCGGCTACGGCCTCGCCCCGGCGCAGGCCTTTCCGACCCGGCTGCAGGCGGCACTGAAGGACAAAGGCCGCAACGTCACCGTCATCAATCACGGCGTCTCGGGCGACACCACGGCCGGTGGGCTGGAGCGGATCGACTGGATGATGGCCGACAAGCCCGACATCGTGATGGTCGAACTGGGCGGCAACGACATGCTGCGCGCCCTCGATCCCGCCGCCACCGAGAAGAACCTGGACGCCATCATCGGAAAGCTGAAGGGGGCCGGCGCCACCGTCTGGCTGGTCGGCATGCTGGCGCCGCGAAATTTCGGGCCGGAATACGTCAAGCAGTTCGACGGCCTCTACAAGAAGCTCGCCGACAAGCACGGTGTGCCGCTCTATCCCTTCTTCCTCGACGGCGTGGCTCAGGATCCCGCGCTCAACCAGCCCGACGGAATCCATCCCAACGCCAGGGGAGTCGACGTCATCGTCGAGCGCATCCTGCCCTTCGTGACGAAAAACCTCGACGATGCCGCGTCTGTTCGTCGCCCTGCCCGTCCCTGACGAGATCGCCGACGCGCTGTCGGCGCTGCAGTCGGGCGTGCCCGATGCGCGCTGGGTGCCGCAGGAGAACCTGCACGTCACCCTCTGCTTTGCGGGCGAGGTCCAGGGCGGCACCATGCGCGACTTCGAGGAGGAGCTGGGCGACATCGCCGGCCCGCCCTTCTCCGTGACCGTCGCCGGCGTCGATCAATTCAGCAGCGGCAAACAACCTCGGGCGCTGGTCGCGCTGGTCGAACGCAGCGAGCGACTCGACTGGCTGCAGCAGAAGGTGACGGCAGTCGCGCGCAACTGCGGCATCGAGGTCGAGCGCCGCAAGTACCGCCCGCACGTGACCCTCGCGCGTTTCCCGGTCGGTGCGGAGACCGGCCACCATATCGCGCAGTTCATGGCGAGCCACGGCACGTTTCGTCCGGAACCGTGGGTGGCCGAGCACTTCGCGCTTTATTCGAGCCGCACCGGCCGCGGCGGTCCGATCTACACGGCTGAGGCGACCTACGATCTGACCTTCTAAGAAACACAACTTATAGTTGGTACTACGCCCATCTGGTTCCGGTAAAGTGGCGACGGAGGAAACCATATGATCCGCCGTTTCGCCCTTGTGCTTGTTCTCGCCGCCAGCACCGCCCACGCTCAGCCACTCGATCTCGACGCTATCGCCAAGCAACCCGGCACGGAAGTCATTCGCAACGGCGACAAGGTCGAGATTCGCCGCGCGGGCGTCACCGTGCAGATCGACAAGGACGGCGAGACTAGCATCGATCACTCCGGCAAGGCGGTCCTCTGCTACTGGAACATGGCGATCATCGCCAAGATGAGCGCTGACCTCTGCTATCCGGGCGAGTTCACCGAGCTCAGCAAGGAGATGGGCGAGCGGATCGCCGCGATGAACGATTTCATCGTGGCCAACAGCCTGCGGCCGGTGACCAAGGCCGAACTGGAGAAGAAAATCGCCGAGCGCTTCGCCAAGGCGGCGGCGGGCATCAAAGCTGCAGGTGTACCGCCGGCAGAGAACAAGGTCTGCCAGCGCCAGCGCGAGGAAGACCTCATTCCCCTGAATGCCGGCCTCGCGAAGTATCGGGAGGAATTCAAGGAGGTTACCGCCGTTCCCCGCCCGCCTGCCTTCAATCCGTGTATGTAGAATTTGTCATCCCGAGCGCAGCGAGGAACCCTTGATCGGAGGCAGGCAAGGATCCCTCGCTGCGCTCGGGATGACACGTTAAGGGCGGCACGCTCGCAATCAAAGGGCAGGCAAGCTCCAGCGCCGCTGAAGTTCACACGAACGTCAGCAGCCGCCTCGGATTGCCGACCAGGATGGCGTCGATCTCGACCTCGCTGTAGCCGCGCTTCTTCATCATCGGCACGACGTTGCGGAAGATGTGGCCGTAGCCGTGGCCGCCGAAGCTGGCGAGGCGGGTGCGGTAGCAGATGTCGTGGCTGATGACGACGCGATCGAGATGACCCGCAGAAATGAGCGCCCGGATCAGCTTGAGTCGCGTCGCGTCGTTGGGCATGTCGATGTCCGACAGGCCGTAATAGCTCGACTCCTGGCCGAACAGGTCGAACTCCACCGTGATCCCCGAATCGGCCAGCTTCAGCAGGCGCGGCTCGTCGAAGATGGTGCGGTCGATGTGGCTGATGACGATGCGCTCGGTCGGGAAGCCCGCTTCCTTCGCGAAATCCGCGATCTCCTGCGGCTGGTCGGGATCGCGGCCGGGATGGACGTTGATCGCGGCGCCGGTCTCGGTCGCGGCGATGAACGCGCCGCGCATCACGCGCTTCTCGGTGTCGGTCCACGGCGACTGGCAGCCGATCTCGCCGATCATGCCGGCGCAGACGTCGGTGCCCCAAGCGCCGTCGTGGATCTGGCCGATCATCTCGGCGGCGAAGTCCTCGACCGTGCGATCGTGGTTCTTCGGATCCTGGTAGTCGTTCACGTAATAGCCGCAGCCCATCACGAGATGGACGCCCGTGCCGGCGGCGATGCGGCGCAATCCGTTCGGATCGGGCGAGAGGCCACCGCAGGACAGTTCGACGATGGCGTCGCCGCCCTCGTGCTTCATCATCGCCACCTCGCGGGTGGCGATGTCCTCGAGGTCGAGCATGTATTTGCGGCCGGCGCGCTTGATGCCGCGGCCGTAGTTGATCTGCCAGGTATTCTCCAGCGTGATCTCGGGGCCGAGATCGTTGTCGGAGCGCGTGCCGGGCGGGCGGATGTCACAGAGCACATGCTCGTGCATCAGCGTGCGCCCCAGCTTCCCGGGCTCGATCGGCCCGAGAACGGTCTGGATCTTTCCCTTCAGGTCGGGACGGCTCATTGCGGCTCCAGCTTGGCGGCCTCGACGACCTTCTTCCACTTCGCGTACTCGGCGGCCATGTGCTTGGAGAGGTCCTCCGACGATCCACCCAGTTCGGCGGCGCCGGCGTCGCGGATCTTCTTGATCACGTCGGGCTGCTTGGACGCCTTCACCAGCTCGTCCGAGAGCTTCTTCACGATCTCCGGCGGCGTGCCGGCCGGCGCGGCCACGTACCACCAGGGCGCGGCGTCGAAGCCCGCGAAGCCCTGCTCGGCGATGGTCGGCGTGTCCGGCAGCGCGAACCAACGCTTGCCCGAACTCACGCCCAGCGCCCGGAGCGTTCCGGACTGGATGTGCGGCAGGTAGGGCGGCAGGTTGTCCATCGTGCTGGGAATGTGCCCGGCCAGCAGGTCCTTCAGCACCAGCGAGCTGCCGCGATAGACGACATGCTCGACCTTGAAGCCCGCGAGCGACTGGAAATACTCCATCGCCAGGTGGCCGGTGCCGCCGATCGCCGGAGAGCCGAAGCTCACCTTGTTGGGGCCCTGCTTCTTGCAATACTCGACAAACTCCTTGGCGGTCTTGACCGGCATGTCCGGATGCACCGCGAGCACGTTCGCGACCTCGCCGAACAGCGCCACCGGCGCGAAGCTCTTCACGCTGTCGTAGGGCATGTTCTTGTAGAGGAACTGGTTGGTGACGGCCGTGCCGACGGTGCCGAGCAGCAGCGTGTAGCCGTCGGCCGGGGACTTGGCGACGATCTCGGCTCCAACGTTGCCGCCGGCGCCGCTCTTGTTGTCGACCACGAAGGTCTGGCCCCAGACTTCCTGAAGATGCGCCGACGCGATGCGGCCCAGAAGGTCGGTCGTTCCGCCCGGCGCGAAGGGCACGACCACGCGGACCTGCTTGTTGGGATAGGTGGACTGCGCCCAGCCGTGGCGAGCCAGCATGGGAGCGGCAAGCGGCGCAAGGGCGGCACCCGCGATGAGAGTGCGGCGTCCGATCGTCTTGTTTATCTTGGTCATGGCAAAGCTCCCTGATTTCAGGCGACTATATCGCCCGGCAATTGGGAGATAAATGTGACCGCAGGATTGATTGGCTACTCGGATCGCATCTCGGTACGGAGCGGAGAGAAAATCGCCTTCAAGGTCTCGAGTGCGGGCCCAAACCCCTATCACGCCATGCTGGTCCGTATCGTGCGCGGCGATCCCAATCCCGGTGGACCGCCGCCCAAGCTCGAGGACCTGTCCGAACTGTTCGACGGCCGCTTCGCCTCGCGCGTCCAGCACTCATGGCCCGGCTCCTACGGCCTGGTCGAGAAGGCGAAGGATGCAAGACTGCCGGCATCGCTGCAGGTCGAGGCGCTGATCTGGCCCACCCTGCCCGAGGACGGGCCGCAGACCGTAGTCTCGCGCCGCGATCCCGCCACCGGCGCGGGCTTCGCGCTGGTCCTGACGCCCGACGGCATGGCGCTGGAGACCGGCAAGGACCGAGCCCTGGTCGGCAAGAAGCTGCGCGGACGCACCTGGTATCGCGTCTGGGCGAGCGCCGACCCCGACACGGGAACGCTGCGTGTCGGCCAGCAGCCTCTCGCCCGCGCCTTCGGCACCGACGATGAGGGCGAGGCGACCGGCAAGGCGTCCGGCTCGGCGCTGGAGGCCGCGGCACCGGTGATGATCGGTGCGGAAGCCGCGACCGACCGGCCGGCGCAGCGCTGCTTCAACGGCAAGATCGAGGCGCCGCGCATCCAGGGTTTCGCGGCCTGGGATTTCGCGCGCCGCATGGACTCGATGGAGATCGAGGATACCGGCCCCAACGGCCTGAACGGCACCCTGGTCAACCTGCCGACCCGCGCGATGAAGGGCTCGGCCTGGACCGGCGCCGAGCGCGACTGGCGCCGCGCGCCGCATCATTACGCGGCGATCCATTTCCACGACGACGACCTGCACGATTGCGGCTGGCTCGACGATTTCAGCTTCACCATCCCCAAGGACATGAAGAGCGGCATCTACGGGATGCAGCTCACCTGCGGCACGCAGCGCGACGTCATTCCGTTCGTCGTGCGCCCGCAAGTCGGCAAGCCGCAGGCCAAGGTCTGCTACCTTGCCGCGACCTTCACCTATCAGGTCTATTCCAACTTCTCGCGCGGCATGTACGACGATGCCTTCCGCAAGCGCGTGGCCAACTGGAAGGCCTATCCGCACAATCCCGACGAGCATCGCGACTACGGCCTGTCGACCTACAACCATCACCGCGACGGCTCGGGCGTGGCCTATTCCTCGCGGCTGCGGCCCCTGCTCACCTGGCGGCCGAACTATCTCAGCTTCAACGACGAGGCGGGCTCGGGCCTGCGCCATCTGCCGGCCGATACGCATCTCACCGGCTGGCTCGACCGCATGGGCGTCGCCTTCGACGTGATCACCGACCACGACCTCGACGAAAAGGGCGTCGAGCTGCTCTCGTCCTACAAGGTCGTGCTGACCGGCTCGCACCCCGAGTATCACACCGAAGGCACGCTCGACGCGCTGCAGGCCTATACCGAAACCGGTGGCCGCCTGATGTATCTCGGCGGCAACGGCTTCTACTGGCGCGTGGCGCTGTCGCCGAAAGTGCCGGGCGCCATCGAGGTGCGGCGCACCGAGGGCGGCATTCGCACCTGGGCCGCGGAGCCCGGCGAATATTATCACGCGTTCGACGGCGCCTATGGCGGCCTGTGGCGCCGCTCCGACCGGGCGCCCAACATACTTTGCGGCATCGGCTTCTCAAGCCAGGGCACCTTCGTGGGCGATTCCTACCGTCAGTCACCGGCAGCGCGCGACAACACCCATGCCTGGGTGTTCGAGGGTGTGAAGGACGAATTGTTCGGCGGCTACGGATTCTCGGGCGGCGGCGCGGCGGGCTTCGAGCTCGACCGGCTCGACCATCGGCTGGGCAGTCCCCTCAATGCCGTGGTGCTGGCCTCGTCCGAAGGTCACGACCGCAGGAACTTCGTCGTCGTGCACGAAGAGCGGCTGGGTTTCACCACGACCATTCCCGGCCAGACGCTGGAGCAGCTCATTCGCGCCGACATGACCTATATCGAGAAGCCCAAAGGCGGCGCGGTCTTCTCCGTGGGCTCGATCACCTATTGTGGCAGCCTGCCCCACAACAAGTTCGACAACGACGTGTCGCGGCTCACCTTCAACGTACTGAACCGCTTCGGGGAGCTCGGCCTCAAATGGCCCTTTTGACCTGCGGCGTCAGCCGGGCCAGCAGGCCGCGCGTGGCGGATTCGATCATGCCGATCGCCCGCTCGTAGTCGTCCGTGGTGCCACCGAAGGGATCCGGAATATCGAGGATGCCGAGCGGCGGAGCATAGCTCATCAGCAGCTGCGGCTTGTCGGCGAGATCGCGCGGCGCCAGCCAGCGCATCTCGACCAGATGCCCCCGCGTCATCCCAAGGATATAGTCGAAACGCTCGATGTCCTCGCCCGTGATCTGGCGGGCGCGGATGCCGGTGATGTCGTAGCCGCGCGCGGCCGCCGCATCGATGGCGGGCTGGGTCGGCGGCTGGCCGACGTGGCTCGC
>OFDN01001397.1_pt1 | contig 15897 bp, 18 predicted proteins | sample 1520971 | NCBI WGS metagenome assembly OFDN01 (sample SAMEA94257418, study PRJEB24077) | hot springs metagenome | biome: Aquatic biome; feature: Geographical feature; material: Water | place: India | collected 2012-06-12 | depth 5 m
TGATATCAGTGGCTTACGCCACGAGGGCCGCACATGGGAACACAGTATTCTCACATCGATATGGCGGAGCGCCGGCTGATCCAGGAGATGGTGGCGGCGGGCATTCCGGTGGCGGCGATCGCGCGCCGGCTGGGCCGGCACCGCTCGACGATCCACCGGGAGATCAGCCGCAACTTCTACCACACGAGCTTCCGGGACCGCTGGGGGAAGGATTACCGTGGCTACTACTGCGTGACGGCGCAGGACATCGCGCGGGAACGGCGGCGGCGTCTGGCGAAGCTGACGCGGCGTGCCGAGCTGTCGGCGCATGTGGTGGCGAAGCTGCGGGCGGGCTGGTCGCCGCAGCAGATCGCCGGGCGGCTGAAGCGGGAGCCATGCGCGCAGGGCACGGTGTCGCACGAGACGATCTACCAGTTCGTCTACGGCGCGGAGGGCCGGCGGGAGCGGCTGTTCGAGACCCTGGCCCTGGCTCGCCGACGGCGTCGGCTGCGCTTCGGGCGGCGCCCGCGGCGCGGTCCCTTTCCGATCGAGCGTGCGATAACGCGGCGTCCGGCGGAGGCGGCCGACCGGGCGGTGTTCGGGCATTGGGAGGGCGACCTGATGATCTTCGCCCGCACGACGGGCGCGGACAACGTGACGAGGCTGGTGGAGCGGCGGAGCCGCTATGTGATCCTGCTGGCCAACCCCGACCGGCGCTCGGCGCCGGTGATGGGGCGGATCGAGGCGGCGTTGGGTGCCCTGCCCCCAGCGGCGCGGCGCACCGTGACCTTCGACCGCGGCACCGAGTTCTCCGCCTGGCGCTCGTTGCTGGCGGCCGAAGGCTACTTCTGCGACCCGCACAGCCCCTGGCAGAAGGGCGGCGTGGAGGTGGATTCAAGTTTGAAGTGCGACAGGCGCGACTGCGGAGCCGCGGCAAGAGCGCGCACATCACGTTCGTATGCGTCACCATGGGGTGGCTCCCGTCCGGGAGCTTCAACCCATGGAGACAAGAATGGACAGCATTCTCCCGCATTCCGCAGCCGTGCCGCTGGCGTCACTGCCTGTTCCCGCCGGGCCGCTCGGCGGTCTGATCGCCGCCGCCCGCGATCGCCTTGTCGCCCAGGCCGGTGCCGCCGGGGTCACGCTTCATCTGGACACCAGCATGTGGTCGCTGGCCGCGGTCAACGACGCCGCCGTGGCGGCCGGCTCGTGGGAGCCGATGCTCCCGGCTTGCGATCCGCGGCAGCGGCGGCTGCATCCCGGCAACGCCGCCTGGCTGACGGGGATCGGCCGTGACGGTACCGTTGTGACCGCGCAGGCCATCGTGCTCTACGACTGCCGGGACCGGTCGGTCGGCTCGATCTTCCAGGACCTTTCGGCCCTCTACGACCAACCGCCGGCGGAGGCCTGGTGCGAGGTGACGTCGCCGCTGGCGCTGTCCATGCGGGGCCGGGTCGCCTGGGCGCTGGCCGGCTGGACCCGTCCCGACCACCGCGGACGCGCCCTGTTCCCGATCTGTCACCGTGCCACCAAGCTGGTCGGCTGGCTGCGCTGGCAGCCGGACGCCTTCATCGGCTTTTCCGATCCGGAACTGGCCGAGCGCGTGTGGAACGAGGGGTACATGGGGACCCGGCTCATGGATCCGGTGCCGGGCGTGACCTTCAACCAGCCGGGCCTGCGCGCGCTGCCCATGCACTTCATGGCGTGGACGCGGGCGATGTTCCTGGGTGATCTGGCCGAGCCGCTGGTGGACCTGGCCGAAGCCGCCTAGAATTCCACGCCGGAGAGGACCGCGCGGCGCCCCGTGCCCGCGGTCCACCCCAGCAGCATGTGGGTGTAGACGGTGGGCGGCTGACCCGGCCGCAGCATGGTGATCAGGTTGAGCAGCGGCTCGCCCCCGTCGATCGATTCCTGGTATTCGCGGTCGATCCGGGCGGCGTAGTCGGCGTGCGGATCCTCCAGATGCGGGCGGCCGAGCTGGCTTTCCGCCCACTCCCGGCCGAAATACCGCACCGTCGGTTCGGCCAGCATGCGGACCCGCAGTTCCTGGTCCGAGGGTCCGCTGTTGGCGAAGAACCCGCAGCGCTCCCGCAGCCCCAACGCTTCGATCTCCTTCAGGAACCCTGGCGAGAGCACGCGGTGGCGGCGCCAGATGTCGCAAAGTGCAGCCTGCCAGTCGGCGGCCACGCGAAGCGGCTGGCGATGGATGATCACCTCGGTCACCGGGGGCGGTGTTGGTTCCGGTTCCCCAAGGCCGAATCGAAGGATGGCGGGAAACCCACTCCACCCCAGCAGAGCCGCCCTCATTTCCAGGACCGGAGTCATGGCAGTCCATTCCCGAGGCGGCCGTGCTGCGCGTTTACCGTATGGCGACGATCCTCGCCACGGACAGCAGGCGCCGCAGCCACCCGAGCCTGTGCGCACGCCCACCGGACGGGATGATGTCAGAGGGCCGGCCCGCGGGCAAGGCGGCGGTTGCCGCATAGCCGACCGCGGCGTCGAAGGAGGCGGACATGTCCTCATAGGCCGCCTGGACGATGCCGGTTCCCTGATCCAGCCACAGCCGGCAGACCCGGCCATCGGGTGAACGGTAGGCCCAGGGCTCGAAGCACAGCTTCTCCCAGCCGAGCACCGTGAAGTAGCGGTGTGCCAGCTCGCTGCTGCGGAACAGTTCCGGCCGCATCTCATACCCCCGTATGCACGCAATAAGTGTACGAACGGCAGTATGTTGCTATCGGGGGCGGAAGGTCAATCCACTTTCACCCCATCGCCGCTCCGGTCTTCCGCCACCGGCGGCTCCCGGTGCTGGGCGAGCATGGCGAGGAGGCCGCGTGCTGCCACCGACGCGGTGCGGCCGGCCCGAAGGACGATGCCGATGCCGCGTTCCATCACCGGCGACTCCAGCGGGACGGACGACAGACCGGCGAACCGAAGCAGCGGAAGCGACAGCGACGGCAACGCCGCCACGCCCGATCCGGCCCCGACCAGCCCGCCGATGGTGGCGAGGTGCGAGGCTTCGTAGAGCGGGTGGATGGTGACGCCGGCCTGCGCGCACGCCACGTCCATCAACTGGCGCACGCTCGTGGTCCGGGACATGGCGACGACCGGGTGAACCGCCATCTCGGCCCAGGTGACGGCGGAGCGGCCGGCCAGCGGATGATCGGGGCGGCAGACCAGGACGATGCGGTCGGCGAACAGCCGTTCGAACCGGAACTCATCGGTGTCGCGCGGTTCGACCGTGATGCCGAAATCGGCGGCACCGGACCGCACCTGCTCCAGGATCGCGCCGTGCAGCCCGTCGTGCATGCGGATGTCGATGCCGGGATTGTCGGCGCGGTAGCGGGCGATCACCGGAGGCAGGATCACCGCGGCCGCGGTGGGCAGGGCGGCCACCACCACCCTGCCCCGCCGTCGCGCCAGATAATCCTGAAGGTCGCCGGCGACGATCTCGAATTCGTCCACCATCCGGGTGGCAAGCCGCAGCAGCTCCTCCCCCTCCGGGGTCAGGAGCACTTGGCGCGTGGTGCGGTCGAAGACGCGCACGCCCAGCGTCTCCTCCAGCTTGCGGATGGTGGCGCTGAGGGCCGGCTGGGACAGGCCGATGCGCTCGGCCGCCTTGCTGAAGCTGGCCTGCTCGGCCACCTGCCGGAAGGCCTGGAGCTGGCGTAGAGTCACATTCATAAGCATAGATTATTAATCAATCGAATAAATCAGTTTGTCAACCTAATCGCGCCAGCCGAAAATGGTGTGAGTGCGGATTGCTGGCTCGATGCGCAAAACGATGGGGCGGAATGGGATGATGGGTGACGGACGGATCCTCGTGGGCTGCGGCGCCGGCTTTTCGGGCGACCGGCTCGACGCGCCGGGTCCGGTGGTGGCGACTCTGGCGCGGTCGGGCCTGCCCGCCGCGATCATGTTCGAAACCTTGGGGGAGCGCACGCTGGCCCTGGCGCAGCTCGACCGCGCGCGCGATCCGGAGCGCGGCTACGAGCCGCTGTTGGAACCCCTGCTGGAGCCGGTGCTCGACACCTGCCTGCGCCATGGCATCCGCATCCTCGGCAATTTCGGCGCGGCCAACCCGCGGGCGGCGGCGCGGCGCATCCTGGCGATGGGACGGCGGCTGGGGTGTCGCCCCATGCGGGTGGCGGTGGTGACCGGCGACGACCTCGCCGCCGCCTCGCTGCTCGACCGGATCGAGGCGGAGGATGGGACGCCGCTGGCGGTGACCGCCCCCATCTCGGCCAACGCCTATGTCGGGGCCGGGCCGATGGCCCGGGCGCTGGCAATGGGCGCCGATGTGGTGGTGGCCGGGCGGGTGGCCGACCCGTCGCTGGCGCTCGCCCCCTTCTTGCACCACCATGGCTGGGCGGAGGATGACTGGCACCGCATCGCCTGTGGCACGCTGGCCGGGCATTTGCTGGAATGTGGCAGCCAGGTCACCGGCGGCTATTTCGCGGACCCCGGCGTCAAGGACGTGCCGGATCCGCACCGCATCGGCTTCCCCATCGTCGCCATGGACGCCGACGGGGGCTTCACCATCGGCAAGGCGGAGGACACCGGGGGGCTGGTCGACCGCCGCACCGTCACCGAGCAGATCCTGTACGAGGTGCACGACCCCGCCGCCTACCTCACCCCCGACGTGACGCTCGACATCACCGGCGTGGAGTTGGCGGCGGACGGACCGGACCGTGTGCGGGTGACCGGCGCCGCCGGTCGGCCGCGGCCGGAGCGGCTGAAGGTCACCGTCGGCTACGACGGCGGCTGGCTTGGCGAGGGGGAGATTTCCTACGCCGGCCCCAACGCCGTGGCGCGCGCGCGTTTGGCGATCGACGTGGTCAAACGCCGGCTGCCGGCCGATTGCCGCGTGCGCGGCGATATCGTCGGCGTGTCCAGCGTGTTCGGCGACGACGCCGGCGGACGCCTCGCCGGGCTCTCGCCGGCGGTGGAGGACGTGCGGATGCGCATCGCGGTGGCGGTGCCCGAGCGCGCGCTCGCCGAGCGGGCGGCGCAGGAGGTGCTGGCGCTCTACACCTGCGGGCCGGCCGGTGGCGGCGGCGTGCGCACGTCGGTGCGTCAGCGCATCGCCACGGCGTCGGGCTACATCCCCCGCGACGTGGTCCGGCCGGACATCGAGATTCTGGAATGAGCGACATGACGAACGCCATGGACGACACCGTCGAGGTGCCGCTGCACCGCATCGCCCACGGCCGCACCGGTGACAAGGGCGACCGCCTGAACGTCAGCGTCATCGCGCACCACCCCGCCCTCTTCCCGCTGATCCGGGATCAGGTGACGGCCGCAAGAGTGCGGGCGCTGTTCGCCCACCGGGGGCCCGGTCCGGCGGTCCGGTACGAGCTGCCGCGTCTGCATGCGCTGAATCTCGTCATCGACGACGTGCTGGAAGGGGGCGTCAACCTCGCCCTCAATCTGGACGGGCACGGCAAGACCCTGTCCTTCCTGGTCCTGTCGATGCCGGTGCGGGTGCCCCGCGCCCTGCTGGAGCTTGCGGACAACAAGAGTCGGATAACAGAGGAGGAAACCCCATGATGCGCACCCCGTTCCTGACGGCCCTGGCGGTTGCCGCCACCATTGGCCTCGCCGCCCCGGCGGGCGCCCAGACCAAGCTGCTGATCGGCGCCACCTCGGCGTCGTCCAGCCAGTACGGCTATTTCGTCGCGGTGTCCCAGCTCATCAACGAGAAGGTGCCGGGCGTCGACAGCGCGGTCGTCGAGACCGGCGCCACCGTGGACAACCTGCGCCGCATCGCCCGCAACCAGATCGACTTCGGTCTGGTCACCACCAACGTCGGCTTCCACGCCTATGCCGGCGAGGGTGACTTCAAGGACCGCAAGGTCGAGAACGTCCTGCTGTGGGTCTACGCCCCGGCGCCGCAGAATGTGATCGTGCGCGCCGACAGCGGCGTGACGGACATCGCCGGACTGGCCGGCAAGCGCTTCAACCCCGGCCTGAAGGGCTCGGCGACCGAGAAGACGGCGGAATCGGTGTTCAAGGCGCTGGGCATTGCGCCGGACTACGTCCGCGGCTCCACCACCGACATCGTGGACGCGGTGAAGGACAACCGCGCCATGGGCTATGTGAAGTCGGGCGCCGGCAACCGGCTGGACGGCTCCACCCTCGACATCGCCACCATGACCCCGGTGCGCGTGCTGTCGTTGACGCCGGAGCAGCAGAAGACCGTCGCCGCCAAGTTCCCGGACCTGTCGGTGGTCAACGTGCCAGCGGGTGCGGCCGACGGCGTGCCCGCCTACACCACCTGGAGCTTCGGTCTGGCGGTGCACGCACGGCCCGGCCTGTCCGACGACCTCGCCTACAAGATCGCCAAGGCAGCCTTCGAGGACACCACGGTGCAGGCGGCGGCACTGAGCGAGATGAAGGGCGCCGACCTGATCAAGCTGACCATCGAGAACGGCACGGTGCCGCTGCACCCCGGGGTCGCCCGCTACCTGAAGGAACGCGGCGTGGCCATCCCCGAAAAGCTCCAGCCCAAATCCTGAGTTCAACAAGTACTGACCGGGAGCCGCCGCCGTGCGCGACACCCTGACCAAGGTCGTGGCCGTCCTGCTCGGCGGCTTCATCCTCTACACCGCCGCCTTCGGCACCTTCGAGGGGCTGATCCAGCGCGCCATCTTCGTCGCCTTCGTGGTCGGGTTGGGATTGCTGATGTTCCCGCTCGGCCGCGGCACCCGCTGGAGCGGGGCCGGCATCGCGGTGGACATCCTGCTCGCCGCCGTGGCCTTCGCCGGCTGCGGCTACGTGATCGCCGAGTACGAGACGATCATGGGCAGCCTGCCCACCGCCGGCACGCTCGACATCGCGCTGACGGCCGGGCTGGTGCTGGCGATCCTGGAGGTGTCGCGCCGGGCCATCGGCGGCATCTTTCCCACCATCGTGCTGCTCGGCATCGCCTACGCGCTGCTTGGCCATCTGCTGCCGGGCAAGCTGGGGCATCGCGGGTTCGACATGGAGTTCGTCACCGAGACGCTGCTGCTGGGCGATCTCGGCATCTGGGGTCTGCTGGTCGGGGTGGCGGCGACCACCATCGGCGCCTTCATCCTGTTCGGCAGCGCGCTGCTGTTCACCGGCGGCGGCCAGACCTTCATGGATCTGGCGGTGCGCGTCAGCGGGCGCAGCCCCGGCGGCGCGGCCAAGGTGGCGACGGTCGCGTCCGGCCTGTTCGGCATGATCAGCGGCAGCGCCGTCGCCAATGTGGCGACCACCGGCAATTTCACCATCCCGCTGATGAAGCGGCTCGGCTACCCGGCCCCGCTCGCCGGCGGGATCGAGGCGGTGGCCTCCACCGGTGGCCAGATCGCGCCGCCGGTGATGGGGGCGGCGGCCTTCGTGATGGCGGAGATCATCGGCCGCTCCTACTTCGACATCGCCATGGCGGCGGCCCTGCCCGCCTTCCTCTTCTACCTCGGCGCCTTCGCCACGGTGCACCTGATCGCGCGGGAGCGCGGCCTCAGGGTGGTGCCGGAGTCGGAGATGCCGCCCTGGTCGGCCATTCTGACGGCGCGCCGGATCGCTCCCATCCTGGCCGCCTTCGGCGGGCTGTTCTACGGCATCCTCACCGGGCGATCGGTGCAGACCGCGGCCTTCTTCGGGGTGGCGGCGATGCTGGTGCCCTATGTGGCGCTCAACATCCGTTCCGGGTCCGACGTCCGCACGGTGCTGACGACGCTGGTCGGCGCGCTGGAGGATGCCGGCAAGGCGCTGGTGATGATCGGCGTGCTGCTGGCGGGCGCGCAGATCCTGGTCGCCATGGTCAACCTGACCGGTCTGGGCGTGGCGCTGTCCTCGCTGATCATCGGGATCACGCAGAACTCGATCTTCGCCATCGCGGTGGTGACGGCGGTGGTGTGCCTGGTGCTGGGCATGGGCATCCCCACCACGGCCGCCTATGTGCTGGTGGCGGCGGTGCTGGCCCCGGCGCTGACCAAGGCGGGGGTGCCGCCGCTGGTGGCGCACATGTTCGTCTTCTACTACGCCACCATCTCCACCATCACCCCGCCGGTCTGCATCGCAGTGTTCGTGGCCGCGGGCATCGCCCAGACGGGATGGGTGGCGGTGGCGCGGGAAGCCTGCAAGCTGGGCGCGGTCACCTACGTCATCCCCTTCATGTTCATCGCCTATCCCGGCATGCTGGCGGAGGGTGGAACGGTCGATTTCCTGGAGGCCTGCGTGTCCGGCACCGTGTTCACGCTGGCCTTCGCCAACCTGTTCGCCGGGGTCCGCTACTTCCACTCGCGGCTGCTGACGGGGGCGATCCTGCTGGCGATCGCGCTGCTGGCGGCGCTGCCGACCTGGTACGGGCTGCTGGTATCGACAGGCGGGCTGGTCATCCTCTACACACTGCGCCGGCACCGGATTGGTGCTGACTCGACGGAGACCCTGGTGACGAGCGAGGCAAGGGCGTGACCGACGGCGCCGACACCACCCGCAAGCGCATCGCCGTCGTCGGCTGCGGCACCGTGGGGGCGAGCTGGGCCGCCCTGTTCCTGGCCCATGGGATGGACGTGGCCGCCACCGACCCGGCCCCGGGGGCGGAGGAGCGGCTGCACCGTTTCGTGCAGCGCGCATCGGAGCAGCTCCGGGCGCTCGGCTGCCGGGGGGAGGGGCGGCTGTCCTTCCATCCCGGCATGGCCGAGGCGCTGGCCGGTGCGGTCTTCGTGCAGGAGAACGCGCCGGAGAACGAGACGCTGAAGCGCCGCCTGCTGGCGGAGATCGACGGGCTGGTGCCGCCCGAGGTGGTGGTCGCCAGCAGCACGTCGGCGCTGGTCCGCAGCGCCATCGTCGCCGACTGCCGCCACGCCGGCCGGCACATCGTGGCGCACCCGTTCAACCCGCCGCATTTGCTGCCGCTGGTGGAGATCGTCGGCGGGGACACGGCGGCGGTGGCGGCGGCCGTCGCCTTCTACCGCTCGCTCGGCCGGCGGCCGGTGGTGCTGTCGCGGGAGATGCCGGGCCACATCGCCAACCGCCTGAGCTCCGCCCTTTATCGCGAGGCGGTGCATCTGGTCGAGCAGGGGGTGGCCAGCGTGGCCGACATCGACGCCGCCATCAGCCACGGCCCCGGCCTGCGCTGGGCGCTGATGGGGCCGCACATGACCTACCATCTGGGCGGAGGCGAGGGCGGCATCGCCCATTACCTGGAGCATCTCGGCCCCAGCCAGGAACGCCGCTGGGCGGCGCTCGGCAACCCGTCGCTGAGCCCGGAGGTGCGGGAGCGCATCGTCGCCGGTGTGGCGGAGGAAGCCGCCGGCCGCTCCATCGCCGAGCTGGAGACGGAGCGCGACGCGGCGCTGATGGGGATGCTACGCCTGCTCGGCCGCGGTCCCGCGGGAGATGTATCATGATGGCCCCGATCGTCATCGCCGCCGCCCCCAACGGTGCGCGCCGCGGCAAGGCCGACCACCCCGCCCTGCCCCTGACCGCCGAGGAGATCGCGCGGGAGGCGGCCCGCTGCCGGGAGGCCGGGGCCGCCATGCTGCATCTGCATGTGCGCGAGGCCGACGGGCGCCACAGCCTGGACCCGGACGCCTACCGCGACGCCATCGCTGCGGTGCGGCGGGAGGCTGGGGCCGATCTGCTGATCCAGCCGACCACCGAAGCCGTCGGCCTGTACACGCCCGAGGCGCAGATGGCGGCCATGGACGAGCTGCGGCCGGAGGCGTTTTCCGCCGCCCTCAGGGAGCTGGTGCCGGGTGCGGCGGCCGAACCGGCGGCGGCCCGCTTCTACGCCGCCCATGCCGCGGCCGGGGTCCTGGTGCAGCACATCCTCTATGACACCGCCGACGTCGCGCGCTTCGAAAAGCTGGTGCGGCGCGGCGTGATACCGGACGCGGGATGCAGCGTGCTGTTCGTGCTCGGTCGCTACACGGTGGGCCAGACCTCCGATCCCCGCGACCTGCTGCCCTTCCTCGCCGCCTTCACCGGCCGCTTCCCCTGGATGCTCTGCGCCTTCGGTGCGCGCGAGGGGGCCTGCGCCGCCACCGCCGCGGCGCTCGGTGGCCATGTGCGGGTGGGGTTCGAGAACAATCTGTGGCTCGCCGACGGCACCACCGCACCCGGCACCGCCGCCCTGGTGGCGCAGGCCGCCGCAGCCTTGCCGTTGTTGGGACGGACGCCGGCCGATCCGGCCGCCGCGCGGGCGCTCCTGCGCCCTTAGCCTTCCCTGCTTATCAGGTGGAAGGTCGCAACTCCCCGGCCCGCTCCGCCATTTCCAGCCGGACGACGCAGTCGTCGCTGGGCGGAAGGCCGCAACGCGCGTTGCGCGGGCAGTCCCCGCAGACCATGGCCGACGGGGTCCGCAGCAGGGCGGTGAGACGCGTGATCAGACGCTGGATGATTGTCATGGCCGATGCCTCCGGTGGGTGCGCCGGCGGTCCGTGATGGCCTGCGCGCCGGCACCGGAGCATCATGCCACTCCGCGCTTGCATTGTAAATATGATGGAGCTAATCATATTTGCGATCAATAAGCCTGGGAGGGGCAGCGTGACGGATCGCAGGATCGCCATCGTCACCGGGGGTGCGCGTGGAATCGGGCTTGCCACCGGGCGGGCGCTCGCCGCTGCCGGCTGGGGGGTGGTGCTGTCCGACCGCGACGCGTTCGAGCCGGTCCTGGAGGCGGACTTCGACTGCCGCAGGGCGGACGTCTCGGACAGCGCGCGCGTGGATGCGCTGGTGTCCGGGGTGGTGGAACGCTACGGCCGCCTCGACGGGCTGGTGACCGCGGCCGGCTACAACCGCCACGCCGCCGTCGAGGATCTGCGCGACGAGCTGTGGGAGCAGCTGTTCGACGTGCATCTGGGCGGCGTGCTCCGCCTCTGCCGCGCCGCGGCCAGGCCGTTGAAGGCGACGTCGGGCGCCGTGGTGAACTTCTCCTCCATCGGCGCCCGCATCGGCCGCCCGCGCCGCGGCCCCTATGCCGCCGCCAAGGCTGGCATCGAGGCGCTGACCCGCACGCTGGCGGTGGAATGGGCGCCGCACGGCGTGCGGGTCAACGCCATCCTGCCCGGCATCGTGAACACCCAGCTCGTCCGCGACAACATCGCGCAGGGGCTGGTGGACCGCGACAGCCTCGTCCGCTCCATCCCGCTCAAGCGCATGGGTGAGCCGGAGGAGCTGGCGTCCGTGGTCGAGTTCCTGCTGTCGGACCGCGCGAGCTACATCACCGGCCAGTCGATCGTCGTGGACGGCGGCGCGCTGGCGAATGGCGACTGGTAGAACAGGGAAGGACTCCAGAATGGGCATCCGCGTCGAAATCCATGAAGAGAAGTGCGTCGGCGCCGGGCAGTGCGTCCTGGCCTCGCCCGACGTGTTCGACCAGCGCGACGAGGACGGCATTGTCGTGCTGCTCGCCGAGGAGCCGGACGAAAGGCTGACCGCGTCGGTAAGCAAGGCGGCGAAGCTCTGCCCGGCGCTGGCGATCACGATCCGGGAGACGTGAGCCCGCCGATGGACCGCGTCGTCATCGTCGGCGCCTCCGCGGCCGGTCTGGCGGTGGCCCAGACCCTGCGCGAGATGGGGTTCGGCCGCTCGATCACCGTGGTCGGGGACGAGCCGCGCGCGTTCTACGACCGCCCTCCCCTCTCCAAAGGCAACATCGCGGGAGAGGAGGATCTGGCCCGCCATGCCCTCGTCTCGGCGGCTGACCTGGACGCGCTGGGGATCGGGCTGCGGCTGGGCGTGGCGGCGGTTGGCATGGACCTGCGGGAGCGCGCCGTCCGGCTGGCCGACGGCGCCGAGCTGCCCTTCGATGGGCTGGTGATCGCGACGGGGGTGGCACCGCGTCGGCTTTCCGGTGGCGGGCTGGTGGTCCGCGGCTTCGACGACGCGCTGGCGGTCAACGCGGCGCTGGCGACCGCCGAGCGGGTGCTGGTGGTGGGCGCCGGGGTGCTCGGCTGCGAGCTGGCGGCGCTTTCCGCCGGCCTTGGCCGTAGGACTCTGATGATCGATCCGCTGGCGGCGCCCATGGTGGACCGCGTCGGGCCGCTGGTCGCCCGCCGGCTCGGCCGGCTGCACGCGGAGCACGGCGTCGATACGCTGTTCGACGTCAAGGTTGACCGGATTTTGGATGGCGGGCGCGGCGCCCGGCTGGTGGACGGCCGCGTGCTGGAGGCGGACGCGGTGCTGGTCGCCATCGGCGCCCGTCCCGCCATCGGGTGGCTGGAGGGCAGCGGCGTGCCGCTGGGCGACGGGGTGCTCTGCGACGACCGCTGCGCGGCGGCCCCCGGCGTCTACGCGGCGGGCGACGTGTGCAACTGGTTCAACCCGCTGTTCGGCCGCCGCATGCGCATCGAGCACCGGATGAACGCCACCGAACAGGGCATGGCCGTCGCCGCCAACCTGCTGGGTGCCGACGAGCCCTTCGCCCCCATCCCCTTCTTCTGGACCGATCAGCATGGGGTGAAGATCCAGGTGCACGGGGTGATCGACGGTGGTGCGGAGACGCTCGTGTTGGCCGGCGATCCGGACTCGGACGGCTTCGTCGTCGGCTACCGCCGGCCCGACGGTGTTATCGACGGTGTTCTCGCCTGGAACATGCCGCGCGAGGCGCGCAAGGCGAGGGCCATGGTCAGCCGCGCGGCGGTGTGATAGCCGTACGGCCACAACCGTTCGGGGGACAGGGTTGGATGCAGAACGAACACGCGCGCTCGATCAAGCGGACGCTGGAGGTGCTGGAGTATTTCGACGAGGACCACCCGTCGGCGTCGGTCGGCGAGATCTCGCGCGAGCTTGGGTACCCGCAGTCGAGCACGTCGATCCTGCTCAAGAGCCTGATGTCGCTGGGCTATCTGGCGCATGACGAGAAGACCCGCAGCTACCGCCCGACCGCGCGCGTGGCGTTGCTCGGCCGCGGCGTCCGCCCGAAGCTGTTCGGCGACGGCGCGATCATGGCGGCGCTGCACGACCTGAACGACCGCACCGGCGAGCTGATCTTCATCGCCGTGCGCATCGGGCTGTCGGTCCATTACCTGCACGTGGTGCCGGCGACCAACGCGCTGCGCATGCATCTGCGCGCCGGCTCCATCCGGCCGGCGGTCGGTTCGGCCACCGGGCACCTGCTGCTGTCGGCGCTGGACGACGCGCGGATCGCCCGCACGGTGGAGGCGGCCCACGCCGGCTCGCCCGACGAGCCGGTGCCCGACCTCGCCACGGTCATGGCCGACGTCGCCCGCATCCGCGCCGACGGCCATGTGCTGTCGACGCACACGCTGACGCCAGGCGGCGGGGTGCTCGCCATGCTGCTGCCCGACCCGCCGGAGGGCGAGCCGCTCGCCATCTGCCTGGGCGGCGTCGGCACCGTCATCGTCGAGAACGGCGAGCGCTATCTGGCCGCCATGCGCGACGTTGTCCGGCGCCACATCGTCAACCGGGTGCCGGCCTAAACCGGCGTGCCCGCCCGCGCCACCGGGTTGACCAGGCTGCCGATGCGCTCGATGGTGGCGGTCACCGTCTGACCGGGCCGGAGGTAGTATTTTTCCGGTTCCGGCCGGGCGAGCGCCACGCCCGACGGCGTGCCGGTGATGATCACGTCGCCGGGGAACAGCCCGAGGCGGGACCAATAGGACACCAGCCGCGCCACCGAAAAAATCATGTCGGCGGTGTTGGCGTGCTGGCGGGTGTCGCCGTCCACGTCGAGCCGGATGTCGAGCGTCTGGGGATCGGGGATCGCGTCCGCCGTCACCATCCACGGCCCCATCGGGCCGAAGGTGGGGAAGTTCTTGGCCATCGAGATGCCGATCTGCGCCTCCATCTCCCGCCGCTGGATGCCGCGGGCGGCGGCGTCGTTGCAGATGGTGTAGCCGGCAACGCAGGACAGCGCGGTTTCCTCCGGCACGTCGAACGCTGTTTCGCCGATCACCACCGCCAGCTCGATCTCGTAATCCACGTCGTCGATGCCGACGGGCAGCAGAAGGGGCTGCTCGTGCGCCGTCAGCGACGAGGTGTATTTGGTGAAGGCCGTCGGGAATTCCGGCAGGTTGACGACCTTGCCGCGCTTGGCCCAGATCTCCTGCCCCTCGCGCACATGGTCCATGTAGTTGCGCCCGGCGGCGATGATCTTGCCGGGTTGCGGGACCGGGGGGGCGAGACGCCACGCCGACCAGTCCACCGCCGGCACGCCGGCCGCGACGGCGGCGTCGAGCAGATCCGCCAGAGTGGTGCGTCCGCGCCCGGTCAGCCAGAGATTGCCCTCCGGCCGGAACAGGCGGTCGGCATCGTCCGGTGCGGCGACGCGGGCGAGCGCCTCGGGAACCGCGACGAAGGGGCTGTCCTCCCGCGCCACGGCCAACGCCGTGGCGCCGTCGGAGCGTCCGATGATGGTGGCGATCCGCATGGTCAGTAGAGCTGGTAGGGGACGGTCTCGCCCTGCGGGCTCCAGGCGACGATCAGGAACTCGGTGTCCTGCGTCGCGCGGAACGCGCCATGCTCCTCGCCGCTCGGCAGCATGAAGTAGGACAGCCCGTCGAACTCCTTGCCGTCGAACTCCGCCAGCCCGTTCAGCAGGAACACCGCCCGGTGGCCGACCGGCCGCCCGGCCGGCAGCGCCGCACCCTCGCGCAGGCGGGTCATCTTGATGTTGGGCCCGGTCTCGAAGAAATAGGCGAGGTGCTTGGTGGCGACGCCGTCGAGTGCCGCGTGGTCGACCCAGGGGAAGCCCTCCGAGCGCATCACCACGTAGCTGTTCAGCCGCGCCGGCGGGTACTCGATGCGCTGCCCCGTGACCTTCTCCAGGATCGCCTCGTAGGCGTCGCGGTTGCGGCCGTCGGGGAAGGTGTAGACGCCTTCGTGGAACTTGCCGGTCTCGGCGAGAGCGCGCTGGGCGGTGACCACGTCGTCGGGATGCGGGTAGGGGATGCCCGACGGGCCTTCGAACTGGATGTCGGCGAAGTGGAGCTGCTGGTCGTCCTCCGTCTTCACCGGCTTGATCGGGCCGTAATAGGCGCCCTCGGGGATGTAGAGGCAGTCGCCGGGGCCGTATTCCTCATGGCCGTAGCGCATGCGGCCGGACAGCACGAAGCGCACCTGCTGGAACGTGTGCCGGTGCCGCGGCGAGTGGTAGTACGGCTCCGCATACAGGCTGCCGAGACGAGCGCCGATGCGGCGCTCCGTGTCGAAGAACCCGTGGTAGCGCTGGTTGTAGCCGGGCCGAACCCCGATGTCGACCCAGGGAAGCTCCGCTTCCCGGACCCCAACCGCGCGATCGATGGCCATGGCGGCCCCTCCCCCAAGATGCTGGTGCGTCTGATTTCATCGAAAATACGATTGTAGAAATCACATTGTCAATGTCCTATTGTTCGCCCATGAACAAATCAGCCCTCCCCCGCCTCCGCGGCGCGCTTGCGTTCGGCACCACCATGGCCGTCGCGGGGATAGGCGGCGCCATCGCCGATGCGGTGGGGCTGGTCGGCGGTTGGCTGACCGGGGCACTCGCCGCGGTGCTGCTGGCCGGCTGGGCCGGGCTGCCGCTGGCGATGCCGATGACGATGCGCAGCGTGGCGCTGGCCTTCGCCGGGCTGACCACCGGGGCCATGATCACCCCCGACGTCTTCTCCGAGGCGGCCCGGCTCGCCGCGACCATGGGCGGGCTGCTGCTCTCCACCGTCGCCATCCTCGGCGCCTCCTACCTCGTGCACCGCTCGATTGGACGCAGTGCGGCCCCCACAGCCTTCTACAGCTCCTGGCCGGGCAACACGCTGCTGGCCTTTGCGGGGGCGGAGACCTCCGCGGCCGACCTCGACCGCGTGGTGCTGGTGCAGTCGGTGCGGCTGCTGCTGCTGGTCGTCGCCCTGCCGCTGGCGATCAGCGTGCACCACGCCGCCGCCCCGCCGGTGCCCCCGGCGCCCGACGCGGGCCTGGCCGCCGCCGTGGTATTGGCGGCGGCGGCTGCGT
>OFDN01001398.1_pt1 | contig 15894 bp, 15 predicted proteins | sample 1520971 | NCBI WGS metagenome assembly OFDN01 (sample SAMEA94257418, study PRJEB24077) | hot springs metagenome | biome: Aquatic biome; feature: Geographical feature; material: Water | place: India | collected 2012-06-12 | depth 5 m
GGCGGAGGCGGCGACCAGCACGGCCGCGCGCCGGGAGACGGCGGGCGACCGCATCAGGCCGCCTGCTTGAAGCCGCCGCCGCTGGTGGCCACGCGGTCCACCTTCACCACGCGCTGCACGAAGATGCCGGGCGTGACCACTGCTTCCGGGTCCAGGCTACCCAGCTCGACGATCTCATGCACCGTGGCCACGGTGACCTTGGCGGCCATCGCCATCACCGGGCCGAAGTTGCGCGCGGTCATGCGGTAGGTCAGGTTGCCCCAGCGGTCGCCGCGTTCGGCGCGGATCAGCGCGAAGTCGGCATGGATGGGCGACTCGAACACGTACATGCGGCCGTCGATCTCGCGGGTTTCCTTGCCCTCGGCCAGCTGGGTGCCGTAGCCGGTGGGCGTGAAGAAGCCGCCGATGCCGGCGCCCGCGGCGCGGATGCGCTCGGCCAGGTTGCCCTGCGGCACCAGTTCCAGCTCGATCTGGCCGGCACGGTACAGCGCATCGAAGTGGTGGCTGTCGGCCTGCCGCGGAAAGCTGCAGATGATCTTGCGCACCCGCCGGGCCGCCAGCAACGCGGCCAGGCCGGTGTCGCCGTTGCCTGCGTTGTTGTTGACGATGGTGAGCTCCTTCGCGCCCTGGGCGATCAGGGCATCGATCAGCTCGTTGGGCAGGCCGGCAGTGCCGAAGCCGCCAATCATCACGGTGGCGCCGTCGGGCACGTCGGCCAAGGCGGCTTCGACGGAAGGCGAGATCTTGTTGATCAAGGCGTGGTCTCCAGCACTCAGGATGCGGGTAAAAGTTCGTTATAAGAACCAACGTTCTTTTAAAGAACATTCTAGACACGGAAAAGCCGCCGCGCCAGCAAGGCAAGGCGGCATCTGGGTTGATCGGGAGGCGGCTCGACCGTCGGGACGTCAGGCCGCGCGGGCCATTGCCGGTACGGAGGCCGGCGGGGCATAGGCGGCGCCGAAGCGGTTGGACAGGAAGTCGGCCAGGGCCACGTCTTCCTGCCGTACGAAGCCCTGCTGCGGCAGCCGGCCTTCGGCCAGCAGGTCCAGCATCGCGCACAGGCTGCTGGCGGTGGTGAGCTGGATGGCGCTGCGCATTTGCCCGGCCACCTCGGCGCCGTAGATCTTGTGGGCGTAGGTGTCCTGCTGCAGGCGACCCTCGCGCCAGCCGGTGACGGTGACGAAGACGATCACCACGTCCTGCAGCGTGGCGGGCAGCGCGTTCTCCAGGATGTCCTTCAGCACCTCGCGACGGTCCTTCAGGCGCAGGTCGTGCAGCAGCGCCTTCATCAGCGCGGCGTGCCCGGGGTAGCGGATGCTGCGGTAGTTGAGCGTGCGCACCCGGCCTTCCAGCGTCTCGCACAGCGTGCCCAGGCCGCCACTGGTGTTGAAGGCCTCGTAGAGCACGCCGTCCAGCGAGAACTCCTCCCGCTCCTCCAGTGCCGGCACTTCGGTGCGGCGGCCATCGACGATGGCGTCGCAGGGCTGGATGTATTCGTTGATGACGCCGTCGGTGCTCCAGGTGAGGTTGTAGTTCAGCGCATTGCTGGGGTAGACGGGCAGGGCGCCCACCCGCAGGCGCACGGTGTCGAGCCGCTCGAAGCGGCGCATCAGGTCGGCCGCGGCGATGGAGATGAAGCCCGGCGCCAGGCCGCATTGCGGCACGAAGGCATGCCCGGCGCCCTGGGCCAGCGCCTGGATGCGGCGCGTGCTGGCCACGTCCTCGGTGAGGTCGAAGTAGTGCACGCCCACCGCGCGCGCGGCCTCGGCGATGCGCACCGTCATCTGCCAGGGCGCGGCGCTCAGCACCGCGAAGCGGCCCTGCAGCGCCTGCTGGAGGGCGGCGGTGTCGGCCACGTCCAGCGCCAGCGCCTGCAGGCGGGGGCCGCTGGGTACGGCGTCCGCCAGTGCGGCGGGGGAGCGGTCGGCCAGCGTCACGCGGTAGTCGCCGCTGTCCGCCAGCAGGCCGGCAATCACCTGGCCGATCTTGCCGGCGCCGATCACGAGCACGTCCTTCATGGGTTTCTCCCGGGTTCGATGATGGCGGCATGTTCGACCAGCCTGCGCCCGGATGCAGCCACCAGACCGACGACTTGCACCTGCCATCCGGTCACATCGCCGGCATATATTGGCGTAATGCCTACCCCGCCCCTGCTCGACGACACCGACCGCGCGCTGCTGGCGCTGCTGCGCGAGAACGCCCGCCTGCCCGCGGCCGACCTGGCCCGGCGCCTGGGCATTGCCCGCACCACCGTGCAGAGCCGGCTGCAGCGGCTGGAGCGCGGCGGCGCCATTGCGGGCTACACCGTGGTGGTGCCCGACGAGGCGGAAGCCGCGCTGGTACGCGCCCATGTGATGGTGATCGCGGGACCGAAGCAGGGCGCCGGCATCACCGCGGCGCTGCGGCGCATTCCGGAAGTGCGCACGCTGCTGTCGGTCAGCGGCCCGTACGACCTGATCGCGGTGGTGGCGGCCGCCTCCATCGGCGAGCTGGATGCGCTGATCGACCGCATCGGTGCGCTGGAGGGCGTGGAGCGCACCACCTCGGCGATCGTGCTGTCAACCCGCATACAGCGCTGAGCCGGGGTGCGCCACCATCAAGTTCCGCGCTGCAAGCGCCGACAACGGTAACAACTCTGTCAGTGCCGTAGCCCATGTCCGCCGCCACCATCGACGTCAGTGAACTGCGCATCGGGATGTTCGTGCACCTCGACCTCGGCTGGATGTCGCACCCCTTTCCCCTGAGCAGCTTCCGCATCGGGGACAACGAGCAGATCGCCACCATCCGCAGCCTGGGCCTCACGCGCGTGCGCTGGAGCCCCGAGCGCAGCGACCCCGCGCAATCCGCGCCGCTGGACTCCCAGGCCGGCGAGGCCGACGTCACCCAGGCCGAGAGCCCCGAGCAGGCCGAGCGCCGGCGCCGCCGGCTGGCGCTGGCCCTGCAGCGTGAAGCCATGCTGCAGTGCGCGCGCCAGTACGCCGAGGCCCTGAAGTCCTGGCGCACCGCCACCGGCATGGTGCTCAGCGACCCCACGGGCGCGCGCGAGCGGGCCGAGGCCTTCACCCAGGCGCTGGTGCAGAAGATGCTGGCCAACCGCGAGCTGTCGATCCGCCTGCTGACGGAGACGGCCGGCGACCGCGCCGCCGCCCATTCGCTCAATGTCAGCGTGATCGCGCTGCTGATGGGCAAGCTGTTCGGCCTGTCGGAGGTGGACATGCACGACCTGGGCATGGGCGCGCTGCTGCACGACATCGGCAAGGTGGAGCTGCCCTCGCGCGTGCGCCACCTGGAGGACCACTTCACCAGCGCCGAGACGCAGGTGTACCGGGAGCATGTGTCGCACGGCGTGACCATCGGCCGCAAGATGGGCCTGACGCCCGGCGCGCTGCTGGCCATCGCCCAGCACCATGAGCAGGCCGACGGCAGCGGCTTTCCGCAGCGGCTGAACATGGACCGCATGACCACCGCGGCGCGCATCGTGTCGCTGGTCAACCGCTATGACAACCTGTGCAACCCGGTCTCCCCGGCGCGGGCGCTGACGCCGCACGAGGCGCTGTCGCTGATGTTCGCGCAGGGCAAGCACAAGTTCGACGCGACGATGCTCAATGCCTTCATCCGCATGATGGGCGTGTACCCGCCGGGCTCGGTAGTGCAGCTGACCGACGAGCGTTACGCCATCGTGGTGGCGGTGAACTCGGCGCGGCCGCTCAAGCCGCGGGTGCTGGTGCACGACAGCGGCACCCCGCGCGACGAGGCACTGCACATCAACCTGGAGGCGGAGCCCGCGCTGGGCATCCGCCGCAGCCTGAAGGCCGGCCAGCTGCCGGCCGCGGCGATGGAATACCTGGCGCCGCGCCAGCGCATCACCTACTACTTCGAGCCCGTGCCCCAGTCGGAGATGGAGTTTCCCGAGCGGGAAGACGAACTCGCCGACCAGGGGTCGGCCGAATGAGCATGCGGGCGCTGGCCATGCAAGCGGCTCCCGGCGAAGGCCCGCTGTCGCGCCAGACGCTCGCGCTGGTGGACGCGCTGTGGGAGCCAGCCTGGCTGGTGGACGCGCACACGCTGCGCGTGCTGGCCATCAATGCGCCGGCGCTGGCGTTGCTGGGCCGCACGCGGGCCGACGTGGTGGGCCAGCTGGCGGAAGCCCTGCTGGACACGCCGGAGGACCTGGCCTTCTGGGCCGGCCTGCAGGGCCCCGGCGGCGACACCGAGCTGCTCTCGCGCACCCTGCTGCTGCAGGCCGACGGCCAGCCGCTGCACGTGGAGCGCCGCATCCACCGGGTGGACCTGCCCGGCGAGCCGGGGCTGCTGGTGGTCTCGCTGCGCGACATGACGCCTGAGCGCCGCGCGCTGGACGAGCGCGACACGCTGATCGCCGAGCTGCGCGCCACGCTGGAATCCACCGCCGACGGCTTGCTGGTCACCGACCTGGACGGCCGCATCCGCGCCTTCAACCGCCGCTTCGCCCAGCTGTGGCGGCTGCCCGACCACCTGGCGGGCGGCCAGGACGAGGCGGTGTACGCCTGGATGCTGGACAACGTGCAGGAGCCCGAGCCCTACCAGCGGCAGCTGCAGGCCATCGAGCGCGGCGCGCTGGTGCCCGCCACCGACCGCATCGTGCTGCGCAGCGGCCAGGTGCTGGAGCGGGTGATGCACACGCAATGGAGCCGCGGCCGGCCCATCGGCCGCGTGTGGTCGTTCCGCGACCTCAGCGAGCGCCTGGCCGCCGACCAGCGCATCGAGACGCTGTCCACCATCGACACCCTGACCGGCGTGCCCAACCGGCGCCAGCTGACGCAGAAGCTGGCCGCCGCCATCGCCGAGGCGCAGCGCCGCCACGGCCGGCTGGCGCTGCTGCTGCTGGACGTGGATGCGTTCAAGCAGATCAACGACAGCCTGGGCCAGGGCATCGGCGACCGGGTGCTGGTGGAGGTGTCGCAGCGCATCCGCCATGCGCTGCGCGGCGGCGACCTGGTGGGCCGCGTCGGCGGAGACCAGTTCGCGGTGCTGGTGCACCATGCCGGCGCCGAGGCGGCCGAGCATGCGGCCCGCCGCGTGCTGCGCGCCACCGAGGCGCCCTACGAAATCGAAGGCGCGCAGTTCACGCTCACCTGCAGCATCGGCGTGGCGCTGTTCCCCGACGCCGCCGACAGCGCGCACGACCTGCTGCGCCGCGCCGAGACCGCGATGCAGGCGGCCAAGGCCGGCGGGCGCGCCGGCTTCCGCTTTCATCACGCCAACACGCATGACGACGAAGTGCGCAAGCGCGTGCGGCTGGACCACGCCATGCGCCAGGCGCTGGCGCAGCAGCGCTTCCGGCTGCACTACCAGCCGCAGCTGGACCTGGCCAGCGGCCGCGTGGTGGGCACCGAGGCACTGATCCGCTGGAAGGACGCGCACTACGGCGACATCTCCCCCGGCGAGTTCATCCCGGTGGCCGAGGCCAGCGGCTTCATCGTGCAGATCGGCGACTGGGTGCTGGGCGAGGCGGTGGCGCAGGCCGCGCAGTGGCACCGTGCCGGGCGGGTGCTGCCGGTGTCCATCAACGTGTCGGCGCTGCAGTTCCAGCAGTCGGGCTTCGTCACCCGCGTGTCGCGCGCGCTGGCGCAGGCCCAGCTGCCGCCGGCACTGCTGGAGCTGGAGCTGACGGAGAGCATCCTGGTGCGCGACGCCGCCGAGGCGCTGGAGCGGCTGCAGGCCCTGGCCGCCCTCGGCGTGCGGCTGGCCATCGACGACTTCGGCACCGGCTACTCCAGCCTGGCCTACCTCAAGCGCTTCCCGATCGATGCGCTGAAGATCGACCGCCGCTTCGTGCGCGGCCTGCCCGACGACGAAAGCGATGCCGCCATCGTGCGCGCCATCGTGCAGATGGCCCATGCCCTGGGCCTGCGCGTGGTGGCCGAGGGTGTGGAGCTGCCCGCCCAGCGGGACTTCCTGGCCGGCATCGGCTGCAACATGTACCAGGGCTTCCTGTTCGCGCCGGCGCTGGAACCGCAGGCCCTGCTGGAGCGGCTGCCGCCAACGCCCTGAACCGGTCGCGGCAGTCGCGGGCCGCTGCTGCAGGCCGCGGCATTTCTTCATAAAGTCTGCGCACGTGCAGTTTTTCTGAAGCACCGCGATGAATCCTCTGGAGAACGTCGTCGAAGCCAAGCTGGCCCGCCTGCCGGTGCCGCTGGCGGTCCACCTGCCGGGCGGGCGCCGCCTGGGGCCCGGGCAGGCCGCCCTCATCCTGCGTCTGAAGGAGCTGGGGCCGCTGAAGCACCTGGCCAGCGGCGAGATCGGCCGCGTGGCCGAGGACCACGTGAGAGGGCGGCTGGAGATCGAAGGCCGCCCGCGCGACGTGATGGCCGCCGCCGCCGAGCTGCTGGACACCGACCCCCGGCGCGCCGGTGCCCCGCCGCCCGGCCCGCTGGGCTGGTGGCATGGCTTGCTGCGACGCAGCCGCTCGCTGGCGCGCCACACGCCGCAGGCCGATGCCCGCCAGATCGAGTTCCACTACGACGTCTGCGACGACTTCTATGCGCTGTGGCTGGACGAGCGGCGCGTGTACTCCTGCGCCTATTACCGCGAAGCCGGCATGACGCTGGCGCAGGCGCAGGAAGCCAAGCTGGACCACATCTGCCGCAAGCTGATGCTGCAGCCCGGCGAGCGCTTCCTCGACATCGGCGCCGGCTGGGGCGGCCTGCTGCTGTGGGCGGCCGAGCACTACGGCGTGCAGGCCACCGGCATCACGCTGTCGCGCGACCAGCATGCGCACGTCAACCGGCTGATCGAGCAGCGCGGCCTGCAGGGCCAGGTGCACATGCAGCTGATGGACTACCGCGAGCTGCCGGAGGCACAGCCCTTCGACAAGATCTCCTCGGTGGGCATGTTCGAGCATGTGGGCCATGCGCAGCTGCCGGCGTACTTCGACAAGCTGTGGCGGCTGCTGCGCCCGGGCGGCCTGCTGATGAACCACGGCATCACCGCCGGCGGCACCCGCAACCACCAGCTGGGCGCGGGCATCGGCGAGTTTGTGGAGCGCTACATCTTCCCCGGTGGCGAGCTGCAGCACGTCTCGCATGTGCTGAAGGTGATGGCCGACAGCGGGCTGGAGATGGTGGATGTGGAAAACCTGCGGCCGCACTACGCGCGCACGCTGTGGGCCTGGTCGGACGCGCTGGAGCAGCACCTGCCCGAGGCCCGCCGCCTGACCGACGAGCGCATCGTGCGCGCCTACCGGCTGTACCTGGCGGGCAGCGCGATGGCCTTCGAGCGCGGCTGGCTGTCGCTGCACCAGATGCTGGCCGCGCGCCCCGACGGGCAGATGGAGACGGGCACGATGCGCGGGGCACAATCGGCGTTCCCGTTCAATCGTGAGTACATCTACCGATGATCTACAAGTTCAAGTCCAAGGCGGCCAGCGACGTGATCATGATGGGCCCGAACGGGGACCAGGTGCTTCGCCTCATCGGCCGCGAGCCGTCGGCCAAGGGCATCCTGGAAGTGGCGGACATGCCCGCCGCCGTGGCCGCGCTGCGCGCCGCGGTGGAGGAGGAGGACGCCCGCCGGCAGGCCGCCGCCGAGCCCGACGCCGAGGCCGATGACACGCCGCGTGGCAGCCGCGAGGGCGTGGTCACGCTGCGCCAGCGCGCGTGGCCGCTGATCGAGATGATCGAGCGCAGCCAGCGGGCCGACGTGCCGGTGGTGTGGGGCCAATGAACACAGCCACAGCAAAGGGAGCGAGCACATGAAGATCTGGAGCGACAGCTGGTCCAACGGTGAACCGATTCCGCCGCGCCATGCCGCGGGCCGGCTCGAGGCCACCGGTGGCGTCGGTTTTTCCGACAACGTCAATCCGCACCTGGCCTGGAGCGACCTGCCGGACGGCACGCTGTCGCTGGCGCTGGTGTGCCACGACTTCGACGTGCCCAGCAGCGGCGAGGACGTGAACCAGGCCGACCGCGAGGTGCCCGCCGACCTGCCGCGCGTGGACTTCTTCCACTGGGTGCTGGTGGACCTGCCGCCTTCGCTCACGCAGATCGCCGAGGGCGAGTTCAGCAACGGCTTCACCGCCCGCGGCAAGCCGGGCCCGGCCACGCTCCATGGCGCGCGCCACGGCCTGAACGACTACACCGGCTGGTTTGCCGATAACGCCGAGATGGCCGGCCAGTACTTCGGCTACGACGGCCCGTTCCCGCCGTTCAATGATTCGCTGGTGCACCACTACGTGTTCACGCTGTATGCGCTGGACGTGGAGCGGCTGCCGGTGGAAGGCGCCTTCACCGGCCAGCAGGTGCGCGAAGCCATGGCGCCGCACGTGCTGGGCGAGGTGATGCATTCGGGCACCTACACGCTCAACAAGCGGCTGGTCGGACAGTGACCGAGCAGCGGGCCACGCGGCTGATCGCCATCCGGCATGGCGAGACCGACTGGAACGTCGGTGCCCGCATCCAGGGCCACACGGACATCGCGCTGAACGACAAGGGCCGCTGGCAGGCGGCGCAGCTGGCGCAGGCGCTGGCCGACGAACCGCTGGATGCGGTGTATGCCAGCGACCTGGGCCGCGCCTTCGACACTGCGCTGGCCTTTGCCGAGCCCAAGGGCCTGCCGGTGGTGGCCGACAGCGGCCTGCGCGAGCGGCAGTTCGGTTGCTTCGAAGGCCTCAGCTTCGACGAGATCGAGCAGCGCTGGCCCGACGAGGCGCGCCGCTGGCGCAGGCGCGAGCCCGGGTTCGGGCCCGAGGGCGGCGAGACGCTGGAACAGTTCTATGGCCGCATCGTGCAGACGGTGCAGCGGCTGGCGCTGCGCCATGCCGGCCAGAGCATCGCGCTGGTGTCGCACGGCGGCGTGCTGGATTGCCTGTACCGCGCCGCCACGCGGCTGGCGCTGGATGCGCCGCGCACCTGGCAGGTGGGCAATGCCAGCATCAACCGCCTGCTGCACACCGAAGGCGGCCTCACCCTGGTGGGCTGGAGCGACACCGGCCACCTCGACGGGGTGGCCCAGCCGCTGGCCTAGTTGTTGTCGCCGCGGCGGATCTGCCGCCAGGCGTTCTTGCGGTTGTCCACGCCGAAGTTCAGCGGCACTTCCTGAGGCGGCTCGGGCGAGGTGCCGTCGCCGCGCTGGAACTGCGCCACGATGCGGTCGCCCAGGTCGCCGCTGGTGCGCAGCAGCGTCACGCCGGAAGACGAGGTCTGGCCCAGGCTCATCGCCGCGAAGTTCATGCCCTTGACGTTCAGGCCGGTCAGCACGTCCAGCACGAACAGGGTGGAGTTGCCCGAGCACTCCGACACCAGCGTCTTGTTGGCCACGAAGCTCACCGCGCCGAAGGCGATGGTGGGATCGGTGGTCACCTGCAGGTTGCCGGGGATGTCCACGTACCAGCCGCGTGACGATGTCCAGGTGAAGCTGCTGCCCACCGCGTCCACCGTGCCGTCGGACTGCGTCTGCAGCGTGCGCTGGGTGAGGCCGGCGCGTGCGTCGGCCAGCTCGGCGCCTTCCTTGATGGCGTAGAAGGTCTCGGCCGACGCGCGGCCGAAGTCGCTGGAGCCGAGCATGCGGCCGGTGCCCACCAGCACGATGCGGTCGCTGCCGTTGAACATGATCTCCGGCGCGGTGGTCACCGGCTGGGCGGTGCTGTTCTTCAGCAGCTTGGCCAGCCGCACGGTGGTCTTGGCCTCCAGGTCGAAGTGCCACAGGTTGCCCTGCAGATCGCCGCCATACACATGGACGGACTTGCCGTCGCCTTCCACTGCGGCATTGATCTGGGCCAGGCCCAGATCGCCCGTGCCGCCGCCATCGGCGACGAAGGTGTGCAGCAGGGCGCCGTTGTCGGCATTGACCATGTACATGCGGCCCTTGCCGTCGGTGCTGCCGTTGTAGCCCTGCGTGAAGAGCACCACGGTGCCGTACGACCTGGTTTCCACCAGCAGCGGCCGGCCCAGCGACTGGCCCAGCACGAAGTCGCCACCATGGCCGATGTCCCACAGCACCTTGCTGGCCAGGCCCGTCTCCGTCAGGTCGCGCGGCTCGCTCACGTCGATGGCGTAGTAGCCCGCGCCGCCTGAGCCCAGGCCGGCCACCAGGTAGCGCTTGCCGGCCACGGTGCGGATGGTGGGCGTGCCGTCCAGCAGTGTCTCGAAGTAGTAGTTGAGCCGGGCCGTCCTGGCCATGTTGGGCAGCACGCTGCCGGGCACGTAGGCCCACAGCTCGTCGCCGGTCTCGCTGTCGAAGGCATGCATCATCCCTTCGCCCGAGGCGGCGAACACCACCTTCGGCGCGGTGGAGACCACCGGCTTGGCCGACAGCACCGGGCCGATCAGCGCGCCCCGCGTGCGGTACTTGGTGCCTTCGCCGGTGCGGTCGCCGCGCAGGTAGGCGGTCAGGCCGGCGCCATCGGTGGCCGACAGCGTGGCGCCCACGTTGTCTGCCGTGAATGCCTTGCGCACGCCGCCCACGCTGGTCGCGATCACGCGTGGCCGGTCGGCCGGCCGCACGGCCAGGCGCTGCGCGGCGGACCAGGTCGGCGTGGCGGTGATGGAGCCGGTGTTGGTGTTGATGGCATTGGCGGTGATGTCGCCGGTCCAGATGGACGAGGTGTACTTGCCCAGGTAGGCCTTGCCGTCGCCGCGCGCCAGGTTCACCGTGTTCACCGACACGTCGGACTGCGCGCCCAGCTGGTTCAGCATGTCGTTCAGGCCCTGCTGGATGGCGCGCGCCGCCTGCGTCGGGTCGTCGGCCTTGTACATCTGGCCGCGGCCGTTGATGGTGGCGTGCCACAGGTCGTCGATGGCGCTGGGCGTGTCCGGCTGCGGATCGGGCCAGGTGAAGGTGGTGGTGAACGGATCGGTGATGCTGGGCCAGACCGTGCCCTTCACACCCAGCGTGATGACGTAGGTGTTCATGTGCAGGTTGGGATTGCGGTCGGGGTTGGCCACCGCCTGGTTGGCCAGCGGCACGCGGCCGCTGGACAACGGGTAGCCGGCGCCGGAGGTGGGGCGGTTGTTGCGCAGGTCCAGCGTGTAGTAGGCCAGCGCCACGTCGGCGATGGAGTTGGCCTTGGTGGGCGCGAACGGGAAGCCGGTGCCGTAGGTGGCCTTGTCGTAGGCCGGGGGCGCGGCGGTGTCGTTGGCAAAGCCGTCGGTCACCACGAAGGCGTTGTTGCGCTGGCAGGAGTACTGGATGGCGTTGGGGCTGGTCTTGTACTGCTCGCCGATGTATTTCAGCGCCGTGGCCGTGGGCGTGCCGCTGTCCGCCGGGTTGGTGTAGAAGCTGCCCGCCACGCGGCGGCGGTTGGCCGCGTCGTCGGTGGCGTCGCTGTCGTACATGGACACGTTGCCGCTGCGCCGGTTGAAGGCCATCACGCCCACGCGCATGCCGGTCAGGTTGTCCAGCACGCTGCCCATGGCGCCGGCCAGCATCAGCTTGCGCTTGCGGTAGTAGCTCCACCAGTTGGCGAAGTTCTGCAGCGCGGCGGCATGGCTGGCGTCGTCCGCGTAGTTGGCGCGCTTGATCTCCACCTTGCGCAGCATGCGGTCGTCGGGTGCCTTCACGCAGCTGGCGTTCCAGTCCGTCACCGCATTCCAGGCGGGGGTGTTGTCGGGGCAGCTGGGATCCACCACCCAGTAGGTGGCGGGGTAGTAGGTGGTGGCGACGTTGGCCGAGTTGTTGCCCACCGTGCCGTTCGGCCGCAGCATGCCGGTGCGGTAGTAGATCGTGGCCGTCTGGTCGGCGGTGAGGTCCATCGTCACCGAGGCGGCCAGCGCAGGATGCGACTTGGCGGCCGTGGGCGAGGCGTTTGCGTAGGTCTTCAGCGCGCCGTCGTGGTAGGCCGGCTTCCACGGCTCGTAGGTGATGGCCGGGTTGTAGTACAGCGGGTTGAAGGCGCTGGAGCGCATCACCGCGAACTGCGGCGAAGGCGGCACGGCGCGGCCCAGGGATTCGTCGTCGTAGAACTGCTTGGCACCGATGCCCGTTCCGTTCGGGAACAGGTAGCTCATGTAGTAGTCGCCCTTGGCCAGGAAGGCGCCGCTGCTCCAGTAGGTCTTGTTGCCCAGGTTCCAGTTCAGGATGCCGTTGTAGGCACTGATCAAGATCTCCCAGTCCATCGAGCCGGAATCGTCCATGCCGAACATGACGTTGGGCTTGACGTTCAGGTCCGCCTTGAGCGGGCGCTTGGCCACGTCGGTGGCATGCGAGGCCACGCCAAGGAGCAGGCCGGCCAGCGCGGTGCAGGCGACGGCAAAACGGGCAAGGGGCTTCATGGAAGTCTCACTTCTTGGTGACCAGCGCTTGCACGAAGGTGGCCACGTCGTCCCGGCCATCGCGGCCCAGGAAGGTCACGCGGGTGGTGATGCGGAATTGGCGGCCGGCCGGCGGGTCGTAGCCGGTGTCCTCCTGTTTGGAGGCAGCAGCGCTTTGCGGTGCGTCGGCCTGCCGCAGCAGGCATTGGCGCTGTGGTTCGGTGATGGCGGTGGTGCTGCACTGGCGGTCCACGAAGTAGCGCACGCTGAACTCGTTGTTGGCCCCCACGCGCACCTCGGGCGCGGCGGCCCAGTCGATGTCCAGCGGCACGCCGTCGGCGTCGGTGGCACGCAGCTGCGCCGCATACCAGGTGCCGATGTCGGCATCGGTGTTGGCCAGGGCCGCCACCCGCTGGAAGGCGGTGTTGATGCCCACCTCGGAAGCCTGCACCGCGCGTTCCTTGAAGGAGACGTTGCCCGCCACCAGCGTGCCCACCTCGCTCATCCGCGCCATCGACAGGCCGCCCAGCAGCATCACCAGCAGCAGCACCAGCACCACGATCAGCGTGACGCCCTGCTGGCGCCGCGGCCGGTGGCCGGCGGAAGGTGCGCGCCTCATGGCAGCCCCACGATGTAGTTGCGCAGCGGGATCACCAGGTCGCTGCTGCGGTAGCGATAGCACTGCCAGGAGGTGGTGCCGACGTTGGCCGGCGTGAACGTGTCCGTGTCGTCTTCGAACAACCGAAGCGAGTTGGTCGTGGTGGCCTCGCAGCCACCGCTGCCCTTGGGCATCTCCGGTTGCGAGCTGCGGGTGACCAGCGTCACGCGCAGCGCACGCACGCGCGCCAGGTCCGTCGCTCGCGGCTGGCCCCAGGTGCCGCCGCCGGGGGCGGCGGCGGTGGGCGCCACCCAGTCGGTGATCGCCTTGTCGGTGAGGGTGGTGCCCACGATGCCGATGCGCACCCGCAGGGCCACCACGTTGCGCACCAGTACGGCGGTGGCGTCGTCGCCGGTCCGCATCGGCAGCTCGAGCTGCAGGTTGCCGTTGACCACGCGGTACCGGTGCCATTGCACGCCGCCCAGCAACGATGCCCGCGAGCCGATCGGATACAGCGCGGGATTGGTGATGGCGGGACCCTGGTTGTGGGTGGCGTCGGCACCGAAGGTCAGCCGCTGCGGCGTGGTGGCCGTGGAATTGGCCACGGCGGTGACGGTGCGCACGGTGCAGGGCGCGCCGGGCTCCTTCGGGGCCAGCAGCACCGCATCGTTCACGGCCGCCGGCAGGTAGCTCTGCAGCTCGGCCGCGCCGAGGTTGGAGGCCGTCTGCAGCGCCACGTTGGCGCCGCCGGCCACGGCAGTGGCGTACAGGAAGTCGAACTGGTCGTTGCCGTTGGCGCGGGTGATGGACACCGGCGAGAACACCGCCTGGTCCAGCACCGTGGTGCCCACGCGCAGGTTCAGGCCGTTGCACATGTAGGTGCCGTTGCCGAAGAAGCCGAGGCCGGCCTGGGCCGCGTCCTCCTTCAGCGAGGCCAGCGTGGTGGCACTGCTGACCACGGCGCTGCCGGCATTCAGGCCCTGGCGCTGCATGGCGCCGAACACCATCGCGCTGCTGCTGGCGGCCAGGCCGACCAGCAGCGAGATGACGATGCCGATCATCAGCTCGACGATGGACAGGCCGCGCTGGGCGGCGCGGCGATCAGAGCGGCGTCGGGCGAACATCGGTCACCACCTCCACGGCAGGGGAAACGGAATCGGCCTCACCCAGCTCCTGCTGCAGCTTGCCGGTCCAGGTCAGGCGGATGGTCAGCCGGCCGGTGTTCGCGTCGTAGACCGACGTGGCCGTGGGCGCGCCCGGCAACGTGGCCAGCGCGCGGGTGCGCCAGTTGGTGGCGGACTGCCGGCCGGTCGGGCTGCCGCAGGCGCCCACGGCGGGCAGCGTGTAGCAGGGGGCATTGGCGGCGGTGTCGATCTGCGCCAGGTTGGCCAGCTGGTCGGCCATGGCCAGGGCCTGCAGCCGCACCTGCCCGTCGGTGCCGGCCTTCACCACCTTGGCCTGGAAGCGCGACATGCCGAGCAGGCCGAACACCAGCACCACCATGGCGATGAGCGCCTCCAGCATGCCGAAGCCGCGCGCCTGCTGGCGCCGCGGGCTCAGTTGCCGCAGTTGGTCTGGTCTGCGCATAACCGCACCGAGCCGCCGGCCTCGACCACCAGGCCCGGGCAGCGGACGTCCGCCGAGCAGGTGAGGCCGCTCTTGCCGAAGTTGAAGGTCTGCCTGGTGCCGGTGGGCCAGGTGCGGCCTTCGCTGCCGAAGTCCACCATGGTGACGCTGGCCAGCCGGATGCCGTCGGGCAGGATCGTCGTGCGCAGCACGGTGCCTTCGGCCGCGGCAGCCAGGCCCACGCGGTCGATCACCTGCACGGTGCTGCCGTCGATCACCAGCCGCACGCGGCCGTTGCGCTTGATGGCTTCGCTCTGTGCATACAGCGCGCTGCTGAGAGCGGTGTTGCCCGCTTCGCGCAGGCGCGAGTTGTTCAGGTAGTCGCCCAGGAAGGGCAGGCCGGCCATCATCAGGATGCCGCTGATGGCCACGGTGACCATCAGCTCGACCAGCGTCAACCCGCGCTGGGCTGCGCTGCAGTGAGTCAGCTGTCGCATGTGGTGCCCTTGGTGGTCCAGCAGGTGGTGTTGGCGCCCTTGGGGTGGGCGGTGGTGGCGCGCGTGCCGGCCTGGTTGACGGTGTAGGTGTAGCCAGCCATCGGGCCGGTGCCGGTGGCGGTGGCGGTGAAGCCGTTGGTGCCGTTCAGTGCGCAGGTGACGGTGAAGTTGGCGATCGTCGGATTCGTCGCCCCGCAGACGCCCGGCGCACCGGCGTAGCTGCCGGTGTCCTGGAAGCGCTGCTCCAGCCGCACCTGCAGGGCGGACAGCGCATCCAGCGCCGGCGGCACGCGCGAGCGCATCACGTAGCTGTTGTAGGCGGGCAAGGCCACGGCCGACAGGATGGCCACGATGGCCACGGCCACCATCAGTTCGATCAGGGTGAAGCCGTGCTGGCGGTGCGAAGGCATGCGGAAGTTCCTGAGTGGGCGTGGACGCCGGTGCGGCTCTCGCCGCGTTCGATCCAGGTTTCGGTGCGCCCTGCCGCAACTTGAGCGGGCGGTCGGGCAGCGCGGATCAACGGCAGCGGACGGCCGACGAGCGGCACGCCGCCATCCTCGCGCGAGGCGGCGGTCTGCAGTCGATGGAACAGGCGGGCCGGGCGCCCGCTGTTCTCAGCCGGCGCTCAGGTGCCGCTGAACAGGTCGGCGCCGCCGTTGGCCGGCGGGGCCACGCCCAGGTGGCGGTAGGCGGCGAGCGTGGCGATGCGCCCGCGCGGCGTGCGCTGCAGGTAGCCCTGCTGGATGAGGTACGGCTCGATCACGTCCTCGATCGTGCCGCTTTCCTCGCCGATGGCCGCGGCCACGTTGTCCAGGCCCACCGGGCCGCCGTCGAAGCGGTGCACCACGGCTTCCAGCAGCTTGCGGTCCATCACGTCCAGGCCGTGCGGGTCGACGTCCAGCATGGCCAGCGCCAGGTCGGCGATGGGCTTGTCGATGCGGCCGCTGCCCTTCACGTCGGCATAGTCGCGCACCCGGCGCAGCAGCCGGTTGGCGATGCGCGGCGT
>OFDN01001400.1_pt1 | contig 15854 bp, 14 predicted proteins | sample 1520971 | NCBI WGS metagenome assembly OFDN01 (sample SAMEA94257418, study PRJEB24077) | hot springs metagenome | biome: Aquatic biome; feature: Geographical feature; material: Water | place: India | collected 2012-06-12 | depth 5 m
GGGCGCAACGGCGACTTCGACGGGATCACCGGCGAGGCGTGGTACGAGCACACCACCCGCCGCATCGACGCCATGAAGACGGTCGAGGACCGGCTGGCCGAGGATCTGCGCGTTCTCTGCACCGCCACCCTGGCCCAGGCCCGCGCCGACCTGGACAGCCTGGCGGAGGAGGTCGACGGGACGCCGGACGCGGTGGTGCCGGTGGCGATGATGCTGCTGAACCCCGATCCCGCCGAAACCGCCATCGGCAGCGAGGCCGGCGGTGGCGTTTACGCGCTCGACGGGCTCCGCCCGAAGCTGATGCGGTCCCTGCTGGACGTGGTCCAGGCCCAGTCCCGCCGCCTGCGGGACGTCAGCCTGGAGCTGGAGACGGCGCGCACCGCGCTCAGCGAGCGCAAGGTGATCGACCGGGCCAAGGGCCTGCTGATGACCAGCCGCGGGGTGTCCGAGGAGGACGCCTACCGGCTGATGCGCAAGACCGCGATGAACCAGAACAAACGGATCGTCGATGTCGCCGAGGCGATCCTGAGCATGTCGGACATCCTGCGCAGCCCCACCCGCGCCAACGAGGGCGCGACCACGGCGGGCTGAGGCGGGAACCGACCGACCCGACAACCACGATCAAACGGGCGCCCCGTCCGGGGACTCCGCGCAGGCGGGGCTTGGACGCGCGAGGCGCCAGGGAGCAGCCCTATGGACACCCTCACCCACCCATCCCCGCCGGTCGCCCTGTCCGCCGACGGCCGCGAGCGTCTGGTCGTGGTCGGCAACGGCATGGCGGCGCTGCGCACGTTGGAGGAACTTTTCGCCCGCGCGCCGGGCCGGCACGCCGTCACCGTCTTCGGCGCCGAGCCGCGGGTGAACTACAACCGCATTATGCTGTCGCCCCTGCTGGCCGGGGAGAAACGCTTCGACGACATCGTGCTGAACGGCCAGGACTGGTACGACGCGCACGGCGTCACGCTGCACGCCGGCGATCCCGTCGTCGCCATCGACCGGGTGGCGCGGGTGGTGGTGTCGCGCGCCGGGCGCCGGGTGCCCTACGACTGCCTTCTGCTGGCGACCGGGTCGGACCCGGTGATCATCCCGGTGCCGGGAAGCGGGCTGCCGGGTGTCGTCACCTTCCGCGACGTGGACGACGTCGACCGCATGCTGGCCGCCGCGGCGTCCGGCGGCTCCGCGGTGGTGATCGGCGGCGGCCTGCTCGGGCTGGAGGCGGCCAACGGGCTGATGCGCCAGGGCATGGACGTCACCGTCCTGCACCTGATGCCCACCCTAATGGAGCGCCAGCTCGACGAGAGCGCCGGGCACCTGCTCCAGGCCGAGCTGGAGCGCCGCGGGCTGACCGTGATCACCCGCGCCGACACCGCCGCCATCCTCGGCAGCGACCGGGTGGAGGGCGTGCGCCTGAAGGACGGGCGGGAGATCCCCTGCTCCCTGGTGGTCATGGCGGTCGGCATCCGGCCGGGCACGCTGCTGGCGCGCGACGCCGGGCTGACGGTGGAGCGCGGGGTTGTCGTGGACGACCTGATGGCCACCTCCGACCCTTCCATCCTGGCGGTCGGCGAATGCGTGCAGCACCGCAACACCTGCTACGGGCTGGTGGCGCCCTTGTGGGAGATGGCGAAGGTCGCGGCCGACCGGCTGGCCGGGCGGGACTGCGCGGGCTACACCGGCTCCGTCACCGCCACCAAGCTGAAGGTCACCGGCATCGACCTCTACTCCGCCGGCGACTTCGCGCCCGCCAAGGACCGCCAGGACATCGTCTTCCGCGACGCCGCCCGCGGCGTCTACAAGCGCCTCGTCCTCAAGGACGACCGGCTGATCGGCGCGGTGCTGTACGGGGAGACCGGCGACGGGCCCTGGTACTTCCAGCTTCTCAAGGACGGCACCGACGTGTCGGAGCTGCGCGACACGCTGGCCTTCGGGCAGGCCTACGCCGGGGGGGCCGGGGCAAACCCTAAGGGCGCCGTTGCGGCGCTGCCCGACGAGGCGGAAATCTGCGGCTGCAACGGCGTGTGCAAGGGCACCATCGTCACGGCGATCGGCGAGAAGGGGCTGACCAGCCTGGAGGAGGTGCGCGCCCACACCAAGGCGTCGGCCTCCTGCGGGTCCTGCACCGGGCTGGTCGAGCAACTGCTGAAGGCGACGCTGGGCGACGGCTACGAGGCCGCCACGGCCGCCAAGCCGATCTGCGGTTGCACCCACCACACCCACGACGACGTGCGCCGGCTGATCGCGGCCATGGGTCTGAAGAGCATCCCGGCGGTGCTCCAGGCGCTGGAATGGCGGACGGCCGACGGGTGCCACCATTGCCGGCCGGCGCTGAACTACTATCTGCTGACCGCCTGGCCCGGCGAGTATGTGGACGACAGCCGGTCCCGCTTCGTCAACGAGCGGATGCACGCCAACATCCAGAAGGACGGCACCTATTCGGTGGTGCCGCGCATGTGGGGCGGGCTGACCAGCGCCAAGGAACTGCGCGCCATCGCCGACGTGGTGGACAAGTTCGCCATCCCCACCGTGAAGGTCACCGGTGGCCAGCGCATCGACCTGCTGGGCGTGAAGAAAGAGGATCTGCCCGGGGTGTGGGCGGATCTGAACGCCGCCGGCATGGTCTCCGGCCACGCCTACGCCAAGGGGCTGCGCACGGTGAAGACCTGCGTCGGCACCGAATGGTGCCGCTTCGGCACGCAGGATTCGACCGGGCTGGGCGTCAAGCTGGAGCGCATGACCTGGGGAAGCTGGACCCCGCACAAGGTCAAGCTCGGCGTGTCCGGCTGCCCGCGCAACTGCGCCGAGGCGACCATCAAGGATCTCGGCGTCATCTGCGTGGACAGCGGTTACGAGCTCCATGTCGGCGGCAACGGCGGCATCAAGGTGCGCGCCTGCGACCTGCTGGTGAAGGTGGCGACCGAGGAGGAGGTGCTGGAATACACCGGCGCCTACATGCAGCTCTACCGCGAGGAGGCGCGCTACCTGGAGCGCACCGCCCCCTGGCTGGAGCGGGTCGGGCTCGACCACATCAAGGCGCGGCTGGTGGACGATCCGGAGGGGCGCAAGGCGCTCAACGCCCGCTTCCTGTTCTCCCAGAGCTTCAGCCAGGACGACCCCTGGGCCGCCCGCGCCTCCGGCGCCGTCGACCGCCACGAGTTCGCCCCTCTGGCCGAAGTGGGGTGAGCGATGGCTGCACGCACGCCCCACCGGCCCCCATCCTCCCCATGCTGCGCATGGGTCCCCTCCCTCCCCCGCTGCACAGGGGAGGGCAAAGAAAAGCTCCCTCCCCCGCCCTGCGGGGGAGGGTTGGGGTGGGGGCAATCCCTATTCCGAAACGTCGCATTGCCGAGGGCCTGAACCATGGACCAGATGATCACGTGGACCCCGGTGGGCCGGGTCGAGGACATTCCGGTGCAGGGTGCCCGCGTCGTGCGCACGGCACTCGGCGATCTGGCGGTGTTCCGCACCGTGACGGACGAGATTTTCGCGCTGGAGGACCGCTGCCCGCACAAGGGCGGGCCGCTGTCGCAGGGGATCGTGCACGGCAAGCGCGTCACCTGCCCGCTGCACAACTGGGTGATCGACCTAGCCACCGGCGAGGCGGTCGCCCCCGACCATGGCTGCGCCGGACACATCCCGGTTCGTGTCCGCGACGGTGTCGTGGAGATCGCGTTCCGTCATGCCTGACGATCTGGCCTGGCGCCCCGACGACGGCTCGGGGCCTTGCGGGAGCGTCGCCCTGGTGGGCGCCGGTCCCGGCGATCCGGACCTGCTGACGGTCGCCGCGGTGAAGGCGCTGGCGGCGGCCGACGTGGTGCTCTACGACCATCTCGTCGGCCCCGGCGTGCTGGAGCTTGCGGGGCCAAGCGCCCGGCTCGTCTGCGTCGGCAAGCGGTCGGGCAAGCACAGCATCGCGCAGGAGGGGATCGGCGCGCTGATGGTGGCGCACGCGCTGGCCGGCCGCACCGTGGTCCGGCTGAAGGGCGGCGACCCCATGCTGTTCGGCCGCGCGGCGGAGGAGCTGGACGCGCTGGAGGCCGCCGGCATCCCGGTGCGGGTGATCCCCGGCATCACCGCGGCGCTCGGCTGCGCGGCGGCAGCCGGCGTGCCCCTGACCCGCCGGGGCGTGGCGCGCAGCGTGCACTTCGTCACCGCCCATTGCCGCGAGGGGGAGGAGGACGCCATCGACTGGCACCGCCACGCCAACCCGCAGGCGACGCTCGCCATCTACATGGGCCGCGACCGCTTCGGCCGCATCGCCGCCTCGCTGGTGGAGGGCGGGTTGCCGGCCGACACCCCGGTGCTGGTGATCGAGAACGGCACCCGCGCGGACGAGCGCCGCACCGCCGCGACGCTCGCCACCCTGGCCGAGGCCGCCGCCGGGGTAGGCGGCGGGCCGGCGCTGCTGCTGGTCGGGCGCGCGGTGGCCCCCGGCTACAGCCGGGAGCGGACCTCGGCGGCCACCCGCTCGGGCGTGATGCCGAACTTCGCGTAGAGGTCGGGGACGGGGCCGGAGGCGCCGAAGCCGCTCATGCCCACGAAGCCGCCCTCCTCGCCGATCCAGCGGTCCCAGCCCAGCCGCACCGCCGCCTCGACCGCCACCCGCACCGTGCCGCGGTCGATGACGGCGGCGCGGTAGTCGGGGTCCTGCGCCTCGAACAGCTCCCAGCAGGGCATGGAAACCACGGCGGTCGGGATGCCCTCGGCCTGGAGCAGGGCGCGGGCCGCGCTGGCGATGGCGACCTCCGACCCGGTCGCCAGGATGGTGGCGCGCCGCGGGCCGCCCTCGGCCTCCTCCAGCACATAGGCGCCGCGGGCCGAGCGGTTCTCCGCCCCGCCGTCGCGCCGCGCCGCTTCCAGCGGCTGGCGGGAGAAGACCAGCGAGCAGGGGCCGGTGCGGTGGGTCAGCGCGATCTCCCAGCACTCCGCCGCCTCCACCGCGTCGGCCGGGCGCAGGGTCAGCATGTTGGGGATGGCGCGGAAGGCGGCCAGGAACTCCACCGGCTGGTGGGTCGGGCCGTTGGTGCCGATGCCGATGCTGTCGTGGCTGAACACGAAGGTGACGGGCAGCCCCATCAGCGCCGCCATGCGGATCGCCGGCCGCTCGTAGTCGGAGAAGACGAGGTAGGTGATCCCGGTCGCCACCACGCCGCCATGCGCCGCCATGCCGTTCAGCATGGAACCCATGGCGTGCTCGCGGATGCCGTAATGGACGTAGCGGCCGCCCCGGTCCTCCGCGGTGAAGGAGGGCAGCCGGCGCTTGTGCAGCGTCGCCCCCTCCAGATCCGGGGCGCCGGAGAACATCTCGGGGATCGCCTCGGTCAGCAGATCGACGATGTCGCCGGAGATCTTGTAGCCGTGGTCGCTGTGCCCGCTCTCCGCCGCGCGGGCCTTGAAGGCGCGCAGCGCCCCCTCCCACCCGTCGGGCAGGCGCCCCTCGCGGATGCGGTCGAGGGCGCTGCGCTTGTCGGCCGGCAGCGCCTCCACCCGGCGCTGCCACGCCGCCTGTTCCACGGCGCCGCGGCTGCCGGCCTCGCGCCACGCGGCCAGGATGCCGGCCGGAATTTCGAACGGGGCGTGCGGCCAGCCGAGGTGACGGCGGGCGGCGTCGGTGTCCTCCCGGTACAGCCGGCCGCTGTGGGCGATGCGCAGCCCCTCCACCCGGGGAATGCCGCGACCGATGGCGGTGGTGCAGGCGATCATCGAGGGGCGCGGGTCGCGCTTGGCCGCGGCGATCGCCGCCGACACCGCCTCGGGATCGTGGCCGTCCACCTCCTGCACGTGCCAGTGGCTGGCGCGGAAGCGGGCGACCATGTCGTCGGACAGGGCCAGCGCGATGTCGCCGTCGTCGGTGATGCGGTTGTCATCCCACAGGAAGGTCAGCTTGCCGAGCTGCAGGTGCCCGGCCAGCGAGATGACCTCCTGCCCCACCCCTTCCTGAAGGCAGCCGTCGCCGACCAGCGCGTAGGTGTGGTGGTCGACGATGCCGGGGCCGAACCACTGGTTCAGGAAGGCCTCGGCCAGCGCCATGCCGGCGGCGTTGGCGATGCCTTGGCCCAGCAGGCCGGTGGTCACCTCGATGCCGGCGTCCTGGTCGATCTCCGGATGGCCGGCGCAATGGGAGCCCAGCACCCGGAAGCTCTTCAACTGGTCGAGGCTCATCCGCTCGTAGCCGGCCAGATGCAGCAGCGAATAGATGAGCATCGAGCCGTGGCCGTTCGACTGCACGAAGCGGTCGCGGTCGAACCAGCGGGGGTCGGCGGCGTTGAACTTCAGGTGCCGGGCGAACAGCGCGGCGCTGATGTCCGCTGCCCCCAGCGGCGTTCCGGGATGCCCCTCCCCGGCCCGCTCGATGGCGTCCATGGACAGGAAGCGGATGGCGTTGGCCATGGTGGCCAGATCGACGCCGGTCATGGTGGGTTCCTCCTTGGCGGGTGCCGGCTCAGGCGACGAGGTTGCGCGGGGTGCCGGCGGCGAAGCCCTCGATGCAGGCGGTCACCTGGTCGGCCACCGCCTGCCGTGCCTCGCGGCTGGCCCAGCCGACATGCGGGGTGAGGATGAAGTCCGGCCGCTCGGCCAGACGCATGAAGGGGTGGTCGGCCGGCGGCGGCTCCGGGATCACCGCGTCGATGGCGGCGCCGGCGATGCGACCGCCCTCCAGCGCGCGGACCAGAGCCTCCTCCTCGATCAGACCGCCGCGGGCGGTGTTGATGATCAGGGGGCGGCGCGCCATCCGCGCGAACTCCGCCTCCCCCAGCAGGTTGCGGGTGGAGGGTGTCAGCGGGCAGTGCAGGCTGATGACGTCGGCGCGCTCCAGCACCTCGTCGAAGGGGGTGTAGAGCGGCCCCATGTCGGTGCGGCCCTTGTGGGCGGCGTAGAGCACGGTCATCCCGAAGGCGCGGCCGAGGTCGCCGGTGGCGCGGCCCAGCGCGCCCTCGCCGATGATCCCCAGCGTGGACCCGTGCAGGTCGCGGATGGGGTAGCTCAGCAGCGTGAACTGGCCCGAGCGCTGCCACTCCCCCGCCGCCACCGAGGCCCGGTAGGCGAAGAGCGACCGGCGCAGCGCCAGGATCAGGGCGAAGGCGTGCTCCGGCACCGTGTGCACGGCGTAGGCCTGGACGTTCGACACCGGGATGCCACGGCGGCGGCAGGCGGCGAGATCGACGTTGTCCGTGCCGGTCGCCGCCACCGCCACGAAGCGCAGATCGGGCAGCCGCTCCAGCGCCGCTTCACGCAGCGGCACCTTGTTGACGATCAGGACGCTGGCACCCCGCGCCCGCTCCACCACCTGATCCGCCGCGGTCAGGCCGTAGGCGGTCCAGTCGTGATCGATGGCGGGGCGGCGCATGGACACCTCGGGGCCGAGCGTATCGTGGTCCAGGAAGACGATTCGGTGGGTCATGGGGCAGGCTCGCTCCGGGCAGACCTCCGGCGGCGGGCGCCGCGAGGGCGCCCGGCAGGGTCGCGGAATGGGTGGGAAGGACGGGAACCGCGGCGCGTCAGCGCTCCGGCGGGGTGGTCCCGTTCATAAGGTGGTAGCTGCGGATGAGCTGGCTGTCGTCCGCCGCCCCGTCGCCGCGACCGGACGTGGCGAGGAAAAGCTGGTGGGCGACGGCGGCCAGCGGCAGCGCCGCCTTGGCGTCGCGCCCGGCCTCCAGCACGATGCCGAGATCCTTGACGAAGATGTCCACCGCGCTGGTCACCTCCGGATCGGCCTGCAGCATGCGCGGGCCGCGGTCCTTCAGCATCCAGCTCGACGCGGCCGATCCGCCGAGGATCTCCAGCAGCACGTCGCGATCGACGCCGATCTTCTCGCCAAGGGCGAGCGCCTCGGCCGCCACGGCGATGTGGACTCCGCACAGGAGCTGGTTGACCGTCTTGACCGTCGCCCCCTGCCCGTAGCGCTCGCCGACATGGAAGACCTTGCCGCCCATGGCGCGCAGCACCGGCTCCACGGCGTCGAACGTGGCCCGCGGGGCCGCAGCCATGATCGACAGGCTGCCGGCGCGGGCACCGACCACCCCGCCGGACACCGGCGCATCGACGAAGCGCCGTCCGGCGGCGACGACGCGGGCCCCCAGCGCCTCGACCGAGGACGGCGGGCAGGTCGCCATCAGCACGACGATGCCACCGGGGGGCAGCGCCTCCAGGGCGCCGCCGGCGAACAGCACCGCCTCCGCCTGGGCGGCGTTGACCACCATCAGCACCAGGGCGTCGGCACCGGCCGCGGCCTCGGCGGCGGAGGTGGCGCCGGTGCCGCCCAGCGCCGCCAGGGCGGCGACGGAGTCGGCGCGCACGTCGTGACCGCGCACCGCGAAGCCCGCCTTGAGCAGATTGCCCGCCATGGGAATGCCCATCGAACCGAGACCGATGAAGCCGATGTTCGTCACGTCGCGTCGTCCTTTTGGTTGTCCGGTCATGGGTCAGTACAGGATGAAGGCCGGCACGTAGGAGACCAGACCGAGCACCGTCAGCGCCACCAGATAGAAGGGCCACAGCTCGCGCACGATGGCGCCGATCGGCTCGCGCGAGATGGCGGCTGAAATGAACAGGGTGGTGCCGATCGGCGGGGTGAACAGACCGATGCTGAGATTGACCGCCATCATGATCCCCAACTGGATCGGATCCAGCCCGATCGCCCCGCCGACCGCGACGAAGGTCGGCCCGAGCAGCAGGATGGCGGCGGGAAGATCGAGGAACATGCCGACCACCAGCATGATCAGGTTCATCGCCAGGATGATCAGCCAGCGCTCCTGCAGCACCGTCTGCGCGTATTCGGCGACCGCGTTGGGGATCGCCTCGGTGATCAGCACATAGCCGACGAGGTTCGACGCGGCGATCACCAGCATCACCACGCCCGTGGTCACCACCGTGGCCATCAAGGCGCCGTAGATGCGCGGGACCGTCAGGTCCCGGTAGATCAGCGCGCTGACCACCAGGGCGTAGGCCACGGCCACGACGCTGACCTCGGTCGGCGTGGCGATGCCGAAGCGCAGCAGCACCAGGATGAAGGCCGGCATCAGGAGCGCCGGCAAGGCGGTGATCGTCGCCTTCAGCAGTCCCGGCAGACCGCCGTCCGAGCGCAGGAGCGGGAAGTTCCGAAGCCGGCCGCTGATGTAGCAGACCAGCATGAAGCCGGTCGCGAGCATCAACCCCGGGACAATGCCCGCCAGGAACAGCGACGCGATGGATGCGTTCGACACGGCGGCGAACAGGATCAGCGGAATGGACGGCGGGATCAGGCCGGCGATCACCGAGGAGGAGGCGGTGGCGGCGGCGCCGAAGGCCGGCGGATAGCCCTCGCGCTTCTGCCAGGGGATCAGCATCGAGCCCAGCGCCGACGCCTCGGCCACCGCGGAACCGGACACCCCGCCGAAGATGGTGGAGCCGACCACCGTCACCTGCGTCAGGCCGCCGGGATAGCGACCGACCAGCGCGGCGGCGAAGGCGACCAGCTTGCGTCCCAGCGTGCCGCCCATCATCAGGGCACCCGACAGGATGAAGAAGGGAATCGCCAGCAGCGGAAAGCTCTGGGTGGGCTGGAACAGCTTCACCACCGCGATCACGGTCGGCACCGCACCCATCGTCATCACCGCAGCGCCCGAGCTGATCACCAGCGCGTAGCCGACCGGGAAGGCCAGCAGCAGCAGCACGCCGAAAACGGCGACCATCACCAGCGTCATATCTCTTCCTCCGTCACATGGGCGCGGACGGATCGCGGGTCCTCCGCTATCAGCAGGCGCGCGAAGGTGGTCAGCGCGGTCAGGCCGACCCCGATGAAGCCGACGATCAGCGACCCGTAGGCCCAGCTCGCCGGAACGCCCGTGACCGGGTAGATCTCCGATCCGGTGATCTCGATCACCGCAAGACCGATGTAGGCGAGATAGAAGAAGGTGGCGGCGACCACGATCTGCATGCCCAGCAGAAGGAGGCGGGCAAGCGCGGTTCCAAGCTGATCCAGCACCAGCGTGACCGCGATGTGCGCCCCACCCTGCGCCGCCAGCACGATGCCGCCCATCACAAGCCAGGGAAACAGGATGTTCGGCAGCTCCGACGGCCAGCCGAGCCCCTGGGTCGTAAGGTAGCGGACGACAACCTCCGCCCCCAGCGCCAGGAACAGCGCCACCAGCGAGCCGATCGCGACGACCCTGGCGGCCACCGTTATGGCCGTGTCCACCAGGGTGACGAGGGAGGCGGGAAGCCCCGCCCCCCCCATCGCGCTGTCGCCCCGGATCGTCATCACTTCTTGGCCGCGGCCGCGGCCTCCTTCTGGATCAGGGTGACCAGTTCGGGGAACTGGGCCTGCCACTTGTCGTAGACGGCCTTGGTCTTGGCGACGAAGGGTGCGGGATCGACCGTGTTGAACTTGATGCCGGCCGCTTCCATCTTGCCGCGCAGTTCGGAGTCCGACTTCTGCGACATCTCACGGTTCAGCTTGCCGGCCTCGGCCGCGGCGTCGAGTACCGCCTGCTGGTCGGCCTTGGACAGGCCGTCGAACACGACCTTGCTGGCGAGCACCGGCGTCGATTCATACTTGTGGCCGGTCAGCGAGATGTATTTCTGCACCTCGTGGATCTTGGAGGAGTAGATGTTCATCAACGGGTTCTCCTGCCCGTCCATGACACCCTGCTGCAGCGCGATGTAGAGCTCGGAGAAGGCGAGCGGCGTCGGGTTGGCGCCCAGCGCCTTGAAGATGTCAACCGTCATCGGGTCGGGAGGCGTGCGGATCTTCACACCCGCCAGATCCTCCGGCTTGGTGATCGGCCGGACGTTGTTGGTGGTGTGGCGGATGCCGTTGTCCCACATGGCGAGCAGGACCAGCCCCTTCTCCCTGGCGTTGTTGCCGAGCTGCTTGCCGACCGGGCCGTCCACCACCGTCCAGGCCTGGGGAAGCTCCTGGAACAGGAAGGGCAGCCCGAGCACAGCGAACTGCGGCACCACGCCGGAGGTCGAGCCCTGCGAATTGGCGCTGAAGGCCAGCGTGCCGAGCCGCATGTTGGTCAGCGCCTCGACGTCGTCGCCGAACTGGGCGCTGCCGCCGACCACCACCTTGAGCCGGCCGTTCGTCTTCTGCGCGACCAGCTCGGCGAACTTCAGCGACGCCTCGGCCTTGGGGTTGCCGGGTGCGGCGTTGTGCGCCAGACGCAGGGTCTGCTGCGCCCAGGCGGGGGCGGCCATCAGCGTCGCGCTCATGACCACGGTTGCCAGCAGTGTCTTCATCGCTTCCTCCGCTTTTTGGTGTCGATTGTGGGATGGGCTGTTGGTCAGAGCCATCCCTTGATACGATCCGTCATGACCGCCGTGGAGATGCCGTAGCGGTCGTGCAGGGTCGGCAGGGCGCCGGCCTTCAGGAATTCGTCGGGCAGGCCGATGTGGCGGAACACCGGGGTGACGCCGGAGCGCAGCAGCAGCCCGGCCACCGCCTCGCCCAGCCCGCCGATCACCGAATGGTTCTCGGCCACCACCACCATGCGGCCGGTGCGACCGGCCTCGCGCAGGATGGTCCCGGCGTCGAGCGGCTTGATGGTCGGCACGTGGAGCACGGCGGCGTCCACCTTGTCCGCTTGCAGTGCCGCCGCCACCTCCAGCGCCCGCATCGTCATGATGCCGGAGGAGACGATCAGCACGTCACCGCCGTCGCGGATGGTCTTGGCCTTGCCCAGCTCGAAGCGGTAACCGTACTCGTCCAGCACCAGCGGCACGTTGCCGCGCAGCAGACGCAGATAGACCGGCCCCTTGTGGGCGGCCATCACCGGCACCGCCTGCTCGATCTCGTGCGCGTCGCAGGGATCGATGACGGTCATGTTCGGCATGGCGCGGAACAGCGCCAGATCCTCGGTTGCCTGATGACTTGGGCCGTAGCCGGAGGTCAGGCCGGGCAGCGCGCAGGCGATCTTGACGTTCAGATCCTCCTCCGCGATGGTCTGATGGATGAAGTCGTAGGCGCGGCGGGAGGCGAACACCGCGTAGGTGGTGGCGAAGGGCGTGAAGCCCTCGTGCGCCAGCCCCGCCGCCGCCCCGAACAGGAGCTGCTCGGCCATCCCCATCTGGTAGAAGCGGTCGGGGAAGGCCTTGGCGAAGATGTGCAGGTCCGTGTATTTGCCGAGATCGGCGGTCATGCCGACGATCTCCGGCCTCTCGCCGGCCAGCTTGACCAGCGCGTGACCGAAGGGGGCGGACATGGTGCGCTGCCCCTCCCCCGCGATCGACGCGATCATCGCGGAGGTCTTCAGCTTCGGCTTTCCGGATGCCGCGGCGGTGGCGTTGCTGCTCATCGGGTCCTCCCGGCGTCGAGGGCTTCCAGCGCCAGTTGCCATTCGTGGGGATCGACGCGGATGAAGTGATTCTTCTCGCGCGCTTCCAGGAACGGCACGCCGCAGCCCATCTTGGTGTCGGCGACGATCATGCGGGGCTTCGGTTCGGGATGGTCGCGGGCGGCGTCGAAGGCGGCGATGACGGCGTCGAGGTCGTTGCCGTCCACCCGCTGCACGAACCAGCCGAAGGCCTGGAGCTTGTCCACCAGCGGCTCGAAGGCCATCACCTGGGTGGAGGGCCCGTCCGCCTGCTGGTTGTTGACGTCCACGACGGCGGTCAGGTTGTCGAGCTTCCAGTGGGCGGCCGACAGGATCGCCTCCCACACCGAGCCCTCGTCCAGCTCGCCGTCGGAGAAGAGCGTGTAGACGCGCGAGGCCGAGCCCTTGCGCTTCAGCCCCAGCCCCATGCCGACCGCGATCGACAGCCCGAGCCCCAGCGAGCCGCCGGACATCTCCATGCCCGGCGTGTAGCTGGCCATGCCCGACATGGGCAGCCGGCTGTCGTCGCTGCCGTAGGTCTCCAGCTCCTCGTCGGGGATGAAGCCGGCCTCGATCAGGGCGGCGTAGAGGGCGATGGCGTAATGGCCGTTCGACAGCAGGAAGCGGTCGCGCTCCTCCCAGTGCGGATCGTCGGGGCGGATGCGCATGGCGTGGAAGTAGGCCACCGCCAGCACGTCGGCGATGTCGAGCGCCTGGGCGATGTAGCCCTGGCCCTGCACCTCGCCCATCCGCACCGCGTTGCGGCGGATGCGGTAGGCGCGCTCGGCCAGATCCACATTGTGACCGATGGGGTTGTGGCCGATGGGGCCGGTCGGGGTGGTGTCCATGGGGTCTCCCGTGGTGGCTGGCCGGCTCAGTGGATGAGCATGCCGCCGTTGACGTCGAGCACCGCGCCGGTGGTGTAGGAGGACAGGTCCGACGCCAGGATCAGGCAGGCCCGCGCCACGTCCTCGGCGTCGCCCAGCCGGTTCAGCGGGATGCCCTTGAGGATTTCCGTGCGCATGGCGTCGGTCAGCTTGCCGCCGGTGATGTCGGTCTGGATCAGGCCGGGGGTGATGGAGTTCACGCGGATGCCGTCCGGCCCCAGCTCGCGCGCCATCGCCTTGGCCAACCCCAGCACGCCCGCCTTGGCGGCGCTGTAGTGCGGGCCGCCGAAAATGCCACCGCCGCGCTGGGCCGACACCGACGACATGCAGACGATGGAGCCGGACTTGCGCTCGCGCATGTGCGGCACGACCGCCTGGCTCATGTAGAGGGTGCCGCGCAGGCTGACGTCGAGCACCGCGTCGTAATTCTCCGGCCCGATGTCCATGAACTTCAGCGGCTGGGTGATGCCGGCGTTGTTGACCAGCACGTCGATCCGCCCGAACTCGCCGACGATGCGTTCGGCCACCGCGAAGCAGGCGGCCTTGTCGGTCACGTCGCAGGCGTAGCCGCGATGCGCCTCGCCCAGCTCGGCGGCGGCCGCCTCGGCCTGGGCGGCGTCGAGATCGAGAATGATCGAACGGCCGCCGTGCAGCGCGAACAGACGGGCCGTGGCGCGGCCGATGCCGCGCCGGGACGCGGCCCCCGTGATCACGCAGACCTTGTTGGAAAGCAGCATGTCCTCTCCTTTGCACGCAGCCGCCCGCGGCGGCGTCGCGCACCGCGTCCTGGAGCTGCCGGAATTTCGGGTTTGTTGTGCGGATGATCCGTGTCGCCCGCCGATTGATGGGACAACTGTATGATCTTGAGCTGAATTGGACAAATGAATAAGATCGCATTTCGATGAGCTGAATTCATGGATATGCCGCTATGCGGAAACGCGTGTCCATCAAGGCCGTGCAAGCCTTCGAAGCGGCAGCAAGGCTCGGGTCCTTCGCGCTTGCGGCCGAGGATCTGGCGGTCACCCCCTCGGCGATCAGCCATCAGATCCGCATTCTCGAGGATCAGCTTGGGGTGCGGCTGTTCCACCGCGTGCACCGGTCGGTGGTGCTGACCGACGCCGGGCGCGTCTACGCGGCGGAGGTGACGGCCGCCTTCGCCCGCATCGAGGCGGCGACGCAGAACGCCGCCATGGCCGGCGGCAGCGCCATCCTGACCGTGCACTCCACGCCCAGCTTCGCGACGCAATGGCTGATGCCGCGGCTGGCCCGGTTCCAGGAACAGCATCCAGGCATCGACATCCGGCTCCAGGCGTCGGTCAGCCCGGTGGATTTCGCGGCTGGGGTGGTCGATGTGGACATCCGCTACAACCCCGGCGCGGCGGCCGTGAGCACGGTGCTGGTGCCCTTCCCGGAGGACACCATCGTGCCGATGTGCTCCCCCGGCTTGGCGCGCGGGCTGAAGCCGATCCGCGGGCCGGCCGACCTGGCCCAGCACACACTGATCCATTCGGAGGTGAACATCCTCGGCTGGCGCGACTGGGCGCGCCTGCACCGCCGGGTGCCGCTCGACCTCGACCGCGGCCCGCGCTTCGACCGCAGCTTCATGGCGATCAGCGCCGCGGTGGACGGGTTGGGCGTCTGCATCGACAGTCTGCTGCTGGCCGAGCGCGAGCTGTTGTCCGGCCGATTGGTGGTGCCCTTCGCCACGCCGGGCCTCAAGGCGCAGGGGCACGCTCTGGTGACCCTGAAATCCGCGGCCGATCAGGCGAAGGTCCGCACCTTCCGTGACTGGCTCTTCGCCGAGCTGAAGAAGGGCCGGCAGGGGGAGGAGCGGTTCCTCAAGGGGCCGGCGGACTGAACCGCGCGGCCCTGCGGGACCGGATCAACCGTCCACCCAGTCGAAACGCAGGGGCGCCTCGCGGAAGGCGAAGCGGTCGAGGTGGCTGGCCACCGCGCCCTTGAGGCCGTCGCGCTGGCCCTCGGCACTCGCCTCGATCCGGCACTCCAGCGCGTCCGCGCCGGCCACCAGGGTGAGCGTGGCGGGGCCGGGCCAGTCGGCGCCGCGGATGTCGCGGGGGAAGACCACACTGCCCCGTTCCGCCGTGAACTCGACGGCGAGGTTGTGGCTCCAGTGCTTGCAGAGCTGCTGGAGGTAGCGGCTGCCATTGGCGGTGGGCACCCGCGCCGCGGTGATGAAGGCGGCGCCCGTCATGGCAGCCTCTCGATGCGCTGGGCCGCCTCGTCGAGGATGGCGGCGGCGGCGTGGATGGTGTCGGCCTCGACACCGTCGCGGCCGAGACGGTGCATCAGAACCGCGCGCAGATTGTCCATGGCGCGGCGGATGGGGGCGCCGTCGGTGCGCTCGCGCCGGGCGGCCAGAGCGCCGAGCTTGGCGAAGACTGTCTCCACCACGTCCTTCTCGGCGTCGAGGCGGGCGGTGCCGTCGGCGGTGGCGGTGAAGGCCTTGCGGGTGCCCTCGTCCCCCGCCTTCTCGATCTGGCCCAGCTCCTCCAGCATCGACAGCATGGGGTAGACGACGCCGGGGCTGGGCGCGTAGGCGCCGCCCGTCCGCTCCTCGATGGCGCGGATCAGGTCGTAGCCGTGGCGCGGCTGCTCGGCCAGCAGCTTCAGCAGCACGAGCTGGAGCTCGCCGCCCTCGAAGGCCGGGTCGTCGATG
>OFDN01001401.1_pt1 | contig 15832 bp, 5 predicted proteins | sample 1520971 | NCBI WGS metagenome assembly OFDN01 (sample SAMEA94257418, study PRJEB24077) | hot springs metagenome | biome: Aquatic biome; feature: Geographical feature; material: Water | place: India | collected 2012-06-12 | depth 5 m
CGTGGTCCTCAACCGGATGCTCGATCTCGGACACCCGAATTCCGTCCGTGTCGCCTGATCAACGGGATGGGTAGGGCGATCCCTTATCGTCCTCGCCTCCGTGCACCACGGCGACGACATGGCGTTTGCCGACCGGTCGTCATCACAGGTGGAACGCCCCGAAAAATCGCTCACGGCTCAGCGCCATCAGCGCCGCCCTCTTGTGGGGGAAATCGAAATCCCGTTCCCGGTTGAAGCCATAGGTTTGCAGATAGCCGATCATGACGGCGTTGTCCGCGCGCGGCTCGGCCACGATGGTCTGCGTCCGGGGGTCGTCGAGAAACAGGCAATGCGCGAGGGCGGTCAGCCAGCTCCGGACCTTGTGCGGCCCCCGGTGGGCGGACTCGCCGACCAGCATGTGGATCCCGCGATCATGGTCTCCCACCGGACCGAAGGGAGCGACCCGGTCCTCCTTCGCCCAATAGGCCTCGAAATAGCCGAACGGCTGGTCGTCGAAGCAGCCGATCAGCGTCAGCGTGTGCGGATCGACCTCAAGCCGTTCGAGATAGGCGCGATGCTGCTCCAGGCTGCCGGCTTCCTGCCAGAACGCCGCCACACGGGGTGTGTTCTGCCAATGGTTGAACCGCTCCAGATCGGTCGCGATGTCGAGCGTGCGCAGGGACACCCAGGCCCCGAGCCGGGCGTCGAAGCGGCGGTACAGAGTCCCGGCCGGCTTCGGCGGACGGATCGGGTGCCGCTTGCCGTCCGTCATCGTGAGCATCGACGGATAGCCACCGACTCCTCCGTGCGGCAGCCAGAAGTCGGCCTGCTGCCAGAACAAGGCGCGGTGGCTGATCCATCCCGTCCCGCCGCCCTGCGGCACCAGAATCCCCCGTCCTACGGCTTCCGGGCAGCCGGCAAGATCGGGCCAGGCGGCACGGACACAGTCCGGATACCGGGCGAAGACCCAGTGCAGAGCCGCCAGGAGGGTGTCGAAAGACCCGTTGGAAAGGCCAAGGGTAAGGCACGCCCCCTGCCCTTCGACGCGCAACCCGACCGGCGTGTTGCCATCGACCGACAACCAGCGCCGGGCCCCCGCCCCTTCGACGACGACGGTGCGGCCATCGGGTAGAGGCAGAAGGTCGCGATCGGCACCGGCCGCGTCGGCTCGCCCGGAGGCTCCGCCGGTCACTGCCCCACCCCCAGTTGGCGCCCCCGGCCCAGAACAGGCTCGAAGAGGTTGCGCCGGGCCGCGTCGTAGCAAAGATACGCACCCCAGCCGGCATGTGCCTCGACACCATTCACATCGGTCGGAATCCGCGAATCCACATCCATCACGCTCACCGGTGCTCCCTGAAAGGCCGCCGCCGCCCGCAAGGTGCTGTCAAAAGGAACAAGCGCGTCGCGCCGCGCGCCGCACAGCAGCGTCGGGGTACGGGGCGACCAGCCGGCCGCCAGCAGATCGTTCCGCCGCAGCGCTTTCAGAAACGGATGGTCGCCCCGTTGCGCGACCGCCCGGACGAAGTCCGGCGTGCGGAGGGCATCGAGATCCGCTCCACCCGCGAAGGGAGGCTGACCGGCCATCTCGAACACCCCGAAGGGTCCGGGGAACAGAGCCTCGACCTGCGCGGCGAAGGGCTGACGAAACAGCTCCTCCGAGCGGCCGTAGAGGTCGCCATAGACACGCTGGTACGAGACGAGCATGTAGGAAAGCAGGATGGAGGTCAGCGGCTCGGCACCGGGACGACCAATCCAGCCATCGCCGACGATCCGCGGCAGGTCGTAGGGGCCGGCCATCGGCGCGCTGGCCACCAGATCGAACTCGTCCGCATGGTGCCGCTCTATGACTCGCTGAGCCGCCATGGCCGCGTGCCCGCCCTGGGAGTATCCGGCCAACAGAATGTGCTGGGACAGGGGAAAGCCACGGGTCCGCGCCACGCCGCGGGCGGCCCGCAGGGCGTCGATGATCGCCGACGCCTCCGATCCCGCGTGCAGATAGGGGTGGAACGGGTAACTTGATCTCCCAAGGCCAAGGTAATCGGTCGCGACCACCGCGTACCCCTTCGCCGCGTAGAAGGCGGTGAAGGGGGAATTGGCGACCCCTGCCGCCTGCTCCGCCAGTGTCGCGGCACGGCGCGTCTCGGTGCCGCGGCCCCAGCCGAGAAGCGGAACGTCCGATCCGCAACCCGGCGCCCCGCCGGGCAGCAGCAGAACCGCCGACGCGTCGGCGGGTTCGCCATGAACCCCCACCGTCACGTAGCGGAGGTCGATCACCGTGACATCGCACGCCGCGGGGCCGACGACATCCATTTCCCGACCGACCGCGTCGTCGATCTGGCCTGCGGTGAATCGCGCCACCTCGGTGGCCGCCATCACCGTTCCCCGCGGTTCACCGCCCTTCGCCACGGAAAGCCCGGCCGCGGCCGACCCGACGGTCGATCCCCAGAGCAGAAGAGCGATGGCCACCACCGCGGGCGTCGCCCCTGCCCCCTTCGGGCGGCCCACCGATGAACGTCGTTCCATGGATCAGTGATTCCCCATCACGACCGCCCGGCCGGTTTCAGCGAAGGACCTCCGGTCGATCCCGGCCGACGAGTGGGCGGCCGGGGCCAGGGCATCGTAGAGGCTGCCGGCGATTTCCGCGGCCCTCAGCGGCAGCACGGACAGCAGCGTGTCGCTCAAGCCATGGGACGTTTCGCAGTAGCCCTGCAGGAAGATCGGCGCCTTCAGCCGGTCGTCCGTGCGCAGCCGATAGGCGCGGTCCACCGCGAAGCCGTCCAGATGGTCGGCCAGCGGCTCCAGCAGCGCGCGATGACGGTTGCGTTCGAAGCCGGTGGCGAGCACCACGGCGTCGTAACGGCGGGTCTCCGCCTCCCCGCCGTCGAGATCCCGCAACGTCAGCGCGATCCCGGAGGCGTCGGCGGTCGCCGCCGCCACCTCCCGCCGGAAGAGCAGCCGGTGCTGCTCCCGGCGCGCCACCTTCTGCCGGTAGAGGATGCCGTAGATCCGGTCGATCAACTGCGGGTTGACGACGGAGTAGTTGGAATTCCAGTACTGCCGGAGCGTCTGGTCGCGGGCGGCGTCGGAACCGGCGAACATGCGGTCGGTCGCCGCGGGAGCGAAAATCTCGTTGACGAAGGGGCTGTCGTCGGACGGGCGCAGCACGGGTGCGCGCAGGATCATGTCGACGCTCACCCCCGGGCGATTGTCGTTCAGGTCGATGAAGGCCTCGGCGGCGCTCTGCCCGCCGCCGATCACCGCGATCCGCATCGGCCGGCCGGCCGGAAGCCGCGCCATGGCGTCGAGATAGTGCAGGTAATGAAACACCCGGCCATCGCCGGTCAGCGGTTGGAAGACGGTGGGAATCCGCGGCGTGCCCCCCATCGCGACCACCAGCGACCGGGTCAGACGCACATGCTCCCGGCCGTGACCGTCGCGGCTGTGAATCTTCAGCGTGTCGATGACCGATCCGTCATGGACGGGTTCGATGGCGGACACTTCCTCCCCATACACCGAATCCCCGGTGAAATGTCCGGCCACCCAACGGAGATAGTCGTTGAACTCCATCCGGCAGGGGAAGAACGTCTTCATGTTGATGAATTCGCTCAGCCGGCCTTGCCGATGCAGGTAGTTGATGAAGGAATAGGGGCTCGTCGGATTGCGCAGCGACACGAGATCCTTCAGAAAGGATATCTGCAGCTCGCTTTGCGCCACGATGGTGTTGCCGTGCCAGCTGTAATCGGCCTGACGTTCGGCAAACAATCGATCGAGGGCGCGACCACGCGCAATCGCCATCTCATCGAGGGCGATGGCCAGAGCCATGTTCGACGGCCCGAAGCCGATGCCGAACACATCCAGCGGTGCGGACAACGAAACCCGTTGCGTCATGCCGAGCCTTCCCAAAGTCATGTGGCGCCGGTCGTGGCGGCACCGCGGTCCGTGATGTCGCGATCCCCGGCGCCGGGCCCGTCTAGAGACTAAGACGAGCCGAAGACCAGGATCTTTAAGCGATGGCGGTCAACCAGTCGGCGATGTCCCGCCGGGCGCGGGCGGTTTCCGGGACAAGATCGGCCATCCGCAGGACATCATGGGTCATTCCCTGCATGACGCGCAGGGACACCCCGATGCCCGCTTCCTGAAGCGCCCGCGCGTACGCCTCCACCTCGTCGACCAGCGGATCGTACTCGCCGACCATGATCAGCGCCGGTGCCATCCCCGGTGGCGGTTGCGAGCGCAGGGGCGACAGCCGCCAGTCCAGCCGATCCTCCGGCTTCCGTTCGCAGTGCCGGAAGAACCAGTCGAGCGTCGCGCTCTCGAGCAGATAGCCCTCGGCCAACCTGCGGCGGGACGGATGGTCGCCGGCCGCGTCGGTGACGGGGTAGAGCAGGATCTGGCACAGCGGCCGAAGCGGCATGACCGAGGGGTCATCCACCGCCAAAGCCGCCATTACCGTTGCCAGCGTGCCCCCGGCGCTGTCGCCCGCCAGAGCCAGCCGCCTCGGATCGAGCCCCAGCCGCTCCCCCTCGTCGGCGAGGGTGCGCACCGCGTCCAGCGCATCGTGCAGCGGCGTCGGGAACCGGTGTTCCGGCGCCCGGCGGTAATCGACGGCCAGCACCGCCCATCCCGACATCGCCGCAAGGGCGCGGCACAGCGCGTCGTGGCTGTCGAGGTCGCCGACGACGTAACCGCCACCATGGAAATACATCATCACCGGCAGGGGCTCGGCCGGCGACGGCGCGCGCGCGGCGTACAGCCGCAGGGCGATGGAGGCGCCATCGCGCGTGGCGGCCTGCATCTCGCGGACACAGGCCAGCGGGGCGGGGTCGCTTTCCAGCAGCGCGGAGGAGCGGGCGAAGGCCAGCCGGGCCTCGGCGACGCTCAGCTCGTGCATCGCACGCTGGCGACCGGTCGCCCGTCCGAGCTCGACCAGTTCCAGAAACGAGGCGATGTCGGGATGGAGTGGCATGGATGGAAGGAACCTCGATCGGCGGGCCGGTCAGGCGGCGCGCAGGGTCAGGGTCAAGGCGCCGAGCAGCTCGTCGATGACGGATGGCTCGTGCGGCATGCGGGCATGGTCGCAGTCCAGAGCGCGGCTCGCGACCGCCGGACGGCCGATCTGCCGGTGAAGGGTGTCCCGCGCCGCCTCGCGCCCGATCCGCCACCAGCAGACGGGTGCGACGCCGGGATCCGGCAGCGCCCCAAGCGCGGTGGACAGGGTCCGCAGGCGCGCGGCGGCGGCGAAGGCGAGCGCCAGCTCCTCGTCGTCCAGGGCGTCCCAGCCGTCCGGGCGACGGGACTCCCCGGTGCTCCCGCGCGCCGCCGCGATGGCCCGGCGCATGCGGACAAGGTCGGTTCCCTCGCTCACCGCACCCAGCAGCTCCGCGTCGGCCTCGGCTGCCGGGAGCAGGGTCCGCAGGACCGCGCGGAGGTCGTCGCGCGGGTCGTCCTCCCCCGGCTCCGCACCGGGCACGAAGGGGTCGACGAGACCGAGGAACCGCACCGCGGCACCTTGCCGGCGCAGCGCGTCGGCCACCAGCACCGCGAGGCTGCCCCCCAACGACCAGCCGAGCAGCCGGTACGGCCCGGTCGGCTGGAGCCGCCGGATGTGACCGGCATAATCCGCCGCCATGGCCTCCAGCGACCCGTCCCGCCAGCCGGGATCGAGCAGCATGCGGCATTGGATGGCCTGCACCGGAACCATCCCGTCGAGCCGTCGCGCCAGGGGTTCGTAATCGAACACCGTGCCGAAGCCGGCATGGAGGCAGAACAAGGACGGTTGGCCGGCGACCGGCCGGTTGAGGGCGACCACCGGCTGCGGTCCCGCCAGCGCAGTCTCCCTCGACGGCGGGCCGGCCGCCGTCCCCGATGCCTCGGCGGGCGCGGCCCCGGCGCAGAGCTGGGCGATCGTCGGCCTCTGCATCAGGTCGCGCAGCTTGAGGTCCAGACCGAGGTCCGGCGTTGCGCGGGCGCGGGCGACGACCCGCAGCGCCAGAAGCGAATCACCCCCGATTTCGAAGAAATTGTCGTGGACGCCGATGTCGTCGACGGCCAGCACGTCGGCCCAGAGTTGGGCGAGGCGTCGCTCGGTCGGGGTGCGGGGGGGCAGCCGCCCCGCGGCGTCCCAGCGCGGCTCGGGCAGGGCGGCGCGGTCGAGCTTGCCGTTGGCGTTCACCGGCAGACGGTCGAGCACGACGATGTGCGCCGGCACCATGTAATCGGGCAGGCCCGCCTTCAGGTGCGCCCGCAACGCCGCCGGCTCGGCCCCTCCCGCCACATAGCCGACGAGCTGCGGCCCGCCCGGCCCCGCGCGCACCACCACCAGCGCCTCGCGCACCGCCGGGTGCGCGGCCAGCCGCGCCTCCACCTCCCCCGGCTCGATGCGGAAGCCGCGGATCTTCACCTGATGGTCGACCCGGCCCAGATACTCGAACACGCCGTCCGGCCGCCGCCGCACCCGGTCGCCGCTGCGGTACAGCCGGCCCCCCGCCGCCCCGAACGGGTCCGGCACGAAGCGCTCCGCCGTCAGCCCGGGGCGCCCGTGGTAGCCGCGCGCCAGACCCTCCCCGCCCAGATACAGCTCCCCCGCAACCCCGTCCGGCAGCGGGTTCAGGTCGCCGTCCAGCACCCACGCGACCCGCGCCCCCACCCGGTCGCCGATCGGCGCGTACACCGCCCCGCAGCCCTCGTCCGCCGCCGGCGTCCACAGCAGCGGCGTCACCACCGTCTCCGTCGGGCCATAGCCGTTGACGATGCGCCGCGGCGCCAGCGCCCGGCGCACCAGGGCCACGGCCGCCTCCGGCACCGCGTCGCCGCCGAAGCAATAGACCCGCACCGGCGGCGGCGGCACCGCCCGCCGCAGGGCCTGCTCGGCAAGCTGCTGGAGATAGGCCGGCGGAAAGGCGACGACGCTGATCCCCAGCCGCTCCAACGCCTCCAGCGTCTGCTCCGGCGTCCACAGCTCCGGCCCGCGCAGCGCCACCGAGGCACCGTGGCTGAGCGCCGTCAGCCAGCGTTCGTGCGCCCCATCGAAGGAGAAGGACATGAAGATCAGCTCGCGATCCGCCGGACCCATGGCGTAGCGCGCGCCGATCGCCCGGCAATGCATCGCCAGCGCCCCGTGCGCCACCGCCACGCCCTTCGGCCGGCCGGTCGAGCCCGAGGTGTAGATCAGATAGGCCAGCGCCTCCGGCGGCACCCGCGGCGACGGCGCCTCGGCCGGAAAGGCCGACAGGTCGATCCCCTCCAGCTCCACCACCCGGACGCCCTCCACAGGCGGCAGGGCCGGGCGCAGCGACGCGCTCGTCAGCACCAGCGCCGGGCCGGAATCCTCGATCATGACGCGCAGCCGCTCCGGCGGGTAGGCGGTGTCGAGTGGCACATAGGCCCCGCCCGTCTTCATCACCGCCAGCAGCGCCACCACCAGCTCCACCGAGCGCTCCAGCGCCACGCCGACGCGCAGCTCCGGCCCAACACCCTGCGCGGCGAGCGCCTGCGCCAGACGGTTCGACCACGCCTCCAGCGCACCAAACCCGACCGACCGCTCCCCGCACAGCACAGCCACCGCATCCGGACGCGCCAAAGCCGCCGCCGATATCCGGCTCGGAAGGAGGACGCCGTCGAAGCCCATGCCCGCCGCCGTTCCGTCCTCCGGCACGCCGGCGGCCTCCAGGCCCAGATCGCCGAGCGGGCGGGCGGCGTTGTCGGCCATGCGCTCCAGCAGGCCCTCCATGGCCCGGCGGATGCCGTCCACCGTCACGGCGCGGAAGGAATCGCGCCGATGCATGTATTCGATCGCCAGGCACCCACCGTCCAGTGTGACCATGAGGTCCATCGGCATGTTGGTCACGCCGGCGTCGGTGGCCTCCCCGAACCGCAGGTCGCGGTCGTTCCACGCCTTGAGCGTACGGTCGATCGGCTGGTTCTCGAAGACGATGATGCTGTCGAACAGGGGTTGGCCCGCCCGCCCGCCCCAGCGTTGCACATCGGCCAGCGGTGTCTGCTCGTGCTCGCGGATGTCCAGGTTCTCCGTCTGGATGGCACGCAGCCAGTCGCCCAACGGCTGTTCGGGCGCGATGCGGCGGATGACCGGCAGGGTGTTGATGAACAGGCCGAGCATGCTGCCGGCACCCGGCAGCTCGGCCGGCCGGCCCGAGACGGTCGCCCCGAAGCACACGGTCGCTTGCCCGGTGTAGCGGTGCAGGAGCAGCAGCCAAGCGCCTTGCACCAGCGTGTTGACGGTGACGCGCTGGCTCTGCGCGAAGGCCACGAGGCACCCGGTGCGCGCGGCGTCCCATCGGGTGTAGACGGCCGCGTGCCCGGCCTCCCCGTCGGGCGGCCGCGGGCCGGCGGATGCCGCCAGCAGCGTCGGCTCCTCCAGGGTGTCCAGGCGGGGGCGCCAGAAGGCCTCCGCGGCGGACGCGTCGCGCGCGCGCAGCCACGCGATGTAGTCGCGATAGGGTGCCGCCGGTTCCGGCGGCTCGCCACGGTACAGGCGCAGCACGTCGCCGATCAGGCGCGACACGCTCCACCCGTCGAGCAGAGCGTGGTGATAGGTCCAGACGAGGCGATGGCGCTCCTCGTCCAGCCGGACCAGAAGGAGCCGCATCAGCGGCGGCCGGGTGAGATCGAAGGGCCGGGCCTTCTCCCCGGCCGCCAGCGCGGCCAGCGCCTCCGCCCCGGCCTCCCGCCCCCGCCAGTCGAGCTCCCGGACCGGCAGAGCTGCCTCGGCGAAGACTCGCTGGCCGGAGGGCGCACCGGCTTCGAAAACGAAGCCGGTGCGCAGCACGTCGTGGCGGGCGACCACCGCCTCCCAGGCAGCGCGGAAGCGGGCCGCGTCGAGCCCATGCACATCGACGCCCATCTGGTTGATGTACAGGCCGCCGCCCGGACCGGATCCCTGATCCTCCCCCTGATCGGCGGCCGTGTGGAAGAGCATTCCCTGCTGCATCGGCGACAGGGGAAACACGCCGCCGTCATCGCCCGCGGCATCCGGATCGGCGGCATCCGCGGCGGCGTTGCCCGGCACGGTTTGGAGCGGCGGGGCCGCGGCGGCCAGCGCGCCGACGGTCTGATGCAGGAACAGATCCTTGGCGGTGATCGCCAGCCCCGCCTGGCGGGCATGGCCGACGACCTGGATGGAGAGGATGGAATCGCCGCCGAGGTCGAAGAAGTTGTCGTCGAGCCCGATGCGCGGGCGCTCCAACACCTCCTCCCAGATCGCGGTCAGCAAACGCTCCGCGGCGGTGACCGGCGGACGGTGGCCCGCCACGGATTCCGGCTCCGGCAGCGCGGCGCGGTCGAGTTTGCCGTTGACCGTCAGCGGCATCGCCGGCAGCACCACGACGCGCGCCGGAACCATGTGGTCGGGCAAGCGCGCGACGAGATGGGCCTTCAGCAGAGGCTCCGGATCACCGGCCGAGGCGTCGACCGGGTCGGCCACCACATAGGCGACGATGTGCCGCGCGACCCCCGACCCGCGCACCACGGCCACCGCCTCGCGCACCGCGGGGTGGTCGCCCAGCCGCGCCTCGATCTCTCCCAGCTCGATGCGGAAGCCGCGGATCTTCACCTGATGGTCGATGCGGCCGACATACTCCAACGTGCCGTCGTCCCGCCAACGGGCGAGATCGCCGGTGCGGTAGAGCCGTTCGCCCGGCGGCCCGAAGGGCGACGGCACGAAGCGCTCGGCGGTCAGACCGGGGCGGCGGTGGTAGCCGCGCGCCAGCCCCGCCCCGGCCACATGGATCTCTCCATGGACGCCGACCGGAACCGGCTCCAGCGCCGCGTCCAGAACGTACCAGGACAGGTCCCCGATCGGCCGGCCGATCGGGCTGCCAAGCCGGTCCCCGGCCCCGAGGGGCCGGTGGCTGACATGCACCGTCGTCTCGGTGATGCCGTACATGTTGACGAGCTGCGGCCGCCGGTCCCCGAAGCGCTCGAACCAGGGGCGCAGCGTGCCGACATCCAGTGCCTCCCCCCCGAACACCACGCAGCGCAACGGCAGGTCTACGTCGCGCTCCACCGCGACCCGCGCCAGCTGGTGGAACGCCGACGGCGTCTGGTTGAGGATGGTCACGCCCTCGGCCACCAGCAGGTCATGGAAGGCCTCCGGCGAGCGGCTGGTCTCACGGGGCACGATCACCAGCCGGCCGCCGGTGCAAAGCGCGCCGAAAATCTCCCACACCGAAAAGTCGAAGGCGAAGGAGTGGAACAAGGTCCATACATCGTCCGCCGCGAAGGCGAAATCGGCCTGCGTCGCCGCCAGCAGGCGGTCAACGTTGCGGTGGGTGAGCAGCGCCCCCTTGGGCCGTCCCGTCGAGCCGGAGGTGTAGATCGCATAGGCGAGGTTGTCTGGCCGCACCGGAACCGGCGGCGCTCCCCGGTCGGTGGCGTCATCGCCGGCGTCGTCGTCATCACCCACGTCGTCGATGACGACGACGCGGGCCGCCCCCGCCGGGACCGTGCCGGACAGGTGCCGCTGCGCCAGCAGGATGCCGGCGCCGCTGTCCTCCACCATATAGGCAAGCCGATCCGCCGGGTAGGACGGGTCGAGCGGCAGGTAGGCGCCCCCCGCCTTGAGGATCGCCAGCATGCCCACGATCATCGCCGTCGACCGTTCGGCGACCAGCCCGACCAGCCGGTCGGGACCGACCCCAAGATCGCGCAAGCGCCATGCCAGACGGTTGGCCTTCGCCTCCAACGCGCCATAGGTCAGGGACCGGCCGTTGCCGCGCACCGCCACCGCGTCGGGCCGGCTGGCCGCCTGTGCGGCCACGCGCTCGTGCAGGCAGCGGGCGGCGGCCGGGTCGAGGGGAACGCCGGAACCAGCGGCGACCAGCCGGGCGGCGTCGGCGGCCGGCTGCAAGGGCAGGCGGTCGATGCGGCCGTCCGGCGCGTCGGCGATGGCGTCCAACAGATGCAGGAAGCCGGCGGCCAGACGCTCCACGCCGGCGTGCTCGAACAGGTCGGTGGCGTAGGTGAAGCGGCAGTCGATGCCCCCGTCCGCCCGTTCGCTGCTGTGCAGCGCAAGGTCGAACTGCGCCACCGACGGCGGAGCCTCCAGCCCGGACACCCGCAGGCCGCCCAGATCGCGGGTCGGCACCGTCTGCGGGCGGTCATGGCTGAACATGACCTGGAACAGCGGGTTGTGGCTCAGGCTGCGCTCCGGTTGCAGGGCGTCCACCACCTGGTCGAAGGGAACATCCTGGGCGGACTGGGCGTCCAGCGTCGCCCGCCGCATCTGGGCCAGCAGGTCGCGGGCGGTCGCCGGGCCGTCGAAGCGGCAGCGAAGCACCAGCGTGTTCACGAAGAATCCGATCAGCCCCTGGATCTCCAGGCGCTGACGGTTGGCGACCGGCACGCCGATGCACAGATCGCGCTCGCCGCTCACGCGGTGGAGCATCAGGGCGAAGCCCGCCAGCATGATCATGAAGGTCGTCGCCTGCCCGTCGCGGGCCAGTGTCCGCAGGCGGTCGGCGAGGGCGGCCGGCACCACGGCGTCGAGGCTGGCCCCGCGATGGCTCTGCACCGGCGGGCGCGGGTGGTCGCACGGCAGGTTGACGACCGCGGGGGCGTCGCCGAGGGCCGCCCGCCAGTGGGCAAGCTGCCGTTCCCCTTCCCCGGCCGCGAGCCAGTCGCGCTGCCACAGCGCGTGATCGGCGCACTGCACCGGCAGATCCGGAAGCGATGGCTCCCGTCCGGCGATGCTGGCCGCGTAGAGATGGCACAGTTCCTCCACCAGCACACCCATCGACCAGCCGTCGGCGACGATGTGGTGCAGGGCGATCAGCAGCGCGTGCCGTTCGGTGCTCCCCCCGGCCCCGTCGTCGGCGCCGAGACGCAGAAGCGTCACCCGCAGCAGGGCGTCGTGCTCCAGGTCGAATCCGGTGGCCGCGTCCGCCGCCGCCAGCCGCTCCATCTCGGCCCGCGCACCCGCCGGGTCGAGACCTGACAGGTCGCGGTAGGCCATGGTGAAGGGCTGCACCGGGCGGACACGCTGAACGATCCGTCCATCGACGCGGACGAAGCCGGTCCGCAGCGATTCGTGCCGTGCCGTCAGCGCCGCGAAGGCCGCCACCAGGGACTCGCGCTGGAGCGGCCCATCCAGACGCAAGGCGACCGGAATCACATAGGCGGCGCTGTCCGGCTGAAGCTGCCAGAGAAACCACAGGCGGCTCTGCGCGAAGGATGCGGGGATGTCGCCGTCGCGCGGCCGGGGCACCAGGGGCGTGGCGGCGGCCACGCTGGCCGAACGGTCCACCAGCCGCGCCAGCTCCTCCACGGTGGGGGCCTCGAAGAGGGCGCGCAGGTCGAGCGAGGTTCCCAGCTCCTCCTGCATCCGCGCCGTCAGCCGGATGCCGAGCAGCGAATGCCCCCCGATTTCGAAGAAATTGTCGTGGACGCCGATGTCGTCGACGGCCAGCACGTCGGCCCAGAGTTGGGCGAGGCGTCGCTCGGTCGGGGTGCGGGGGGGCAGCCGCCCCGCGGCGTCCCAGCGCGGCTCGGGCAGGGCGGCGCGGTCGAGCTTGCCGTTGGCGTTCACCGGCAGACGGTCGAGCACGACGATGTGCGCCGGCACCATGTAATCGGGCAGGCCCGCCTTCAGGTGCGCCCGCAACGCCGCCGGCTCGGCCCCTCCCGCCACATAGCCGACGAGCTGCGGCCCGCCCGGCCCCGCGCGCACCACCACCAGCGCCTCGCGCACCGCCGGGTGCGCGGCCAGCCGCGCCTCCACCTCCCCCGGCTCGATGCGGAAGCCGCGGATCTTCACCTGATGGTCGACCCGGCCCAGATACTCGAACACGCCGTCCGGCCGCCGCCGCACCCGGTCGCCGCTGCGGTACAGCCGGCCCCCCGCCGCCCCGAACGGGTCCGGCACGAAGCGCTCCGCCGTCAGCCCGGGGCGCCCGTGGTAGCCGCGCGCCAGACCCTCCCCGCCCAGATACAGCTCCCCCGCAACCCCGTCCGGCAGCGGGTTCAGGTCGCCGTCCAGCACCCACGCGACCCGCGCCCCCACCCGGTCGCCGATCGGCGCGTACACCGCCCCGCAGCCCTCGTCCGCCGCCGGCGTCCACAGCAGCGGCGTCACCACCGTCTCCGTCGGGCCATAGCCGTTGACGATGCGCCGCGGCGCCAGCGCCCGGCGCACCAGGGCCACGGCCGCCTCCGGCACCGCGTCGCCGCCGAAGCAATAGACCCGCACCGGCGGCGGCGGCACCGCCCGCCGCAGGGCCTGCTCGGCAAGCTGCTGGAGATAGGCCGGCGGAAAGGCGACGACGCTGATCCCCAGCCGCTCCAACGCCTCCAGCGTCTGCTCCGGCGTCCACAGCTCCGGCCCGCGCAGCGCCACCGAGGCACCGTGGCTGAGCGCCGTCAGCCAGCGTTCGTGCGCCCCATCGAAGGAGAAGGACATGAAGATCAGCTCGCGATCCGCCGGACCCATGGCGTAGCGCGCGCCGATCGCCCGGCAATGCATCGCCAGCGCCCCGTGCGCCACCGCCACGCCCTTCGGCCGGCCGGTCGAGCCCGAGGTGTAGATCAGATAGGCCAGCGCCTCCGGCGGCACCCGCGGCGACGGCGCCTCGGCCGGAAAGGCCGACAGGTCGATCCCCTCCAGCTCCACCACCCGGACGCCCTCCACAGGCGGCAGGGCCGGGCGCAGCGACGCGCTCGTCAGCACCAGCGCCGGGCCGGAATCCTCGATCATGACGCGCAGCCGCTCCGGCGGGTAGGCGGTGTCGAGTGGCACATAGGCCCCGCCCGTCTTCATCACCGCCAGCAGCGCCACCACCAGCTCCACCGAGCGCTCCAGCGCCACGCCGACGCGCAGCTCCGGCCCAACACCCTGCGCGGCGAGCGCCTGCGCCAGACGGTTCGACCACGCCTCCAGCGCACCAAACCCGACCGACCGTTCCTCGCACAGCAACGCCACCGCATCCGGGCGCGCCAAGGCCGCCGCCGTTATCCGGCTCGGAAGGAGGACGCCGTCGAAGCCGGATCGGGGGGCGTTGGCCTCGTCGAGCGCCCGCCGCTCGTCGGGCAACAGCAGGGACAGCTCACCGATGGCACGGTCCGGCGCCTCCACGACCTGCCGAAGCAGGGCCAGGAAGCGGTCGCGCAACCGCTCCACCGTCGATTCCCGGAACAGGTCGGTGGCGTAGCTGAGGCTGGCCCGCACCGTGCCGTCGGCGGCCTCCGCGGTGTCCAGGGTCAGGTCCACGCCGATCGCGGTGAGCGGGGTCGCGACCGTCTCCACGGAGAGCCCCGGCAACGCCATGGTCTCGTCCGCCGCGTCGCGCAGGTGGTTGTGCATCACCTGGAACAGCGGCGTGCTGCTCAGGCTGCGCCCGGGCCGCAGGGTTTCGACCAGACGCTCGAACGGCAGGTCGCGGTTGGCCTGCGCCTCCAGAACCGTGCGGCGGACCGCCGACAGCAGCCCGGCAAAGGTGACGCGGCCCGACAGGCGGGCGCGCAGAATCTGCGTGTTGACGAACAGACCGACCAAACCTTCCGTCTCCGGGCGGTCGCGGTTGGCGACCGGCACGCCGACCAGCAGATCCTCCTGTCCGGTGCAGCGGAAGAGGAACAATTGGAAGGCGGCGTGCAGCGCCATGAACAGGGTGGCGCCACCGGCGCCGGCCAGCCGGCACAGGGCGTCCGCCAGACCGGCATCGAGCGTGAAGGACAGGGCGGCGCCGCGACCGCTGCGCACCGCCGGGCGGGGACGGTCGGCGGGCAGTTCCAGAACCGCCGGGGGATCGGCCAGCGCCTCCAGCCAATAGGCGCGCTGGCGATCGATGGCACCGGCCTCCATCAGCCGCTGCTGCCAAAGTGCGTGGTCGGCGTAGCGGATGGTCAGGGCCGGCAACGCCCCGTCGCTTCCCGCGCGGCCGGCGGCGTAGAGGCGCGCGAACTCGGTCATGGCGACCGCCATCGACCAGGCGTCCGCAATGATGTGGTGCATCGTCACCGACAGCCGGTGCTCGCTGTCTGAAAGCCGGACCAGCCGCAATCGGAAGAGCGGCCCCTCGGCCAGATCGAAAGGCTCCTCCGCCTCACTGGCGGCGATGCGGCCCGCCTCGGCCTCCCGCTCGGCGGCGGGGAGGTCGGCGAGGTCCTGCAGCGGCACCGTGACCGGCGCGGGCGGGCGGACGCGCTGGAGCACCACGCCGCCGGCCGCGCGGAACACCGTGCGCAGGCTGTCGTGGCGGGCGGCGAGCGCGGTGAAGGCGGTATCCAGCGCCGCCCGGTCGAGATCGCCCGCCAACCGCAGCGTCCGGTGCAGCGTGTAGGCGGCGCTGTGGGAATCCAGCGTCCACAGCACCCACAGCCGCGCCTGGGCGAAGGAAGCCGGACTCTCGTCGGCAGGCGGGAACGGCACCGTCGGCAACCGCGCCGGGTCGCCCCCCTGCTCCATCAGGCGACGCAGGAACAGAACCTGCCGGTCCTCGGGCAACCGGGCGACGCGGGCGGCGATCTCCCGCAACGCGGTGGTCGGCTCGGCCATGTCCTTCATCAGAAATGCTCCAGCTCGTCGAGGAGACAGGACATCAGGTCGATGTCCGCGTCGGACGCGGTGGATTCCTGCGCGATGCGCGCGGCCAACCGCTCGATGGTGAGGGATGAGAAGATCGCCGATGGCGGCAGCTCCACGTCGAACGTCTGGCGCACGCGGGCCGCTAGCCGCGTCAGAAGCAGGGAATGCCCGCCCAGCTCGAAGAAGCCATCGGCGATGCCGATGCGCTCGATGCCGAGAAGGTCCGTCCAGATCGCCGCCAGCCGCCGTTCGGTGTCGGTGCGCGGCGGCTTGTAGGATTCGGCGTTGGTTTCCGGTTCGGGGAGTGCCTTCCGGTCA
>OFDN01001406.1_pt1 | contig 15785 bp, 13 predicted proteins | sample 1520971 | NCBI WGS metagenome assembly OFDN01 (sample SAMEA94257418, study PRJEB24077) | hot springs metagenome | biome: Aquatic biome; feature: Geographical feature; material: Water | place: India | collected 2012-06-12 | depth 5 m
CGCCGCCGCCGTCGGGCTGGCCGCCGGCGCCGAGGCCCCGGCCGTGCTGGCCGCGGTCACCGCCCGGCCGGCCATGGCCGACCCGGCGGCCTATGTGCCGATGGCGCATTATCTCGCCACCGCCGGCGCGCTCGACCAGCTCCAGAAGACGGTGGCCGCCGCCGGCGCCGACGCGGCGATCGACGCCGCGGTGCAGGCCGGCAAGATCACGCCCGCCACCCGCGACCATTTCAAGGCCGTCTACGCCGCCAACCCCGACGGCTGGCCGGCGCTGGCCGCCGCCCTGCCGGTCATCGTGCCGCCGGGCGGCGGCGGGGCGCCGGGCGGCAAGCCGCCGGGGGCGGCCGGACAGCCCGACGAGACCGAGGCCACGGTGTTCCGCCTGCTGGGCATCGACACCGCCGCCGCCATGAAGACCAAGGCCGAGCTGGGGTTCTGACATGACCGCGCTGACGCAAGCCCGCAACACGCCGTCGCTCTTCGGCGACCGCCTGGAACCGCCGGTGGCCGCCGCCGCCACCATCCACCAGGGCTCGCTGGTCTGCCTGGACGCCTCCGGCAACGCCGTGCCGGGCTCCACCGCCACCGGCCTGAAGGCCATCGGCCGGGCGGGGGAGGCCGCCGACAACAGCGCCGGCGCCGCGGGCGACACCCGCGTGCTGGTGGAGCCCGGCGTCTTCCGCTGGGCCAACAGCGCCGGGGCCGACGCCATCGACCGCGGGCTGATCGGCCGCGTCTGCTGGATCGTGGACGATCAGACCGTCGCCGCCACCCCGGCCGGCGGCACCCGCAGCCCGGCCGGCACCGTGTGGGATGTGGACGCGCTGGGCGTGTGGGTGCGCTCCGGCCCGGCCGAGACGGCCGCGGCCGGCGGCACCGTCCATCTGACCCTCGCCGTGCCGTCGCTGGTGGGGGCCGACGCCGGGGTGGTGCGGCTGCCGTCGCCGGTGGCCGGGACCGTCACCGCCGTCCGCACGGTGCTGAACGGCGCGCTCGCCACCGGCGACGCCACGCTCACCGCGAAGATCGGCGCCACCGCCATCACCGGCGGGGTGGTCACCATCGCCCAGAGCGGCTCGGCCGCCGGCGTCACCGACGCGGCCCTGCCCACCGCGGCGCGCACGGTGGCCGCCGGCGACGCGCTGTCGCTCACCGTGGGCGGCGCCAACACCGCGTCGGTCTCCGCCACCGCGATCATCGAAATCACCGTCTGAGGCCCGCCATGATCGTCACCACCGGCGCGCTGCGCGCCGTCTACGTCGGCTTCCGCACCGAATTCCAGAACGCCTTCGCGGGCGTCGAGCCGCGCTGGGCCACCGTCGCCACGCAGGTGCCCAGCGTCACCCGCTCCAATCAATACGGCTGGCTGGGCAGCTTCCCGCAGGTGCGGGAATGGATCGGCGACCGCGTGGTCAACAACCTCAGCCAGTCCGACTACACCATCAAGAACCGGGATTTCGAAAGCACGATCGCGGTGGACCGCAACGACATCGAGGACGACACCTTCGGCATCTACAAGCCGGTGGTCCAGGAGTTCGGGCGCAGCGCCGCGACCTTCCCGGACGAGCTGGTGTACGGTCTGCTGGCGGCGGGCTGGACCACGAAATGCTTCGACGGCCAGTACTTCTTCGACACGGACCACCCCGTCCTCGCGGCGGATGGCAGCGAGGCCAGCTACGCCAACACGGACGGCGGCAGCGGCGCGCCGTGGTTCCTGCTCGACGACACCCGCGCCATCAAGCCGCTGCTCTACCAGGAGCGCCGGCCGTTCCAGTTGGTCGCCAAGGACAGCCTGACCGACGACAATGTCTTCAACAAGAAGCAGTTCCTGTACGGCATCGACGGCCGCAGCAACGTCGGCTTCTCCTTCCCGCAGCTCTGCTGGGGCTCGAAGCAGGAGCTGACGCCGGCACGCTACGCGGCGGCCCGCGCCGCAATGATGTCGCTGAAGGGCGACAACGGCCGCCCGCTGGGCATCCGTCCCAAGCTGCTGGTCTGCGGCGGGTCCAACGAGAGCCGGGCCCTCAAGCTGCTGAAGAACGCGCAGCTCGACGGCGGCGGGTCCAACGAGTGGCAGGGCACGGCGCGGCTGGAGGTGGTGGAATGGCTGCCTTGATGGACAGCCCCTTCATGGGCCGGCTGCGCATCACCGCGAAGCCGGCCGGGGGCTTCCGCCGCGCGGGCGTCCGCCACCCCGCGGCGCCGGTGGAGCACCCGCCCGGCACCTTTACGGTGGCCCAGGTCCGCCAGCTCCGCGCCGAGCCGGATCTGACGGTCGAGCCGCTGGAGAGCGAAGAGACCGATACCGGCCACACCGATACCGGCCAACAGGATACCGGGGTGATCGCGGAGGGGCCACGGCCCAACGATCCGCCCCGGCCGGCGGCGGAGCACGGCACCGATGTTGGTGCCGCCGCCGCCAACGCCGCGGCGCCGCCCGCCCCGCGGGGCGACGGCGGCGCCGCGGCACCCCACACCACCCCGCCCAAGGCGCCCAAGGCGCCCAAGGCCAAGACCGCGGTCGGGGACGCCTGAGATGGCCGACGCTGCCGCCTTGTCCGTCATGCGCGCCACGGTGGAGCGGCTTCGCCGCCGCTCCGACCAGGGCGGCGCGCAGGCGCAGGCTTTGGGGCAGATCGATCGCGTGCTGGTCGCCGCCGGCCGCCTGGTGGCGCTGATCGACGGCGCCGGCGTGCCCGACGCGCTGCTGACGGCGGAGGAGCGGGCGCTGATCGACGCCGTCACCGCACAGGACTTGTGACCCATGCCCTACGCCACCGAAACCCATCTGCGCGACCGCTACGGCGACGTGAGCCTGCTCCAGCTCGCCGACCGCGACCGCGACGGCAGCGCCGACCCGGCGGTGATCGCCCGCGCGCTGGCCGACGCCGACGCGGAGATCGACGGCTATCTGGCGGCGCGCTACCCGGTGCCGGTCACCCCGGCGCCGCCGCGCCTGACCGACCTCGCCTGCTCCATCGCCTGGTTCAAGCTGCACGCCCAGGGTGTCGCGAAGGACGGGCCGGAGCGCATGGCCTACGACGACGCCGTGGCTTATCTGGTGCGCGTCGCCAGGGGCGAGGTGGCGTTGCCCGGCGTGGCGGCCGGTGCGGGGGGGGCCGGTGCGCCGGCCGCGGCGGCCGGCAGCGGGGCGGCCCGTTCCGGTGCCGGCCGCGTCTTCTCCCGCGACAGCCTGCGGGGGCTGTGATGGCGGGCACCCCCACCGGCGTCTCCCTCGCCGTCACCGTCGATGACAAGCCCCTGCGCGGCCTGTTCGGGCGGCTGGCCGCCGCCGGCGTCCGCCTCGGCCCCGCCATGGATGAGATCGCCGGCCATCTGGAGACGGAGACGCGCCATCGTTTCGCCACCGGCACCGGGCCGGACGGCGTGGCCTGGACGCCCTCCGCCCGTGCCAAGCGCGAGAACGGCCAGACGCTGGTGGACATGGGCCATCTGCGCGACAGCATCACCAGCCGCTCGGACGAGCGGTCGGCCGAGGTGGGCACCAACCGTGCCTACGCCGCCATCCACCAGTTCGGCGGCACCATCCACATGCCGGCCCGCACCGTCACCGTCTACCGCCGGGTGAAGGACCGCATGACGTTCCGGGACTGGCGCTTTGTCCGGCGGTCGCGCGCCAACTTTGCCGAGACCCACCAGGTGCCGGCCTACTCCATAGATATGCCGGCGCGTCCCTTCGTCGGCGTCGGCGCCGGCGACCTGGACGCCATCCGCGCCATCCTGACCGACCATCTGCGCGCCGCGGCGGGGGCCGGGCCATGATCCGCCTGTCATCCATCGTCGCCCGGCTGGCGCCGCCGGCGACCACCCTGGCGCTGGTCGAGGGGGTGGCCGAGCTGCGCGCCGTCCGGCAGGCGCCGCCGGCGCATCTCCTGCCGGCGGCGTGGGTGGTGCCGGTGGGCGACGCGGCCGGCCCGGCGCGGGCGGTCAACGCGCCGCGCCAGACGGTCTCCGTCACCTTCGGCGTCGTGCTGGCGGTCTCCGACCGCTCCGACCCGCGGGGCGGGGCGTCGGCCGACGCGCTCACCGACGTGCGCCACATGGTGCTCGGCCGGCTGCTGGGCTGGACGCCGGACGGCGCCGGCGCCTGCGCGTTCGCCGGCGGCGAGGTCCTGGAACTCGAAACCGCGGCCCTGTGGTGGATCGACCGCTACACCGTGCCGCTCCACCTGCGACCCTGAGTGAGGTGACATGACCCAACCCCTTCAGCATGGCGGCGCTTACGTGATCGGTGAGGACGGACAACCCGTCCAGGCCGAACCCCCGACCGGCCCGGCCCGTGGCCGGCGCTGGTCTTCCACCCGCGACGATCCGCCGGCCGACCCCGCCCCGGCCGAAGCACCGCCGGCCGAAGCACCGCCGGCCGGTGACACGGCGGCCGAAGCACCGGCGGCCGGTGACACGGCGGCCGAAGCACCGGCGGAACCCACCCGCCGCCGCCCGAAGGGAGCCGCCTGATGTACGCCGAGAAGTCCTACGACCAGATGTGCCTGATGGTGAAGCGCGAGACGGAGTACGGCGAGGACGCCGGCCCCACCGCCGCCGCCAACGCGATCCTCGCCATGAACGTGAAGATCGCGCCCATGGTGCAGGACATGATCGCCAGGGCCTATTACCGCCCCTTCTGGGGCCGCCGGCCGCAGCTCGCCACCGGCCGGCACCTGACGATCGACTACGAGATCGAGCTGGCAGGCGCCGGCACCGCCGGGACCGCCCCCGCCTACGACGCGATCCTGCGCATGGGGGCGCTGGCGCAGACGCTGGTGACCGGCACCGCCACCATCGCCGCCGCCGCGGTCCCCGCCGCCGGCGCCGTCGGGCGCTTCACCTACGCCCGCACCACCAAGTTCGCCGGGCTCTACAAGCGGACGGCGACCCTGACCTGCACCACGCCCGGCGGCAGCGGCGTGGCGGCCTTCACGGTCTCGGCCGCCAGCACCCCGGCCGATGGCGCCTACAGCCAGACCGGCGTGGTGATGACCACGGGCCAGCCCTTCGCCCTGCCGAACGGCGCCGTGATCACCCCCAGCGCCATCGGCACCAACTTCCAATCCGGCGACGTGCTCACCATCGCCCTGGCGCCGGAGCGGGCCGCCTACACGCCGGTGTCGTCGGGGGTGGAGAGCTGCACGCAATACCTCAACATGGACGGCACCCTGCACAAGGGTCTCGGCTGCCGCGCCAGCCTGAGCCTGAAGGTGTCCAAGAAGAGCTTCCCCGTCCTGATGGTGAAGAGCTTCGGCCTGTTCGTGCCGGTCACCGGCGCCGCCCTGCCCACCGGCGCGGACTACAGCGGCTTCAAGGACCCGCAGGAGAGCAACCCCGACACCGTGCCGGCCTTCCTGATCGACGGTTTCGAGCCGGCCTTTTCCGAATTGTCCATCGACACCGGGACCAAGGTCGGCCACCGCCAGGTGGTGAACAAGCGGGCCATCCGCTCGTCCGGCCGCGACACGACCGGCACGCTGACCATCGACGAGCCGCCGATCGGCACCAAGGACTTCTACGCGCTGGCCGAGGACAGCACCCGCCGCTCCGCGCTGTGGCTGCGCCAGGGCACCGCCGCCGGCTCGATCATCGACATCGAGGCGCCGGCCGTGCAGGTCGAGGGCATCGACAAGACCGACGACGACAACGTCACCCAGCTCGCCCTGAAGCTCGGCTTCCTGCCCGTCGCCGGCAACGACGAGCTGACCCTGTCCATCGGCTGATCAACGCGTTTTGAAAAGGGTGTGAACGCATGTTCAAGGTGAAGAAACAGCCCGACCGCAGCTTCTGGACGGAGGTGGTGGTGCATGTGCCCAACGACAGCGGCGGCACCACCAAGGTCGATTACGACATCAAGTTCAACCTCCTGACCAAGGCGCAGGAGGACGAGCTGCTGAAGAACCCGACCGACGAATACCCTGAAGTTTGGTTCCGGGCGCATGTCTGCGGCTGGAAGCGCATCGAGGACGAGGACGGCAAGGCCATCGATTTCTCGATGGAGAACGCCCTGTTGTTCCTGTTCGAGGACCCGCCGCACCGGCTGGCGATCGAGCAGACCTATTACCGGGCGACGAACGGCCAGCGCCGAAAAAACTGACGGACGCCGCGCGCTGGTGGGCGCGCGGCGGCCGGCCGGCGGCCGGGACACGGTCCCCGGCCGGAACGGCCAAGGTGGCGGCGGACCTCGCCGCCATGGGCGCGCCGGCGGCGGTGCTGGCGCGCTGGACGGCAAAGGCGGACACCGACGATGGCGAACAGGAAGATGAGGATGAAAGGCCCCTGTTCGGCGTGCGGCCGGACAACTGGCCGTGCGTCCGCCTGTTCGCGGCACTCGATACCCAGTGGAACCACGCGCCGCTGGGCATGGCCGGGTCCATGCACACGGGCCTGCGCTACGAGGTGCTGCCCTTCACGGCCCGCCATCTGGGCATCCGCATGACGCCGCGGCTGTTCGAGGACCTGCGCGCGATGGAGGAGGCGGCGCTGGACGAGCTGGCCCGCGTCCGCGCCGAGCGCGAGGAGCGCCGGCAGCGTGACCAACGGCTGCGGGAGCGGCGCCGATGACGCTCGTCGTCGCCCGCGTCGAGGCGGACGCGTCCGGCTTCACCCGCGGCCTGTCGGAGGCGGAAGGCGCGCTCGACCGCTTCGGCCGCCGCGCCGCCGGGGCCGGGGCCGGGGCGTCGGGCATGGCGGCCGACGCGCAGCGCGCGGCGGCGACGGCGCGGGAGCTTCAGCTTGAGGCCAACGGCGCCGGCCGGGCGATGGAGCTGGCCGGCCGCGGCGCCGGGATGCTTCAGGGGGCGCTGGCGGCGCTGGGGCTGGTCGGTTTCGTGCGCGCGGTGGTGGAGACCTCGGCCGAGTTCCAGAAGCTGAACGCCATGCTGAAGACCGCCACCGGTTCCACGACGGAAGCCGCGGCGGCCTTCGCCATGCTGAAGAAATTCGCGGCCGAGACGCCCTACGACCTGGCGCAGGTCACCACCGCCTTCATCCGGCTGAAGAACCTGGGGCTGGACTCCAGCGCCGACAGCCTGCGCGCCTACGGCAACGTCGCCAGCAGCTTCGGCAAGGGCCTGATCGACATGATCGAGGCTGTGGCCGACGCCACGGTCGGCGAGAACGAGCGGCTGAAGGAATTCGGCATCCGCGCCAGCGTCGAGGGCGACAAGGTCAAGTTCACCTTCCAGGGGATCGAGACCGCGGTCGCCAACAACGCCCGCGCCATCGAGCAGTACCTGATCGGCATCGGCAAGGTGAAGTTCGCCGGTGCCATGGAGGAGCAGGCCCAACAGTTGGGCGGCGCCCTGTCCAACCTGGGCGACACGCTGGTGGGCTTCCGCGATCAGGTGGGCCAGGGCGGGCTGGCGGCGGCGGTGAACGACCTGGCGCGCGCCCTGTCGTCGGCCGCCGCCGGGTCCGACAACGCGGCCCGCCGCATCGGCGCCGCGCTGGGCGAGGGCGTGCGGCTTGGCATCGTGGCGGTGGAGAACCTGGACGTTGCGGTCGAGGCGCTGGTCACCACGCTGGGCGCCGTCGCCGCCACCCGCGTGCTGGGCGGCATCGCGTCGCTCGTCACCGCCATCCGCGCCGCCGGCGGCGCCATGGCGGCGCTGAACGCCGTCGCCGCGGCCAACCCCTTCGTCCTGATGGGAACGGCCGCCGCCGCGGCTGGCCTGGCCGTCTATGGCTGGTACCAGCGGTCGGTGGAGGCGGAGCGCGCGCAGGCCGGGCTGGCGTCCGCCAGCGAGGATGTGCGGAGCATCTCCAACCTGTCGGCCGCCCAGATCGCCAACCAGTCGGAGCTGTTGCGCGCCAACACCTTGGAGGCGATCACCAACGCGGAGGCGAAGCTGGCGCTGGCCGACGCGGAGGCGCAGACGGCGGCCATCCGCGCGCGGGCCAACCTGGACACCCAGCGGGCCATGTTCCCCGGCGTCGTCACCCCCGGCGTGGCGGAGGCGGCGCAGCGCGTGGCGGAGATGGACGCGGCGGCGGCGGCGGCGCGGGCCTCGCTGGTCGAGGCGCAGGAGGCGCTCGCCAAATTCACCGCCGGGGTTGCGGCGGCGGGCACCACCACCGCTGCCACCGTGCCGGTGACGCAGAAGGCCAAGGACGCGCTGGACACGCTGATCGCCAGCTACGACGAGACGGCGGCGCGCGCGCTCAAGGTGAAGAAGGCGGAGGAGACCATCGCCGCCGCCATCGGCGCCGGCGGCATCACCCGCGAACGCGGCAACCAGATCCTGGCGGATTACAAGAAATACCTGGACGAGGAGGCCGCCAGCAAGAACAAGGGCGCCAAGGCGGCCGGCACCCTCACCCAGCAGATCGAGCGCCAGCTCGAACAGATGAAGGCCGAGACCGAGGCCCTGGCGCTGGACGAGCGCGCCCGGTTCCAGGCGGCCGAGGTCCAGAAGGCGCTGAACGCGGCGAAGGAACGCGGCATCGCGCTGCACCCCGCCGTGATCGAGACGATCCGGGACGAGGCCGGCGCCCTCTACGACCAGGAAAAGGCCGCGAAGGCCGCCGCCGACGCGCGTGAGCGGATCGGCCGGCTGGTCGAGGAGACCCGCACCCCGCTGGAAGCCTACCGGGCCAAACTGGCGGAGCTGGAAAAGCTGAAGCCCTTCGCGAGGACGCCGGAGGAGCTGGAGGCCATCGCGCGCGCGGCGCGGGCCGCCGACCCGGCCGTGGCCGAGCTGAAGCGCCAATGGGAGGAGTACGCCCGCGAGGTCGAGCGGGTGGTGGACGACATCTCCACCGACGTCGCGACCCTGATGTTCGAGCGGCTGACCGACCCGGACAAGGCCGGCGACGTGCTGGACTTCTTCCGCGACCTGTTCAAGAGGATCGCGGTCGAGGCGCTGAAGACACAGATCGTCCAGCCCATCGTGGCCCAGGTGGTCGGGTCGGTGCCGCAACTGTTCGGCCTGTCGACGCCCGCCAACCAGAACGCCCAGCCGGTGAGCGTCGGTGGGCAGACCTATGTGCCCGCCAACCAGAATGCCCAGTCCGGCGGCACCGGCGGGCTGTCCCTCACCTCGCTGTCGCGCCTGACCGACCCCGCCAACCTGCCGAGCTGGTGGAACAACCCGATCTTCGGCGGCGGCGGGCAGAGCGTGGTGACCGTCAGCCCGTCCGTGCTGGCCGACCAGAACGCCATGCTGCGGGCCGCCAACCCCGGCCTCAACGTCACCGCCGACCCGACGGTCGCGACGGGGGCGTCGCCCGGCGTGTCCGCCGCCGCCGGCGTCACCTGGGGGCAGGTGGCGACGGCCGCGGGGTCGGCCCTGAGCGCGTTCAACGCGTTCAAATCCTTCTCTCAGGGTCAGATCGGATCCGGCATCGGCAGCACCATTTCGGCCGGGCTGGGCATCGCCCAGCTCGCCGGGGTGGCGCTGGGGCCGCTCGGTCCCATTGCGATGATCGCGGCGCCCATAATCGGCGGCCTGTTGGACGGCCTGTTCGCCGGCAAGCCGAGCAACATGGAAGGCACCGCCACCCGCAACTGGGAGACCGGCGGGGAGGTGATCGGCGGTCAGACCGGCAAAAAGTACAGCGCGGAGAACCGTGGTGAGGCGTCCCGCGTCGCCGGGGCCGTCTACGACATGGGTGAACGGCTCGAAAAGCTGCTGGGCGGCACGCTCACCGGCGAGATCGTCGTCGCCGCCGGCTCCCGCGACGGCTACCGGGTGCAGGACGGCTGGCCCGGCCCGGTCACGGAGAAATACTTCCCCCGCACCGAGGCGGGCCTGCGCGAGCTGACGGGCTGGTTCGCCGGCCGCTTCGTGGACCGGATGAAGGGCAGCCTGTCCGACCAGGTGCAGCGCGCCATCCCGAACATCGACTGGTCGGACCTGGAAGAGGGGTTGAAGCAGCTCCAGCGCGCCATGGATTTCGACGCCACGGCGACGGATCTCGCCGGCGGCTACGCGCTGGAGAACGCGGCGCGCAAACAGGCCAAGGAGGCCATGCGCCAGACCACCGAGGCGTGGCAGGAGTGGCTGGACACCACGGAAAAGCTGTGGCCGGGCACCACCACCGGCGGCACCACCCGCACCGAGACGGTGCGCGAGCAAGTCACCCTGTCGGCCGCCGAGGCCATCGCGCAGGGGCTGCTGGCGCGCTCGCAGAACTACCTCGGCGACGCCACGTGGGAGACCGTGTGGAAGGATTTGGACGGCACCATCGTCCAGGTTGGCGAGGACCTGCGCGACACGGTGTCGGTGTGGAAGGAGGTGTCCAAGACCGTCACCGAGGGTGGCACCGCGGTGGACAGCGCCGAGACGGCGCGGGCGAAGGCCGCCATCCGCACCCGCGTCGACTCCATGATCGCCGGCACGCCGGAGCGCACATACACCGCCGGCGAGGCGGCGGCGGAGGCGGCCAAGGCGCGGTGGGATCCGGCGACGGTGAAACCCCTGCTGGAGATGGCCGGCTATGCCGGCGAGGAGCTGGCGCGCAAGGCCGCGGAAGGCTTGGCGAACGAGATGGCCGGGCTTCGCCGCGCCGCCGACGCCGGCCTCTACCAGCGCGGCCTGGCGCAGGGCGGCATCGACCTGTCGGGGCCGGCGGCGGCGGCGGCGCAATACGCCACCGACCTGCGCGACCTGTCGGCGCAGTTCGCGGCCGGGGCCGAGCGCACCGGGCGGCTCAACACCGCGATCGCGCTGATGAACCGCGGGCTGCTCGCCAGCGCGGGCGTGGCGCAGGCCCCGGTGTCGGCGCTGTCGGGCAGCGTGTCCGACTTCGTCGCGACGCTTGGTCTGACGGGCGCCGCCGTGGCGCCGGTGACCGCGGCTCTGGACGCGGTGCAGCGGGCCGCCAGCACCGGCGTGGACGCGCAGGGGGCGTACCAGCGGGCACTCTCCGACCTGATCGACGCGCACCACCGCGGCACGCTGGACGCCGACGATTTCGCGGCGTCCGTCGCCCGCATCACCGTCCAGCTCCGCGAGGCGGTGGCGGTGGACGCCGCCATCCGCGGCGGGCGCAACGCCGTGGCCGTCGCGGTCAACCCGGCCTGGCGCGCCAGCGCGGCCGACCTCGCGGCCCAGCTCGGCCTCACCGCGACGGCCGCGGCGACGCTGACGCCGGTGCTGGAGCGGCTGGACCAGGGCGCCGCCGCCGGCAGCCTGCGGCTGTCGGATGTGACCGACGCGCTCGCCACCGCCGACACCGCGCTGCGCGGTGCCGTGATCAGCGGCGAGCAGTATGCCGGGATGGTGCAGACCATCACCACCGCGTGGGCGCAGAGCCAGGCCGTGCTGCTGGCCCGCGCCGGCGGGCTGGGCGCGGTGGAACGCGCGATCGACCCCACATGGCGCGGCAATCTGGACTACGAGCTGACCACCGCCGGGCTGGGCGGCGCGCCGCTGGTGGCGCTGCGCGACACCTTCACCCCGATCCTGACCGCGATCGGCCGTGGCGGCGCCAGCGCGGCGCAGATGCGCGCCGCCCTGGCCGACCTCGACGCCGAGCTGACCGGCGGACGGATCACCATCGACCAGTACAACGCCGGGGTGGCGTGGCTGACGCAAGCCTGGCAGGACGGCCGGCAGGCCGCGGAGGCGGCGGCGTCCGCGCTGTCCCAGAGCTGGTCGGGGCTGGTGCAGCAGGCCACGTCCGAGCTGACGGCGTCGCAGAACGAGATCGCCAACGCCGCCCGGCAGGCGGCGTCCGGCTGGGACGCGGTCGCCCGCAACCTGCGGGCCGCCAACCAGAACCTGCTGACCGACGCCACCCTGTCGAACCTGCGGCCCGAAGCGCTGCGCGACGAGGCGCGGCGCCAGTTCGAGGATCTGGCGGCCACCATCGCCACCTTCGCGGCCAAGGCCCAGGCCGGCACCGCCACCGACGCCGACCGGACGGCGGCGGAGGAGGCGGCGGGCCGCTTGCAGGAGGCCGGCCGCAAGTGGCTGGAAGCCCAGAACGCGCTCAGCGGCGACCGCACCGCCTACGACGCCGCCTTCCGGGCCGTCACGGCCGGGCAGGAGGCGACGGCCGGCCTGTCGCTCACCATCAAGTCGGCCGAGGAGCGGCGGGCGGAGGCGGCGGAAGCCCAGATCGACTGGTTGCAGCGCATCGCCGGCGGCGGCCAGACCCAATCCGCCCTGCTGGCCGAGATCAAGGCGCGGCTGCAACAGGGCGATCCGGGCCTTGCCAGCCTGCCCGAGCTGATCCGCCGCATGCCGGGCTACGTGGCCTACAGCGCGCCGGCCGACGTGGCCGCCGGCTGGTCGGGCCTGTCCGACGCCGGCCGCAGCAGCGTGGCGCGGGCGATCGGCTACACCGGCGACGTCAACAACGCGTCGGCGCTGAACGATCATCTCGTCTCGTCCGGCCGGCAGGCCGAGTACGAGCGGCTGACCCGCGGCCTCGCCACCGCATCGGCGACGCCCTACAGCAGCTCCCCCACCGCCTGGGCGGCGTGGCAGTCGCTGTCGTCGTCGCAGCTCACCGCCATCGCGCGGGACATGGGCTGGCAGGGCGACATCAACGACGCCGCCTACAACCGCTGGATCGTCACCACCGGCCAGGGCGACCGGCTGAACGCCGCCCTGATCGCCGCCGCGGCGGCGGTGCCGAACCAGAGCGGCGTCGAGTGGCTGCGCGGCTATTGGGCGGATTACCAGGGCTCGCTGGGCCTGCCGGAGCCCTACCGCAGCCAGCGCTGGGCCGCCATGGAGGCCGACAAGGCCCGCGTGCTGGCGGGCCTGCCGCTGGGCGCCTACCGCCCGCTCTACGACTATGCGGCGACGCTGCCGGACACCGACATCGAGCTGAACGTGCGCGACGTGGCGCGCAGCCGGGGCATTCCCGGTTTCGAGCGTGGCGGCGATCATGCCGGCGGCCTGCGCATCGTGGGCGAACGCACCTGGGAGGTCGAGGCGACCGGCCCCGCCCGCTACATGACCCCGGCGCAGCTCCTCGGCGCCGCCGTGCCACAGCCCATCGTCAGGGTGGACATGCAGCCGACGGTGACGGCGATCGGCGGCGTCACCGCGGCGGTGCTTCGGGTGGGCGAACTGATCGCCGGGCTGTACGACCGCATGGACGCGGTCGAGGCCGCCGTGCAGGGGCTGGCGGCCGAGCAGCGCGTCGCCAACCAGCGCGTCGCCAAGCTGGCGGCGGGAGGGCGGTCATGACCGACCCGCTCACCGTCACGGTCGCCGAACTGACCGTCACCCGGCCGAACGGCACGGTGGAGACCATCCTGCTGGGCGACGGCCCCTTGCTGCCGCTGCCGGGCGACGATCCGGACTGGCCGCACGCCGCGGTGCGCCAGCGCCTCGCGGGGCCGCCGTCCTACGCGGTCGGGCTGTCGGCCGACCCGTCGCGGCTCGCCGGGGATGTGGGTGCGGGCGAGCTTGTGGTGCTGAACGGGGACCGGGCCTATTCGTGGCTGTCGGGCTGCGCGCCGGGCCGGCTGCGCGTGCGGCGCGGTGTCGAGGGGCAGTGGTGGTCGCAGATGACGCCGGTGCTGGACGGCCGCGCCGGGGTGCCGCGGGTCGCCATCGGCGGCCAGCAGGCGGGGCGCGTCACCGTGCCGGTCTGGGATCTGCGCGGCGCGCTGGACGGCGACGTGGTCACGCGGAAGTACCTCGGCACCAACACCGACCACACCGGCTACGAGGGCGGCGAGGATCTGAAGGACGCCACGGCGCCGCTGTGTCTCGGCCGGCCGCTGCATGTGCCGGGTGCGGCGGTCAACCCCTCCGGCCGCGCCTGGGCGTGGCACGCGGAAGCCAGCCGCGCCGGCGTGACGCTCTACGACCGCGGCAGCCCGGCCGTGCTGTCGGCGGTGCCGCACGCCGGCGGCAGCGAGTTCGACGCGCTGGCGCTGTCGTCCACCCAATACGCCGAGGACGCCGCGCGGTCGCTGCTGCGGCTGGGCGGTGCCTTGGGCGGCGAGCTGGGGATCGACCCGCTGGGACCGGCCGGCACCGACACGGCACCCGACGCCGTCCGCTGGCTGCTGGCCCGCGCCGGCGCCGGCACCGCCGGGGCGACGCTCACCGGCTGGTCCAGCACCGCCGGCGTCGGTGCGTGGTGGTCGGGGGCGGTCAGTCACCGGGCGGCGGTGGAGCTGATGGCGCGGTCGGAGGGGGCGACGGTGCTGCCCGACGCGCTCGGCCGCTGGCAGGTCGCGGCCCTCGGCCTGTCCGATCCGGTCGGCACCATCACCGAGGGCATGGTGCTGGATCTGGCGATCGACGACGCCGATTTGGCCGCTCCGGTCTGGGAAGTGACGGTGAAGGGCCGTCGCAACCACCAGCCTCTGACGCGGGACCGCCAGGCGGCCGACGTGCGGGAGACCGACCGCGGCGCCTTCCTGCGCGAGGAGTGGCGGCGCGAGGTGGCGCGCCACCAGCCGACCAAGGACCGCTGGGGTGACGCGGCGCGGCCGGTGGAGATCGACACGGCGCTCACGTCCACGACCGACATGGCGGCGCTTGCCGCCCGGCTGCTCACCGCGCTGGGGGTGCGGCCGGACGGCGAGCCGCGGCGGTCGCTGGCGCTGGTGGTGCCGATGACGGCCGCCGCGCTGTCCTGGCCGCTGGGCTGCACCTTGCACCTGTCCTACCCCCCCGAAGGGATCGACGATCCGATGCAGCTCCTGGGCATCCACTACGCGTCGCCGTCGCGCATGACCATGCGCGTCCGGCTGTTCGGGTGATGCCATGACAGCCGCCTTGCTCCTCGACAATCTGGCGCTCACCGCGACGCTGTCCGGCGGCACCTGGGAGCGCCCGCTCGACCACCTGCTGGAGCCCACGGTGCGGGAGACCACGGCGCGCTGCGTCGCCGGCACGCCCGACCAGGCGCAATTCGACATCGTCTTCCCGGCACCGACCAAATGGGACACGCTGGTGCTGGCCGGCGGCACGCCGCGGCCCGACGTGGATCTGCGCGTCACCTGGTACAGCGATCCGGTGGACCGCAGCGCTGGTGCGGTGCTGCGGGGCGGGCCGGACGCGCCTTTCCTGCCCGGCTACCCGCCGCCCCTGCGGCTGCGCCAGCGGCGGCTGTTCGACCCAAACATTTTGAGGGGCCGACCGAGAAGCCGCGACCTCGCCGGCAAGACGCCCATGCTGGTGGTCAGGCCGGCGGCCAGCCCGCGCTGCGCGGCGGCGCGGATCGAGATCGACAACCACGGCGACGCGCTCGACCTTGGCATGCTGTTCGTCGGGCAGGCGTTCATCCCGTCCTGGCCGCACGATTTCGGCCTGCGTCTCGGCGCCCCCAGCCGCAGCCCCTACGACGAGGCGCCCGGCGGCCGGCGGCTGGTGGACGGCCGCCCGTCCGCCCGCGTCAAGACGTTCAAGCTGTCCGTGCTCACCGAGGACGAGGCGATGGTGCTGGCCGACGCCGGCCAGCGGCTCGACCGCTCGGGCGTGCTGATGATGATCGAGGACGTCGCCGGCCAGGTGCGCCACCTGTGGCGCCGCACCTGGCCGGCGACGCTGGCGGACGGCATCGAGGTGGAACAGGTGAACGAGCAGGACTGGAGCGCCGAGGTGAAGCTCTTGGAGGTGATCGGATGACGATGAGACCCACACAGGCGATCGACCGGGCGCGTGCCGGCTATTGGAACGCCGACGCCTACGACGCGACCGGCAACCCCGGCGGCATGGACGAGGACGAGGCCGGCCTGACCAATGGGCTGGCCGTCAACATCGAGCCGGTGATGGCCGCGATGGGCGACATGACCCAATGGACGGGGGAGCGCGCCGCGGCGGCGGAGGCGGCGGCGGAGGCCGGCGGCACGTCCG
>OFDN01001407.1_pt1 | contig 15776 bp, 17 predicted proteins | sample 1520971 | NCBI WGS metagenome assembly OFDN01 (sample SAMEA94257418, study PRJEB24077) | hot springs metagenome | biome: Aquatic biome; feature: Geographical feature; material: Water | place: India | collected 2012-06-12 | depth 5 m
GCCAAGCGCACAATTCTTCTGCGAAGAATTGAAGCAACGCGGTGGCGATGCGCGCATGGCCCGACCCTGGCTCCACATCAATTCTTCGCAGAAGAATTGTGGCCCGGGCCGGGCTCGATCAGGGCTGCGGTTTCGGTGCGGGTGTCCCGAGCGCCCCGCCGGGCCGCGTCCCGATCCCGCCACCTGACCCCACGCCGCTCGTCTTGGGTTTGGCGAGGTCCGGAACCTTGGGCGGTGCCTTAACCCCCGGCGAAGAGCCCAGCACCCGGCCCCCGCCCGCTCCGCTTTGCCGCGCGAGGCAGTCCTGCGTCTGGACCAGCGCCGGGCCGATGCCGTCCACGTCAAAGCCGTCGTCGATCCCCATTCCCAGCATCCGCAGATAGCGCCCCGAGTTCAGGAAATCGACCGAGGCCTGGATGCCGTCATATGTGATCCCGGCATAATCCGCATCCCAGGCCTCGCCGTTGCCGATGGCGGGCAGTCCGGTTTCCATCATCACCCAAAGCTCGAACTTCTGGCCGGGCTGGAACTTGACGTCCGGCTGCGACAGAAGGATCGACAGCGTGTCGTTCGGGTAAAGCCCGATCCACAGCACCTGGCCGTTCTGGTAGCTGACCGTGGTGTAGCAGTAGGAAAAGGCCCCGGCGTCGTCGGTATAGGCCCCGCCGACCCAGTTGCCCGCCTCGAACTGTGAGCCGGGGATCTCCACCACCTCGGCCAGCGCCGGGGCAAGGGAGGCGGCAACGAAGGCGGCAGCTAGGGCAGGAAATCGCATGGTCTCATCCGGGAAAAAAGGGTTTCGCGGCCAGAATGCCGGGGCCGCCCGAATCGCGCAAGTCAGGCTTTTGCCTGTCAGCGCACCGGCATTGACCTGCGGACCAGCCCGGGCTAGCCCTCTGCCCGATGTCCGCGACCAAGCCCTTGTTCCGCGAAGGCCTTCTGGCCAGCCTGCCCATCGTGATGGGCTACGTCCCCATTGCCTTTTCCTTCGGCGTCGCCGCGACCCGGGCCGGGTTCGGCGTCCTTGACGCTGCTGCACTGTCGCTGATCGTCTATGCCGGGGCCTCGCAATTCCTGGCGCTGGCGCTTCTGACGTCGGGGGCACCGGTCCTGATCTCGGCCTTCACGCTGATCGCGATGAACCTGCGGCATGTGCTGTATGGCCCGGCCCTGATGCGCGAGGCCGGGAAGGATGCCGCGACGCGCCACGCCTGGGCCTGGGCCTGGGGCCTGACGGACGAGGTCTTCGGCCAGGCGCTGGGCTCGCTTGCGCGCGGGCAGAAGTTTTCCGAACCCTACATGTTCGGCCTGGGCCTGGGGGCCTATGCCGCCTGGGTCCTTGGAACCGTGACGGGGGCAGTGGCAGGGGCCGGGGCGCTGGACGGCTGGCCCGCGCTGAACGCGGGACTTGGCTTCATGCTGCCCGCGCTGTTCCTGGCGCTTCTGTTGTCGATCCTCAGCCGCCGCCAGCTGCCGGTGATCGCGGTCGCGGGCGCGGTCACGATTGCCGGGACCTGGTGGATTTCCCCAACAAGCGGCATTCTTCTGGGCATGCTGGCAGGCGCAGTGACCGGGGTCCTTAGGCGATGAACTGGGACCTTCTTGCCGTCGCCATCATGGCCGGGGCCGCGAACTGGGCCTTCCGCGCCGGGCCGATCCTTGCCCGCAGCGACCGGATGGGCGCGCGCGGCTGGCTTGAACGCTTCCTGTCGGCCACCGGCCCGGCCGCCATCGCCACGCTGTTCGTCGCCTCGATCCTGCCCGCGCTTGGCACCGAGGCGCACCGACTTGTCCCGCTTGTCGCCGGGACGCTCGGCGTTCTTGGCACCTGGCTGGCCCGCCGCTCGGTCGTCCTGGCCACGCTGGCGGGCGCGCTGGCCCACGGTCTTGCGGTCTGGCTTTTCGCCTGACGCTTGCGCCCTGCCGTCCGATGCGCGACCATCATGCCAGGCAAGGAGGCAGCCATGTTCGAGATCAGCGCGGCAACGGTGGTGCAGGTGATCTTCCTTTCGCGTGAGGGGCCTGCGGGCGAGGCCGAGCTCCATGCCTTCATCGACGGGCTGAACGACGACGAAAAGGCGCAGCTGACCGCCGTGGCCTGGGTCGGTCGCGGCGCCTTCGAGCCCGAGGATTTCGACGAGGCAGTGGCCACAGCGACCGCCGAGGCGACGACGCCCACGGCCGATTACCTGATGGGCATGCCCCATCTGGCCGAAAACCTTGAGGCCGGGCTTGATGCCCTGGGCATCGACGTCGCGGGCGAGGAGGAGGACCTTCTCTGACCCCTTTTCCTGGGGCCTCTTGAACAGCGCCGCGGCGCTACACATCTTCAAAGTCTGCTAGATGTGAGGTCTGCCATGCCCGTTACCGATGCGGTGAAACTCACTTGCGCGACCTGCGGCCAGGCCAACCGTGTGCCGGTCGCCCGGCTGTCCGAGGGTCCGAAATGCGGCACCTGCGGCGCGGCATTGGCCGATGGCCGGGTCGCTGACCTTGACGCCGTGACGCATGACAAGGTGACGCGCGGCGACGGCGTGCCGGTCCTGGTCGACTACTGGGCCCCCTGGTGCGGTCCCTGCCGGTCGATGGCCCCCGAATTCGCCAAGGCCGCCAAGACCCTGGCCCCAGCCGTCCGGCTGATGAAGCTGAACACCGAGGATCACCCGGCGATCTCGTCCCGGGCCGGGATCCGCGGCATCCCGGCGCTGATCCTGTACCGGGGCGGCCACGAGATCGCGCGCCTGGCCGGGGCCCGCCCCGCCGCCGACATCCTCGCCTTTGCCCGCCAGCACCTGACGGGCTGACCCCAGCGCCGCAACTTGACAACGCCCGCACGTTGGGTAACACACCGCGCAAGGTCATTGGGGCAGTAGCTCAGTTGGGAGAGCGTATCGTTCGCAATGATAAGGTCAGGGGTTCGATCCCCCTCTGCTCCACCAATGACCCGCTTCCCCGGCTGCCGATCTGAAACGCCCCCCGCTTTCCGCACGAATCGACCGTTCCTGCGGCGTCGCGGCTGGCTTGACCTTGCGGCACTCTTCCAGTCTGGGTTGTGCGCGGACCCCCCGATCCCCGCGGTCCTCGCCGGTCGGTTGCACACAAAAGCCTTGATCGGGCAGCGGGATCAGGCGACACTTTTGCCATCGGCAATGGAATTATTGGGAGTGTGCTGCGCGGTCACGGCACTGTGACATTCGCATTAAAAACGATTTTGCAAGGGGGATGGGCGGCCACAGCAGGACGCCCGGCTTCCGGGCCCAGAGTACGGGAATACACTTTGACAATGAATTTCACACCTGACGACGTCGGACTTGCCGGTCATGCCTCATTCAGATCAGGCCCGGCTTCGCGTGGGGCAAAGTCGGCGCCGGTCCTGCACCTGCGCCATGACGCGGGCCGGACCACGGCCACAGGCACGGCCAGGGCTTTCGTCGGGCATCGCGTCGGTCCGGCGGATTCCTCGCTTGGCCTCCATGGCAGCTGGGCCTGGGACGGCACCACATTGCAGGCCGAGGTCGATCCGCTTGGCTACTTCAGCCTCTTCGTCTATCGCAAGAGTGGTGAGATCGCGATTTCGCCGTCGATCCTGCAGCTGCTGGCGCTGGGGGCCGACCCCGAACCCGATCCGGTCGCTTTGGCAGTCTTCCACCGCATCGGGCATTTCCTGGGCGAGGACACGCCCTTCCGGCACATCAAGGTGCTGCCGCCGGCGGGCAGGCTGACCTGGCAGGCCGGGGTGGCGACGATCAGCGGCACCGCGCCGGTCCCGCGCGAACGGGCGCTGACCCGCGATCAGGCGGTCGAGGCCTTCATCGAACTGCCCCGCGCCGCGATCCGGCGGTTCCTGGCAGCCTGGCACGGGCCGGTGGTGCTGCCGCTGTCGGGTGGGCGGGATTCGCGGCACATCCTTCTGGAAATGCTGCACCAGGGCCGCAAGCCCGACACGGTGGCGACCTTCCATCAGGGCGGCCGCTACCTTGACCGCGAAGTGCAGGCCGCGCGGGCGCTGTCGGCACGGGCCGGGGTCCGGCACACGCTTCTCGGGCACCCCCGGCCCCGGCTTCGCGATGCGCTGCGCGGCGTGCTTCTGACCCAGCTTTGCGCCGATGAACACGCACAGATGATGCCGATGCGCGATTTCATCGCGGGCAACCCCGGCGCGGCGGCACTGGACGGGATCGGCGGCGACATCCTGACCAACCCCGACGACGATGCCGCCGATTTCCTCGACCGCGCCCGCAAGGGCGACTACGACGGCATCGCCCGCAGGCTTGCGGCAGGCCATGGCCGCGTCATCAGCCGGACGGGTCAGCCGGGCGGGGCGGGTGCGATCTATTCCCCCGACCTCGAAGACGCGGCCATGGCGCGCATCGCCGATGCGATCCGGGTGTTCGATGCCGCGCCCGACCCCTATCAGGCCTTCTGGTTCTGGAACCGCACCCGGCGCGAGATTTCCTTCGTCTCGACCGGCATCCTGGGCGGCGCGGCGATGGTTGCCTGCCCCTACCTTTCGCCCGAGTTCGTCGAGCTGGGCCTGTCGCTGCCCTTTGCCGTCACGGGCGACCAAAGGCTGCACGACGACGCCATCGCCCGGGCCTACCCGGACTATGCCGACATCCCCTACGAGGCCGGGTTCAAAAGCCAGCCGCTGCCGCGCCTGCGTCCGGGACGGCTGACCAATCTTGTCGACGGTCTTCGGGTGGCGGCGATGATCGAACCGGGCAGCGGCGCTTTGCCCGCCGTGGCGCGGAGCCTTGTGAAGTCGCCATTGCGCAACGGCCCGGCCGACATCTACCGGATGCACGCCAGGATGGTTGCCGCTATGGACGCGGACGAGGCAAAGCGGCTGATCGCGATCGAGGACCAGCTTCTTGCAGCAGCACCCACAGGGCAAGAGGTGGCAAGCGATGTCTATCCCGCCGCTTGAGGCCCATGTCCTTCGGGTACGAAAATATCTCAGACGCCGCCGTGCCGACCGGATCCGGCATCGCGCGATGGCAAGGCCGTTCTCGCCCGACGCGCCGTCCCGGCTTCTTCTGGTGACCCAGCCCGAGCGGCTGCCGCAAAGCCAGGTGTTTCCCTTCCACCACTACGCGGCCGATCTGCAGCGTCTCTATGGCACCGAGGTGCGCGAGGCCGATCTGGGGGACTTCCTCTCAGGCAAGCCGATCCCGGCGGCGGGCGCTACGGCCGTTGCCTTCCAGACTGCCTTCGACGTTTCGGATGCCGATCTCGACCGGCTCTTTGCCCGCATCCGCGCCGATCATCCCGGCGCAAGGGTCGCCTGTCTGGACTGGTTCGCGCCGACCGACCTGCGCAATGCGGCGCGGATGGATGGACAGATCGACCTCTACATCAAGAAGCACGTCCTGCGTGACCGCGGCCATTACGGCAAGCCGACCCTTGGCGACACGAACCTGACCGACCACTACGCCAGGCGTCTGAACCTGCCCGAGCCCGAAGTGCGATTCGACATCCCGCCGGGCTTTCTGGACAAGCTGGTCATCGGCCCGTCCTTCGCCACCGCGCCGACGATCCTGCCCGAGCTTTTGGGCAAGCAGCCCCCGGCAGGTCGGCGCGAGATCGACCTCCATGCCCGGTTCGAACAAAGCGGAACGCCCTGGTATCGCGCCATGCGGGCCGAGGCACATGCCGCGGTCACCGGGCTGCAGGGCGTCACGATGGTGCGTGGGCAGGGGGTGCACCACGCGCAATTCCTGGTCGAGATGCGCCACTCCAAGCTTTGCATCAGCCCCTTCGGCTATGGCGAGGTCTGCTGGCGCGACTATGAGGCCGCGCTGACCGGGGCTGTGCTGGTCAAACCGGACATGAGCCATGTCGAGACCGATCCCGACATCTTCATCGCCTGGGAAACCTACGCCCCGGTGGCCTGGGACCTGTCGGATCTTGCCGACGTCGTGCAGCGGCTGCTGGCGGATGAGAGGTTGCGGACAAAGCTTGCGACCCAGGCCCGCGAGGTCCTGCGCCGGTGGCTTCAGTCCGACGCCTTCGCCCGGCGGATGGAGCCGCTTCTGGCGACCTAGCCCACCACCTCCACCCCCGTCCCCCAGGCCTCGCATTTCCGGGTCAGCTCGTCGGGCAGGGGGCGGTCGGTGAAAAGGCGGGTGATCTCGGACAGCGAGGCCAGCCGGGCGGGGGCCGAGCGGTCGAGCTTGGAATGGTCGCAGACGAGGAAGGCCTGCCGCGACTGGCGGATGATCGCCTTCGACACCCGCACTTCGGCCAGGTCAAAGTCCAGAAGGTCGCCGTCGCGGTCCAGGGCCGAAGTGCCGATCACCGCGTAATCGACCTTGAACTGTTCGAAGAACTGGGTGGTGAGCTCGCCCACGAGGCCCCCGTCCGTCCGCCGCAGCGCGCCCCCCGCCACGACGATCTCGCAGCCCGGGTTCGCCACCAGGGTGTTGGCCACATTCATGTTGTTGGTGATCACCGTGATATTGCGATGCGTCAGCAACTCGCGCGCCACCGCCTCGGTCGTGGTGCCAAGGTTCAGGATCAGGCTGCAGTTGTCCGGGATCGCCGCAGCACAGGCCCGGGCGATGGCCGCCTTCGCGCCCTCGTTCATGCGGCGACGCGCCTCGTAGCCGATATTCGCCACGCCGGTCTTCAGCATCGCGCCGCCATGCACCCGGTCCAGATGCCCAGCGTCGGCCAGATCGGAAAGGTCGCGCCGGATCGTCTGCAGCGTCACGTCAAAGCGCTGCGCCAGGTCCTCGACCATCACCCGCCCCTCGGCGCGGGCGAGTTCCAGGATTTCCGTCTGCCGGAAGTTCAGCGCCACCTGGGGTCCCTTTCCCGTTCCGGCCCGTTCTGCCACGCCGTCCCGCCGCTGTCAGCGGCTTTGTTGCGAACACGCGCCAGGTTTCGTTTGTGTGCGATTGCAGCATAATGCCCTCGCACTTGCAGAAATGACCTTGGGTCACTGCGCGTAGATGTTCGGTTTAGCAAAAAGCGCGCGAAAACGAAAGATTGTCGTTGACGCTGTCGTGACAATCGTCAAAGCATCATGCCCGGGGAGGAATTGTCGTGACACAGGACAGCGAGGCGGTCGCAAGCGACCTCTTCATCATCGGCGGCGGGATCAACGGCTGCGGCATCGCCCGCGACGCCACCGGGCGCGGCCTGTCCGTCACCCTGGCCGAACAGGGTGACCTGGCGCAGGGCACATCCTCGGCCTCGACCAAGCTGTTCCACGGCGGCCTCCGCTACCTTGAATACTTCGAATTCCGCCTGGTCCGCGAGGCGCTGGAGGAACGCGAGACGCTCCTTGTCGCGATGCCGCACATCAGCTGGCCGATGCGCTTCGTCCTGCCCCTGTCGCCCGACATGCGGTTCGAATCCGACACGCCGACCTCGCGCCTTCTGGGCTGGGTCATGCCCTGGGCCAAGGGTCGCCGCCCCGACTGGCTGATCCGGCTGGGCCTTTACATGTATGACACGATGGGCGGCCGAAAGATCCTGCCCGCGACCCGCACGCTGGACCTGACCCGCGACCCGGCAGGCAAGCCGCTGAACCCGAAATTCCGCAAGGCCTTCGAATATTCCGACTGCTGGGTCGAGGATTCGCGCCTTGTCGCCCTGAACGCCCGCGACGCCGCGCAGCGGGGCGCGAAGATCATGACCCGCACCCGCGTGGTCAGCGCCGAACGCCGTGACGGCCTCTGGCATGTCACCACCGAGGGCCCCCACGGCATCGAACACTTCCGGGCAAGGGCGCTGGTCAACGCCGGCGGGCCCTGGGTCGAGGACGTGATCCGCAACGTCGCCCGCATCAACTCATCCGAAGGCGTCCGGCTTGTGCGCGGCAGCCACATCGTGACCAAGCGCCTCTTCGACCACGACCGCTGCTACTTCTTCCAGGGCTCTGACGGCCGCATCATCTTTGCCATCCCGTACGAGCAGGACTTCACCCTGATCGGCACCACTGACAAGGACCACAAGGGTGCCCCGAAAGACGTCCACTGCACAGAGGAGGAGCGGGATTACCTCCTCGCCTTCGCGTCGCAATACTTCGCCAAGCCGGTGACGAAAGACGATGTGGTCTGGACCTATTCCGGCGTGAGGCCCCTCTACAACGCCGGGGCCAAGTCGGCCACGGCGGCGACGCGCGACTATGTCCTGTCGTTGGACCAGACCGGCGCGCCGCTGCTGAACGTCTTTGGCGGCAAGATCACCACCTACCGCCGCCTTGCCGAGTCTGCGCTGGCGAAGCTGACCCCGTTCTTCCCTGAGGCGAAACCCGCCTGGACCGCCCGCGTCGCCTTGCCGGGCGGCAGCTTCCCGCATGACGGGGTCCCGGCGCTGATCGCCAGCCTGAAGGCAAAGCACCCCTTCCTGACCGACTACTGGGCTGCCCGCCTGGTCCGCGCCTACGGGACCGAGGCCGCGACGATCCTTGGCGACGCCACCAGCGCGGACGCCTTGGGCCAGGACTTCGGCGCGACCTTGACCGAGGCCGAGGTTCGCTGGCTGATGACCCATGAATACGCTGTCGCTGCGGCCGATGTCGTCTGGCGGCGATCCAAGCTGGGGCTGCGGATGACCGCGGACCAGATCGAAACACTCGACCGCTTCATGGCTGATGCGGGCGCTGCACGGGCCGTAAGCCCGGCGGCGGAATAGGGGGACGGGATGACGCTGGAACTGCAGGGGGTCTCACGGTCGGTCGGGGGCAGGGTACATATCCACCCCACCGATCTGACCCTGAAAAACGGCACGATGAACGTGCTTCTGGGCCCCACCCTCTCGGGCAAGACCAGCCTGATGCGGCTGATGGCCGGGCTCGACAAGCCGTCGTCGGGCCGCATCCTTTGGGAAGGCAAGGACGTGACCGGCCAGAAGGTGCAGGACCGCAAGGTGGCGATGGTCTACCAGCAGTTCATCAACTACCCCGGCCTCACCGTCTATGAGAACATCGCCTCGCCCCTGCGCCTGATGGGCCGTGGCCGCGAGGAGATCGACCGCGCCGTTCGCCAGACCGCCGAGATGCTTCGCCTGACGCCGATGCTGACCCGCAAGCCCTTGGAGCTTTCGGGCGGCCAGCAGCAGCGCTGCGCCCTGGCCCGCGCGCTGGTCAAGGGCGCGGGGCTGGTCCTTCTGGATGAACCGCTTGCCAACCTGGACTACAAGCTGCGCGAAGAGCTGCGCGTGGAAATCCCCCGCATCTTCGAAGCCTCGGGCGCGATTTTCGTCTATGCGACCACCGAACCCGAAGAGGCGCTCCTCCTTGGCGGCAACACCGCGACGCTCTGGGAAGGCCGCGTCACCCAGTTCGGCCCGACGCCTGATGTCTACCGCCTGCCCGAAGACGCCCAGACCGCGCGCGTCTTCAGCGACCCGCCGATGAACTTCGTCACCGTCCGCAAGGAAGCTAGCCGTCTGACCTTCGGCGACAATGCCCATGCCGCCGCCGAAGGTCCGACCCGCGATCTGCCGGATGGCAGCTACACCGCCGGGTTCCGCGCCAATCATGTGACGCTGAACCGGCATTCCGGCGACGCCGTCGAATTCCGCTGCACTCTGGGCGCGACCGAGATCACCGGGTCGGAAACCTTTGTCCATCTGGTTCACGGCTCGGACCGCTGGGTCGGGCTGATCCACGGGGTGCATCCTCTGACCTCGGGCGCGCAGACGTCGATCTTTGTCGACCCCGCCCACGTCTACCTGTTCGACACCACGGGCCGCCTTGCAGCACCCGCCCCTTATGCGATGGCGGCCTGACATGTCCCGGATCACGCTTTCCAAACTCGCCCACAGCTACAACCCGAACCCGACTTCGGACGCCGACTATGCGCTGAAGGAGATGGACCATGTCTGGCAGGACGGCGGGGCCTATGCGCTGCTGGGCGCCTCGGGCTGCGGCAAGACCACGCTTCTGAACATCATCTCGGGCCTTGTGCGTCCGTCGCAGGGCCGCGTGTTGTTCGGCGATACCGACGTGACCGATGCAGCGACCACCGAACGCAACATCGCCCAGGTGTTCCAGTTCCCCGTCGTCTACGACACGATGACCGTGCGCGACAACCTGGCCTTCCCCTTGCGGAACCGGGGCATGGACGGAGGCTACATCGCCAAGCGCGTGGGCCAGATCGCCCAGATGATCGGGATGGAGGACATCCTGAACCGCAAGGCACGCGGGCTAACCGCCGATGCCAAGCAGAAGATTTCGCTGGGCCGCGGCATGGTGCGCGAGGACGTGAACGCGATCCTCTTCGACGAACCGCTGACGGTGATCGACCCGCACATGAAGTGGGAGCTTCGGACCCAGCTGAAGGACCTGCACCGCGAGTTCGGGCACACGATGATCTACGTGACCCACGACCAGACCGAGGCCCTGACCTTTGCGCAGAAGGTCGTCGTCATGCACGAAGGCCGCGTCGTCCAGATGGGCACGCCGGAGGAACTCTTCGAGACCCCGGCGCATACCTTCGTCGGCTATTTCATCGGCTCGCCCGGCATGAACCTGTTCGACGCCGAAATCGCGGGTTCCGAGGCGCGCCTGCAAGGCGTCTCGGTGCCGCTGGGTGCGGCCTATGGGCCAACAACGGGCCGCACCCAGATCGGCATTCGGCCGGACTATGTGACCGTGTCTGACCAGGGCCTGTCCGTGACCGTGAAGCGGGTCGAGGACGCGGGCCGCCACCGCATCGTCCGCGCCGAGTTTGCGGGTCAGCCCCTGAACGCGATCCTGCCCGAAGGGATGACCGTCCCGGCTGACCCCCGCGTCGCCTTCGCGACCGGAAAGATCAACGTCTACGCCAACGACTGGCGCGTTTCGCCGATGGGGGCCTGAGCCATGGACAAGACCCAGAACAACAAGGCCTGGTTCCTCGTCCTGCCGGTCCTGGTGCTGGTCGCCTTCTCGGCCATCCTGCCGCTGATGACCGTCGTCAACTACGCCTTCAACGACACTTTCGGCCAGAACGAATTCTTCTGGGCCGGGATCGACTGGTTCGAGGAAATGGTCACCTCTGACCGCCTGCACGAAGCCCTTGGCCGCCAGGTCCTGTTCTCGCTCATCATCCTGGCGATCGAAGTCCCCCTTGGCATCTTCATCGCCTTGAACATGCCGAAATCCGGCTTCTGGGCCTCGTTCTGCCTCGTCCTGATGGCGCTCCCGCTCCTCATCCCGTTCAACGTCGTCGGCACCATCTGGCAGATCTTCGGCCGGGTCGACATCGGCCTCCTCGGCCACACGCTCGCCGCGATGGGCATCGACTACAACTACACCAACGACCCCCTCGACGCCTGGATCACCGTCATCGTGATGGACGTCTGGCACTGGACCTCGCTCGTGGCACTCCTCTGCTACGCCGGTCTCCAGTCGATCCCCCAGGCCTACTATCAGGCCGCCAAGATCGACCAGGCCACCCGCTGGTCCGTCTTCCGCTATATCGAACTGCCGAAGATGAAGGGCGTCCTCCTCATCGCCGTCCTCCTCCGCTTCATGGACAGCTTCATGATCTACACCGAGCCCTTCGTCGTCACCGGCGGCGGCCCCGGCAACTCCACCACCTTCCTGTCGATCGACCTGGCGAAGATGGCCACCGGCCAGTTCGACCTCGGCCCCGCCGCCGCCTTCTCGATCATGTACTTCCTGGTCATCCTGTTGATCTCATGGGTCTTCTACACCGTCATGACCAACCTCGACCGCGAGGAGAACCGCTGATGCGCATCCGTTCCAACGCCGTCGTCATGACGATCTACCTCCTCTTCCTCCTCATCCCGATCTACTGGCTGATCGGGATGAGCCTGAAGACCAATACCGAGATCACCGGGTCCTTCACCCTCTTCCCCGCGGACCTCACGTTCCGCAACTACATGGTCATCCTGACCGACCCAAGCTGGTACATGGGCTACGTCAACTCGATGATCTACGTGACGATGAACGTGGTCATCACCATCACCGTGGCGCTCCCCGCCGCCTATGCCTTCAGCCGCTACAGCTTCATGGGCGACAAGCACCTGTTCTTCTGGCTGCTCACCAACCGCATGGCACCGCCCGCCGTCTTCGCGCTGCCCTTCTTCCAGCTCTACTCGGCGATGAACCTGATCGACACCCACATCGCCGTGGCCCTGGCGCATTGCCTGTTCAACGTGCCGCTGGCCGTCTGGATCCTGGAAGGCTTCATGCGCGGGGTCCCGAAGGAGATCGACGAGACGGCCTATATCGATGGCTACAGCTTCCCGAAATTCTTCGTGAAGATCTTCATGCCGCTCATCGCCTCCGGTATCGGCGTCGCCGCCTTCTTCTGCTTCATGTTCAGCTGGGTGGAACTCCTCCTTAGCCGCACCCTCACCACCACTGACGCCAAGCCCATCGCCGCCACGATGACCCGCACGGTCTCGGCCTCCGGCATGGACTGGGGCGTCCTCGCCGCCGCTGGCGTCCTGACCATCGTGCCGGGGGCCTTGGTGATCTACTTCGTCCGCAACTACATCGCCAAGGGCTTCGCCCTGGGGAGGGTGTAATGATCAACCGCCTCGCCCCCCACCCCCATCCCCTCCCCACCGGGGGGAGGGGTGCCGCAAACCCCGCCTTTCCTACCACCGCGAGCCACAAGCGCCTCCCCTCCCCCTCGTGGGGAGGGGATGGGGGTGGGGGGCGCCCGGCCAGCCACAAGGGACCAACGCCATGACCACGACCCGCTGGACCCCGATCTACCTCACCCTCGCCGGTATCATGGGCGCGATCCTGGCCGTTCTCATCTCGGCCGTCCCCGTCGATGACGAAGGCGTCCGCGACTGGACCGGGCAGCTGATCCCCGGCTTCTGGATGGCCTGGACCTTCCCGGTGGCGCTGTTCTTCTGGTGCATCGCGGCGCTTCTCATCCTCATGACGCTCCTCGCCATCCGCTTCCCGGAAACCCCCCGCGTGGGCATCCTGCGGATCGAGACGACGCGCGGCGACCGGCTCTTCATCACCCTTCTGGGCACAGCCTTCATCCATCTTGGCTGGCTCTTCTTCGCGGGTCCCGACGCACTCTGGGGCGCGCTCATCCTCTCCTTCGCCTATGCCTTCGCGGTCTTCCGCTGGGTCTAGACAGGGCAATAAAGACCCCCGGGCGGGGGAGTAGGACCGTCCGGGGCAAGCTACCTGAAACGTCTCAACATTCTGGGAGGAATCACATGAGACTTCGCACAACCGCAACAGCCATGGCGCTTGCGCTGATGGCGATGCAGGCCCCCGCTTGGGCCGACATCGAGGCGGCGAAAGCCTTCCTCGATGCCGAAATCGGCGATCTGTCGGTGCTGAGCCGCGCCGAACAGGAAGCGGAAATGCAGTGGTTCATCGACGCGGCCAAGCCCTATGCGGGCATGGAGATCAAGGTCGTCTCGGAAACCATCACCACGCATGAATACGAATCCAAGGTGCTGGCCCCGGCCTTCACCGCGATCACCGGGATCAAGGTCACCCATGACCTGATCGGCGAAGGCGACGTCATCGAAAAGCTGCAGACGCAGATGCAGTCGGGCGAAAACATCTATGACGCCTACATCAACGACTCGGACCTGATCGGCACCCACTGGCGCTATCAGCTGGCCTACAACCTGACCGACTGGATGGCGAACGAAGGCAAGGCCGTCACCAACCCCGGCCTCGACCTGAACGACTTCATCGGGCTGAAGTTCACCACCGGCCCGGATGGGAAGGTCTACCAGCTGCCGGACCAGCAGTTCGCGAACCTTTACTGGTTCCGCTACGACTGGTTCACCGACCCGAAGACAATGGAGGACTTCAAGGCCAAGTACGGCTATGACCTCGGCGTTCCGGTCAACTGGTCGGCCTATGAAGACATCGCCGAGTTCTTCACCGGCCGCGACATGTCCTATGCGGGCGGCCCGGCGACCGGTGTCTATGGCAACATGGACTACGGCAAGAAGGACCCCTCGCTTGGCTGGCGCTACACCGACGCCTGGATGTCGATGGCCGGCATGGGCGACGTGGGTGAACCGAACGGGTTGCCGGTCGACGAATGGGGCATCCGCGTGGACGAAAACTCGCGTCCCGTCGGCTCCTGCGTGGCGCGTGGTGGTTCGACCAACGACGCGGCGGCGGTCTATGCCGTGACGAAGGCGATCGAGTGGCTGCAGAAGTACTCGCCGCCGGAAGCGCAAGGCATGACCTTCGGTGAAGCCGGTCCGGTTCCTGCCCAGGGCTCCATCGCCCAGCAGATGTTCTGGTACACCGCCTTCACCGCCGATATGGTCAAGCCCGGCCTGCCGGTGATGAACGAGGACGGCACGCCCAAGTGGCGCATGGCCCCCTCGCCGCATGGCGTCTACTGGCAGGAAGGCCAGAAGATCGGCTACCAGGACGCAGGGAGCTGGACGCTCCTGAAGTCGACCCCGGTCGACCGTGCCCAGGCGGCCTGGCTCTATGCCCAGTTCGTCACCTCGAAGACCGTCGACCTGAAGAAGTCGGATTTCGGCCTGACTTTCATCCGCGAGTCGACGATCAACAGCCAGCACTTCACCGACCGCGCGCCCAAGCTTGGCGGCCTGATCGAGTTCTACCGCTCGCCCGCGCGCGTGCAGTGGTCCCCGACCGGCACCAACGTTCCGGACTATCCGAAGCTCGCGCAGCTGTGGTGGCAGAACATCGGCGACGCCATGTCGGGTGCGAAGACCCCGCAGGAAGCGCTCGATGCGCTGTGCGAAGAGCAGGAGAAGGTGCTGGAGCGGCTTGAGAAGGCCGGCGTCCAGGGCGACATCGGTCCGAAGCTGAACGAAGAGCAGGACCCGCAGGTCTGGCTTGACGCCCCCGGTGCTCCGGTTGCGAAACTGGAGAACGAGGACGAAGAGCCGAAGACCGTCAGCTACGACGAGCTGATCAAGTCCTGGCAGTAAACATGGGACGGGCGGGGGTGCGATGCCCCCGCCCGTTTTCCTGCACGATCCGGGCCAGTCAGCCCAAGTTTGGCGGTTCTGTGATTTGTGGCGTATATGAAGCCGATGCGCTGCCCGCAACCTTAGGCCTGGCACAGGATGCGTCTTCGACCCTGTTACCGAATGGAAGGACATAGAAATGACTGCAACGACCCTGCCACCGCTGAACGCCCGAACGCTGGGGCTGATGTTCGTTTCCGGCTTTTTCGCCACCATCGCCTTTGACCTTTGGGGGCAGGTGATCAGCCCGGCCTTGGGCTTTGCCAATCTGTCGCCGCACGGGCTGGCCAAAAGCCTGTTGGGCCGCCTTGGTCTGCCGAACGGCGATTTCGCCGGGTATTTCATGCATTTTTACCTAGTGGGGCTGATCGGCTATCCGGTGGGCTGGATGTTCATCTTTGCGCCCATCTGGGGCCGGGTGGTGGGCCGGGGTCATTGGTTCATCCCTGCGGCGATCTATGGCTTCGGCATCTTCCTGTTCGCCATTGGTGGGATCACCGCGATTGCCGGGTTGCCGCTGTTTCTGGATTTCACCGGCATCACCTGGGTCGCCCTGGTCGGGCATACGCTTTACGGCATCGTGCTGGTTCTGGTGCTGGAAATCATCGGTCGCGGCTAGCATCGGCGCGCCCTGCCATCTGTCGGGGCGGCCTGCGGGCGGCCCCGGTATTCTGAAGATGCCCCGTCCGGGGGCGTTGCTCTGAAGGCTGTCACGCATGACCCATATCCTTGCCATCGACCAGGGCACCACCTCCTCGCGTGCGATCCTGTTTGATGCGGCCCTGCGCCCCGTCGCCCAGGCGCAAGAGGAGTTCCCCCAAGCCTACCCCCGCCCCGGCTGGGTCGAACACGACCCCGCCGACCTC
>OFDN01001408.1_pt1 | contig 15771 bp, 16 predicted proteins | sample 1520971 | NCBI WGS metagenome assembly OFDN01 (sample SAMEA94257418, study PRJEB24077) | hot springs metagenome | biome: Aquatic biome; feature: Geographical feature; material: Water | place: India | collected 2012-06-12 | depth 5 m
CGGGCTTCCGCTTCGTCGACCGGATCGTGGGCGGCGTGGTGCCGCGCAATTTCATCCCCGCCGTCGAGCAGGGGCTGATCGAATATCTCAAGGAAGGGCCGCTCGGCCAGCCGGTGGTCGATCTCGAAGTGACGCTGTTCGACGGCCAGTACCACGCCGTCGACAGCTCCGAGATGTCGTTCAAGATGGCCGCGCGCATCGCCATGAGCGAGGCCATGCCCAAGTGCAAGCCTGTGCTTCTGGAACCCATCCTGAAGGTCACCGTCACCGGACCGAGCGATTCGACGCCCCGGCTGCAGCGGCTGATCTCGGGCCGCCGCGGCCAGCTTCTGGGCTACGACGCCCGCCCTGGCTGGCCGGGCTGGGACGAGGTCTCCGCGCTGATGCCCGAGGCCGAGATCGCCGACATGATCGTGGAGATCCGGTCGGTCACGCAGGGCATCGGCAGCTTCCGGACCGAGTTCGACCACCTGCAGGAACTTGCCGGACGCACCGCCGACCGCATCGTCGAGGACACGAAGAAGCATCAGGCGGCGTAGGTCACAAGGCAGTGAGACCGGGCCAAACGTCCTTCTCCGGCCCGGCTCGGCGTCCCATATTCGTCCTGTGGAATGGTTCCACAGGAGAACGGTTCATGTTGAAGAGACGGTCTCTGATGGTGGGTGGCCTGGTGATGGCCTCCGCATCGTCACTGACCCGCGTCGCGAATGCCCAGGCTGGGCGCCCGACGCTGGTGTTCGTCGGTCACGAACTTTGAGGCGGCTGCAAGATCTGGCGTGCCCAGTCAGAGCCTGATTTCCTCAAGTCGGACGCTTTCAAGAAGATGGACTATCAGGTCGTCCATCCGGCAAATGCAGACCTTGTGATGGTCGAAGGAAGCTGGCCCGCTCCGGCCCGGCCCATACGGGCTGCTTTCCTCGAAAGCGAAGACGGCAAGAAGAGCCCCAATGCCACGCCACGCTTCATCCTGTTCCAGGATGGCAAGATCGTCCTCACCGTCACCGGCAACGGCGGCTGGAAGGACAAGATGTGGCCGAAGATCCAGGAAGTGACGGCCACCAAGGCCTAGTTTCCGGGAGACCGGCATTGCTCCATATTGGCCTCGTGGGATCTGCCACGAGGGGAGACGTATATCGATGCTGAAGAGACGTAATGTGATCGCGGGTGGTCTCGCGCTGGCCGCCGCGCCGATTTTGGCACGCGCCGCTGCCGCCCAGGGTGCCAGGAAGCCCATCCTGATTTTCGCCGGCGACGAGACGTCGGAGGCCTGCAAGGTCTGGCGTACGCAGTGGGAGCCGCTGTTCAAGCAGGCCCCGGTGTTCCAGAAGGTCGACTATCGCGTCGTGTTCGCCAAGACCCCGCAGTTGCTGCTGAAGCCCGCGAGCTGGCCCGCCGACCTTCGCTGGGTGCTCGACGCCTTCCTGATGAGCGAGGTGGGAATCGCCCAGGGCGCCGAGACGCCGCGCTTCTTCCTGGTCCAGAACGGCCAGATCACCTTCACCGCCGTCGGCAACAATGCCTGGCGCGACGTCATGTGGCCGACCCTGCTCGACGTGACCAATTCGCAGCCTTAAGTATTTCGTTACGTCACGTTGCGTCACAGTGCAGTGAGCAGGGTTGATTTGCGACCATCCGTCGCCGCGCCCATCTAGGGAGCGCGGCGGAACAGGAGTTTGGCAGATGCTGATCAAGCGCACGAAAGGCTGGGAGCTTCCGGAGTCGAAAGTCACGCCGGAGAGCCACTACCTCAACCGGCGCGCGATGGTGCGCGCTATGGGGCTGGGTGCGGCCTCGGTCGCGCTGCCCGGCACGCTCATGGCGCAGGACAAGTCGGCCGATCCGTCGGCCGGCCTTTATCCCGCGCGACGCAACGACAAGTATGGCGTGCCCACGCCGGTAACGGCCGAGAAGCTGGCCACGACCTACAACAACTTCTACGAGTTCGGCACCGACAAGAGCATCTGGCGCGACGCGCAGAAGCTCGAGGTGCGGCCCTGGACGATCAAGGTCGGCGGCATGGTCGAAAAGCCGTTCGAGATCGGCATCGACGATCTCCTGGCCAAGGTGCAGCTCGAGGAACGCGTGTACCGCTTCCGATGCGTCGAGACCTGGTCGATGATCGTGCCGTGGAGCGGCTTCCCGGTGCGCTCGCTCGTCGAGCTCTGCAAGCCCCTGGGCAGCGCCAAGTTCATGGTCATGAAGACGCTGTCGAGGCCGTCGGTGATGCGCGAGCAGCGCGACCTCCTCTACCCCTGGCCCTATACCGAGGGCCTGGCGATGGACGAGGCGATGAACGACCTCGCCTTCATCGCCACCGGTCTCTACGGCAAGCCCCTTCCCAAGCAGAACGGTGCCCCTCTGCGCCTCATGGCGCCCTGGAAGTACGGCTTCAAGAACGTGAAGTCGATCGTCAGTGTCGAGTTCACCGACAAGAAGCCGAAGACGTTCTGGGAGGGGCTGCAATCCAGCGAGTACGGCTTCTGGGCCAACGTGAACCCGGCCGTGGCCCATCCGCGCTGGAGCCAGGCCACCGAGAAGCCGCTGGGCAGCGACCAGCGTATCCCGACCCTGATCTACAACGGCTATGCCGAGTTCGTGGCCGGGCTCTACGCCGACCGCAAGGCGGAAAAGCTTTTCATTTAGCGCCCCCTCCTTTGCCTCGCCGCGCCGGGCCGCTAAAACGGAACCCGGCCGGAAGAGGCCCCAGGAGGAAACGTGAAGCTCAATCGTCGTACGACCCTGACCGGCGCCGCCGCGATGGCCGCAGGCTCGCTCTCCAAGGCCGCCTTCGCCCAGGCGTTTCCCAACAAGCCGATCAAGATCGTCGTCCCCTTCGCCGCCGGCAGCGCCACCGACCTGACGGCGCGCGGCCTGGGCGCCAAGCTGCAGGACATCCTTAAGCAGCCGGTCGTCATCGAGAACAAGCCGGGCGCCAGCGGCCAGCTCGGCGCCTCCGCCGTCGCGACCGCGCCCGCCGACGGCTACACGCTGCTGATGGGCACCAACACGACGAACGCCGCCAACGGCGCCCTGTTCAAGAAGCTGAGCTACGACATCGACAAGGATTTCGCGCCAATCATGCGTTGCGTGATGGGCGTCAACGCGCTGGTCGTGAACAACGACCTGCCGGTGAAGACCACCGCCGAGCTGGTGGAGTACGCCAAGAAGAACCCGGGCAAGCTGAACTACGCCGAAGCCAGCGCCTCGCAGCGTCTTTCGGGCGAGATGTTCAACAAGCTCGCCGGCACGAAGATCGAACGCGTGCCCTACAAGGCCAGCCCGCAGGCGCTGGGCGACGTGGCCTCGGGCCAGGTCCAGGTGATGTTTCCCGACCTGCCGCAGGCGCTGACCCAGATCGAGGCCGGCCGCGTGCGCGGCCTCGCCACCACGGGCCCCAAGCGCACGACGGTCACGCCGAACCTGCCGGCGATCGCCGAAGCGGTGCCCGGCTACTCGCTCGTCTACTGGCTGGCCGTGTTCGCGCCGGCCGCGACGCCCAAGGACGTGCAGAAGGCCCTGGCCGACGCCATCGCCGAAGCGCTGAAGGACCCCGCCACCGCCAAGGCCATGACGCAGGGCCGCATGGAGATCGCTCCCCTCGCGCTCGACGAGTTCGCGGCCTACGTGAAGACCGAAACGGCCTGGTGGACCAAGGAGATCAAGGCCGCAGGCATCGAGCCGGAGTGAGCGGGGCCATGAGCAAGGTCATCATCGAGAAGAACGGCCCGGTCAAAACCATCTGGATGAACCGGCCGGAGAAGCGCAACGCGCTCGACAGCGAGCTGATGCGCGAGATGATCGAGGCGCTGCAGGCGCCGGTCGCGCCCGAGGATCGCGTGGTCGTCATCCGTGGCAAGGGCGACGTGTTCTGCGCCGGCCTCGACATGGCGGAACGGCGCGAGACGATCGGCGGCGGCAATGCCAGCGGCATCGAGGTGATGCTGCGTGCGGTCGAACTCTGTCCGCTCCCCGTCGTGGCCGTCGTCCAGGGCGACGCCATCGCCGGTGGCAACGAGCTGGCGCTCCATTGCGATCTCGTGGTGGCGAGCCACAAGGCCCGTTTCGGCATGTCGCTGGCTCAGGTCGGGCTCGCGCCCAACTGGTTCCTGGCCAAGAAGCTGATGGAAGTGCTGGGTCCGGTGACCACGCGCGAGATGCTGCTGCTGGGCGATCCCCTGCCCTCGACCAAGCTGCATGCGCTGGGCCTGATCGCCCGCTGCGTGCCGGCCGATCAGCTCGAGGCCGAGGCCTCGAAGGTCGTCGACCGGCTGGCGGCCAACGCGCCGCTGTCGCTCAAGGCCATGAAGGCGTTGACGGTGAAGCAGCTCGAATTCCGCGACGGTATCAAGCACGACGACGTCGATGCGCTGGTCCAGGCAGCGATGAAGAGCCAGGACGCGCAGGAAGGCATGAAGGCGCGGCTGGAAAAGCGCACCGCGAAGTTCAGCGGTAAGTGAGCGGGGGCAAGTAGGCCATGTCGATCAGGCTCCGCCTCGACAAGCCGTGGCGGCCGCTGACGGCCGAGGAGATTGCCCGCCTGCCGGGCCAGCTCGGCGTCTACCAGATCGCCGATGCCTCGGGCGTCATCCTTTCCATCGGCCAGGCGGGTGCCCGCGCGCCGTTCGGCCTGCGCAGCGAATTGCAGCGCGAGCTCTCCGAGCGGGGCGACGGCCACCAGTTCCGGGTCGAGGTGAACCAGCAATACCGCACCCGCTGGTTCGAGCTGCTGATGGTGCACAAGGCCGACCACGGCAGCCTCCCGCCCGACAACGCCAAGAACCCGCCCCCGCTGGGACGGCTCAGTCCGAATTAGCCCTCCTCCCCATTCAAATGAGGAGGTGGCCGAAGGCCGGAGGGGTCATAGGCCAACGCCCGCTACATCTGACCCCTCCGCCCCTGCGGGGCACCTCCCATCTGAATGGGGAGGAGAAAGGATCGAGATGGATTTCGAGCCCAACGAAGAGCAGCAGATGCTGATCGATCAGGTTCGCCGGTTCGTGCGGGAGGAGATCATCCCGCTCGAGGCCGGGCTCGATCCCGATGCCTCCGAACTCGATCCTGCCGACCACGCGCGGCTGGTCGAGAAGACCAAGGCGATGGGCCTGTTCGGGATCGACATTCCAAAGGAGTATGGCGGCCCCGACATCGACATCGTGACGCGCGTGCTGCTCGCCATCGAAATGGCCCAGCATCGCGCCGGTCTCTATGTCCCCTGCTACGGCACCTTTGGCGGCGCGGGCCTTGCGCAGATCTTCGAGGCCAACGACGACCAGAAGGAGCGCTACCTCTACCCGACGCTGCGCGGCGAGAAGAAGGCGTTCTTCGGCCTCACCGAGCCGTCGGGCGGCAGCGATCCGGCGCGCGCGATCCAGACCAGGGCCGAGCGCAAGGACAATGGCTGGGTGCTGAACGGCGCCAAGATCTTCATCTCCAACGCCGACCGCGCGCAGTACGGCATCGTCTTCGCCCGCACCGATTCGTCGAAGGGTCGCGCCGGCATCACCTGCTTCATCATCGACAGCGACACGCCGGGCTTCCATGTGCGCCGCGTCGTTCACACCCTGCGCTCCTCGCACTATGCGACCGAGCTCGAATTCAAGGATTGCTGGGTCAGCGACCACCAGGTGCTGGGCGAGGTGAACAAGGGCTTCGCCGTCGCCAACGACCGCCTGACCCGCCAGCGCATTCCCTATGCCGCCGGCTGCATCGGCGTCGCCATCGCCGCGCACGAGATGGCGATCGAATGGGCCAGGATGCGCACGACGTTCGGCGAGAAGCTCGCGAACCGCCAGGCCGTGCAATGGATGCTGGTCGACAACGAGATCGACATCCGCACCGCCCGGCACTTCACGCTCGAGGCCGCAGAGAAGGCGCGCCGTGGCCTGCCCTTCAAGATCGAGGCCTCGATCGCCAAGCTGACCGCATCGGAAGGCGGCGGCCGCGTGGTCGACCGCGCGATGCAGATCCACGGCGGCATGGGCATGACCAAGGACCTGCCGCTGGAGCGCTGGTATCGCGAGATGCGCATTCGCCGCGTCGGCGAGGGCCCGAGCGAAGTTCAGCGCATGGTGATTGCGCGCGAGATACTGGGGAGCAACCTGCGATGAACACCGGACCTCTTGCCGGCATCAAGGTCGTCGAGTTCGGCCAGAACCTGGCCGGCCCTTACTGCGGCCAGATCCTGGCCTTCCTCGGTGCCGAGGTGATCAAGGTCGAGCGGCCCGAGGGCGACGACGCCCGCAAATGGGGCCCTCCCTTCGTCGAGGGCGATGCGACGGGTTTCGTCGCGCTGAACCGCGGCAAGAAGTCGATCACCTGCGACCTCGCCGATCCGGCACAACGCGAGGCGCTGATCGAGCGCATCGGGGCCGCCGACATCTTCGTCCACAATCTGCGCGCCGACGTGCCGGCCAAGTTCGGCTTCGACGGGGACACCCTCACCAAACGCTTCCCGCGCCTGATCTATGCCGATCTCGGCGCTTTCGGTCATGCCGGCCCGTGGAAGGACCGGCCGGGCTACGAGCCGATCATCCAGGCCGTCGCAGGCCTGATCTCGTTGAACGGCGATCCCACGGGGCCCGAGGCGCGCATCGGCGTCTCCATCATCGACCTGTCGACCGGCATGTGGACGGCGATCGGCGTGCTGGCGGCGTTGGCCAAACGGACGGCCACCGGCGAGGGCAGCCGGGTGAACACCTCGTTGTTCGAGAGCGGGCTGATGTGGGCGTCGAACCACGTCGCGGGCTGGTCGGTGACCGGCAAGATGCCGCCACGCCAGGGGACCGGCCATCCGTCCCTGACGCCCTACCAGGCGTTCGAGTGCAGCGACGGGCCGCTGATGATCTGCCCGGGCAACGACCGGCTGTGGCGCAAGTTCGCCGAGGCGCTGGGCCATCCCGAATGGCCTGACGAGGAGCGCTTCAGGACCAACGTCCAGCGCGCCGAGCGGCGCGAACTGTTGCTGGGCATGATCGCCGACATCATGAAGGAACACCCGCGCGCCCATTGGACGGCAAAGCTCGACGCGCTGGGCGTACCCAACGGGCCGCTGAACTCGGTGCCGCAGGTGATGGAACTGGCGCAGGTCGCGGCGCTGGCAATGTTCGTTCAGCCCTATGCCGGCTCGACTGCCCTCTTCCATGGTCTGCCGCTCAGCATCGACGGCGAGCGTTCCGGCGGCCTGGAAAAGGCGCCGAAGATCGGCGAGCACAACGGAAAAATCTAACCGGCGAAGCTCAGGCAGTAGTCGCGCACCTGCTGCAGCGGGATGCGCGCGTGGCTCTGCACGATGATGAACTTGCCGCCGGGATCGGTGCCGTTGGGCAGCTGCACCAGCCTCTCGAAATCGTCGGCGCCCCAGACGCACGACTTCTCGGAAAAGAGGTGAACGTCGGCCGTGTAACAGGTGTCCCACTCGGCGTGATAGTCGTAGAGCGTGCCGTTGATCTCGGCCGCGCTGGTGTAGAGCGAGTACTCGGTCCACGGCACATGACCGGGCCGGCTCACCAGCTTCAGCAGCAGAGATGTCGTCGGGCCGAGATAGCGGCCTTGCAGCCGGGCCAAGGTCTGCCGGGCGAGATCGCCATGCAGGATGTTCGGCGTGACGGAAAGCCCATGCGCCCTCGGATCGTAAGGGATACCGATCACCTCGGCGGCACTGCGCCACCATTCGTGATGCTGCTTGGGCTCCCAGCGCGACAGGGCACGGTCGTGCTGGAGGAAGGTCTGTGAATCGAAGTCGCCGACGCAACAGACGTCGGAATCGAGGGTCAGGAAGCCGTCGAAGCCCAATACTGCCGGCACGTGCAACTTTACGATCTGCTGCCGGTACCAGCCGGTCATCCAGTAGAACGGGCTGAACGGCCGGAAGAAATCGCCCTCGCGGCGGACACTGACGTCGATGTTGGGGAAGCGCGGCAGTTCGTTGCGCAACAAGGCGGCATCGCGGTTGGGCGCGATGATGAGCAGTTCGAATGGCTTGCTGTCCCGCCAGTGCTTGGCCAGCGATTCGATCAGGAGCCCAGCCCGTTCGAGGTCGCCCCTGCGCTTGATGTTGCGCAGAGCGATCGGAAGGATTCCTTGCCTGACTTCAGAGAACATGACGGCGCATCTCTGAAATACATATGGGCAATCGGCTGCTCGACATCAATTGAGCGCGGGATGGCCGGCGCGCCGGCGTGAGCGGCACATCGCCCCATCACGTCCAAAAAAAACGCCGGGCCCAGGGGCCCGGCGAGTCAAACAGGGAGGCTTCACGTCTGGGAGACGTGGGATCATGAGGATCCCGAGTTTCGAACGCGATCAGCCTAAACTTTTCGTGTCGAGAACCTGAAGCAAACCTATGCCTCGTGGGCGAGATTGGTAGTGGTGAAGTTTTGGACACTGGCATGCGAAGCACGCATGCCTCGCACTCAGTATGCAATCCTGCAGATCTCGCTGTTAAAAACGGGTCTCCGCCACCTTCCGCAGCAGGAAATCGCGGAAGACCGCGATGCGCTTGGAATGCCTCAACTCCTCCGGATAGGTGAAATAGACGTCCGTCGTCCGGACATTCAGGTCCGGCAGGAGCATTTCGAGCTTGGTGGATTCGCGCGCCAGATAATCAGGGAGCGAGGCGATCCCGAGACCGGACTCGACGGCCCGGAAGATGCCGTAGGTATTGTTGACCCGTAGCACCACGAGCCGCGGATTCTGGTCGGCATTACCCTCGCGCAGCAGCCAGTTCACATCCTGAACCGGCGCCCGCGCGTCCTCGCCGAAAATGATGAGGCGGTGCTGGTCCAGCTCCTCGATGGTGGCCGGCTTGCCGTACTTCTGGATGTAGCCGTGCGAGGCATAGACGTGACTGCGGACCGTCAGCAGGTGGCGCTGAACCAGGCCGGGCTGGCGCGGCATGACCATGCGAATGGCCACGTCGGCTTCGCGCATGCCGAGGTCCAGTTCGTTGTCCGACAGGACGAGGCTTACGTCGATCTCGGGATAGAGCGCGATGAACTCGTGCATCTGCGTGGTCAGCCAGGTCGAGCCGAAGCCCACCGTGGCGTGGATCTTGAGCCGCCCGGCGGGCTTGTCCTGGTTGGCGCGCAGCAGCGCCTCCGCGGTGTTGACCTTGGCGGCCATGTCGCGTGCGGTTCGATAGAGCAGTTCGCCCTGTTCGGTGAGGATCAGGCCGCGCGCATGGCGATGGAACAGCATGACGCCGAGCTGTTCCTCGAGCGCGCCGATCTGGCGCGAGATCGCCGACTGGCTGAGCTTCAGCGATTCGCCGGCATGGGTGAAGCTGCCGGCGTCCGCCACGGCCTGGAATATGCGCAGCTTGTCCCAGTCCATTCCCCTGCCTCCCCTGTCCTCGCTCCCGGTTCTACTCGGCGGCCTGTGCGGGACGCGCCTCCTGCGCCGCCAGCCACTTCTCGGCCTCGAGGGCGGCCATGCAGCCGGTGCCCGCCGCCGTGACGGCCTGGCGAAAGACCTTGTCCTGCACGTCGCCGGCCGCGTAGACGCCTTCGATGTTCGTCGCGGTCGAATCGGGTTTCGTGATCAGGTAGCCCTCGCCGTCCATGTCGAGCTTGCCCTTGAACAGCTCGGTGTTGGGCGAGTGGCCGATCGCCACGAAGAAACCGTCGGTCTTGATGTCCTGGATCGCGCCGGTCTTGACGTTGCGCAGGCGCGCGCCGGTGACGATGGGGGCCGGAGTCTTCTCGCCCAGCACCTCGTCGACCACGTGATCCCAGACGACGCTGACCTTGGGGTTCTTGAACAGGCGATCCTGCAGGATCTTCTCGGCGCGGAAGCTGTCGCGGCGATGAACCAGCGTCACCTTGGACGCGTGGTGCGTGAGGTAGAGCGCCTCCTCGACGGCGGTGTTGCCGCCGCCGACCACCACGACATCCTTGCCGCGGAAGAAGAAGCCGTCGCAGGTCGCGCAGGCCGACACGCCGCCGCCGCGGAAGGTCTCCTCGCTCGGGATGCCCAGCCAACGCGCCGTGGCGCCGGTCGCGATGATGAGCGAATCGGCCTCGTAGCGGTCCCCGGAATCGCCCAGGCAGACGAACGGCCGCCGGGTCACGTCGACATCGACGATCGTGTCGAAGAACAGCTGCGTGCCGACATGCTCGGCCTGCTTCTGCATCTGCTCCATCAGCCACGGGCCCTGGATGACGTCCGCGAAGCCCGGATAATTCTCGACGTCGGTCGTGATCGTGAGCTGCCCACCGGGCTGGATGCCCTGCACCAGCATCGGCTTCAGGCTGGCGCGCGCCGCATAGATCGCCGCCGTGTATCCCGCCGGCCCCGAGCCTAGGATCATCACCTTGCTTCGATGAGTTGCTGCCATGACCACTCCGCATCCCGCCAACTGCATATCGCCCACATATATGCAAACCTCGTCGGCGTTGCACGGGCAGATGTGATTTTCACACGCAATTGTTCACAGCCAACCGGCGAATTCTCGCAACTTTATTGCGTGCGTGGCATGGTTCTGGCATAGACCCCGGCCAACGGAGGAAAACGATGGCTCGGGCCAAGCTCGATCGAATTGACCGGCGAATTCTAAGCGACCTGCAGTCCAACGGACGCATGACCAACGTGGAACTGGCCGAACGGTCCGGCATATCCGCGCCACCCTGTCTGCGGCGGGTCAGGGCCCTGGAGCGCGCAGGGATCATCAAGGGCTATCATGCCGAACTCAGCCCCGAGGCGCTGGGCTACAGCGTGTCGGTGTTCGCCCTGGTGGGCCTGAACAGCCAGGCCGAGGCCGATCTCAAGTCGTTCGAGGAACTGATCGAGAAGTGGGACGAGGTCCGGGAGTGCCACATGCTGGCCGGCGAGGCAGATTTCCTGCTGAAGATCGTCGCCGAAACCTGGGACGAGTATCAGAAATTCCTGACCACCCGGCTGACCTCGGCGCCCAACGTCAGCCACGTGAAGTCGATGATGGTGTTCCGCACCGCCAAGCAGGTGCCTGGAGTTCCTATTTCTACGGAGGCTTGAGCCTCCGTAGAAATGGCAAGCGGCAGCGGTTGTAACCAACCGCGAGAGCTTGCACGGTAGTTATGAGGCAAGAATGACCGACGTCACCTTCGAGATCCTGCACCGCGTCGCCGACGCCTTCGCCCGGCGCGACGTCGATGGGATCGTTGATTCCTTTGCCGAGGACGGCGAATTCAGGAACGCCAAGGGTCCCGACTATTGGGGCCAGAGCTTCAAGGGCAAGGCCGCGATCCGCAGCTACTTCGAGCCCCTGTTCGCCGCCGCCAGCGACGTGAAGTGGAACCACACCAACGAGTTCATCCACGGCGACCGGGCCGTGACGGAGTGGCATCGCATCGCCACCCTGCGGACCGGCGAACGGCAGGAATGGCTGGGCTGTGACCTCTACACGTTCCGCCGCGGCCTGATCGTGATGAAGGACACCTACATCAAGGTCGTCGTCGCCTAGCGCAGCCGCAAGGCCCTTGCGGGGAACGCCGTGTATTGATAGCGTGTCTTTAATACACGGCGTTGTCACGAAAGATCGCACGGAAGCCCAGCCCATGAAGAATCTCTTCCAGGCGTCGAAGGTCCTGCTGCTCGACCTCGCCTCGACGCTCCTCTTCCTCGGCGTCTATGTCGCGACCGGCAACCTCTTCCTCGCGGTCGGCCTCGGCATGGCGCTGGGCCTCGCCCAGATCGGCTGGCAGCTCTTCCACAAGCAGCCGGTGGAAGCGCTGCAGTGGCTCAGCCTGGTCATCATCCTGTCCTCGGGCGTGGCGACGTTCATCACCGACGATCCGCTCTTCGTCATGCTGAAGCCCAGCGTGATCTACGTCATCGTCGGGCTGGTGATGCTGAAGCGCGGCTGGATGACCCGCTACCTGCCGCCGATCGCGCAGGCGACCGTGCCCGACCTCGCCATCACCTTGGGCCGCGATGATGTTCTTCTCCGCCGCCCTCAACATCGTTCTCGCACTCGCGCTCGACGTCACGACCTGGGCAGCCGTGAAGTCGGTCTGGGCGATCGGCAGCAAGGTCGGCCTGTTCGGCATCCAGTACGCGATCATGAAGTCGACCGGCATCCGCCGGGCGCGCGCCATGATGGCGGCTAGTTGAACTGGACGCCCACCACTTCGTAGGACTTGCCGCCGCGCGGCGTCTGCACCTCGACCGTGTCTCCGACGGTCTTGCCGATCAGCGCGCGCCCGATCGGCGAAGTGATGGAAATGCGGCCCTTGGCGAGATCCGCCTCGTAGGGTCCGACGATCTGGTACTTCACCTTCTCGTCGGTATCCTCGTCGGCCAGGCGCACGGTGGCGCCGAACTTGATGATCTTGCCGGTCAGCTTCGAGAAGTCGATCACCTCGGTCCGCGAGATGATGTCCTCGAGTTCGGCAATGCGCCCCTCGATGAAGCTCTGCTTTTCGCGCGCAGACGTGTACTCGGCGTTCTCCGAGAGATCGCCGTGCTCGCGCGCCGTCGCGATCGCCTTGATGATCGCCGGGCGCTCGACGCTCTTCAGCACTTTCAGTTCGCCTTCGAGGCGCTGCAGCCCTTCGGCTGTCATGGGAATACGTTCCATCGCCAAATCGTCCTTGATCAATCGTACGGCGTCAACGCCGAACGCACCCGGAAACGGGTTGAAATCCGCGGCGTTCCGCCGTGAGCCTGCGCTAGAACGCCGTCTTGAAGTAGGATTGCAGCGGCGCAACCTCGAGCGCACCTTCCTTCACCGCGGCGATGCCCTCGACCGACGCCTTCGCGCCGGCGACCGTCGTGTAGTATGCGATCTTGTGCATCAGCGCGGTGCGGCGGAGCGTGAAGCTGTCGGTCAGCGCGCCGGCGCCGTCGACGGTGTTGAAGACGAGCTGCACCTTGCCGTCCTTCATCAGGTCGACGATGTGCGGCCGGCCTTCCAGCACCTTGTTCACCTGCTGCGCCTCGATCGAGTGCCTGGCGAGGAACTCCGCCGTGCCGCGGGTCGCCACGACCTTGAAGCCGAGTTCGACCAGCCGCTTCAGCGGCTTCACCATCGCCTGCTTGTCCTGGTCCTTGACCGACACGAAGACGGTGCCCTCGACCGGCACCTTGCTGCCGGCGCCGAGCTGCGACTTTGCGAAGGCGCGACCGAAATCCATGTCGAGGCCCATGACCTCACCGGTCGAGCGCATCTCGGGCCCGAGGATGATGTCGACGCCGGGGAAGCGCGCGAAGGGGAACACCGCTTCCTTGACGGCGATGTGCTTGGCCTTCGACTTCTTGACACCCAGCGACTTCAGCGGCTCGCCGGCCATCAGGCGGGCAGCGAACTTGGCAATCGGCTGGCCGGTCGCCTTGGCGACGAACGGCACCGTGCGGCTGGCGCGCGGATTGACCTCGAGGACGTAGACCTCGCCGTCCTTGACGGCAAACTGCACGTTCATGAGGCCGACGACGTGCAGGGCCTTGGCCATCGCCTCGGTCTGACGCTCGATCTCGGCAATGATCTTGGCCGGCAACGAGTAAGGCGGCAGCGAGCAGGCCGAGTCGCCGGAATGGATACCCGCTTCCTCGATATGCTCCATGATGCCGGCGACGAACACGTTCTGGTCCTTGTCGGCCAGCGCATCGACATCGACCTCGATGGCATCGCGCAGGTAGGAGTCGACCAGCACCGGATTGCTGCCGGACACCTTCACCGCATCGCGCATGTAGCGCTCGATCGCCTGACGGTCGTAGACGATCTGCATGGCGCGGCCGCCCAGCACGTAGGACGGGCGGATGACGACCGGGTAGCCGATCTTCTCGGCGATCTCGATCGCCTGCTTCTCCGACGTCGCCGTGCCGTTGGCCGGCTGGCGCAGCTCGAGCTCGTGGATCAGCTTCTGGAAGCGCTCACGGTCCTCGGCGAGGTCGATCGCGTCGGGCGAGGTGCCGAGGATCGGGATGCCCGCGGCCTCCAGCGGCTTGGCGAGTTTCAGCGGCGTCTGGCCACCGAACTGAACGATCAGGCCCAGAAGCTCGCCGTTGCGGCGCTCGACCTCGACCAGCTCGATCACGTCCTCGGCGGTCAGCGGCTCGAAATAGAGACGGTCGGCCGTGTCGTAGTCGGTCGACACCGTCTCGGGATTGCAGTTGACCATGATGGTCTCGTAGCCGGCGTCGCGCAGCGCGTAGACGGCATGGACGCAGCAATAGTCGAACTCGATGCCCTGGCCGATGCGGTTGGGACCGCCGCCCAGGATGATGATCTTGCGCCGGTCCGTGGGCTGCGACTCGCACTCGGCCGGCCGCACGCCGTCGCCCTCGTAGCAGGAATAGAGATAGGGTGTGCGCGATTCGAACTCGGCAGCACAGGTGTCGATGCGCTTGAAGACCGGCCGCACACCCAGCGCGCGGCGCTTCTTCGCGACGTCCGCGGCACTCTGCTTCGTGAGCTCGGCAAGGCGCTCGTCCGAGAAGCCCTTCTTCTTCAGGTCGAAGAACGCCTTGGCGTCCTTCGGCAGGCCGCTCTTGCGCAGGTCCGCCTCGAGGGCCACGAGCTGCTCGATCTGGCGCAGGAACCACGGCTCGTACTTCGACGCCTGGGCGATCTCCTCGACCGTGAGGCCATGACGGAAGGCCTGCGCGATCACCAGGATGCGGTCGGGCGTCGGCCGCGCCAGCGCGCCCACGATGGCGGACTTGTCGGGCGCGCCCTTGATCTCGATCTCGTTCAGGCCGTTGAGGCCCGTCTCCATCGAACGCAGGGCCTTCTGCAGCGATTCCTGGAAGGTCCGGCCGATCGACATCGCCTCGCCGACGCTCTTCATCGACGTGTTGAGCAGCGGCTCCGCGCCGGGGAACTTCTCGAAGGCGAAGCGCGGCATCTTGGTGACGACGTAGTCGATCGTCGGTTCGAACGAGGCCGGCGTCTCGCCGGTGATGTCGTTCAGCAGCTCGTCGAGCGTGTAGCCGACGGCCAGGCGCGCCGCGACCTTGGCGATCGGAAAGCCCGTGGCCTTCGACGCCAGCGCCGAGGAGCGCGAGACGCGCGGGTTCATCTCGATCACGACCATGCGGCCGGTCGCGGGGTCGACGGCGAACTGCACGTTCGAGCCGCCGGTATCGACGCCGATCTCGCGCAGGCACGCGATCGAGGCGTCGCGCATGATCTGGTATTCCTTGTCGGTGAGCGTCAGCGCCGGCGCGACCGTCACCGAGTCGCCGGTATGCACGCCCATCGGATCGACGTTCTCGATCGAGCAGATGATGATGCAGTTGTCGTTGCGGTCGCGCACGACCTCCATCTCGTACTCTTTCCAGCCGAGCACGGATTCCTCGACCAGCACCTCGCCGACCGGCGAGGCATCGACGCCACCGGCTACGATCTCGAAATATTCGTCGCGATTGTAGGCGATGCCGCCACCGGTGCCGCCGAGCGTGAAGGACGGGCGGATGATCGCCGGCAGGCCGACGCGGTCGAGCGCGTTCGCCGCCTCCTCGCGATTGTGCACCACCTCGCTCTTCGGGCATTCGAGCCCGATCTTGGTCATGGCGTCGCGGAACAGCAGGCGGTCCTCGGCCTTGTCGATCGCCTCGGCGTTGGCGCCGATCAGCTCGACGCCGTACTTCACGAGACGCCCGTCGCGGTGCAGCGACATCGCGGTGTTGAGCGCGGTCTGGCCGCCCATCGTCGGCAGGATGGCGTCGGGCTTTTCCTTCTCGATGATGCGCGCCACGAAGTCGGGCGTGATCGGCTCGACATAGGTCGCGTCGACCAGGCCCGGATCGGTCATGATCGTGGCCGGGTTCGAGTTGATCAGGATGACCCGATACCCC
>OFDN01001412.1_pt1 | contig 15724 bp, 16 predicted proteins | sample 1520971 | NCBI WGS metagenome assembly OFDN01 (sample SAMEA94257418, study PRJEB24077) | hot springs metagenome | biome: Aquatic biome; feature: Geographical feature; material: Water | place: India | collected 2012-06-12 | depth 5 m
GTCTTCCTTCCCCCCTCCGCCCCCTTCGGGGGCACCTCCCCCGTGTGACGGGGGAGGAGATGTGAGTTTGTCCGATGGCTCAGATTCTACCCGACCTCCTCTCCCTGTGCGCCGAAGCCGAGGCCGCCGCCGAACGACATGAGACTGCCGCGCGCGAAGCGGTGCGCACTCTTGTGGCGCCGCAGGGCAAGGTCGATCCAAAGCTGCTGGAGCGCGAGCAGTTCGCCGCGCACGGTTATGCCTGGATCGCGACCTACGTGGCCGCTCTGCGGCAGATGCGGCGCTGGGCCGAAACGGGCGGGGAGGGCGAACTGGAGAAGCTCATTCTCCAGTCGGCCTTCGGCGAGTATCTCGCGCAACTCAAGGGCGGCATCGCCATCAGCCAGGTGGAAATCGTGCGGCCGGGCGATCTCGGTCTCGACGGTGCTGCACTGGAAACACCGGCGGTGACGAAGCTGATCGCCGCCAACACGCCGGCGGTGCGCGGCCGCATCGCCGAGCTGATTGCCGACGGCCTCGAAACCGGCGGCTTCGGGTCGCTGGAGCTGGGCGACGAGGCGCTCGAGGAAGTGCGCCGCCAGTTCCGCCGCTTCGTCGACACCGAGGTCGCGCCGCACGCCCACGGCTGGCATCTGCGCGACGAGCTGATCCCGCTGCCGGTGGTGCAGCAGATGGCCGATCTCGGCGTGTTCGGCCTCACCGTGCCGGAGGAGTGGGGCGGGCTGGGCATGGGAAAGCTCGCCATGTGCGTCGTGACCGAGGAACTGTCGCGCGGCTATATCGGCGTCGGCTCGCTGGGCACGCGCTCGGAGATCGCGGCCGAGCTGATCCGTTCGGGCGGCACCGAGGCGCAGAAGAAGAAGTACCTGTCGCGCATCGCCTCGGGCGAGCTGCTGCCGACGGCGGTGTTCACCGAGCCCAACACCGGCTCCGACCTCGCCAGCCTGCGCACGCGCGCGATGCGCGATGGCGATACCTACAAGATCAACGGCAACAAGACCTGGATCACCCACGCCGCGCGCGCCGACATCATGACCCTGCTGGCGCGCAGCGATGCCTCGAAGCCCGGCTATCAGGGCCTGTCGATGTTCCTGGCCGAGAAGCCGCGCGGTAGCGATGCCGATCCGTTCCCCGCCAAGGGCATGAGCGGCGGCGAGATCAAGGTGCTCGGTTATCGCGGCATGAAGGAATACGAGATCGGCTTCGACGGGTTCGAGGTGCCGGCGGCAAACCTGCTCGGCGAGAAGGAAGGGCAGGGCTTCAAGCAGCTCATGGCGACCTTCGAGAGTGCGCGCATCCAGACCGCGGCACGCGCCGTCGGTGTCGCGCAGAACGCCCTCGAACTCGGCCTGCGCTATGCGAAGGAGCGCATCCAGTTCGCCAAGCCGCTCTATGCCTTCCCGCGCGTCGCCGGCAAGATCGCCTGGATGGCGGTCGAGACGATGATCGCGCGCCAGCTCACCTACTTCGCCGCACGCGAGAAGGATTCGGACCGGCGCTGCGACATCGAGGCGGGCATGGCTAAGCTGCTCGCCGCGCGCGTCGCCTGGAGCAACGCCGACAACGCGTTGCAGATCCACGGCGGCAACGGCTATGCCATGGAGTATCCCGTCAGCCGCGTTCTATGCGATGCGCGCATCCTCAACATCTTCGAGGGCGCAGCCGAGATCCAGGCGCAGGTCGTCTGTCGCGGCCTGATCGAGGGACGCAACTAGGGCCAGCCCGGCCGCTCTCCGGCGCGCGTACGTGATCCGCTGCCAGCCCGGTCGCGTACGGTGTTCGTGAATATAATGGGCACAGGATGAAATCCCGCGATCGCGATGTCTTGAACGCGGGTTCGGGGAGTAGTGAAGGTGAGACGCTCCCTCCAGGCGGCATCGCCATCGTCGTCGGCTCGTCGGGCGGTATTGGCCGCGCCTTGCGTGCACGCCTCTCTGCGCAACCCCGTTTCAGTGCGGTGCTCGGTCTGGGACGGGGCAGCTCGCCGCCACTCGACCTGACAGATGAAGACAGCATTGCCGCCGCCGCTCGCCATGTCGCCGGGCTCGGGGCGGATGTGCGCCTGACAATCGATGCCAGCGGATTCCTGCACGGCGATGGGCTCTCGCCGGAGAAGAGCTGGCGCGACCTCGACGCCGCGCATATGGCCAGGGCCTTCGCCGTGAATGCGATCGGCCCGGCGCTGTTGATGAAGCACTTCCTGCCCCTGCTGCCGCGCCAGGGGCGTTCGGTGTTCGCAACCCTGTCCGCCCGGGTCGGCAGCATCGGCGATAACCGGCTGGGCGGGTGGTACAGCTATCGCGCCTCCAAGGCGGCGCTGAACCAGCTCGTCCGGACGGCCGCCATCGAACTGGGCCGCCGCCAGCCGGGCGCGATCTGCGTCGCGCTCCATCCGGGAACGGTGGCGACGCCTCTCTCGTCGCCCTTCGTCAAGGCCGGGCTCGACGTCCAGACGCCGGAGCAGGCGGCCGAGCGCTTGCTCGCCACGATCGATGGTCTTGGCCCGGGCAGCAGTGGCGGCTTCTTCGACCACCGAGGCGAGCCGGTGCCCTGGTAACTGCACCGGAGAGTGGGGGCGCTTCTATTCGCGCTTGTCCGCGACGTTGATGCCCATGACCTTCTTCGCCGGGAACTTCTTGAAGGTGCCGAGATGCCCGCGCATGCCGAGCTGGAAGGCCTCGACGTAGGCGAGCTTGCGCGTCAGGTAGTTGTGCTGCTCTTTCGGGTCCAGATAGAGATTGAACAGCTTCGGATAGGCGTAACGCTCCAGCACGCCGGTGAAGCCGCCGGTGCCGAACGCGTCCGTCGCATTGTCGCTCGTGGCCGACAGCACCATCTTGTATTCGCCGCAGCGCAGGCCGGAGAAGGTCTGGCTCAGCCAATAGTAATGGTACTTGCGGTTGGAGAGGCCGTCGGGCGCCAGCAGGAACGAACTCTGGTCGACGCCGTCGATATAGCGGTCCGAGGGCAGCAGGTCCGAGGCGCCGGCGAGGCCGAGCGCGGTCGGCACGATGTCGTTGAAGTCGAAAAGACCGTCGCTCTGGCGGCCGGCCTCGATCGTGCCCGGCCAGTACATCAGGCCGGGGACCCGCACGCCGCCTTCCCAGGTCGAGCCCTTGGCGCAACGGAACGGCGTGAAGGCGGCGTCCGGCCAGGTCTCCATGTGAGGGCCGTTGTCGGACGAGATGAAGATCAGCGTGTCCTCGAGCTGGCCCGACTTGCGCAGTGCCTCGACGAGGCGGCCCATGATCTCGTCCAATTCGAGCAGCGTGTCCTTGTAGGGATGCTTGGCCGGCGATTTGCCGAGGAACTTCTCGCCCGGATAATTGTCGAAGTGCGCGCCGCGCGTGCAGTGGTACAGTAGCCAGGGCTTGTCCGACTTGGCCTGCTTCGCGATGAACTCCTCGGAGTATCTGCACCACTTCTCGTCGAGTTCCGAGAGGACCGGGATCGTCACCTCCTCGACGTTGGTCAGCTCCTCGCCCTTCTTCGCGTGCACGAAGCAGCGGTTGAACGGCATGTTCTTGATCCACTCGGTGCGCGCGTCCGAATAGACGATCTCGGGAAAGAAATGCGGGTCGCGCCATTCGGTGTACATGTCGGACACCGAGAGGAAGCCGTAGAAATCGTCGTAGCCGACATGCTGCGGCTGGCTTTCGACGTTCTCGCCGAGATGCCATTTGCCCACGGCCTGGGTCGTGTAACCGGCCTGGCCGAGCAGCATCGGCAGCGTGATCTCGCCCTGCAGCCCGCCGGGTTCGCCGTACATCGGCGGACGATGCAGCCCGTGGCGGTTGGGCACGCGGCCGGTGTGGAGCGTGGCGCGCGAGGGCGAGCAGGAGGGTTCCGAATAGCAGGAGGTGAGCTGCAGGCCGCCGCGGGCGATCTTGTCGAAGTTGGGAGTCGGTGCGCCCACGGCCACGCCACCGCCATAGCAGCCGAAGTCGCCCCAGCCGACATCGTCCATCAGATAGATCAGGATGTTGGGCTTCTTCCTGCGGGCCGCGAGCTTCCGCGCCGTCGCCTCGATGTCGGCCTTGTGCACGAAGCCCGGTTCGAGATGTGCCGCCTTGCGGACGGTCTGCGTGGCAATGGCGTCGAAGCTCGTCATGTTTCCTCTCTTCGTTTGGCCGCAAGCTACTAGCTTGCGGCGTCCGTGGCGATGGCGCGTGCGAGTGCATTGAGCGGTGCGCCGAATCGCGCGCCGGCTTCGGCCTCGCTCATCGCCGAACGCAGGAAGCGCATCGAGATGCAGCCCAGTACGCGGTCGCCCTTGCGAATGGCGACGGCGATGCCCTGGAGGCGTCCCGATCGCTGCAGGATCGCAAACGCATGCCCGTCGCGCCTGATGCGGGCGAAGGCGGCGGCCAGTTTCGCGTCGTAGCGCACGCCGAGATCGCGCAGGATCGCACGGCGCTCCTCGTCGGCGGAGAAAGCGAGCCAGGCGCGCCCCAGCGCTCCCGACAGAATCGGGCTGCGCCGATACAGAGCGGTGCGCTCGAACGACATCGGGCTCTCGGCGGCCGTCGAATAGCGGATGGTGATCGCGCGATGACTGATCGAGCCCAGATAGAGCGGCCATCCGTGTTCCTGCGTGAAGCGCTGCATGTGCGGTGCCGCTGCATCCACGAAGCGGTCGATGAAGCGGATGCCCTGCGCCAGTCCCAGCACGCGGTCGGTGAGCCGGTAGCCGATCAGCCGCGACACCTGGGTCGCGTACCCCAGTTCCACCAGGGTGCCGAGCAGGCGGGCGACGGTGGGGCGGGGCAGGCCCGTTTCCTCCGCGAGCGCCGCGATCGTGCCATGCGGACGCCGGCTCAACGCCTCGAGGATCGCGAAACTGCGACGGACGGGTTCGATCGGCATGTCGGGGACGGTATTCCGTAATACGGACTCTGTCGACTTAGGACCGGCGTGGCTTCGCGAAAGCGTCTAGCTTCGTTCCCATAAGAAACGGCGAGGAAACATGTTCGGCAGACGACAGTTCGCCAGGGCAATCGGCATCGCGGCCTTCGCGGCTCCGGCCGTTGCGCGCGCGCAGAAGTTTCCTTCGGGTCGCGTCACCATGGTGGTGCCGTTTCCCGCAGGCGCGGCGACCGATATCAGTGCCCGCGTCTATGCCGAGCGGCTCTCGGCCCTGTGGGGCCAGCCCGTGGTGATCGACAACAAGGGCGGGGGCAACGGCATTCCGGCGGCCGAATCGGTGGCGCGCGCCAGGCCGGACGGCCTGACCCTCTTCGCCACCTCGGCCATGACGCAGGTCGTCAACCCGGCGATCTACGACAAGCTGCCCTACGATCCGATCGCCGATTTCGCGCCGATCTCGCGCATGGGTACCTCGCCCTTCGTGCTGCTGGTCGACAGGAACAGTCCCATCAACACGGCGGCCGAACTGACGGCGAAGCTGAAGGCCGAGCCCGGCAAGCACAATTACGGCGCCGGCGCGCTGCCCGCGCGGGTGGCCTCTGAACTCTACAAGATGGCGGCGCGCGTCGACGCGGTCTATGTCGGCTACAAGAGCAACCCGCAGGCAATCCCCGACGTGCAGAGCGGCCTGCTCACCTTCATGATGATCGACACGGTCAACGCCAAGATCGCCATGGACCGCGGCGCGCTGAAGGGATTGTTCGTCACCGACAGCGAACGCTACGCGGCCGTGCCCGCCATGCCGACGGCGGCGGAAGCGGGCCTTCCCGACGTCCTGCTGACGACCTGGACGGGTTTCTATGCACCCAGGGGGACGCCGGCGGAGATCGTCAACCGGATCAATGCCGACCTCTACACCGTGTCCGAGATGCCTGAAGTCATCGAGCGGCTGGCGGCGCTGGGTGGAACGCCGAAGCTCATGCGACCGGCGGAATTCGCAGCCTTCGCCGGCGCCGAGAAGGAGCGCTGGGGGCAGATCATTCGTCGCGCCAACATCAAGGTTGAGTAGGAGAGACCCAATGTCAGGATCCCTGAGCGGCAACGCCGGCCCGCGCTACCGGCACAATCCGGACGAGAGCGCGCCGTATGAAACGATCACCATCGACAAGCTGACGCCGATCCTCGGCGCCGAGATCGGCGGGATCGATCTCAGCAAGCCGTTGTCGAACCGGCAGCAGGACGAGATCCATCGCGCGCTGGCGGAGAACCTGGTCATCTTCTTCCGCGACCAGCACATCAGTCAGGACCAGCACCTGGCCTTCGGCCGCCTGTTCGGCGACCTGCACACCCACCCGGCGGCGCCGAGCGAACCCGGCAAGCCCGAACTGATGATCATCCACGCCGACAAGGACTCGCCCCGCGCCAACGGCGAGGGCTGGCACACCGACGTGAGTTGCGATCTCGAGCCGCCGATGGGCAGCATCCTCTACATCAAGAAGTGCCCGCCCAAGGGCGGCGACACGCTGTTCGCCAGCATGTATGCCGCCTACGAGGCGCTGTCGGACCGCATGAAGATCTATCTCGACGGCCTCACGGCGGTCCATGACGGCGAATCGGTCTATCGCGGCCTCTACAAGAACTACAACGTCGTCGACAAGCCGGAGTATCCGCGCGCCATCCACCCGGTTGTGCGCACGCATCCGGTGACCGGCAAGAAGGCTCTCTACGTCAATCGCGGCTTCACCCGCTCGCTGGTCGGCCTGCCGCGCGACGAGAGCGACGCGATCCTGCGGTATCTCTACGAGCACATGGAAAACCCGCTCTTCCAGTGCCGATTCCGCTGGCAGGAGAATTCCATCGCCTTCTGGGACAATCGCTGCGTCCAGCATCGCGCCATGTGGGACTACTGGCCGCATACCCGCAGCGGCAACCGCGTCACGGTGGCAGGCGACAAGCCTTACTGATAATCCTCGGGGCGTGCTGGTCATATTCGATTGCGACGGGGTGCTGGTCGACAGCGAGCCCCTCGCCAACACCTGCTTCGCCCGCGCCCTTGGACGCGAGGGACTCGACTGGAGCGTCGAGGAGACGATGCGCCGCCTGATGGGGCGTTCGATGAAGTCCTGCGTCGAGATCGTCGAGGGCGAACTCGGCCGCGCGCTGCCGTCCGATTTCGTGGACCGGCTGCAGGCCGACACGTTGCAGGCGTTCCGTGATGCACCGCTGCAGACAGTGCCGGGCGTCGTGGAGGCGATCGACGCGATCGAGGCGGCGGGGATCGCGACCTGCGTGGCCAGTTCCGGCGGCCTCGACAAGATGCGGGTGACGCTGGGCATCACCGGTCTCTGGTCTCGCTTCGAGGGCCGCATCTTCAGTGCGAGCCAGGTGCCGCGCGGAAAACCGTTTCCCGATCTCTTCCTTCACGCTGCCATTCAGATGAACGAGCAGCCGTTCGCCTGCACGGTGGTGGAAGACTCGCTACCGGGCATCCAGGCAGCGCGTTCCGCTGGCATGCGCGCGCTGGCCTATGTCGGCGCCTCGCATTCCGATGCCGAGGCGCTGCGGGCGGCAGGTGGCCGACCTTTCGAAGCGATGTCTGCGCTGCCGATGCTCGCTTGGGCGCCACGGGTATGAGGCGGACCGGGTCCTGGTCGATGGGGACGGGCAACGGCGAGCGCGTCGTCGTCGTGGGAGCCGGGATGGCCGGGCTGGTCGCGGCGAGGCTCCTGCACGATTCCGGTTTCACCGTCAGCGTGCTGGAGGCGCGCGGGCGCATCGGCGGGCGGACCTGGACCGACGATCGTGTCGGCGCGCCGGTCGATCTCGGCGGCTCCTGGGTGCATGGCGTCGACGGCAACCCGCTCACCCTGTGGTGCGAGAAGCTCGGCATCGACCTGGTCGAGTCGCAGGGCGAACGCCTGCTCATCGACAAGCGCGCGACCTCGCCGACCCGCGAAGGACAGCGTCGCCGGGCGGTGATGGGACGGATGGCCTTCAAGGCCGCCATCGAATGGGCGGGCTGGAAGAGCAAGGCGCTCACGCGCGTTCGCGGGCCGCGCTCGATCTCCGTGCGGGAGGCCGTCGAGCCGTTGCTCACCGCATCGTGGCTGCCGGCAATCGACCGTCTGGTCGTGGCCACGTTCGTGGAGATGAGCGAAGGCGTGCAGAGCGCGCCGTGGGACGCCGTGGCCGCGGAGGAATGGTTCCCGACCGAGGGACTCGAGCGCAACGCGCAGCCGAGGGGCGGTTACAAGCAGCTGATCGACGACGTCGCGCCCGGCCTCGACATCCGGATGGGTGCCGCCGTCGAGCGTGTGGTCTGGCGAGGCGATGGCGTGACGGCGATCCTGCAGGACGGTCAGCGCATCGAGGCGGATCGCGCGGTGATCGCCGTGCCGGTTGGGCTGTTGCGCGCGGGGCTGCCGGCGCTCGATCCGGCGCCGCCGGAACTGCAGCGCATCGCCATCGGCCGCATCGGCTACGGCGCCGGCGTGCTGGGCAAGATCTATCTCCGCTTTCCGCGGCGCTTCTGGCCGGGGCAGCCCAAATGGTTCGGGCGGCTGCCCGATTCCCCGCAGCGGCGCGGCGGCTTCAACACGTTCGTCAGCCACCAGCAGGAGACCGGCCTGCCGATCCTGCTCAGCTTCTGCAACGGCCACACGGCGATCCATCTCGACCGCGAGGCGAGCGACGCGGAAGTGACGGCCGTCGCGATGAAATCGCTGCGCGCGATGTTCGGCGACGACATTCCCGAGCCCGAGGCGATGGTCTTCCCGCGCTGGCTGAGCGATCCCTGGTCGCGCGGCGGCTATTCCTATCCCGGCGTGGGCAGCGATCCCGACGACTGCACCGTACATGCGCGGCCGCTCGGCAACCGCGTGTTCTTCGCGGGCGAGGCGACGGAGCCCGTCGAGTACGGCACCGTGCACGCGGCGCTCTGGTCGGCCGAGCAGACGGCCGAGACGATCTTCCGTCTCGCCACCGGCACCGACGCTTCACGCGCCGCGCGGCCCTGGGCCGGCGCCCGTACTGGCGCGGGCCGGCACAATGCGGGATAAATCCCCATGACCCTCGCCAATGTCCTTTTCGTCCTCGTGCTGGTGTCGGCGTTCGCCACGCTGGGCACCCTGTTCGCCGGCCTGATCAACATGAGCCAGAACCAGGACGGCAACATCGAAGGCAGCCGCCGCAGCAACAAGTTCATGTGGTGGCGCGTGCGCCTGCAGTTGCTCACCGTCGTGCTCATCCTTCTTTGGTATTTCGCGAGCAGGAGCTAGGCGATGGCCGTCACCCTCAACCGCATCTACACGCGCGGCGGCGACGCCGGGCAGACGTCGCTCGGCCGCGGCGAGCGCGTGCCGAAGCACGACATCCGCGTCGAGGCCTATGGCACGACCGACGAGGCCAACTCGGTGATCGGTCTCGCGCGCAACGCGATTGCGCGCGCTGGCGGCGGCGATCCGCGTCTCGCCGAAGCCGATGCGATGCTCGGCCGGATCCAGAACGACCTGTTCGATCTCGGTGCCGATCTGTGCACGCCCGAGGGCAAGACCAAGCGCGACGAGCAGGCGCTGCGCATGGTGCCATCGCAGGTCGAGCGTCTCGAACGCGAGATCGACGCGATGAATGCCGAGTTGCAACCGCTGAAGTCGTTCATCCTGCCGGGCGGCAGCGAGGCCGCATCCTGGTTGCATCTGGCGCGCACCGTTTCGCGTCGCGCCGAGCGCTGCATGACCCATCTCGCGACGGAGCAGACGATCAATCCGGAGGCGATCAAATACATCAATCGGCTGTCCGATCACCTCTTCGTCCTGGCCCGCCGGCTCAACGACAATGGCGCGGCAGATGTGCTCTGGGTGCCGGGCGGTTCGCGCTAATCAGCCCAAGCTGTTGAAAGATAGAGGAAAAATCTTCCACCCTGCGATTTTGTGCAGTGCGCCATAGCCTTGACATGATCGGCTCAACACCCCTACACGAAATCCCCTTCGCCGGACGGGTCAGTCCGGCCGCAACTCACCGATAGGCGCAACGCGATGAAAGTGCTGGTCGCGGTCAAGCGGGTCATCGACTACAACGTCAAGATCCGCGTCAAGGCCGACAACACGGGTGTCGAGACGGCTAACGTCAAGATGTCCATGAACCCCTTCGATGAAATCGCCGTGGAAGAGGCGATTCGCATGAAAGAGAAGGGCGCTGCGACCGAAGTCATCGCTTTCTCTGCCGGCCCGGCCCAGTGCCAGGAGACGATCCGCACGGCGCTCGCCATGGGTGCCGACCGCGGCGTCCTCGTGCAGACCGATGCCGAGCTTCAGCCGCTGGCCGTCGCCAAGCTGCTGAAGGCCGTGGTCGACAAGGAACAGCCCGGCCTGGTGATCGTCGGCAAGCAGGCGATCGACGACGACTCGAACGCCACCGGCCAGATGCTGGCCGCGCTGCTCGGCTGGTCGGTCGGCACCTTCGCCAACAAGCTCAACGTCGCCGACGGTTCGGTCGAGGTGAAGCGCGAGGTCGACGGCGGCCTCGAGAACATCAAGATCAAGATGCCGGCGGTGATCACCACCGACCTGCGCCTGAACGAGCCGCGCTACGCTTCGCTGCCGAACATCATGAAGGCCAAGAAGAAGCCGATCGAGACCCTGGCGCCGGACGCGCTGGGCGTCGACGTCGCGCCGCGCCTCAAGACCCTGAAGGTCGAAGAGCCGCCGAAGCGCAAGGCCGGCATCAAGGTGAAGACCGTCGCGGAGCTGGTCGAGAAGCTGCGCAACGAAGCGGGAGTGATCTGAGATGGCCGTCCTCGTCGTCGCCGCGCATGACGGCAAGACCGTCCGCGCCAATGTCGCCAACGCCGTAGCGGCCGCGGCCCAGATGGACTCCGAGGTCCATGTCCTGGTGGCCGGCAGCAACGCCGGCGAAGCCGCCAAGTCGGCAGCCGCGATCCAGGGTGTCGCCAAGGTGCTGCAGGCCGAGGATGCCGCCTACGCCAACTGGCTGGCCGAGGACATCGCGCCGCTCGTCGTGAAGCTCGCGCCGAACTATAGCCACGTCGTGATGGCGGCCGACTCGGTCGGCAAGAACGTCGCGCCGCGCGTCGCCGCGTTGCTCGACGTCGCGCAGGTGTCGGAGGCCATCCAGGTCGTCTCGCCGGATACCTTCGTCCGCCCGATCTACGCCGGCAACGCCATGGCGACCGTGCAGAGCACCGACAAGATCAAGATCGTCACCGTCCGTCCGACCAACTTCAAGGCGGCGGCGGGCGGCGGTTCGGCCGCGATCGAGCAGATCGCCGGCACGGGCACCGCAGGCCTTTCGTCGTTCGTCGGCGCCGAGCTCTCCAAGAGCGAGCGGCCCGAACTGACCAGCGCCAAGATCGTCGTCAGCGGCGGCCGTGGCCTGCAGAGCGGCGACAACTTCAAGATGCTCGAGACCCTGGCCGACAAGCTCGGCGCCGGTCTCGGCGCCAGCCGCGCCGCAGTCGATGCGGGTTACGTGCCGAACGACTACCAGGTCGGACAGACCGGCAAGGTTGTCGCGCCCGACCTCTACATTGCCATCGGCATCTCCGGCGCGATCCAGCATCTCGCCGGCATGAAGGACAGCAAGACCATCGTGGCGATCAACAAGGACGAGGAAGCGCCGATCTTCCAGGTTGCCGATTACGGCATCGTGGGCGACCTGTTCCAGATCGTCCCCGAGCTCACCGCCGCGGTCGAGAAAAAGTAAGCAAACCCGAGGACACCCATCATGATCAAGCGCATCGGCGTCATCGGTGCCGGCCAGATGGGCAGCGGCATCGCCCATGTCTGCGCGTTGAAGGGCTACGACATCCGCCTCGTGGATGTCGACCAGCCGCATCTCGACAAGGGTATCGACGCCATCGGACGGAACATGGACCGGCAGATCGGCCGCGGCATGATCCGTCCCGAGGACAAGGACGCGGCGATCGGGCGGATCTCGACCGCCACCGACTACAAGCCGCTCGCCGATTGCGACCTGATCGTCGAGGCGGCCACCGAGAACGAGGCGGTGAAGCGCGAGATCTTCAAGAAGGTCTGCGAGGGCCTGCCGGCCAACGTGCTGCTGGCCACCAACACCTCGTCGATCTCGGTGACGAGGCTCGCCTCGGTGACCGACCGTCCCGGCAAGTTCATGGGCATGCACTTCATGAACCCGGTGCCCCTGATGGGCCTGGTCGAACTGATCCGCGGCATCGCCACGGAGGAGGAGACCTTCCGCACGGTGCGCGAGGTCGTGGTGAGGCTCGACAAGAAGCCGGTCAATGCCGAGGACTTCCCGGCCTTCATCGTGAACCGCATCCTGCTGCCGATGATCAACGAGGCGGTCTATGCGCTCTACGAGGGCGTCGGCAACGTCGAGGCGATCGACACCGGCATGAAGCTGGGCGCCAACCATCCGATGGGCCCGCTCGAGCTGGCCGACTTCATCGGCCTCGATACCTGCCTCTCGGTGATGCAGGTGTTGCACGAGGGCCTGGCCGATTCGAAGTATCGTCCGTGCCCGCTGCTCGTGAAGTATGTCGAGGCCGGCTGGGTTGGCCGCAAGGTCAAGCGCGGCTTCTACGACTATTCCGGCGAGCGCCCGGTTCCGACGCGCTAGCGAGGCGGACGGCGGGATGCGTATCGCCGTCCTGCAGTTCGCCCATGAGACGGTGACGTTCCTTCCGAACGACACCACGCTCGCCGATTTCACCTACCCCGGCTCCCCCGCCAGCGGCGAAGCGCTGCTGGCGCACGATCCCAGGTCCTACATGGGCGGGTTCGTGAAGGTGGCGCGCGAGCATGACGGCGTCGAACTGGTCGGCATCGAATCGCCACTGTGGCCACGCACGGGCACCGGCTCGGGCTGGATCACGGAAGAAGCCTACGAGACCTTCCTCGGCCGCATGATCGCGGGCCTGAAGGCACAGGGACCGTTCGACGGCGTCTATCTCAGCCTGCACGGCGCGATGGGCGTGCGCGGCGTGGCGCGGCCCGAGGCCGACATCGCGCGGCGGGTCCGCGAGGTCGTGGGCCGCAAGGCCTTCATCGTCGGCACCTTCGATCCGCACGGCAACGAGGATGCGGAGTTCCTGGCCCAGGCCGACATGGCCTTCACGGTGAAATACTTCCCGCACTATGACAGCCACCTGCAGGGCGAACGCGCGGCGCGCATGCTGGTGCGCGCGATCCGCGGCGACTACCGGCCCGAGACCGTCACGGTGAAGGTGCCGATCATCACGCCCACCGTGCTGCAGTGGACCGGCGCTTCGCCGTGGATGGACCTGGTCCAGCGTGCGCTCGTCTGGGAAGCGCGCGAGCCCGACGTCTATGTGAACGTCTTCTTCGGCTTTCCCTTCGCCGATGTCCCGGACGTCGGCATGACCTTCCAGGTCATGACCAACGGCAATGCCGCGCTGGCCCGCAAGGTTGCCGACGACATGTCGTCCTGGGCGTGGCGCCGCCGCGAGGACCTGCTCAACACCGCCAGGGTCCATCCGATCCCCGAAGGCGTCAGGCTGGCCAAGGAGGCCATGGCGCGCGGCAAGACGCCGGTGGTGCTGGCCGATCACAGCGACCGTTCGGGCTACGCGACCTGGATCCTGAAGGAAGTGATCGAGCAGGACCTGTCCGATGTGCTGATCGCGACCATCGCAGACGCGAAGTGCATCGATGCGCTGAAGGCCGGGGGCGTGAAGGTGGGCGATTCGTTCGACAGGGAGATCGGCGGCCTCGCCGACGAATCCGCCGGCCAGCCGGTGCGCGTCACCGGCAAGGTCGTCGGCGCGCACGAGGCCCATGGCACCCTTTGGGTGAGCGTAGCCTTCGGGCGAGGAAACATCGTGCTGATCAGCCGCTATCTCACGCAGATCGTAGAACCGTCGCAACTCGCGGGCCCGGCCTTCGATCTCGCGCAGTTCAAGGCCATCGCCATCAAGTCGCGCGTCCACTTCCGCCGCGGCTTCGACGACAGCGGGTTTGCAAGGACGATCCTGCTGGTCGAGCCGGTCGAACCCTTCCTCGGCACGGTGCGGCTCGACGGCCTGCCGTATCGGAACGTCGATCTGAACAAGTTCTATCCCTACGGCGACGTCGCCTTTCCGTGAGCGAGAATTCCATGACCAGCCCGCTGTTCCGTCCGTTCGAATCGAAGTCGCTGTCGCTCGCCAACCGCGTGGTGATGGCGCCGATGACGCGCTCCAAGTCGCCCGACAGCATCCCGGGCGTGGATGTCGCGGCCTACTATCGACGTCGCGCCGAGGGCGGTGTCGGTCTGATCATCACCGAAGGCACGACGGTCGACCGGCCGGCGGCGTCCAACGACACCAACGTCCCGGACTTCCATTCGCCGGCGAGCCTGGAGGGCTGGCGGCGTGTGGTCGCCGAAGTCCATGGCGCCGGCGGCAAGATCGCGCCGCAGCTCTGGCACCAGGGCATGATGCGCAAGACCGGCACCGGCCGGAATCCCGAGGCGCCGTCCGACGGCCCGTCGGGTCTGGCCGCGTCGGGCAAGCCGGTCGGCCCGCCGATGAGCGAAGCCGACATTGCCGACACGATCGACGCCTTCGGCCGCGCCGCCGGAGTCGCGAAGGAGATCGGTTTCGACGCGGTCGAGATCCACGGTGCGCACGGCTACCTGATCGACCAGTTCTTCTGGGACGGCGCGAACAAGCGCAGCGACGCCTGGGGCGGAGACTTCGTGCAGCGCACGCGTTTCGCGGCCGATATCGTGAAGGCGATCCGCGCGCGCGTCGGTGCGGACTACCCGATCATCTTCCGCTTCTCGCAGTGGAAGCAGCAGGACTTCACGGCACGGCTCGCGCTGACGCCCGACGAACTCGCGCGTTTCCTCGAGCCGCTGACGGAAGCCGGCACCGACATCTTCCATTGCTCGACGCGCCGCTTCTGGGAGCCCGAGTTCGAGGGCTCGACGCTCAACCTCGCGGGCTGGACGAAGAAGCTGACCGGCAGGCCCACGATCACCGTGGGTTCGGTCGGCCTCAAGGGCGCGGACTTCGTGCAGACCTTCCGGACGCGCGAGGATTCCGAGATCGGCGATCTCGGCGAACTGGAAGCGCGCCTGGAGAAGGGCGAGTTCGACCTCGTCGCGGTCGGGCGCGCGCTGCTCGCCGATCCGCAATGGGCCGCCAAGGTGCGCGCTGGCCGCTTCGCCGAACTGGCGCCATTCTCGGCTTCATCGCTGGCGACACTCGCGTAGTATGCGGCTCCCTGAAGGGAGTCGATGCATGCGCCAGATATTCAGACCTCTCGTTGCAGCTACCGTGCTCGCCGGCCTGCTGCTGCCGTTCGCACCGGCGCAGGCGCAATGGGTGTTCGTGGCGCGCAAGGCGCTGGGCCGCATCCATCAGATGACCGAGGGCGGCAATCAGCAGAACGGACGGGCCGGCTACGACTTCGCGACGGTGCTGCTCGACGCCCATGCCGACAAGATTTTCTCGACGGCGCTGGAACTCGCGCGCAAGAATCCGTCGGTGCGTATCCTGATGCAGGATCCCGGGCAGCGCCGCATCCAGATCGCCGAGGGCGACCGCACCGCGACCCTGAACGTCGTGCCGTTCAACGACGATGTTTCACAGCTCATGATCGCCGGCCATGCCGGTCCTGGCGAAGGCTCGACCTCGTCGCTGGTCGTGCAGGCGGTACTGCGGGTCTGCAAGGAAATGGGCAAGCACTGCGAGGTCAGCAACTGACCTAGGAGTCCGTACGCCACGACCTCATCCTGAGGAGGCCACGGAGTGGCCGTCTCGAAGGATGGGCAACGGACGTGGTGCTTATGCCCACCCTTCGAGACGCGCTCCTGCGGAGCGCTCCTCAGGGTGAGGGATTTCTAGGTCTGCCAGTCG
>OFDN01001413.1_pt1 | contig 15718 bp, 18 predicted proteins | sample 1520971 | NCBI WGS metagenome assembly OFDN01 (sample SAMEA94257418, study PRJEB24077) | hot springs metagenome | biome: Aquatic biome; feature: Geographical feature; material: Water | place: India | collected 2012-06-12 | depth 5 m
CGGCGCACGTAGGCCTCCACCGCGGCGCGTTGGGCGTCGGTGGTGATCCGCGCGACGAGCTCGTGCTCCGGCGCGAGGACCATGTAGGTCGCGCCCCACAGCGTGTCGGGGCGGGTGGTGAACACCGTGATGGTGGCGTCGTGACCCGTCACCGCGAAGCGCACCTCGGCGCCCTGCGACCGACCGATGCGCTCGCGCTGCATGGTCTTCGTGGCCTCGGGCCAGTCGATGGTCTCGAGCCCTTCGAGGAGCTGATCGGCGTAGGCCGTGATGCGGATCATCCACTGCCGCATCTGCTTCTGCACCACGGGGTGCCCGCCGCGCTCGGAGCGCCCGTCGACGACCTCGTCGTTCGCGAGCACCGTGCCCAGGGCCTCGCACCAGTTCACGGTGCTCGCGCCGAGGTACACCCGCTCCGCGGCGAGGAGCCGCGTAAAGATCCACTGCGTCCACTTGTAGTAGTCGGGCGACGCGGTGGAGAGCTCGCGGGACCAGTCGTAGCTGAGCCCGAGCATCTTGAGCTGCCGGCGAAAGTTGGTGATGGCCTCCTCGGTGGAGACCTGCGGGGCCACGCCCTCGTCGATGGCGCGCTGCTCAGCGGGGAGCCCGAAGGCGTCGTAGCCCATGGGGTGCAGCACGTTGAAGCTGAGCGCGCGCTTGTAGCGGCACACGACGTCGCCCGGCGTGTACGACGCCGGGTGCCCCACGTGCAGCCCCTTGCCGCTGGGGTACGGGAACATGTCGAGGGCGTAGAACTTCGGGAGGGTGAAGTCCTCGCGCGCGACGAAGCTCCCGTGCGCGTCCCAGTGGTGCTGCCAGCGGGCCTCGATCTCGTTCGGACGGTACGGCATGACGCGGGAGGACGTAGCAGCGCCACGCCCTCGCCCGCAAGGCTCTCAGCCCGTCGGCGGGTCGACGTAGGTGACCACCTCGTTGCGAAAGGTGCGCAGCAGGGTCTCGCCGGGCGCGTGCGAGAGCACGTAGTTCGGCCCCACGGGGACCTTCCCCATGCCGTTGGGCGTGTCGACGATGAACTTCGGCAGCGCGATGCCCGTGAGCCGCCCCTGCAGGCGCTCCATGATGTCGATGCCCGTCGCGAGCGGCGTGCGAAGGTGCCCGGTGCCGCGCACCGGGTCTGACTGGAGCAGGTAGTAGGGCCGCACCCGCGCGCGGATCAGCCCGCGAAAGAGCGCCTCGAGGGTCTCGGCCCGGTCGTTCACCCCGCGCAGGAGCACGGCCTGGTTCATCACCGGGATCCCGTGGTCCACCAGGCGCTCGAGCGCGCGCAGGGGCGCCTCAGCGGCGTCGAGGATGCTTGCGGCGGGCATCCCGGAATCGAACGGCACCTCCTGCGGCAGCCAGCCGAGCCGAGCCGGCCGATCGACGCGGCCGCCGTCGGGCTCGTCGGCTCCGGCCAGAATCCGCAGCAGGGTCGACTTGCCCGCGCCGTTCTCGCCGATCAGGCCGACGCGCGCGCCGGGCGGCACGACGAGGTCGACCTCGGAAAGCACGGCGCGGCCGTCGAGCACGCGCGTGATGCCGCGCGCGACGAGCGGGGCGACGCGGGCAGGGGTGGACGATGCGGGCAGGGCTGTTCGCATGGAGTACCGCCAGAGAGTTCGCAGTGCTCCCGCCGGGCACGGCCTCGGACGCGGGACGGTCGACTGCGTTACAGCTCCACGCCCCGATTCTACCCCGTGCTCGGGTCAGCCCGCCTGGCGCTCGGCAGTCTCGACGACGTTCGCCAGCAGCAGGGCCCGCGTCATGGGGCCGACGCCGCCGGGGTTCGGCGAGATCCACGACGCGACCGTCGCGACATCGTCGGCCACGTCGCCCGCGATGCGCGAGACCCCCGTGTCGGGGTCGACGAGCCGCGAGACGCCCACGTCGAGCACGATCGCGCCCGGCTTGACGTCAGCGGCCCGCACGATGCCGGGAACGCCGGCCGCCGCGACGATCACATCGGCGCGCCGCAGGTGCTCGCCGAGGTCGCGCGTGCCGGTGTGCGTGAGCGTGACGGTCGCGTTGTACTCGCGCCGCGTCAGCAGCGAGCCGATCGCGCGCCCGACCGTGACCCCGCGGCCGATCACCACGACGTCTTTGCCCGCCCACGACAGCCCGTGCCGCTCGACGAGCTCGATGACGCCGCGGGGCGTGCACGGCAGCGGCGTGTCGATCGGGCGGTCGACCCGCAATACGAGGCGCCCCAGGTTGGTCGGGTGCAGCCCGTCGGCATCTTTGTCGGGATGCACGCGCTCAAGAATCGCGTCGGTGTCGAGGTGTTTCGGCAGCGGCAACTGCACGATGAACCCCGTCACCGCCGGGTCGGCGTTCAGCTCGTCGATCACGGATTCGAGCTCGGCCTGCGTCGTCGACTCGGGCAGATCGCGCCGGATCGAGGCGATGCCGACCTCGGCGCAGTCGCGGTGCTTGCCCGCGACGTACCACTGCGAGCCGGGGTCGTCGCCGACGAGCACCGTTGCGAGCCCGGGCACGATGCCGCGCCCGCGCAGCGCGGCGACGCGGTCGCGAAGCTCGGCCTTGATGGCCGCCGCGGTCGCGGTGCCGTCGAGACGCTGTGCTGTGCTGCCGGTGGCGGGCGCGGTCGGGGTGGAGCCGGTCGCGCTCACGCTCACAGCCCCGGGTAGAGCGGGAACGCCTCGGTGAGCGCTTCGACGCGACCGCGCAGGGCGGCCACGTCGGGGTTCGGCATCAGCGCGTGCGCGATGATGTCGGCCACCTCGGTGAACTCGGCGTCGGCGAAGCCGCGCGTCGCGAGCGCCGGAGTACCGATGCGCACGCCGCTCGTCACCATCGGCGGGCGCGGGTCGAAGGGAACGCCGTTGCGGTTGACGGTAATGCCGACCTCGTGCAGCACGTTCTCGGCCTCGAGGCCGTTGAGGGGCGACTCGCGCAGGTCGACGAGCGCGAGGTGAACATCCGTGCCGCCGGTGAGCACGTTGATGCCCGCGGCGGTCGCGTCGGGCTGCGTGAGGCGCTCGGCCAGCAGCTGCGCACCGCGGATGGTGCGCTGCTGGCGCTCGACGAACTCGGGGCTGTGGGCGAGCTTGAACGCCACGGCCTTGGCGGCGATGACGTGCATGAGCGGGCCGCCCTGCTGGCCCGGGAAGACGGCCGAGTTGAGCTTCTTGAACAGCGACTCGTCGTTGCTGAGGATGATGCCCGAGCGCGGGCCCGCGAGGGTCTTGTGCACGGTCGACGACACGACGTGAGCGTGCGGCAGCGGCGAGGGGTGCAGCCCGGCGGCGACGAGTCCGGCGAAGTGAGCCATGTCGACCCACAGCTTCGCGCCGACCTCGTCGGCGATGGCGCGGAAGGCCGCGAAGTCGAGGTGCCGCGAGTACGCCGACCAGCCGGCGATGATCACGGTCGGCTTGTGCTCGTGCGCGGCGGCGCGCACCGCATCCATGTCGATGAGCATCGTCTCGGGGTTCACGCCGTACGAGGTCGCGTTGTAGACCTTGCCCGAGAAGTTGAGCTTCATGCCGTGCGTGAGGTGGCCGCCGTGGGCGAGCTCGAGACCGAGGATGGTGTCGCCGGGGTTGGCGAGGGCGTGCAGCACGGCGGCGCTCGCCTGCGCGCCCGAGTGGGGCTGCACGTTGGCGAACTCGGCACCGAACAGGCTCTTCGCGCGCTCGATGGCCAGGTTCTCGGCGATGTCAACGAACTCGCAGCCGCCGTAGTAGCGCTTGCCGGGGTAGCCCTCGGCGTACTTGTTGGTGAGCACCGAGCCCTGCGCCTCGAGGATGGCGCGCGATACGAAGTTCTCGCTGGCGATCATCTCGAGCGTGTGGCGCTGGCGGCTGAGCTCCTGGTCGAGCACGGCGGCGATCTCGGGGTCGACGTCGATGAGGGCATCGTTGAACGACGAGGGCAGTCGATCAGACACGGGGGTTCTCCTTCGAAGGGTCTGCCGGGCGCAGCCGGCGGGGTCTGCTGGGGGCCCAGGCGTACGGCCCCTCACCGTGTCGGTCGCTCCCTGATGGTGACCCATCCGAACGCCAGTCGCGACGCCCTCAGTCTAACCCGCGGGCCTGCGTCGCGCGCGGCGGCATGTACGGGTTGCGGATGCTCGCCGGGGGTTCACGACGCAGCGAGGTCGAGCGGCCGCCGACCCGACACGCTTTATCTCCTCAGAGGTTGCGCACGAAGGAGAGCGCGACGTTCCGGCGGGCCCGCGGGAATCTCGAGAGGGGTATCGCTGTCACCCGGTCAGCGAGAGTTGCTGGGTCGATGAGTCCGTACCGGACCAGGGAGCGAACGAACTCGCGGTCTCGTTCCTCGTTGCGCACCAGCTTGGCTGCGCAGGTGTCATGGGGATCGAGGCAGACCGCGTCGATCTCCGAGGCGTCGTCGATCGGGACACGAACGAGACGGCCCTGCCACCCGTCCGGCAGCACGGCGCTTCGCGGAGAGCCGTCATGAGGTCGTCGTTCGTCGCCATCAGCGGGCCCGACGAATCGCGTCGATCCGCTCGTCATCGCTGAGAACACCGTTGAAGGGCCCGACCTGTCGCATATCGATCGAGCGCGGGTCGGTCGACGTCATGGCGTGCAGTAGGCCCGACAGGTCTCGCCTCGTCGCCAGTCGAACCCACTCGTCAATCAGTGCTGCCGTGGAGGGGTCTACCCGCCGGCGCGCGACCGCCGCAATGCTCTCGACGTTCGCCAGGGTCGCGTCGGGGTCACGAAGAAGGTGCTCGGCCACCTTCTTGTGGAGTTCGAGGGCGACACGATCCTCCCGTCGCTGAAGGCTCTGCATCAACGGTTCCATCACGCGAACACTGACCTCCGCGCCGAGCGCCTGCACTGTACGGCGGAGTGTGTCGAGCTGAATGCGCCCACTCGCCTCCGCTCGCTCGTAGCTCTGCACCGTTGCAGGACTCACGTTCAGCCGGCGAGCGAGCTCACGAATGCTCACGCCTGCGCGCTCGCGCTGGCGTCGAATCAGTGTGCTCACGACAGTTCCCTTCGGGTGTATGGCTAAGAGCATACATTGGGGGACTCACGAGTTGCTTGGGCGATCGGGCCTGTACGATCACGCCATGCCTGATCCGGTCGACGGTCGACGGTCGGAGGGTCCTGCTTCTCCGACTTCTCGGTTGGCGGTTCCGTCGCTCGACGATGTGATGCTACACATCGCCAAGGCCAGCAGCTACGCAACCAGGAAGGGTGCTTCCGTCCAGTCTCGCGACCTCGGCGACGGCGTTGCGCTGTTCGTCTTCGACATCGGCGACGGCAAGGGGCAGTTCGCTCAGGTGGCCGACTTCACGACGATCTGCCTCATGCTGGCTCGCAACCGCTCCCTCAACGACGCGGCGAGCATAATCGCCGAGGACGTGATGGAGCCGACCGACAACTGGATCCCCGTGGATCGGGCGACGGCGCAGGCTCTTCTGAGCGGCGACCCAGCGGCGATCGAGCACGTCTTCCCCGAATAGCGGACCATCTCGGCCTTGCCGTCGGGCTCTATCGAAAGGGCCGGGCGGGACGAATCCCTCGTACTCCTCCGTCGGTGTCTCGCTTCCAGAGGACGATGATCGTGACCAGGGCGACGGCGGCGATGACGAGTCCCGTCCAACCGCGGAAGACCCACCAGAGAACGGTCACCGCAGACAGCACGGTGGCGACAACGCGCCCCGGATGCGAGCCGCTGAGCACCGCCCACGCCGTCATGCCATTCACCGCAAGGGGCATGAAGCTCACGATACTCGCGAGGATGACGGAGACCACCGGTGAGACGGGCGGGCCTGCGGTGAAGGTCACGAAGAACCATTGGAACGACGCCACGACGAGCAGGGCCTGCCCGATCAGCAGTGCGACAGAAGCACGCCGGAACAGTCCCGCTTCGCTCCACCGCTGCATCAGCATCACGCGAGCATCTCACGTGCCGCACCCTACGGCGACTCGGCCTCGACGATCGTGATCGGCCGCGTCGTCAGCGGCACGCCGCGGGCGCGGCGGCGCGACTCCATGACGAGCAGCGCGACGATGCCGAGGGCGATCGCCGCGGCCTCGATCCACGGCAGCCACGTCGTGCCGGTGCGCGCGAAGATGACGGCCCCGATCGCCGCGCCGCCTCCGATGCCGATGTTGAACGACGTGGTCAGCAGGGCGGCGCCGACGTCGCGCACGTTCGGCGAGGCGATCTTCAGCAGGCGGGTCTGCAGCAGGGTCGGGATGCCCCCGAAGGCCGCGCCCCAGACCACGAACGCGATCACGACCACGACGGGCACTCCGGCGAAGAGAGCGAGCACGCTGACGGCGAGGATGACGGTGGCGAGCATCCCGTACAGGCCGCCGCGGGGGTAGCGGCTGCCGACCACGCCCGCGAGCACGAGGCCGATGGCTCCGGCCCCGCCGTAGAGGAACAGCAGGATGCTCAGCGCCTCGGGATCGAAGCCCGCGGTGTCGAGCACGAAGGGCGCGATGTAGGTGTAGAAGACGTTGTGCCCGGTGATGAGGATGATCACGAGCAGGCAGATGAACAGCACGCCCGGCATGGTCGGGTCGCGGCGGGCCGGGATGCGGATCTCTCCGGTCGTCAGCGGAACGCGGTGCTCGACCGCGGGCAGGAACCGGATCACGAGCAGCACCAGCACCACCACGGTCGCGGCAATCACGCCGAAGGCCGCCCGCCAGCCGAGCGCGAACCCCAGCGCAGTGCCGAGCGGCACGCCGAGCACGAAGGCGGCGGTGCCGCCCGCGCTCGTCACCGCGACGGCGCGCGCAAGCTGGTGACGCGGCACCAGGTAGCTCGCGTAGGCGCCGGCGACCGCCCAGAACAGGCCGTGGGCGAGACCGCCGAGCACGCGCGCGCCCACGAGCAGCTCGTAGCTCGGCGCGATCGCCGCGAGCACGTTGGCGAGGGCGAAGACGCCGAGCACGATGAGCAGCAGGCCCTTGCGGGGGTAGTGGCGCGTGAGCGCGGCGAGCGGCGCCGCCGAGACCACGACGGTGCCCGCGAAGATCGTGATGAGCAGGCCGACCTGCGACTCGGTGACGGCGAGGTCGTCGGCCATCGCCGACAGCAGGCCCGTGGGAAGGAACTCGCTCGTGACGAGGAAGAAGATGGCGACGGCGAGCGTGACGAGGCCCACCCAGGGAAACGGGCGGTCGTGCTGAGACATGAGGTGGCAGAGCTTTCGTGGCCAGCGTTGCGCCGCTGACGAGCACGGGGAGCCCGGATCGGGCATCCGCGTCCAGGCTACCCGCCAGTGGGTGCCCGGACGATCAGCACGGGGCGGGGGCGCAGGGCGCTCAGCACGAGCAGGAGCCCCGCGCCCACGAGGGCGGCGGCCACGAGCGGAAGCCCCGCGATCGACCAGGCGTCGAGCACGACGCCGCCCAGCAGGGCTCCTCCTCCGATGCCGACGTTGAAGGCGACGGTGATCCAGGCCGCCCCGATGTCGCGCAGGGCTGGGGATGCGAGCTGCAGCAGCCGCGCCTGGAAGATCACCGGCACCCCGCCGAGGAACGCGCTCCACGCGACGATCAGCACGACGACCACGACCGGGTCGGCGGAGGGAGCCCCGAGCCCGATGACCGCGAGACCGGCGACCGCGGCGACCACGCCAGCGAGCATGATCGGCAGCAGCGCGCGCGGGTAGCGGTCGCCCAGCACGCCGGCGAGGGCCACCCCGGCCGCCCCCGCGGCGCCGAACACGAGCAGCACGGGGGCGACGGCGCCGGTCGCGAAGCCCGCCACGTCGATGACCCACGCGGCGATGTAGGTGTAGAACGCCGAGTGCCCGAGGGTGACGAGCACCACCGTGGCGCACAGCAGCAGCACGGGGGCGAGGGTGGGGTCGCGGCGCGGGCGGGTGCCGGCAGCCGCATCCGTCGCGGGCTCGGTCGCGGCGTGCGCGACCGGCGGCAGCACGGCGACGATCGCGAGGGCGATGACGACGACGAGACCGGCGATGACGGCGAACGATGCCCGCCAGCCGACCGCGGCGCCGAGCAGGGTGCCGAGCGGCACGCCGGCGACGGTCGCGACCGTCGCGCCGGCGGCGACGACGGCCACGGCCCGGGCCAGTCGCTCGGGCGGCACGAGCCGCGCGGCGTACGGGGTCACGACCGCCCAGAACACGCCGTGCGCGGCACCGCCGACCACGCGGGCGACGACCAGCACGGCGTAGCCCGGCGCGAGGGCCGCCACGAGGTTCGCGAGCGCGAACACTCCCAGCAGCACCAGCAGCAGGGTCTTGCGCGGCACCCGACGGGTCAGGTGGGTGAGCGGCGCCGTGGCGACGACGACCGACGCGGCGAAGACGGTGACGAGCAGGCCGACCTGCGCCTCCGAGACTCCGAGCTCGTCGCGCAGCTGCGGCAGCAGGCCGATCGGCAGAAACTCGCTCGTGACCGCCACGAAAATGCCCGCCGAGAGCAGCAGCAGGGGCATCCACGGCAGGCGCACGGGGCCAGCGTAGCCGCGCCGTACCGCCTCAGGTCACACCAATAGGCTGGACGCGTGAGCGAGACCCTCCACCACTGGATCGTGACCCTGGTCTGCGACGACCGCCCCGGCATCGTGCACGCCGTGACGGGCGCCATCGTCGAGGCCGAGGGCAACATCACCGAGCTGCAGCAGTTCTCGAGCCTCGGCTCGGGCCGGTTCTTCCTGCGCCTGCAGACCGAGACCCACGCCGACCACGACGCCCTGCGCGCCGCGCTGCAGCCGGTCATCGACCGCTACGGCATGCAGTGCCGCATCGACGCGGTCGGGCGCCCGCTGCGCACCCTCGTGCTCGTGTCGAAGGCGGGCCACTGCCTCAACGACCTGCTCTTCCGGCAGCGCAGCGGCACGCTGCCCATCGAGGTTCCCCTCGTGCTGTCGAACCACCCCGACCTCGGTGAGCTCGCCGCGTTCTACGGGGTGCCCTTCGCGTCGCATCCGGTGACGGATGCGGAGCAGAAGGCGGCGATGGAGGCCCGCATCCTCGCCGCCGTCGATGAGCACGACATCGAGCTCGTGGTGCTCGCCCGCTACATGCAGATCTTCTCGCCCGCGCTGTGCGATGCCCTCGCCGGACGGGCGATCAACATCCACCACTCGTTCCTGCCCGGGTTCAAGGGCGCGAACCCCTACGCCCGCGCGCACGCTCGCGGCGTCAAGCTCATCGGCGCGACCGCGCACTTCGTCACGAGCGACCTCGACGAGGGGCCGATCATCGAGCAGAACGTCACGCGCGTCGACCACTCGCGCTCTCCGGAGGAGCTCGTGGTGATCGGTCGCGACATCGAGAGCCGCACCCTCAGCCAGGCCGTGCGCTGGTTCGCGGAGGACCGCGTGCTTCTCGACGGTCAACGGACGATCATCTTCACATGACTCCTGCACACCCTGCCGTCGGCCCGCTCGCCTTCGACGAGGGGGTGTGGACGCGCGAGCCGGTGTCGGCCGTGGTCGGCAGCGACGGTGCCCTGCATGCCGAGGCGTGAGGCGGCGGCCGGTCGACGGGTCGACGCGCGGGTGATCGCTGCGGCGGGGGCGCTGCTCGCCACCGCGACGGGCTGCACGGCCACGCCCGGCGAGACCGCCTCCGACCTCGACGCGAGCTACCGCGACGGCAGCTACCGTGCCGAGGGCTCGTACCAGTCGCCCGCCGGCGACGAGACGATCATCGTCGTACTCGAGCTCGCCGATGACACCGTGACCGACGTCGAGATCGGGCTGTATCCGACGAGCGCCACGAGCTCGACCTACCAGAGCGCTTTCGCCCTGGGCATCAGCGACGTCGTGGTCGGGGTCGACATCGACGCGCTCGACGTGACCGTGGTGGCCGGCTCCTCGCTGACATCGATCGGGTTTCGCGCCGCGGTCGGAGCGATCGCCGACGATGCGCGCGAGGGGTGACTCCATGGGGCAAACCCTTGAGGTCGGCACAGCGAATATCCACCGAGACCCGACAGGCTGATGAGCAGCGGCTGGATGCCGCCTGAGTCCGACGACGCCCAGGAGACACGATGACCCGCATGATGACCGGCCGCGCCCGCACGACCGCCGCGCGCGTCGCCGCCCCGATCGGCGCGAGCGTCGCGCTGCTCGGAACCCTGACCGGCTGCTCGACCGCCGCCGCCGAGGCGGAGGTTCCGATCGACGCAAGCTACCGCGACGGCACCTACCAGGCGAACGGCACCTACGAGTCGCCCAACGGCAGCGAGAACATCATCGTGCTCATCGAGCTCGAGAACGACATCGTCACTGACGTCGAGATCACGACCAACCCCAACAACCCCACGACGGCCAACTACCAGGGCCAGTTTGCCGACGGCATCGGCGACATCGTCATCGGGGAGGACATCGACACGCTCGATGTCACCGTGGTCGCGGGTTCGTCGCTGACCAGCAACGGCTTCCGCGAGGCGATCGCCGCCATCAAGGCCGAAGCCGTCGAGAGCTGAGCCCGGCACCGCCCGTGAGCCCCGCGACCCGTCTCGAGCCCACCGCGTTCGAGGCGATCGGCACCTCCTGGCGCATCGGGGTCGGCGGGGCGCTGACGCCGACGTCGTCGCTCGGTGCGCCGCTCTCGGCCGATGACCGCGCCGCCGTGCTCGCCCGCATCGAGCAGTTCGACCGCGACTGGTCGCGCTTCCGCGACGACTCGCTCGTCGCCCGCATCGCGCGCGAGCCGGGCTCGTGGAGCCTGCCCGCCGACGCCGAACCGCTGCTCGACCTCTACGAGCGGCTGCACGCGGCGACGGATGCCCGCCTGAGCCCCCTCGTCGGCGCGAGCCTCGAACGGCTCGGCTACGACGCCGCCTACCGCCTGCTTCCCGCCGGCGAGCCGCTGCCCGCACCGAGCTGGCAGGACTCCCTCGCCCTGCGCCGCACGCCGGCCGGCCTCGTGCTCGACACCGCCGCGCCGGTGCTGCTCGATGTGGGGGCGGCCGGCAAGGGGTACCTCGTCGACCTGGTGGGCGAACTGCTCGTGCAGCGCGGGCTGCCCGACACAGTGGTCGACGCGAGCGGCGACGTGCGCGTGCGGGGGGAGCGCAGCATCCGCGTGGCCCTCGAGAACCCGTTCGACCCGACGAAGGCGGTCGGCGTCGTCGAGCTGCGCGATCAGGCCCTGTGCGCCTCGGCGACGACGCGGCGCGCCTGGGGCGACGGGCTGCACCACATCATCGACGCGATCACCGGCCGCCCGGTCGACGCCGTCGTCGCGACCTGGGTCATCGCCGACTCCGCGCTCGTGGCCGATGGCGTGGCGACGGCGATGTTCCTGGCCGACCCGGCGCGTCTGTGCAGGGATTTCGCGGTGGAATGGGTTCGACTGATGGCTGACGGGCGGCTCGAGGCGAGCGCCGGTCTTCGAGGGGAGCTGTTCGCATGAGGGCACGCATCGACGCACTGACCGGCCGGGTCAGCATGTACCGGCTGGCCACGATCACGCTCGCGATCGTGCTCGCGCAGGCGGTGCTGTTCGCCTTTCTCGACGTGATCGGGCCCGACCCCTACGCGATCCTCGGCACGCTCGGCGTCGTGATCGTCGCGACCCTTGGGGCGAACGAGATCGCCGCCCGGCTCGCCCGGGTCGTGCCGCACCGCGAGTCGAGCGTCATCACCGCGCTCATCGTCACCTGCATCGTGCAGCCGAGCCTCACGACGCCGGGGCTCCTCGCCGCCGCGGGCGCGGGCGTTCTCGCCGCGCTGTCGAAGTACCTGGTCGTCTGGCGCGGGCGGCACCTGCTGAACCCCGCCGCGACCGGCGTATGGGTCGCGGGGCTCATCGGCTACGGGTTCGGACAGGGCGTCGGCTTCTGGTGGGTGGCGACGCCCGCCCTGCTGCCGGCCGTCGCGGTCGGCGCCCTGCTGCTGCTCGACCGCACGCGGCGCCTCGACGTGGGTCTGGTCTTCGTGCTGCTCACGATCGTCATCATCGGCGCCCGGCTCGTGGCGACGGGCACGGCGCCGCTCGGCGCGGTGACGACGGTGCTGCAGCTGTTCCCCGTCGTCTTCCTCGCCGGCTTCATGCTGAGCGAGCCCCTGACCCTGCCGCCGCGACGCTGGCAGCAGTGGCTGACCGCCGCCGTCACCGCGGTGGCCTTCTCGATTCCGTTCGGGTTCGGACCGATCTACACCTCCCCCGAGCTCGCCCTCGTCATCGGCAACATCGTCGCGTTCGCGGTCTCGCGCCGCGGCGGCGTCTCGCTGCGGCTCGTCGAGCGCACCCCGCTCTCCGAGCACGCCACCGAGTACCGCTTCGAGCCCTCGCGCCGGCTCGCCTTCGAGGCCGGGCAGTACCTCGAGCTGCACCTGCCGCACCGCGCCGACATCCGCGGCACACGCCGCACGTTCTCGATCGCGTCGGCGCCCGAGCTGGCCGCGGCCGAGCAGCCGAGCGTCGCGATCGGCCTGCGCACCCCCGAGGGCGGCAGCTCGTTCAAGGCCGCGCTCGCGCAGCTCGAGCCCGGAACCCGCATCGCCGTCACCCAGGTCGCCGGCGACTTCCTGCTGCCGCGCGACCCGGCGGTGCCGCTGCTGATGGTCGCAGGCGGCATCGGCATGACGCCGTTCGCGAGCCAGCTCGCGAGCCTCGCCGCGCGGGGCGAGCAGCGCGACATCGTGCTGCTCGTCATCAGCTCGAACCCCGGCGAGGTGCTCTATCGCGAGGCGGCCGAGGCCGCGGGAGCCCGCATCGTCGAGGCCTCCCCCGATCAGCTGACGCCGGATGCCCTCCGCGCGCTCGTGCCCGACCTCGCCGCCCGGCGCGGGTTCGTCTCGGGGGCGCCGTCGCTCGTCGCCGCGGCCCGCACGGCCCTCCGTCGGGCCGGAGTGCGCCGCGTGCACACCGACTACTTCGCGGGGTACTAAGTCGCACGCGACACCCAGCGAGCACCGCGTCAACGGTCCAGAAGAACCGCTGACCAGGCATTTCGCTATGCGCGAAAGACTGGCACTCGCATAGCGAGAGTGCTAATCTCGTCATAGTTGAGCCACCTCGACTCAACTTCAGTACCAGCGCAGCCGCCCACCCGGCGGCGAGGAGATGGGAGACCGTGATGATGATGAACCTCGACCCGTTCCGCGAGCTCGACCGCATGGCCGCGACGCTGCTCGACCGTCGCGACACTCCGCGCGTCATGCCGATCGATCTCTACCGCGATGCCGACCACTTCGTGCTGACGGCCGAGCTGCCGGGCGTCGACCCGGGCAGCGTCGATGTCGACGTCGACGGCCAGATGCTGACCATCCGCGCCGAGCGCACGCCGCGCTCGCAGGACGGGGTGCAGTGGCTCGCGCGCGAGCGTGCCGCTGGCACGTTCCAGCGACAGCTGACTCTCGGCCGCGACATCGACACCGAGAGCATCTCGGCCCACTACGAGAACGGTGTGCTGAGCGTCATGATCCCCGTGGCCGAGAAGGCGAAGCCGCGCAAGATCGCCATCGCGACCGCGAGCGACCGCGCCGAGGTGACCGCCTAGGCGGCCACCCTCACCGGTCGACCGGCGGCCGTGCGGGCCCCGTGCCGAGCGACGCCTCTGCGTCGGGCACGGGGCCCGTCGCCGTGCCGCGCGACCGCGGCGCAGCATCCAGCCCCGGAACGCGAGCGACCCCGGCACGCACGGCCCGCAGGGCGCCGAGGATCGCGATCAGGTCGACGGCCTCCTGCAGCGTGGCACCGACCACGGCGGGCAGCAGCCCGACCGCGGCGACGAGCATGAGGCCGACAGAGATGACGATGCCGAGCCAGATGCTCTGCAGGGCGATGCGCACCGTGCGACGGCCGATCGCGACCGCGCGGGCGACGCGCGCGATGTCGTCGAGCAGGATCACGACGTCGGCCGACTCGCTCGCCGCCGTCGAGCCTTTCGCCCCCATCGCGATGCCGACGTCGCTCACGGCCAGCACAGGAGCGTCGTTGACGCCGTCGCCGACCATGACGACCGGGCGCGGCTGGGCCTCGCGGATGATGCGCACCTTGTCGTCGGGCAGGCACTCGGCGTGCAGCTCGGTGATGCCGAGCGACGCGGCGATCGGCGCGGCCGTCGCCGCGACGTCGCCGGTGACCATGAGGATGCGCTGGGCTCCGAGCCCGCGCAGGGCGACGAGGGTGTCGGCGGCGTCGTCGCGCACCGCATCCCGCAGCACGATGACGCCGGCGAAGCGGCCGTCGACCGCCGCGTAGACCACGGCCGCGCCGCTCTCGGCCGCGTGCGGCACGAGGTCGGCGGCGTGCTCGGCGACGAAGGCGGGCTTGCCGACGCGCACGCGGCGACCGTCGATCGTCGCCTCGACGCCGAAGGTCGCGACCTCGCGCGCGTCGGCCGAGGGGCTGAGGACCCCGGCGCGGTCGAGGGCCGCCTGTTGGATGGAGGCGGCGAGCACGTGCGACGAGTACTGCTCGGCCGAGCCCATGAGGTGCAGCAGCGCGCGCTCGTCGAACCCGGGCTGCGCGTGCACGCCGACGACGGCGGGGCGGCCCTGGGTGAGCGTGCCGGTCTTGTCGAAGGCGACCGTGCGCACGCGGGCGAGCTTCTCGAGCGAGGCCGCGCTCTTCATGACGATGCCGCGCTTGGCCGCGCTGCTCATGCCGCCCATGAAGGCCACCGGGGCGGCGATGAGCAGCGGGCACGGCGTGGCGACGACCAGCACCTCGGCGAACCGCACCGGGTCGCCGCTGATGGCCCACGCGACGCCGGCGATCGCGAGCGAGACGCCCGTGAAGGGCACGGCGTAGCGATCGGCGAGGCGGACGAGCGGTGCCTTGCTGCTCGAGGCCTCGCGCACGAGCTCGACGATGCGCTGGTACTGCGAGTCGGCGGCGACGGCGGTCGCGACGACCTCGATCGCGGCGGGCCCGTTGACCGAGCCGCTCAGCACGGTGTCGCCGATGGCCTTGTCGACCGGCAGGCTCTCGCCCGTGAGCGACGACTCGTCGAGGCTGCCGAGCCCGCTCGCGAGCTCGCCGTCGACGGGCAGGATCTCGGCCGGACGCACGAGCAGCCGATCGCCCACCCGCACGGCGTCGGCGGGGATGTCGACGACCGAGCCGTCGGCCTCGATGCGGTGCGCCTGCTGCGGCACGCGGTCGAGCAGGGCGCGCAGCTCGCGCTGGGCGCGGCCCGCGGCGGCGACCTCGAGCGCCTCTCCGCCGGCGAGCATGAACACGATGATCAGGCTCGCCCAGTACTCCCCCACCGCGACCGTGCTGACGATCGCGGTGACGGCCAGGATGTCGAGGCCGAACTGCTTCGCGAGCAGCCCCCGCAGCATGCGCACCGCCTCCATCGCGGCGATGCCGAGGGCGTAGAGCGAGACCAGCCAGCGCGCGGGCGGCTCGAGCCCGCCGAGCGCGAGGGCCCCCGCGACCGCGGCGATGAGCAGCGTCAGGGCGACCAGCGGGAAGCGGCGCACGAGCGCGAGGGGGCGGGGCATGCTCCTGTGTCTAGCGCCTCGAGGCTGTCGGCGCCAATGCCGCCCGGCGGGGCACTAGCCGCAGGTGCAGCGTTCGGCCTGGGGCACGCCCGCGAGCGCCTGCTCGATGTGCTGGCCGCAGCCGGCCCAGGTGACCTTGCCGCAGGCGGAGCAGCGGGCGGGAGAGCACATGGCGGTTCCTTTCAGAGGATGCTGCGCCTCGGTCGAGGCGTGACACCAGAATACCCCCGGGGGTATATTTGCGCAACTCGGAGACCCGCGCTCCGAAACGAGGGATGCCCGGGGCGCACGGCCCCGGGCATCCCTCGTTCAGCGG
>OFDN01001414.1_pt1 | contig 15715 bp, 17 predicted proteins | sample 1520971 | NCBI WGS metagenome assembly OFDN01 (sample SAMEA94257418, study PRJEB24077) | hot springs metagenome | biome: Aquatic biome; feature: Geographical feature; material: Water | place: India | collected 2012-06-12 | depth 5 m
GTCTTCGCTTCGCTTGACACCGACCCCAATGAGGCCCGTCCACAGGGACTGATTAGAAAAAACCAGTAACAAATTTTTAAAAAATCGAGTACTCATCTATGTTATTTCCAATAATACCCGAACCAAAATAAGAATGCAATACTTTAGGCAATTGAATACCATTTTCCTTTTGATGATTTTCCAGTAAGCAAGCAACAATTCTTGGCAATGCCAATGAACTTCCATTCAGTGAATGCGCCAATTGCATCTTACCATTTTCATCTTTGTATCTGCATTTCAAACGATGGGTTTGAAAACTTTCGAAATTGCTTACACTGCTCACTTCTAACCAGCGTTCTTGGGCTGCACTGAATACTTCAAAATCATAAGTGATTGCACTGGCAAAACCCATATCACCACCGCATAAACGAAGAATACGGTATGGTAATTCTAAAGATTGTAAGAGCTTTTCTACATGTAACACCATTTCTTCCAATACTGCATAACTTTTCTCAGGCTGAACAATTTGAATGATCTCTACTTTTTCAAATTGGTGCAGACGATTAAGTCCACGTACATCTTTTCCATAACTACCTGCTTCTCTTCTAAAGCAAGGAGAATAAGCCGTCATTTTTATCGGGAACTGCTCTTCTTTAATAATTACATCCCGATACACATTAGTCACCGGAACTTCAGCGGTTGGAATCATGTAAAAATCATCTTCCGGCATATAATACATCTGTCCTTCTTTATCGGGTAACTGACCGGTACCCATAGCAGATGCTGCATTCACCATAAAAGGAGGAAGATATTCAGTGTATCCGGCAGCGGTATTAAAATCCAGAAAATATTGTATCAAAGCTCTTTGCAGCTTCGCACCTTTTCCGATATAAACAGGAAATCCGCTTCCGGTAATTTTATTCCCCAATTCAAAATCAATGAGGTTATATTTTTTGGTGAGATCCCAGTGAGCTTGTGCTCCGTTTGGTAAGCTGGGTTTATTTCCCCCTTCTCTAACAACTACATTTTCTTCCGGCGTTCTACCTTCCGGCACGTCAGCCGCAGGTAAATTGGGTAATTGTAATAAGGTATCCAGCAATGTTTGTTCCGTGATGGCCATTTTCTCTTTCAGCGGTTCTAATCCAGTTTTTAGGCTCGCCACCTCAGCTTTCATCGCCTCAGCTGCTTCTTTGTTTCCTTGACCCATCAGTTTACCAATCTCTTTAGAAGCCGTATTGATACGCGCTTGTATGGTATCAAAATCCAATTGAATTTTTTTACGTTCATCATCCAATGAGATGATTGTATCCACTAATTCAGGTTGTTTAAAATGCTTTTTGGCCAGTTTTTTCTTTACTTCCTCCGAATTCGCTCTCAGAACACTCACTTGTAACATAAGGGTCAATTTTGCGCAAAGATAAAGGCTAGCTGCTGATGAAGGATGGCTTTCAGCGTTTACCTTTGCCCTATGCAATTTATAAGTGATGATCTGCAGCAGCGTTGGTGGGCGTTGGAAGCCCAACTGGTAGAACGTTTTGGAAAAAAACCGGATCTGGAAGCCATTCTTTTTCTGATTGGATTACAGGAGACAGGATTTATTCAGGAAAAAATATCAAAAGAACAGAAACAAGACCTGATGCATGTAGCTGTGTGCACCGTTCTTGCGCAAAGTGGTTATTATGTGGTGGAAGGAAAGGATGCAGACGGCTGGCCTCATTTCCGTCAATTAAAAGAATTACCCGTAATGGCTTTGCCCGACCAGGAGAACTTTATCAAAGACCATGTTCTCTTATATTTTCAACAATCAGAACTTCCCGAGGAATAAATTTTTCATGTTGAGGAATTAAGCAATATTTGCACGTGATTAGACCATAGTCCATGGACCATGGTCTATGGACTAACTGCTAATAAATAAAAACCACCATATGAATTTCCCAGCTGAATTACGTTACACAAAAGATCATGAATGGATCAAATTAGAGGGTAATATCGCTACAATTGGTATTACTGATTTTGCACAACATGAACTGGGTGATATTGTGTACGTAGATATCAATACTGTAGGTAAAAGCCTGGCTTCTGAAGAAGTTTTTGGTACTGTAGAAGCGGTAAAAACAGTAAGTGACCTGTTTTTGCCAGTGGCGGGTACCATCAATGAAGTGAACAGCTTATTGGAAAAGCAACCGGAATTGGTCAATTCAGACCCATACGGAGATGGCTGGATGATTAAAATGACGGTGAATAGTCCGGCAGATGTAGAAGCTTTGATGAATAGTGAAGCTTATGCAGCGCTCGTAGGATAATTCCTCCTGCGGTTAAAATCCATCCGAACAATTTCTCCGTATATTGGTTACCTAACCTTGTACTAAACACCAACCTGCTTTTGGAAGTAGCTAAAAAATACAGCGAGTCCGAACTGGTCCGTTTGCTTCAGCAGCGGAGTCAGCATGTATTCAGCTATTTGTATGATAACTACTCAGGCGCCCTTTTATCCATTATCTGCAACATTGTCAAGGATCAAGAACTTGCTAATGACGTACTTCAGGAGGTGTTTGTTAAAATCTGGCGCCAGATAGAAAGCTATGATAGCAGTAAGGGAAGATTATTTACCTGGATGCTGAATATTGCCCGAAACGCGTCTATTGACACGGTTCGAAGCAAAAGCTATCAAAATAGTCTTCAAAACCGTGAGTTGTCGGAAGACGTATATGTATCAGCCGGGACTGCACAATTACAAGTAGATCAAATTGGTTTACGAAAAGTGGTGCACCAGCTGAAAGAGGAACATCGCGTATTGATTGACCTGTCTTATTTTCAAGGCTTTACCCAAGATGAGATATCCAAAATGTTGGATATACCTTTGGGTACCGTGAAAACAAGGCTACGCTCAGCATTAACACAATTAAGAGGCATTATTAAATCATAAATGGATATAAAGGCATACATAGAAAGCGGAATCATTGAGAGCTATGTTTTAGGCATGGCCGATGATCAGGAGCGTGCCGAGTTGGAACAGTACTCACGTCAATACCCCGAAATCAGGGCTGCTATTGATGCGTTTGAACTGTCACTCGAGCAAAACGCTATGGCCAATGCCATTCAACCTGCCGCACATGTAAAAGCCAATATTCTAGCGGAGATCGCCGGAGAATTTTCTGACACGACTGATACTACTGCTAAAGTAGTATCGATGTCTACTCCAGGCATTGGGTGGTTAAGATATGTAGCTGCGGCTTCTGTGATACTTTTAGTAGTAAGTGCTGCTACCAATGTATATTTCTATCGTCAATTTCGTGAAGCTTCTTCCCAATACCAGGCATTATTGATTGAAAAGTCCAGTTTATTGGCGCAGAATCAGACCCTGCAGGCTAAGGGACTGGATTTGTATCAGGGAATGCAAATCATGAGTGATCCCGCATATACAAAAGTGTCATTACCCGGCGTGAAAGCAGATGAGAATAAGCTGGCCACTGTTTTCTGGGATAAGAAAAACAATGAAGTATACCTACTGACCAACCGCTTACCTCAAACCGACGCTAATACACAATATCAATTGTGGGCTATTGTTGACGGCAAGCCTGTGGATGCAGGTATGGTAGATATATGCAATGGTCTTTGCAAAATGAAGAATATCAGCAACGCAACCGCTTTCGCCATCACCCTTGAAAAACGTGGAGGTAGTCCGACTCCAAATTTGAACCAATTACAGGTATTGGGCGGCGTAAACGGGTAGGCATTCTCTCTTATTAACCTAATCACAACAGTTTCTTGCCAAGCGAAGTCTATTTTTGTGCTTCACGGCATAAATAGTTCCCTGTTTTGAAAATCATTCATTTTATTCCAGCATTCATTTTCTTTATCATCAGCGTCTTTTTACTCTGTTTGCCGGGCACAAAAAATTTTCCGGCTGCTTGGTGGTTTCAGAAAATACCTCAGTTCGATAAATTGGTACATATCGGTCTTTTTGGTTTATTGAGTCTTTTGTTTCATTGGCCGGCTATGAAAAGCAACTGGAATAATGGAAGAAGAAGAATCTGGTTTTGGGTCATTTCTTGTTCGTCAGTAGCTTATGGAACCATCATGGAGTTTGTGCAAAGGGAACTGATCGTCAACCGATCTTTTGAAGAAGCAGATATCCTTGCAGATAGTGTAGGAGCCTTTGCAGCACTGGCTTTTTCTTTGACATTTTTCCTTCAGAAACAACCTGCAAAAGCTAACTAATACATTCAGAAACAGCAGTATAGACTTGGGTCTATATAAAAAAATTGTCCCCTGTGGAAACAGGGGACGCAACCAAAACTAACTGCTTATGAGAAAATTGACTACTTACTTATATTGATATAAACGCAAATTCAGTGCCAAAAGATTTCAGGATTTTGTTAATCCTTTCTAAATAGATTCTTTTTCTTTCTTTACCGTTGCCTAGTGCAAAGGTCTATATAATAGACAGAAGAAAATGTCAATGGTTTAACAATGATTTGTTAAAGGATCAATGACAGGATATCGTATCTGTACTACGTTCGGAGAGGAATGGACTGATGTAGGGAATATTTAGATTCAGCCCCCTGAGAATCAATAAAATACCGGTCACAGCAACCACATAGGGTACGGTTTTTTTCATGTGTTGCCGGGTTTGCCAACTCAATCTTACACCCCAAAACGCTAATCCCAACAAGGCAGGCAATGTGCCGATTCCAAAAGAAACCATAAATAAAGCCGCACCAGCTATACTTCCGCTTGCCATAGCTCCGGTGAGCGCTATATATACCATACCACAAGGCAGCAAGCCGTTCGCAGCTCCCATCAAAAACATTCCTATCGGCGATTGTTGTTGGATAGCCCAAAACATCATTTGAGTTACGCTTTTATTCAACCAATTAGTTCCATGTAATTTGTTCAGAAAAAAACTACCGGACAACATCAATAATAATATCGTACCAAGTACGATGGAAAACAGCTGTTGAAAACCTGCTGCATCTATTCTCCAGCCCAACAATCCTGCTATTACACCTAATACTATATACATACCTATTCTTCCCGATTGATATAACAGAATACCGGTTGTTTTTTTCCCTTCTGGTAAATGTTGAACAGGCACACTCATAATCAAGGGTCCGCACATTCCTACACAATGTAAACTGCTGGCTAATCCTAATAATAAAGATGATATGAGTAATGCTACACTCATTGAATATTCAGTTCAATATCTTGTTCTGTATAATATTTTTTGTTGGCAGACTCCCAACTCAACTTCAATAAATACTTATTGGCCATGAGTTGCTTTTTGGGAATGAATTGTCTTCCAGCTTCATCAGCAATTAATGGCAAACGGAGATCCTTAATAGCATCAGTTTTACAATACAACCAGATATCTCCTTTCACAGACTGACCAATAAAATTATCGGGTAGTTGTAGAATTAAATTGTCGTTATCTGTATCAATTTTGATATTACTGAGTGCTGAAGCATTTGCTTTAGCATCTATTTTATCCTGATACCTCAACTCATCTTGGTAATAAGTCTTACTTACCAGTTCATAACGAGTGTTCATGGCTTTGTATACCAGAAAGCACATTAATCCTGCAAATGCAATAAAAACCAGTATTAGTTTATTTCCCCAATTCATATCAATTATTTTAGTAAAAGATTTTTTTCATCGTAAAAAGCTTCATTACCATCTACCCAACTCATTTTAATGATATAAGATTCCCCATTTAACCAACTCTGAGGTATCAGTTGTTGTCCTACAACATCCGTAGCCAACTGAATTTTTTTATCTAAATCGGCATTGTAAGCGCAATAAAAAAATATCTCTCCTTTTATCCCTTTTTTTATATGTTCTGTTGGTAGTTCAACTACAATAAACGGGTCCGCTTTTGCCATTTTAAAGGATGAAATCATTTTTGCATGATGCATAGCATTCATTTTCTTTTCATAGTTGTTTGCTTCCTGTATATAATCATGTGAAACAAGATCTGTGCGTACTGTTTTATTAATGAGATAAGTAGCAAGCATCAAAACCATGCAAAAAAGCACAAGTAAGATGATCAGTTGTTTTCCCCAGTTCATTTGATTCAGTTTTGAAAGTGATACTTGGGGATATTGGATTATTTTTTAGAGCGCCGGTCCTAAAAAATTGGTTTTTGTGATCGCGATCTCTTTCCCATTCTCAAAAATTGCCAGTCTGATCATTGTTTTCCTTTGTTTGATATTTTCTTTTGGCAAAACCACAAAGAAAATTCCTGCTGCCTGAGCCTCTTTTGCTATTTTAATGATAGGATTTCCAGCCATTTGAATTCTTCCTTGGGCATCTATCAATCTTATTTCTATATTCAAATCCTGCGTTGTTTTATTGACCATTCTGATATTGTATAGATTGGAGATACTGTCTATTCCCCTTTCCTGATACAACATACCTGCTGTTCTGATGACAGTTGCATCTACATCTTTTCTGGTAAGTAATATGACACTCAGCACTGCCAGTAATAAAAAACACAACCCTGTATACAACTTCATTCGCGTAGTATAATGAAGCGGTTCTCCTTTCGCAATACTGTTTTCAGAAGCATAACGTATCAACCCTCTTGGTTTATCGATACTATCCATTATGTGATTACAGGCATCTATACAAGCCGTACAACCCACACATTCCATTTGTACGCCATTGCGGATATCAATTCCTGTTGGACAAACTTTCACGCATTGATGACAATCAATACAATCTCCTAAATTTAATTCCGCTTGCTTCTTGAAATTACCACGAGGTTCACCTCTTTTGTAATCATAAGCTACAATCATGGAGTTCTTGTCAAGCAAAACACTTTGCAATCTTCCGTAGGGGCAAACAACCGTGCAAGCCTGTTCTCTGAAGAAAGCATATACGCCGTAAAAAACACCACTGAATACAATGATAGAAGCAAAGCCTGCTACATGTTCTGTTACGGGCTCTGTAATGATCTTCTCCAGTTCTTTGATACCAATGATATATGCCAGAAAAAAATTGGCAATAATAAACGACAGTAAAAAGAATAAAACATGCTTTAATCCTACTTTAAAGATCTTCTTGCTTGTCCATGGCGCGTTTTTTAATTGTCGCTGTGCAGGTGCATCTCCCAAAACCCAGTACTCCACTCTTCGAAACATCATTTCCATGAAATTGGTCTGTGGACAAGCCCAACCACAAAACAATCTTCCAAAAGCAGCTGTAAAAAGAACAATGAAAAACACAAAAGTCACCATTGTTAATCCGAAGATGAAAAAATCCTGCGGCCAGAAAATCTTTCCGAAAATGATGAATTTTGCTTCCGGAATATTAAACTGAAATAATGGTCTTCCATCAACTTCTATAAAGGGTAAGCCAAAAAAAATCAAAAAGTAAAAAACACTTAATATAGTTCTGATATTGTAAAACTTTCCTTTAGGCTGATATGCATAGATCCACTTACGCTTTCCTAATTCATCAACCGTTGCAATACGATCACGAAAAGCTTCCGTTTCAATGATATTAGTATGTTTTACATCACTCATGATTACTTAGTTAAGACCTGCTTTTATTACCGGCGCTACTGAAGCTGAATCCTGTACGGCTTTCTCTTCATACAATTCGCCTTGTGGCTCTTTTGGCGTTCCGGGTTTTGTTCCTTTTAGTGACTTGATATAACTGCTTATCTGTGCAATCTGCGCAGGAGAATAATCATCTTTCCAGCTCTTCATTCCTTTCTCCGGCCAACCATATTTAATAGATTTAAAAATATCTGACATACTTCCGCCATGTAACCAATAATCATCTACGAGATTAGGTCCAACCGTACCGCCACCATCAGCTGCATGACAAGCTGCGCAAGCTGTAACAAATATTTTTTTTCCGGCCTCTAATGAAGTGGCGTCTGATAAATAAGTAACGGTATTTTCATTCACATTATTTGCTGCTTTTTTCAAATAGTTCTCTTTTTCCAATTCTGCTTTTTCCATTACAATTGCCAACTCTTCTAAGCTTGAAGGTGCAGTATGTGTAACATGATAACGCCATAAATAAATAGCAGAAAAAATGATGCAGATATAAAAACCGTACAACCACCAAGGAGGTAATCTGTTGTCTAACTCACGAATACCGTCATAATTGTGACCCAAATCAATGTTCGCTTCTTCTTGTACTGGCTTGAAGCTATTGGCTTTTTCCCACCACTTTTTCCAGGTAGATTCTTTTACCACAGTTTCTGTTACCAATTCAACTTCAGGATCTTTTGCCAATAAATTTTTTAAATGATACAATAACCAAAGCAATACTAATAGTTCAACTCCCACTACTGAGATCAATGAATAAAATGCGGTAGGCGATAACCCACTAATTGTGGAAGAAGCAGCTACTGCAACATCTGTAGCAGGTTCTTCTGCAGCAAATACACTATTGGCAGAGCATAATAAAGCAATGATACCAAGCATTTTTGCGCCGGCATTGTTTTTTTGCTGTTCGCGAAAGCGTTGCATTTTCATTTCTGCGGCACCCAATACCACATGGGCTAATAAGGCAATGGCTAGTAAGAGTACACCAATGATCACCACAAGGACTTGTGCCAGTGGATTTGCCATAGCTGAGGGTTTAGGAGGACCATCAGCCCACGCATTCATAGGCAGTGCAGCAAATACGATAGCCGTGAAAAGAAGACCTGAAATTTTTATCCATTGATTTTTACGCTGTTGCATTGCGGTTGGTTTTATATAGGTCAGAAGGTTAGTTTTCAAGTGGTAAATGACTGATCTCTTCAATCATCTTTTTATCCGCTTTCCATGCCCATAAAGTCATCAGCAGAAAAAAAGTAAAGAAGATGGAGAAAGAACTGATCGCATAGATATCTACGCCGATGATTTTCTCTAAATAGTTAATGAATTTCATGTCTGTTGATTTATTGTTTAGCGGTCAGTGGTTTTTGTTCTCCTTTAATATCTATACCTACTCTTTGCATATAAGCAATCAACGCTACGATCTCTTTATGTGTAGCCGTCTCAATCTTATCTGCTTTCAGGTTGCGCTGAATCTGCTCAGCTTGCTTAGTGAGTTCTTGATTGGCGATCTGATCATATCCTTCAGGATAGGGTACACCCAATGTTTGCATGGCTCTAATACGTGCTGCAGTAGTAGCAGTATCAATGACATCATCTAATAGCCATGGGTAAGAAGGCATCACGGAACCCGGACTCATACTCTGCGGTTCTAACATGTGATTGTAATGCCAGCTATCCGGATATTTTCCTCCGATACGTGCCAAATCAGGTCCTGTACGTTTACTACCCCATTGGAATGGATGATCATATACAAATTCACCCGCTTTACTATATTCACCATAACGTGCTACTTCATCGCGGAAGGGTCTGATCATTTGAGAGTGACAGGTATAACATCCTTCACGGATATAAATATCACGACCATGTAGTTCAAGCGGTGTATAAGGCTTCACTGCAGCAATGGTTGGAACATTACTCTTGATCAAGAAGGTAGGTACGATTTCCAGAATGCCACCAATAGCAACTGCAATCAAACTAAACACCAGCATTTGAATGGGTCTTGCTTCGATCCAACGATGCCAATACTGTTTACCATGCGTAACAATCTTTGCAGGCAGTGGTGGTGCCTCGGCTGCTTCATCTGATACCAGCTGTCCTGCTTTTACAGTCTTTACAATATTGTAGACCATAATAAATACGCCAACCAAGTATAACAAACCTCCAATACTTCTGGCTACATACAATGGAATGATATGTGTAACCGTTTCCAAGAACTGAAACTTCAATGTTCCATCTTCAGTAAACTGCTTCCACATCATGGCTTGTGTAAAGCCTGCCCAGTACATGGGTATAGCATAAAGTACAATACCAATTGTACCAATCCAGAAGTGTGTGGTAGCCAGCTTTGTTGAATAAAGGGGTGTATTGAATATTTTAGGAATAATCCAGTATAAAATACCAAAGGTCAAAAACCCATTCCATCCCAATGCACCTACGTGTACGTGTGCGATAGTCCAATCTGTAAAATGCGAGATCGCATTTACATTCTTCAAACTCAGAAGCGGACCTTCAAATGTGGCCATACCGTAACAAGTAATGGCAACCACCATAAACTTGAGAATAGGATCTTCACGCACCTTATCCCATGCACCACGAAGGGTAAATAACCCATTCAACATACCGCCCCATGATGGAGCGATCAACATGACACTGAATACTACCCCTAAACTTTGCGCCCAATCGGGCAATGCGGTATACAATAAGTGGTGTGGGCCTGCCCAGATATAGATAAAAATCAGTGCCCAAAAGTGAATAATGGATAAACGATAGCTATATACAGGCCTGTTAGCAGCTTTCGGTAAGAAATAATACATGATACCTAAATAAGGTGTGGTCAAAAAGAAAGCCACAGCATTATGTCCATACCACCATTGTACCAGTGCATCCTGTACACCAGCATACCAGCTATAGCTTTTCAAGAAAGTAACAGGAATTTCAAATGAATTGACAATGTGCAACATAGCAACCGTAACCCAGGTTGCGATATAAAACCAAATAGCTACATACAAATGACTCTCTCTTCTTTTCAGAATCGTACCAAACATGTTGATTCCAAACAGTACCCAAATCAAAGTAATAGCAATATCAATAGGCCACTCTAATTCTGCATACTCTTTTCCGGTGGTATAACCCGCTAACAATGTAATAGCCGCTGCTACAATAATCAACTGCCACCCCCAAAAATGTATTTTGCTGAGTGTATCATTGAACATTCGCGCTTTACACAAACGTTGCAACGAATAATACACACCCATAAAAATACCGTTACCAACAAAAGCAAAGATCACTGCATTGGTATGCAAAGGTCTTACCCTTCCAAAAGTGGTGATAGGAAGTCCGAAATTGGCTGCAGGTAAATAAATCTGAACAGCGGCCAGTAAGCCAACGATCATTCCTACTACACCCCATAAAATGGTTGCATAGGCAAAAAGCTTAACTGTTTTGTTGTCGTAGAAAAATTTTTCTGATTGCATGAATCTTGGTTTTATGAGTAGCAGTTTTCTGTTATGATTTTGGCTTATCGTCGAAAAGCATTCTTACAGAGGGAGAATTCTCATCATCATATTGACCTGTTTTAACACTCCAGATAAACGCACCCAGAAACAAACCTGCAACGCTAATACTGGCAATCAATAAAAGAATGATAACACTCATGATGGTTCTGTAATTGATTGTAAAAGTATTCTGCTGTTAGGGGGCAGTCTATGATATTACTCAATGGAACACATGATTTTAGTCATGTTTTTGTCAGTTCAGGTGCAGTCGCTTAGCTACCAGATTACTCAATCCAAATGTGATGAGAAGAATACTGATACTACTGCAAGGCATTAATATAGCTGCAATCATCGGAGACAATGTTCCTTGAACAGCGAAATAGATTCCGATTATGTTATATAGAATTGAAATGATAAAAGCTGCCAATACAATTTTCCGATTCAACTTACAAAGTAGGATCAATTCATACAACTTAGGTAATGCTGATGCTTCAATGATGGCATCACTTGCCGGGGTAAAATTGTTACTGTTATCGGTTATCGCCACACCCACATCCGCTTGTTTCAAAGCACCGGAATCATTGAGTCCATCCCCAATCATCAATACACGATGACCATCTTGCTGCATGTGTTGCAACACATGCAGTTTATCTTCAGGCTGTTGATGAAAATGTAATGCAGCCAGAGGACCGAGTAATTTTCTGAGATATGGTAGTTCTCCGTCATTATCACCACTTACAATAGCCAATCTAAAATGTTTCTGTAAGCGACGTAATAACATGGGAACAGATTGACGATAATGATTTCGAAAACGAAACTTTCCCATTAATTGTCCTTCTATGGCTACATACACTACTGAAGTATCATCCTGTTGTGGCTTTCCAGTAATAAATAAGGCAGAACCCAAAGTAATTAGGTCACCATCTACCATGCCTTCAATACCTTTTCCCGGTTTTTCTTCAAATGCCAGAAATGGTGCGTTCAGAGGTACACCGGCCCATGCTGCTATGCCTTTACTCAAAGGGTGGGTAGATTGTGCGGAGAGTGTGGCTATCTTTTGTTTTAATAAACCAGACAACGGTTTACCATCGTAAACAACTTCAATGTCTGTACCTGCTGTAAGTGTACCGGTCTTATCAAAAACTATGGTATCAATAGATGCCATTTTTTCAATCACCATGGCATGACGCAAGTAGAAATGATTATGGGCCAGCCTTCGTAGAATATTTCCATTGGTGAAGGTATTACTCAATAGCAAGGCACACGGACAGGCAATAATCAACACAGCTGTGATTGCATTCCAGCTTCTACCGGTATCAAAAATAGTCCAATACAAACCTGCGATGAGCGCTATTGCAAAAATTGCCCAGGTAAACCATCGACTCAAGCCATGTACGAATGAAGATTCGGTTTGATCAGATGAATTGAATATGTCTTTATTCCATAAACGAGTCAAATAACTTTGAGCTACTTCTTTAATCACCAATATTTCAATATTTCCACCCACTTGTTTCCCACCCGCATATACGATCTCACCCATTTCTTTTGCTACCGGTAATGATTCCCCGGTAACAAAGCTATAATCGATCAATGCTCTGCCCCTGGTAATGATACCATCCGCAGGAATCAGTTCTTGGTGATGAATGAGTAACGTATCATTTAATTGAATATCAGGAAGTGTAACTGTTGCATGTCCTTCTGCTTTTATTCTGGTAACAGCAACCGGGAAATAAGAAGTATAATCCCGATCGAAATTTAGCTGACGATGTGTTCTGTCTTGCAGCACTCTTCCCACCAACATAAAAAATACAATACCGGTCATGGAATCAAAATAACCACTACCTGTTGCAGTAAATACTTCATACAAACTGCGTGCAAAAGTTACCCAGATAGCCAGTACAATGGGTGCATCAATATTCAGGATTTTTTGTTTTAATGCATTCCATGCACTGGTATAAAACTCCCCTGCACTATAAAAGAAAACCGGCAAGCTCAAGAATAAATTCAGGTAGCGAAAAAATATGAGAAGGTTTTCCTCTTTATCATCAATACCCAAGTATTCCGGAAAACTCATCAACATGATATTGGCAAAACAAAAACCTGCTACTCCCAAACGGAATATTTTTTTCCGATCAATCAGTTTTTTCTTTTTCCCCATATCATGGTAACTGATATATGGCTCATAACCAATACCGGTTAATAATTCGGCTACTTCACGCAGACTGATCTTTTCATGATGAAAAATGATATCCGCCTCTTTACGCTCAAAGTTTACTTTACAACTAATTATCCCTTCATGTAAACGATGCAATTGTTCCAATAGCCACAAACAGCTACTACAATGCATCTGTGGTAGGTAAAAGCTGATATGTGTTTGTTGTGCGTCTTTAAAACTAATCAGTGACTGCTGTATAGATGTATCATCCAAGAACAGGAACTTATCTTTCCGAACGGTTATTTTTTGAGACTGACCAGGATTTTTATTGAGGTCATAATAGGTACACATTCCGTTCTGATTCAAGATATCATATACCAATCGACAACCATCACAACAAAAATGTTTGTCTTCAACTATAATCTCGGAATTCCTGCAGGGCTCACCGCAGTGATAGCATGCAAGATCAGTAGAGGGCATGACAGGTCCTTGCTTCATTCTTTTCCTGTTTTAACGATCCTGATTAATTGAGGATACAATACACTTTGTTCAAATTGAATCCAACGAAATACATAGGTCTCCAGTAAAAACATTTCATGTATACAGTCTTTGAATTCTTTTGACCAATCCGGTTTAGCGATATAATGATTCATGAGTTCGCGCAGTTTGCGGAATAAAGCAATCAAAACCTGATGCACGGATATCATGGTCTCAATGACTTTGGGCTGTAAGTGTGCAGATTGTACATGCTGTTGGTGAATACAAGGAAACAAAATACCTGTCTCTTTCCGGAAAGTATGAATCAACTCATCCTCAATACGTTGAAATACCAATTGAACCAATTCAGTAACAGATTCCGGTAATTCACTAATAGATGCATGGTTTTGTAGGTAATGATTAATGACAGTACAAGACTTTAATACAGGAGCATGGTAATCTGTAGGGATGACAGAACAGATTTCCTGCGCCGAATTAAATCCTGAAAATAACGGGTCACGAGCCTGCAATAACATTACCTGTAATTTGAATGCAAGGTAGCGGCAGGTACACAGGCTAACTATGATACTACTCAATCGCAAACATGATTTTTATCATGTTTCAGCGATTAATCCTGAAGATTGGCTGTTTGAAGCAGCAATGAAGGTTTTAAAATTTTGATCTTTTTGCCATCTAAATCCACCATACCATCTTTTTTAAAGTCTGATAACAAGCGAATGGTAGACTCTGTAGCAGTGCCTACTAAATTGGCAATCTCCTCGCGTGAAAGACGCACATTGAGGGTAATACCATCTTCTTCAAAACCATAAGTCTCTTTAATAAACAGCAGTGTTTCTGCTAAGCGTTCTCTGATGGGTTTTTGTGCGAGATGGGTCAATTTAACTTCGGCCTTGTGTAATTCATCACTCAATAATTTCATCATTTCAAATGCAAGGCCCGTATCATTTTTCAATACAGTAACAAATAGCTCTTTTGGTATAAAACAAACTTTGGTATCCTCCAGTGCTATAGCAGACGCACCATATCTATCTCCACTCAACAAAGCCCTGTAACCTAATACATCTCCGGCTTTCAACAAACGAATAATTTGTTCTTTACCATCATCCCCTTGATGAGAAAGTTTTACTTTTCCATCATTGATGCAGTATACGCCAAAGGGATAAGAGCCTTCATTGAATAATACTTGCCCTTTTTTATAGCTATTGCAAATCTTTTGTTCATTGATGGCATTTACATACTCTTCTCTGGCTTTACAAAAAACAGAATTGAATCTTTGAGAGCAGGTTTGACATGTGCTTTGATCGTACTGAAGATTCATGAGAAGGATTGAGATACAAAATTAAATTATAATTTGTTCTGATCTCTTTAAAAATCCTTTAATCTTCTTAATGCATCAGTAATTGTTTAAATTTAACTGAGTCACCATTGAACACATTACAATCTACTTTGTGTCTTATACCATCAATACTACCATCTTCACTATGTTGCCAGAAATGCCAGTCACGCTGAACCCTTGGCTTATCCGGTTGAAAATAATGGGCTACCCATAATGGATACTTTTTGAAATCATCTCCTAAATGCCTTTCATAAAAATCTGCATACGTATAAATGATGGGCCTCACCCTATAATAGGCTTCGATTGTTTCTAAAAACTCCTTCACTCTTTGTCGCATCAATACCGGTTTAACACCATATAGTTTTTCGATATCAATCACAGGAGGCAAATCCCCTTTTTTGAGTTCAACTTGTTTGATGAATTGCAAAGCTTGTTGTTTCCCGCTTTTAGTAGCCAGAAAAAAATGATACGCCCCTCTAATCATACCTGCCGCTTTGGCTTTTTCCCAATTGCTGTGAAAACGTTTATCGGTATCATTCAATCCTTCAGTAGCTTTCATAAATACAAAGCCCATTCGTAAATCTCCAGATATCATTTTTTTAACAGAAGGCCAGTGAATAACACCCTGATAACTGCTCACATCAATGCCATGAATAGCATAACCGGAAGGCATTGTTACCCCAAACGCATC